>ENA-OPAH01000591-OPAH01000591.1-human-gut-metagenome-genome-assembly--contig:-NODE-591-length-28046-cov-3.344825_pt1 | contig 28046 bp, 30 predicted proteins | sample MGYA00241050_ERZ501416 | MGnify/ENA primary metagenome ERZ501416 (study PRJEB25962, sample SAMEA2042632) | human gut metagenome | biome: human gut; feature: human-associated habitat; material: faeces... | reverse complement strand
ATAAAAAAGGTGTTGGTTCTACAAAGAACGGTCGTGACTCTGAGTCTAAAAGACTTGGTGCTAAAAGAGCTGACGGACAGTTTGTAAAAGCTGGTAACATTCTTTACAGACAGCGCGGAACAAAGATTCACCCGGGAATCAATGTAGGACGCGGCGGTGACGATACATTATTCGCACTCGTTGATGGCGTTGTAAGATTTGAAAGAAAAGGAAGAGATAAGAAACAGGTTTCTATCTATCCAGTAGCTTAATTATGAGTTGAAAAAGTGCGTTGCAATGATTAACTTCTTTCGGTTATGATGCAGCGCGCTTTTTTTAACTTCCGTTTATTTATATAGATGAAAGGAATACAGTATGTTTGCAGATAGAGCAAGGATATTTATTAGAGCAGGAAAAGGCGGAGACGGTCATGTGAGTTTCCGGCGCGAGAAGTATGTAGCGAATGGAGGTCCGGATGGCGGAGACGGCGGACGTGGCGGAGACGTTATATTTGAAGTCGACGAAGGACTGAATACGCTTCAGGACTACAGGCACAAGAGAAAATTTACAGCAAGAGACGGTGAACAGGGCGGTAAGCGCAGATGCCATGGTGCGGACGGTGAAGATATTGTCCTGAAAGTTCCGGAAGGAACGGTTATCAAAGAATCAGAATCCGGTAAAGTCATTGCAGATATGTCCGGAGATAATCGCAGACAGATCATCTTAAAAGGTGGTAAGGGTGGTCTTGGTAACCAGCATTTTGCAACTGCAACCATGCAGGTTCCAAAGTATGCACAGCCGGGACAGCCTGCAAAAGAATTGTATGTTGATCTGGAATTAAAAGTGATCGCTGATGTAGGGCTTGTGGGATTTCCGAATGTCGGAAAGTCTACGTTCTTATCACGTGTAACTAATGCACAGCCGAAGATTGCCAATTATCATTTTACAACACTGAATCCAAATCTTGGTGTTGTAGATCTTCCGGATGCGAATGGATTTGTAATCGCAGATATTCCAGGACTGATCGAAGGAGCATCAGAGGGTGTCGGACTTGGACATCAGTTCCTGCGCCATATCGAACGTACCAAACTGATGATCCATGTAGTAGATGCGGCTGGAACAGAAGGACGGGATCCGGTAGATGATATCTATAAGATCAACAACGAATTAAAGGCATATAATGCTGACATTGCGAACCGTCCACAGGTGATCGCAGCGAATAAGATTGATGCGATCTTTACAGAGGATGATCCGGTACAGCGCCTGAAAGACGAATTCGAACCACAGGGAGTAAAGGTATTTCCGATTTCCGGAGTAACCGGACAGGGAATTAAGGAATTACTTTATTATGTATCGAACGAATTACAGCATCTGGATCAGGAGACAATTATATTTGAACAGGAATATTTCCCTGAGGAAGAGATTCCTATGAACGATCTTCCGTATACAGTCGAAAAAGAAGACGATATGTACGTGGTAGAAGGGCCGAAGATCGAAAAGATGCTGGGATATACAAATCTGGATTCCGAGAGAGGATTTGCATTTTTCCAGAAATTCCTCAAGGATTCAGGAATTCTGGAGCAGCTTGAAGAAGCTGGTATCCAGGAGGGAGATACAGTACGAATGTATGGCCTGCAGTTTGACTATTACAAATAATAGTTCAGATGCGGTCCGTTGATGGTATAAAGAGGAGATTAAAGATGACAACAAAACAGAGAGCTTATTTAAAAGGTCTTGCTATGAATTTAGATCCAATCTTCCAGATTGGAAAGAACAGCATGACACCGGAAGTTACCAAAGCTATCCAGGAGGCACTGGACGCAAGAGAACTGATCAAAGTCAGTGTACTTAAGAACTGCGCAGATGATCCGCGTGCACTTGCAGAAGTGATCGCAGAACGTACACATTCACAGGTCGTACAGGTAATCGGTAAGAAGATCGTATTATATAAAGAAGGCAAAGACAAACACAAGAAGATAGAGCTGCCAAAATAATACAGGTAGGAGATTCAAATGAAGATAGGGATTATGGGAGGAACCTTTGATCCGGTCCATAACGGGCATCTGATGCTGGGACATGCTGCATATGAAGCATTTTCCCTGGATCAGATCTGGTTTATGCCGAACGGGAATCCTCCGCATAAAAAGAGCGAGACAATAAAATCCACTGCAGAAGACCGGATGAAGATGACCAGTCTTGCGATTGCACCGTTTCCAGAGTTTGTTCTGCAGCCATACGAGGCATTGAGAGCGGAAGTATCCTGTTCTTACCAGACGATGGAACATTTTAGCAAAATATATCCGGACGATGAATTCTATTTTATCATTGGTGCGGACTCTCTTATGGCAATCGAGACGTGGGTACATCCGGAACGAATCTTTCCGACATGTACAATTCTTGCTACCTATCGCAATGAGGTGAAGACAAAAGAGGAGATGAACAGACAGATACAATATTTGTCTGAAAAATATCATGCAAAGATACGTCTGCTGGAGACGCCTCTTATGCCTGTCTCATCTCATGAACTGCGCGCCAGTCTTCAGTCCGGGGATTCCGTCTCGGAATATATGCCGGCTGCTGTATGCAGTTATATAAAGCAGCATCATTTATATCGATAGTATCAGAGAAAAAACAAAAGAAGGAATACGGTAATGGATGAAAGAATCATAAAAATACAGCATGTGCTAAAGAAAGAACTGGACGATAACCGCTACCAGCATACTCTGGGTGTGATGTATACGGCCGCTTCGATGGCTATGCGTTATGATGTGGACGTGCTGAAAGCCCTGTATGCCGGTTTGTTGCATGACTGCGCAAAATGTATCCCAAATGATAAGAAACTGCATCTGTGCGGGAAATACGGCTTTACAGTATCAGACATAGAAAGAGAGAACCCAAGTCTGCTGCATGCAAAACTGGGTGCCTGTCTGGCTCATGAAAAATATGGTGTGACAGATAAAGAGATTATTCATGCGATTGAAAGCCATACAACAGGGTGTCCGGCTATGACGATGCTGGAAAAAATCATATACATTGCGGATTATATCGAGCCGGGCAGAAGAGAACTGCCGAATATGGCGGACGTAAGACGGCTTGCTTTTCAGAATATTGATGAATGTCTGTACCGGATTTTAAAAGATTCACTGGTATACCTGAACAGCAGGAAGATTGCGGTGGATCCTATGACACAAAAAACGTATGATTATTATAAAAAAGAAATGGGAAAGGAGGATTAAGTATGGATCAGGCAAAGGAAATGGCAAAAATCGCATTTGAAGCGTTAGAAGATAAAAAGGGTGAAAATGTATGTGCGATTGATATTTCATCGGTATCTGTTCTTGCAGACTATTTTGTAATTGCAAATGGTAACAGTGACAGTCAGGTACGTGCACTTGTTGAGAATGTAGAAGAAAAGATGCATAAAGCAGGATATGCTGCAAAAGAGACAGAAGGACACAGAAGCGGAGCGTGGGTGTTGATCGACTTCGGTGATGTGATCGTACACATTTTTGACAGAGAAAACCGTCAGTTCTATAATCTGGAGCGTATCTGGAATGATGGAAAGAGAATTGATGATGTAAATGAATTATAAAGTATCATAAAATAAAAGTTTGTTAGTATGTAGAATGAACTTTTGTTAAAGACCCCAGGCAAATATATCATGTAAAACAGAAATCCGTTTTTTGATATATTGCCTGGGTTTTTTTTCTGAAAAATATCGTTTAGAAGAAACGGAAAACTCCGATCACTTTTCCCATAATCTGAAGATCACGGACGATAATTGGTTCCAACGCATCATTTTCCGGTTGTAAACGGAAGATACCTTCTTCTTTGTAAAATCTTTTGACAGTGGCACTGTCTTCAAGCAATGCGACTACAATATCTCCATTATCGGCAACAGCAGACTGTTCGACCAGTACAAAATCTCCATCAAGAATACCAGCATTGATCATACTTTCGCCATGTACTTTGAGCATAAAAGTCTGTTTGTTAGGCATATATTCCATCGGAATAGGAAAGTAGTTCTCTATGTTCTGTTCTGCGAGAAGTGGTTCTCCTGCAGCAACATGTCCGATGACAGGCACATTTACCATTTCGCGGCGGTTAAAATTAAAAGAGTCATCCAGGATCTCAATCGCACGTGGTTTGGTTGGATCCCTTCTGATATATCCATTCTTCTCAAGAGTTTCCAGATGAGAGTGAACAGAAGAAGTAGATTTCAGATGAACTGCTTCACAGATATCTCTGACTGATGGCGGGAAGCCACGCTCCAGTATCTGGGATTTGATATATTCTAATATTTCTTCCTGCTTTGCAGTTATTTTCCCCTGCGCCATATTATGTCCTCCTTAAGATGGATTGTAAATTCGTTAATTATTATATATTTAATGATAACACAGGATATCGGAAAACGCAAACAGATGTTTAGAAAATATGTTCGAAACATATGGCGGAATCTATTGACAAACATTTGTTCGACTTGTATAATAGATGACGTAGAGAACAAATGTTCGTGCAAAACTGTTTTGAAGAATAGATGGAGGGGTACGAGATGGATACAAAGAGAATCTATAGAGAAAGCAGAGGAAGTAATTATACCGGTTACAACAGGGCAAGCAGCCGAAGAAAAAGAAGTGTACATGTAAAGAAGCTATTTGTTGGTATTTTTTCTTTGTTTATGATTCTTGGACTCAGTGCATTTTATGGGAGCGGTCTTGTGAGTGCACATGATAATGTCAAAGATGATCCGGTAAGATGCAAGTACTATAAAAGTATTCAGATTCATTCAGGAGATACTCTTTGGAATATTGCAGAGGAATATATAACTGAAGATTATGAATCTGTCAATGATTATATTACAGAAGTAAAAAAGATCAATAAGCTTTCATCCGATCAGATTCAGGACAGTCAGTATCTGACCGTTCCATATTACGATTACAGATGATTTTTTTAATCATTCTTTAAAACAGAATCATTCCGATATATATGCTGAAAGGCTTATATATATTATACTCACCCACGGCAATGAATGAAAAATAGTAGTTCATTGCCATTTTGTTATTGGTACATATCTATACGACAAATACCGATTTTTCCAAAAGATATAGACGGAAACAACGAATTCTGCTATAATTATATTGTTTTATGAGGAATTTGTATTATTTTATTGATACTTTTATTCCATCATTTCTATTCAGGAGGTTTTTTATTATATGATTGATTCATCTACGAACCTAATCAACACGGCATCAAACAAACCGCATAATTATCATGAACAGAGTCAGATTGATCAGACGTTACGCCTTCGTGAAGTCTTAAAGACTTTGCCGCCTTTTGCGAAGGACTATTTCCGTGCTATGGAACCAAAATCATCTGCACGTACCCGCATTAACTACGCTTACGATATCCGTGTATTTTTCCATTTCCTTATGGAAAATAATCCTGTGTATAAGAATTATACGATGGACCGTTTTATGCCCCGGGATCTGGAGAACCTTGAACCTGTAGATATTGAGGAATATCTGGAATACCTGAAAGTATATAAACGCGATGAGGACGGTGAATTGATCACCAATGGGGAAAAAGGGCTGGCACGTAAAATGTCTGCTCTTAGAAGTTTTTACGGATATTATTTCAAACATCAGATCATACAGAAGAATCCGACACTTCTGGTAGATATGCCAAAATTACATGATAAAGCAATCATACGTCTGGATACCGATGAAGTTGCTTTGTTGTTGGATTTTGTGGAATCTGCAGGCGATCACCTGACCGGACAGGCACTGAATTACTATAAGAAAACGCGGGACCGTGATATTGCTATTCTTACGCTGTTATTAGGAACCGGTATCCGTGTATCCGAATGTGTCGGACTGGATCTCAAGGATGTGGATTTTAAGAACAATGGAATTACGGTTACCAGAAAAGGTGGTAATCAGATGGTTGTGTATTTTGGTGATGAAGTTGCCGGAGCACTTGAAAATTATATAACGGGTGACCGAGAGGCAGCTACTCCCCTCTCCGGCCATGAACAGGCATTGTTCTTATCGACACAGAGAAAGCGTATGGGTGTCCAGGCAGTTGAAAATATGGTGAAAAAGTATGCCAGACAGGTAACGCCGAATAAGAAGATCACACCGCACAAACTTCGCAGTACCTATGGCACATCATTATATAAAGAGACCGGTGATATTTATCTTGTGGCAGATGTTCTGGGACATAAAGATGTAAATACGACGAAAAAGCACTATGCCGCAATAGATGACAACCGCCGCCGTAAAGCAGCTTCAGCAGTTAAATTGCGGGAATTGTAAGATATACAGAATCGAACATTTTTATGTCGTAACATGTAAAAAATCTCTGACGCAAAATATACAATTTATATTTATACATCAGAGATTTTTGATTTACAATTTTCTGTCTGTAACAGTTTCTTTTAATGCTACTAACTGTTCGATTGCCTTTGCTGTCCCGTCAATTCCAAGAAGAGAACTGTCAAGGCAGATATTATAGCTTTCGGCAGCACCCCATTTTTTATTGCTGTAATAGTTATAATAGCTGGAACGTCTCTTATCAGTCTTTTTAATCAGATCTTTGGCTTTTGCATCTGTCAGATCATAGATTCGTGCGATTCTGCGGACTCTTGCGTCCATGTCGGCATGAATGAATACACTTAAGACATTATCAAATTCTTCCAGCGCATAGTCGGCACAACGTCCAACAAGAATACAAGGACCTTCCGATGCGATCTTGCGGATGGTATCAAATTGTGCGAGAAAAATTTTATGATTGATCGGCATGTCTGTATAACTGGATGAAGGATATCCGAATGAGTAGGAATCCATAACCAGAGAATACAGAAAACTGTTCGTAGGTTTTTCATCGTGTGTTTCAAAAAGTTCCTCGCATATACCACTTTCCTTTGCTGCGCGTTCCAACATTTCTCTGTCGTATAATTTGATTCCGAGATCTTCAGCAACTTTATATCCGATCTGGCGTCCGGCACTACCATATTCACGGCCGATCGTAATGATTGTATTTGTCTTTGCCATATATACCACGCTCCTATACATAAATTAATATAAACATATTATACAGCAAACTCGGAGAAATGTATAGAATTTTCACATAATTTACTTGCAAATATTCCTTAGTCTGTCTAATAGTTCGATAAAATATTCCGGAAGGGGTGCGTTGACTTCCAGGTATTCCCCGGTAGATGGGTGTATGATACCAAGAGTGCGTGCATGTAAAGTCTGTCCCTGCAATCCTTTAAAAGGACACTTTTTCGGCCCATAAACTTCGTCACCGACCAGAGGATGACCGATGCTCGCCATATGGACACGGATCTGATGGGTTCGTCCGGTTTCAAGCTCACATTGGATATAGGTATAATCTCCGAAACGTTCCAGAACTTTGTAGTGGGTAATAGCCTCCCGTCCGTTTTTACAGTGAGTACTCATTTTCTTGCGGTCTGTCGGATGACGTCCGACCGGTGCATTAACCGTACCGGAATCTTCTTTGATATTACCATGTACGATTGCAACATAGATACGACGGATAGAGTGTACCTTTAATTGTTCGGAAAGGCTCTGATGAGCTTTATCGTTCTTGCAGATGACCAGTGAACCCGTGGTGTCCATATCAATGCGGTGAACAATTCCGGGACGCATACAGCCGTTGATACCGGACAGTTCATTTCCGCAGTGATACATCAGTGCATTGACCAGTGTTCCGCTGTAATGTCCTGGAGCAGGATGAACAACCATCTGTTTCGGTTTATTGATCATAATAATATCCTGATCCTCATATAAGATATCCAGTGGAATGTTCTCAGGCACGATATCAGGCTCTTTTGCTTCTGGAAGGGTAACTTCTACCCTGTCATCAAAAGAAAGCCTGTAATTGGATTTTACAGGCTTCTGGTTGACTTTTACATATCCTTCTTTCATAATTTTCTGTATATAAGATCTTGATCTGTCTTCGAACTGTTCGGAAAGATAGAGATCAATCCGCTGGCCTTCGGAATTAAGATCGATGGAAAATTCTTTCAAGGTCTTCCTCCTTATAGTAAACGAGTATTAATATAACTAACAGGAATGCTGCAACGGTAACATAGATATCTGCAACATTAAAAATCGGAAAGTCGATCAGTTTGAAATAAAAGAAATCGACTACATAATTCAGGCGGATACGGTCAATACAGTTACCGAAAGCTCCGCCAACGATCAATACCGCACAGATACGAAGCGGCAGATATTTTTTTTCCATAGGTACTTTGCTGTAGAACCAGATCACAGCTGCGGTAATCAGGAGTACACTGATGTAAAAGAAAACTCTCTGGTTTTGCAGTATACCGAATGCAGCTCCTCTGTTTTCAAGATATTCTAATTGAAATATATTTCTGATCAGTACATAAGCCGGCCGGTCTTTTAAGTGTCCGACAACAAGATATTTTGTAAACTGGTCTATGCATACCAGTACAACAACACTGATCAGTGCTGTGATATAATGTGTGATACGTTTTGTATTTGTATTCATGATACTCCTTGCTGATCATACTATGAATCTATGACTTTTTTGAATTCATAGTACAAAAACTATATATATTTGCGTACAGAAATCATATAACGTCCTTTTTTTGTCTTAGACAGGATTCCATTATAGGCAATACGACCCATTTTACGAACGGAAATTATATCATTCTCTTTTAACCGGTATCCGTTACTGGTAATCAGTTTTCCATTCACAAACACTTTTCCGGCTTCAATCTGAGACGTGATCTTACTTCTGGAAAGAGGATATGCCAAAGCGAGAACACTATCGAGACGGATGGATGATACGGTTCCTTTTAATTCTTCGTATCTCGGTTCATAATCAACCTGAAAACCGGTACCGATCGTTGCTTTTACATGAGTATGTCTGATCTGAGTCAGATTATCGGTGACATATTCTGCCATTTCTTCTTTGACAAATATCAGCGCTTTATGATCTTCTGCAATAATATCTCCGATCTTACAACGTTCAATACCAAGATTCATCAGTGCACCAAGATAATCGCGGTGAGTAAGATCTTCGGAAAACTTCTTATTCAGCGGGATGACTTCTATTGTCTGAATCGGATATTCATACTCATAATAAAGAGCATCAGGTAGAAATACAGCCATCTGACGCTCTGATAAGTCATATCCACCATACGTCTTATACTGGGATAAGAACATGTCTTTCGGTGTCGTATGAAGAATATTCAATTCATTCAAATTAAGAAAGTCAGAAAATACAACAATGCCTCTGTTATATGCAAGTCCGGAAAGTTCAACCAGACGTTTCTGTAACATACTTTCTTCTTTGTTCATAATTAAAATCTTGTCCTCATAGATGAAGAATCCAAAGAAGTGTTCAACAGATCCTGAAGATCTCCCGAAATATCTACATTTGTAGGTGTTACCAGGAATATGTAATTCGAAATCTTCTGCAGGTTACCACTAATTGCAAATGTAGCACCTGAAGTAAAATCAATAATACGCTGTGCAATCTCAAGATCCAGTCCCTCCAGATTAAGGATCACTGTGCGTCCGCTTAACAGAGTCTCTGTGATCTCTCTGGAATCTTCAACAGAAGTTGGTTTAATTACACATACTTCCATATTTACACTGCTTCTTCTTGCAGGCTGACGCATAGGTGTTACTTTATTATTAGAGAATGAAGATTTCTGCTTTACAGGTGCTGTATATTCCTCCTCGTCATTCTCATCAAAATCTTTATCACTATCTTTTGTGCTTTTATGAAAGAGGCTTCTCTTGGGCTTTTCTTCATAATCATCATCATATTCGTCATCGTCGAAGAATTCATCCTCATCGTATTCATCATCTCCGTCGTCTAACTTCATGATACTTAAGAACTTATCTAATACTCCCATTTTTAATAAATCTCCTATCTTCCGTTTATACTTGATGAGTATAGTCTCGTGCTCCGAAAATTCCGGTACCAACACGGATCATGGTAGCTCCTTCTTCTATGGCTACCTGATAGTCATTTGTCATACCCATAGAAAGAATACTCATAGTAATATTATCAATGTTTTTCTTTGCGATGTCAACAGATAATTTGCGTAAATGAGCAAAAACAGGGCGATTATCCTCAGGATTTTCTACAAATGGAGCAATTGTCATAAGACCTTTTACACGGATATGTGAAAATTTTGATATCTGCTCTACGAATGCAGGAACTTCTTCCGGCATAAGTCCGAATTTACTTTCTTCTTTCGCAACATTCACTTCGATCAGTATATTGGCTGTAACGTTATGTTTTTCTGCTTCTTTATCAATTGTTTCAGCTAATCGGACAGAATCCACAGAATGAATAAGATCTACTTTATCAATAATATATTTGACCTTATTACGCTGCATATGACCGATCATATGCCAGTGGATATCTTTTGGCAGAACTTCATATTTGGAAGCGAGTTCCTGTGCTTTGTTCTCTCCATTGACACGAACACCCAGATCATATGCTTCCTGCAGCATCTCTACAGGTTTTGTTTTGCTTACTGCGATCAACGTAACCTCTTCTCTCTTACGGCCGGCGCGGTCGCATGCAGCCTGGATATTTTCTTCTACTTTTGCAAGATTTTCTTTTAACATAATTTCTAGCTCCTTTTCTCTTATATCAAATTAAGAAATGACATCACCCTCATGTACGTCTTTTCCTGTCAGTGCAATGTGGTCATAATTGGACAGACCATAATCATTTCCACTTTGTACAATATAGTAATCATCGCTTTCGCATAAAATCTGTACCTGACGAAATACCGCATACCCCCGGTTGATATTATAAACTCCCTTTAATTGCTTTGTTTCTGATAATTGATAAGTATCTGAAGAGCCTGCTTTTTTTAAGGTTGTATTTTTTTCAAAATCATCCGGATCAACATAGACAGAACCGGTCTGTGTATCGCGGTAATAGATATCAACAGCCTGAAATTCTGCATTCTCTTTCCCGGTATCGATCAATACACCGGTACTGTTACTATTTCCGCCCTGGGTAAGATAATCTTCCGGAATTACATAGAAGTCCTTCTTTGTAATCGCTGATTTCGGTATTTTAAGTCCGGACTGATCTTCGAGTATCAGTTCTACGTCAACAAAACGATCCTGGGCATAGCGTACCATCGAAGAATCAAATGCAAGATATCCGAGATAGGACCCTTTTACTTTTTTCATGGAAAATGCAGCGGTCATAGTTTCATTATCTTTCGGAAAACGTACATGGACACTAGAAGAATCTTTCAACTCTTTTGCACCCTCTTTGGTTAAAGGAATAACCAAAGTCCAGTCATCATCTTTGATTAATTTGTATACCGGGGTGCCGGATTTAATCCGGGTATTGTTCTTCTGCTCTTTTTTACGATAGCCTTCTTTGCTTAACATATCCGGGGTTACATCATCCGCAGTAGTTTTTTCGAATCCATCCACATAATAACATATGATACCGTCAGAATCCGCAGAAAACACATGAAGTCCGTCGGTATCTGCATCGGTCAGAGCAGCAAGCTGAGTCTGACGGTTCTGATTTGATTTTCCATCCAGTACACTTGAGATATTACTTTTTAATGTATATACATCTCCGAAACTTTCATCAGAATAATTTTCGCAGAAAGTCTGGGTCTTCTGACGTATATTGTTCTGCTCAACGGAGGTTAATTTCTGACTTTTTCCTGATTTTGATTCAAACTGTAACTTGTGGTCAGAAAGGGAATAAATCTGTGTTTTAGCACCGACTTTACTACCGGCTGAAACAAAGTAATTAACGTATCCATTGTCTTCGGAGCGGATTACTGTTTCATTACGGATGGCAAGACCGGTATAGGAATTGTCTTTGAGAATGGATCCTTCCCGAACCTCATAAACAGAAATATGTTTTTCTGTCAGATACATTAATACAGTTACAACAAGATAAATAAATATAACACCAAAAATGATGATCCCAATATTTAAATGTTTTTTCTTCTGATATACTTTTATATTTGATGATTGCGTGTTTCCAGCCAAATTTCCGGCCTCCTATCTTTATTGCTTTAACATACGTAACGCTGATCCATTTAAATAGTGAAATGCCTTTCCCTGATGACTTTGCCTTTCTGTCATCATTTCAAATAGTTCATCTCTTAACTTCCACCAGCTGGTGTCCCAGTTACAAAATACAGCATCCTTTTCCGGAATACGGCTGAACAGGCGCTCAATTGCAATATCCGGTCTCAGATATTCCAGAAACAGGATGAGGCGGTTCAGGTACTCTTCTTTTTTACATAGAGATATTGTACCATTTTCATACGCTTCGCACAACTTTGTATTCTTAGCAATATAAAGAGAATGTGCCTTTACGATCTGTACCGGAAGTGCAGATAATATTTTTGCCGTTTCAATGCTGTCATCCAGATCATCTCCCGGAAGATTCAGGATTACATGGGTACAGATATCGAAAGAATATTTGTTGATATGCAGGACAGCATCGATAAATTCCGCAAGAGAATGACCTCTTGATATTTGTTTTAAGGTATGATAATTCACTGTTTGAAGTCCGAGTTCGATCGTAATCTGAATTCCGGTTTTTTCCCGGACTGTATGTAATACATCCAGGTAGTCATCCCGTATACAATCCGGACGTGTAGAGACGGCAATTTCAACAATATCAGGAACGCGGGATGCTTCCTCGATATATGAACGGAATATTTCAAGCGGTAAAAATGTATTCGTAAAGTTTTGAAAATACGCAATAAACTTATGCGCATGATAACGTTTCTCAATGTAGTTGCGAGTCCTAAGAAGCTGTTCTGTGACAGATACGACAGAGTCCATTGCTTCAAATCCGGTTCCCTTTTCTGCACAGAACGAACAGCCGTTTCCGTTAATTCTATTTGGACAGCTGACCGGGAGGTTTACCGGAAGTTTATATACTTTTTCTCCATATCTTTCTTTGAGATATTGTGAATATGGATAATATTTTTCACTTTTATCCATGATAAAAATCCTTTCCGCAATGTATAATCCCACTTTTCCAGGCAATACTATTATCATTCGATAAAAGGAGGATTACTCAGATGAAATGGTTTGATAACACTGCATTGACGCTTGTAATCATCGGTGCACTTAACTGGCTTCTGGTTGGTATATTTAAATTGGACATCGTAGCCGTAATCTTTGGAAATCTCACATGGATTTCCAGAATTATTTATACCATTATCGGTCTATGTGGACTTTATCTCATCAGCCTTTATGGAAGAATCGGAAGTTCATCCTAAAAAAGGGGTATCCGTATTATGGATGCCCCTTCTATATTTTTACATATTATTTTTCAGGAATTGCTTCCACAATTGCTGTCATATCTTTATAAAGCAATGGCTTTGTATCAGCATTCATTACAATAGAGATATATGGATGATTGTTCTCATCTTCTGTAAGAAGGACGAGACAATTTCCGGCCAGCTTGGTTGTTCCCGTTTTTCCGCCGATGACAGTTACATTATCTGGTTTTTCTGCTTCACCGGTAGCATAAAAATTAGTAGGTTCCCAGGTAATACTTCTTACAGCACCACTACTTCCGGTAAACTTTGCGGTATGTGATTTTGATTTGATGATTTTGACAAAATCATCATTTTTAATGCATTCATTAAAAATGAGATAAAGGTCATAAGCAGTTGTATAATGATCGTCATTATGAAGACCATTAGAATTTACAAAATGTGTGCCTGTTGCCATTAACTTTTTCGCTTCTTTATTCATCATTTTGGCAAATCCATCCATACTTCCGCCCACATATTCTGCAATTGCTGTTGCATTGTCATTTCCGGAATGAAGTAACAGACCATATAATAAATCGGATAATGTAATCTTATCGCCAGCATGTATTCCGCAAGTTGCTTCGTCTGCAGCAAAGCTGTTCATATCGGCATTCTGAGACACTGTAACAACGTCTGACAGATCAGCGTTTTCCAAAGCAACCAGAGCAGTCATAAGTTTGGTTGTACTTGCCGGATAGATTTTATCAAACATCTGATAGGAAAAGTCAACTTTTTTCCCGTCAACATCAAACAAGGCTGCTGAATGAAGTGTATCTGTTTCGGCAGAGGTAATCCCTTTCAGATTGACATCGCCAGATGCAACACACAGATCAGAAGCAAATAAATCACCTGTATACAGATTTGTGTTATAATTTTCGATTTCATAATCTGCTACTACATTTTTTGAACCAAAACCACAACCAGTTGTCATCATTGCCGTCAATGACAGCATAGCTATTAATTTTGAGTATTTACCGATACATTTCACGCCAGTCTAAATCTCCTCTGTCAATTGCTAAGATAATAATTTCTGCTGTTGCAAGATTCGTTGCCAGCGGAATATTATAAGTGTCGCACATACGGATCACATCATTAAGATCCGGGTCGTGAGGTTTTGGATTGGAAGGCTCTCTCAAAAAGATCAGAGCATCAATATCATTCTGCGCAATCTGCGCTCCTAACTGCTGCTTTCCTCCTAAGGGACCGGCCAGATATTTATGAACTTTCAGGTTTGTAACTTCTTCAATTAATCTCCCTGTCGTTCCTGTAGCATAAAGACTGTGTTTGCTTAAAATTCCTCTATATGCGATACAGAAATTTTGCATCAGTGCTTTTTTTGAATCATGTGCTATCAGACCTATATTCATATTATTCACTCCTTACTGGTATTTTTTCGGTTGTAATCCTACGTTCAAGACTAATCCAATTCCAATATATAAACTTACAAGAGATGTCAGTCCATAACTTACAAAAGGTAATGGTACTCCAGTATTAGGTAATATCTTGGTGGCAACACCAATGTTAATAAAACTTTGTATGCCAATCAGTCCCCCAACACCACAGCATATGATTCTTCCTGCAAGGTCTTGCGATCGTATCCCAACTAAAATACATTGTATCACAATTAATAGTAATAACGCAATAATTATACAACCTCCGACAAAACCTAATTCTTCACCAATGATCGCGAAAATGAAATCTGTCTGTGGTTCAAGAATGAAATTACCGTTTTTTACTGATGTAGTCGTGTTATTATCCAGCCCTTTTCCTGTTAGCTGACCGGATCCAATTGCCATGACAGAGTTTTTCTGCTGGTAAGCTTCATCACTTTCATATTTTTCGGGTTCGATAAAAGCAAGGATACGCTTCTGCTGATAATCCTTTAAAAGCTTCTGGTCAGGCTGAACAACGATACTTAAAAAGATGACTGCGACCGGTATTAATATGACAAGGACGGTACCGATGAATTTATAACTTAGTCCGGCTACATAGATCATAAGACAGATCATAAGTGCGGTACAAATGGTTGTGGACAGGTTTGGCTCAATTAAGATCAATGCCAGCGGAATACCTGCGAGGACAGCATATTTCAACAGTGTAAATTTATCATTGATATCTTCTTCGTGTTCCATCAAAAATTTTGCAAAAAATATAATCAGTAATATTTTTGCAAGCTCTGAAGGCTGGAATTGGATAAAGCCTACCTTGATCCAGCGGGTTGCACCATTTACATTCTCACCAAATAATTTTACTGCAGTAAGCATAATGATAGAAAGTATATACAATACCCAATAAAAATTCATGATCCACATGTAGTCAATCAGTGACACGATGATCATAGCCGCAAGACCTATCACGACACCAAGAATCTGTTTGTTCTGAAGAGATTCTTTTGCACTGCCTACGACTAAGATACCGAAAATGGATAAAATACCTATAAGTGCAACAATTCCGAATTTGTAATTTTTCCAGTTATATGGTTTTGTAAATCTATGTGATCTCACGTTTCTTCTCCTGCTATTCTTATCACTATCTGTGAACGGTTAATCTCTACTTGAAAATCATCTTCTGTAAGTTCCACGTATTTGGAAAGGGTTTGATATAAGTCCCGGCAGATATGATCATAAACGGAAGGCGTACATTGTACCCGATCCGATACGACCAATGCGCGGAGACGGTTCTTTGCAATGGATACGGAAGAGCTTTTCAACATATTCAGGGCCTCCTAATTCTTCTTGAATACATGTGAGATCCTTGAGAAGAATCCCTTTCCGGTATCAAGATTTATATAAGGAACTTCCAATCCCAGAATACGCTTACAAATATTTAAATATCCTTTTCCTGCCGTTGAATCGAGACCAATTACCGGTTCCCCCTGGTTAGTCCCGATAACAACCTGTTCGTCATCAGGAAGGATTCCGATTAAAGGTACCGAGAGGATTTCGGTGACATCATCAACGGACATCATATCTCCCCGCTTCACCATGTCCATCCGAATGCGGTTGATGATCAGGTCAATCTTACGGATCTGATTCTGTTCCAGAAGTCCAATGATACGGTCAGCATCACGAATGGATGATACTTCCGGAGTTGTAACAACTAATGCACGGTCAGCACCGGCAATGGCATTTTGAAAGCCTTGTTCAATACCGGCCGGACAATCCAAAAGTATGTAGTCAAATTCTTCTTTTAATTCAGAAGTGAGCTTTTTCATCTGTTCCGGTGATACCGCCGACTTGTCTTTTGTCTGGGCGGACGGGAGCAGATATAGATTTTCATATCGGCTGTCACGGATCAATGCCTGTTTCAGGCGGCATCCACCGGTCACAACATCGACCAGATTATATACGACCAGATTTTCCATGCCCATCACAACATCCAGATTCCGCAGCCCTAGATCAGTATCTATGATCACTACCTTTTTGCCAAGCTTCGATAAACCTGCTCCTACATTTGCAGTTGTAGTCGTCTTTCCAACTCCACCTTTTCCTGATGTAATTACGATAACTTCGCCCATGAATAACTTCCTCCTATAACTGGTTTTACTTTTACTTCTCCTATCCGCAGTTTTTTCGGCTGCATACGGAGAGCTGCAATGACAACATCTCTTCGTCCGGAGGCACCTGCGATCACCGTACCGTATATGGTACCGGTTACAATTACATTTCCTTTGGATGCAACGGTAGCACCTTCTTCGATATCACCTATGATCACAATGCTCTGTTCGGACTCAAGAACCTGCCTTCCTCTTAATGTACCCTTATAGAACTGCCCGTCTTTTTCATGGATGGCTTCAAGGCTTTCGTCCAGCAGTTTTTTATGGACTTGTTCTGTAACAGTATTTTTCTCAATGATACAAAGTATTTCGATATTGGCAGCTGATTCAATTTCTCTTGTCAGCTGCCGCTCTTCTTCTTCTGTGAAAGAACGGCCTTCATATTCCACAGCCATTTTTGCGTGAGCAAAGAACCTGGAAGCAGATTGGAATTTCTTTTTTACGACTTCCAGAAGTTCCTCGAATGAAATGTCTGAATCAAAATAAATAGTGATGCCGTATTTGTTACTCTTGATGAGCACCTGGTCTTTCACATAGAATCATCCTTTCTTTAATCTCCACCATTTGATCCGGTACCAATATCTGATGCAGATCCCGTGATCAATTCATTTTCCGGTGTGACTTTATAGTAGTACTCCATGACATCATTACCGACTTCAGCTGCAAATGTCGAACTGTAGCCGTTGGCAATACGGATTGCAAATGCAATCTGTGGGCTGTCACTAGGAGCAAATCCTACAAACAGACCGTGGTCTGGATGAGTCTGACTTTGCTGTGCAGTTCCGGTTTTACCGGATAATGCAATACCACTCGAATTTAATTTTGTAAAAATATCTTTATGTTCTGAAGTTACAACTGCTCTCATACCTTCATGGACTGCCTGCCATGTAGAGGCGGACACATCGGTAACTTTATTTTTCACTTCAGGAGTATAGTCTTTGATCGTTTTCCCTTTAGGGCTTGTAACCTTATCTAAAAGACTTAAGTTGTATACGGTTCCATCATTTGCAACTGCTGTGATATATCTTGCAAGCTGACTGGTAGTATAGTTGTTGGTACCCTGTCCGATAGCAGATAATACAGAGTTGTCATCGGATATCTGCGGGTCAGATTCAGGAATTTCCATACCCGAAGTATCTCCAAGACCGAATTCTTCCGCATATTTTTGAAGTTTTGCAATACCACGTTCGCTTGAATAATAATTCTGTGTACTCTTTCCATCTGAGGTATCACTGTCCAGCTTTGAATCACCGACATTATTGAGCCCCAGTCTGTAACCGACTTCATAGAAAAAGTCATTACAAGAATGCTGAATACCCTGTGATACATTCAGGTTACCATGTGATGACGGGTAAATCCAGCATTTTGGATTCGGTGTGACTTTCTTATATACTCCGGCACATGGAAGATATGTGTTAACGTCAATGACACCTTCGGTCAGACCGGCAATTGCAGATAATGGTTTGTAAGTGGAACCAGGTGCTGTCTTTTCCTGTGTTGCATTGTTGTAGAATGGACGGGACTGATTGGTAAGCAGTTTGCTGTAGTAATCAGAATCCATGGTATTTGCAAGACGGTTGTTGTCATATCCGGGATAAGAGACGCATGCAAGTACTTCACCGGTGTTCGGATCTGTTGCAACCAATGAACCGGTACAAGGCTCCAGTCCTACCTGTCCGGGTGTAATCTCCAAAGACTGGATTTTACTCCGCATAAAGTCATATGCACCGACATTTCCTGCTTTCAGACCGTTATACTGCTCATCATCCTGATCCAGTATTCCCTGTTCATAGAGCATCATACATACCTGCCTGCCGGTAATTGTTCCGGATTTTATCATATAGCGGTAGATCAGTTTGTCAAAACTATTGTCTGAATCAACATAATCCAAAATATAATTAATAATTCCCTGATATACTTCACTGGAATCAGAATACTGTTCATTTGATTTTATATAATCTTTCAATAGTGAAGTATCTATCCAGTTCTTTGAAATAGCATAATTCAGATAGCTATATACATTAATAGATTCATCATCTTTCCAGGCTTTATAAGTATCATCTTTGGTATTGATGGATTTTGACATTACTACACCTGTTCCGTTTGTCAGCACATCCGATACCAGATAGGTGAGGTACGCCTGTATTTCTTTCGGCTGATCTTTATATGCTGCTGCATTGGAATCGCTGAATATTTTCGTAAGAGAATTCTTCACTTCTTCTTTTCTTACGGCGAATGCAGATGCAACCTCTTTTTCGGCTTCACCGGCATTTGCATCTGTAAAATGCGTCATATCAAGTACGTCATTGTTGATCATAGCGTTATATACATCACCAATCGGAATGATAACGTCACTTCCGTCTTCGACTTTATTCCGGTCAAAATCCAGATTGTTTTGTATTTTGGCAAGCAGAACGCCCGCAAGTTCCTGTTCCAGAATGTTATATGCAGCTTTTTGAAGATTAGCATCGATCGTCAGATACAGATCATTTCCGGCTTTGGGCTTTGTGCCCTTTACTGTTTTGATCACTTTTCCGACATTATTAACATAAAGTTTCTCATTTCCCTTTTTTCCCTGAAGCTGGGAATCCAGTGCCTTTTCCAGCCCAGCTTTACCGACAGTATCGGTTTTGTTGTATCTTTCCTGATCTGCATCACTTAATGCGTCATACTCTTCCTGGGAAATCTGACCGGTATATCCTATAATGTTTGCAAAACAGTTACTGTCAGCATATTTTCTCAGTGACTCTTCTTCTACATTGATACCGGACAATTTGTCCAGATTTTCCATGATGTCTGCGACTGTTGCATCACTGACATCTTCGGCAATTGTAGTTGAAATGTATTTCTGATAACTGTTCAGCCAGATCTGATAACGGATATTGATCAGTTTTAATACCATGGACTTGTCCATAGATTTTTCATCAATACCAAATTTCTGCTTATTTGTACACAGATAATGAATCAGTTCATCGGCAGTAGTCTCTTTCTGTTTCTTGGAAAGCTTATCAATTGTAGATTTACCATATACATCAGCGATAAAACGTAATTTCTGCGTTTCATTCTGTGCAACAAACTGATACATATTATTACTGTCCAAAATGATTCCAAAGTTATTGATCACGGTATCACCATTGGATTCTACCATTTTAATAACAGAAGAAATCGTCTTGTTTAAAACTTTATTCTGCTGTGCAATACTGTCATAAGAACCATTGTCTTCAATTGTGACAGAGTATGCCAGTTCATTATAAGCCAGTAGGTTGCCATTACGGTCATATATATTACCACGGGTTCCCTGAATCTCTTTTGTTTTCTGAATCTGCAGTTTATAATCGTCAAGGTATTCCTGTCCTTTTACAATCTGAAGATAAAATATCCGCTGTACCAGAATTGCCGATGTAATACAAAAGACAATGATCAGCACGAATATTCGAGATTGTACGAATTCTGCAATGCCGGATTTGATCCGTTCCCATAAACTATACAAATTTACTTGCACTCCTTTGCTCTTCTGCTTCCAGTTTCTTGTTAATGTGTAATATGATCTGATACAGAATCAGTGTGACCAGGATTGTATATACAAGCTCAGGCATAATGATCTGTCTCAGGTATGCTTCAAAAGCAAAATCCCCCCGCAAAAGATACATACAGAAGTATGTAACTAAACCATAGATCAATTCGCTGACTGCGATCAGTGCGATTGGAAGTTTAATGTCATCATCATAAAAAAGTCTTCGGAATGATCCGTTCAGATATCCGATCACCGAGAAAAGTAACGTATAGAATCCAAGTGTATTCCCCCAGAATACATCCGTCAAAAAGCCGGAAAGGAATCCTACGGCAAGCCCCTCTTTCTTTCCACGCATAAATCCGAACGATGAAGTGATGATAATCAGCAGGTTCGGTTTGATGGATGCAAAAGACAATCGGTGGAAGATGGTGCATTCCATTAAAAAGCATATGATGATAATACAAAATGTAATCAACTTTCGTTTCATGAATTACTCTCCCTTTGTATTTGCGGATTCTTGTTTGATCAGGTCGTTTTTCGTTGTGGTAATAACGAGAACCTCCTGCAGTTTAGTGAAATCTACAGCAGGTGTAATATATCCGGACCGGGTCAGGTTATTAGAATCCACTTTCACTTCACTGACGTATCCAACAAAAAGTCCCTGAAGGAACCGGTCACTGACATGAGATGTAACAACCTGTTCTCCGACTTCAATCTTATTATCATTATTGGCAAGTTTTTCAAAACGGATCCTGTCGTTTTCCATCTGTTTCAAGTCTCCTCTGACTACGCAGGTGTCGGAAGTTGAAAGGAGCATTGCACTGATATTACTTTCGTCGTCAATAATGGAACGTACTCTCGCATAATGCGGACCAACCTCCGTTACAATTCCGACCAGTCCGCTTCCGGCGAGAACATTGCAATTCTTTTTAATGCCGTCCTTCTTTCCTTTGTCGATCGTAAAATCACTGAACCAGTTGGAGCCGTTATTGGAAATGACGTGTGCACCTACTTTTTTGTAATCAGAATAATTTTCATCCAGTTTATATAATTCTCTCAGCCTCTCCAGTTCATATTGATCCTGGCGTAGTCGCGTGTTGTCGATCGTAAGGTCATCTACTTTGGACTGTAATTTTCTGTTTTCTTTTTTCATGTCCTGTAGTGTTTCAAAGTTATCGGAAAGATCGCTCATATAGCGTCCAACATATCCGATCCCTTTCTGCATAGGAATGACTGTATAGTTTGCAACGAAACTGATTGGTCCGTTCCCTCCGGTAATACGTTCCACACCCATCAGGATGACGCAGATGACGATTACGATGATCAGCCAGTATTTACTTGGAAGGGAAGATTGATTTTTTGTCTTCATTATCTCATCCACCTATAATTATCTTCTATCATTGAAAATGTCAGTTTTCTTAAGTCTTTCGACATAATAATACGTTTCAGGCCATTGACTGCACAGGTATCCGGTTCCAGGGCAGTTCTTGACTTGATGCCTACCATCTGTTCGATATAAATTTCAAGACCGGGCATATTTGCAAGTCCGCCAGTGAGGAAAATACCATTCTCATAGATGGCTTTGCGGACTTCCGGAGGTGTTCTGTCAAGAAGGGAATGGATGGCTTTGACGCATTCCAGTAACGGATCTTTCATTGCAGCACGGATCAGCATGATAGAAACCGGCTTCCGCATTGGTACACCTGTGATCAGGTCTCTGCCGGCTACCGATAAGATAGAATCAGAATCTCCGGTAAAGACATTGAAATTCCGTCTCAGTACTTCAGCAGTCTGCCGACCAATCAGGAAGTCGTGACTGTGCTTTACAAGATTGATAATCCCCTGATCAAACGTATGTCCGCCTACTTTTACGAGACGGTTCAGTACCATTCCGCCTCCGGCCAGTACAGACAGTTCGGTGGTTTCACCACCGAAATTCGCGATCATGATTCCTTTTGTATTCTGAATATCCAGATTTAATCCGACTGCATCGGCAATCGAACGTTCTACGATATTTACTTCTTTTGCTTTGGCTGTTGAATGGATCACAAGATCAAAGAACGCCTTTTTTTCTACTTCGGTAACGTCTGTTGGAACAGCAATTACATATTCAGAACCACGGGAAAACTGTCTTCCTCTTTTTAATAAGTTCTGAAGAAGAAACTGCATGTCGTTAAATCTGGAAATAACGCCCTCTTTCATCGGAAATGTGATCTCGATGTTTGAGGGAGCTTTCCCATACATACTAAATGCATCATCACCAACCGCAAAAATATCACGGTCACGATTGTCTTTAAATGCGATCACGTTCTTCTCTTTCCAGATCGTGTCTTTTTTCTTATCATAGACCTTGATGTCATAAGACCCAAGATCCAGTCCGTATACATTTCTTGCCATCTGACAGAATCCTTTCTTCTATCTTGTTTGCAGAATTTACAGCATGCCCTCCTCACGAAAACTCATATAGCAATTATTGCCAATAATAATATGATCTAACAAATCAATTCCTATAAGCGCACCCGCATCCAGAATTCTTTTTGTTGTCAACATATCTTCACGGCTTGGAGTTGGATCACCACTTGGATGATTATGTAAAATTATAATTGATACCGCATTCTTCTGCAATGCTTCTATAAAAAGCTCTCTCGGTGTAATAAGGGATGCATTTACTGTTCCTTTTGAAATATTGGTTTCGCCGAGAAGCTTTGCCTTCGAGTTTAACATCAATAATTTCATATGTTCCTGTTTCTCATGTCTTAAATCTTCCATATAATATTGCGCAATCGTTTTTGGATCGGTAAAACATACTGTATCCTGATAAGACGCTTTTGCAAGCCTTTTTGCAAGTTCAGATATACATGATATCTGAATTGCTTTTACGTTGCCAATCCCTTTGATCTGCTTCAGACGTTCAGCGTTAAACTGATGAATTCCGAGAATGCCGATTCCGCCGGCATGATAAAGAATTCTTCCTGCAAGTTCCAATGCATTTTCACCGCGGGTACCGGTTCGTAACAGCACTGCCAGCAATTCAACGTCGCTTAAATGTTCGGCTCCGAGACGGGAACACTTTTCATATGGCCGCTCGTCTCTCGGCATTTCTCTTATGGTATTTGATTGATTCATATTATTCTTCAGATTCGCACGACATTTTTACAGACTCAGTCAAAAGACAGATTCTGTAAATTATAAGAAACGATATATGATAATGGAAAGAATCACGCCAATGATACTTGCCATGGTTATCTTTATCGACAGACCAAATGTTATGACCATTACTCCGAGATTCAGAACGATCGGATCGTCTATCCCGAAAGATTGTCCATAGCCCAGCCAGGATAAAGCCGGCACCCCTTTTGCCAGTTCACCAATAAAGCCACCAAGAACTACTCCTGCCAGCAGAAGCAGAAATAAAGCCCAGGCGTTTTTACTTCCTGCACCTTTCATATGTACTCCTCCTCGTTTTTCCTATCTAAAAAACTCAATACATTTTATCACATTTCAGAAAAAGTGTATAGGTTTATGATATTAAAAAATTCTTAAACTTCTTTTCATTTTTTTACATAAAATGATCAGATTAGATAAAAAATTAAGATTCCATCTTGAACGGATGATAAACGGAAGCAATCATTTCAGCTGCTTTGATTCCGTCCATAGCCGCAAAAACGCGCCGCAATCCACTCTGCTGCACGAATGCCATCCATCGCTGCTGATGTGATGCCGCCTGCATAGCCTGCGCCTTCTCCGCAAGGATAGATCCCGCGGATTCCGCTCTGAAGGGATTGGTCTCTTATGAGTCGTACAGGCGAAGAAGTCCGGCTTTCTACTCCCGAGATGACGGCATCGCACCGCGCATATCCGGGAAGCTTGTGGTCAAAGATCTGAATTCCTTCTGTCAGCGACTCTGCAATGAATTCCGGAAAAATATTTCTGACGTTTGCAAGCTGATACATACCTTTTATATGCGGAGTGACTGTACCCAGATGCACGGAAGGTCTGTTTTCACAGAAATCCCCAAACAACTGTACCGGAACTTTGCCGTTTCCCTCGAGATATGCCGCTTCTTCAAGCTTTCTCTGGAATTCGACACCAGCGAGCGGATGATCACTTCCAAAATCATCGGGTGAAACAGTAACGATCACTGCAGTATTGGCATTCTGGCTATCCCGGCGGCTGTAACTCATTCCGTTAACGGCAAGCCGGTGTTCTTCGGAAGAAGCATTTACGACATATCCGCCCGGACACATACAGAAAGTATATACGCCTCTTCCGTTATCGAGGTTAGCGGTCAGTTTATACGGTGCTGCCGGAAGAAAGGAAGGATAATTCTTACCGTATTGATCCTGATTGATCATTTCCTGCGGATGCTCGATTCGTACACCAACAGCAAATGCCTTCGGCTGCATTGGAAGGCCGTGCTGATATAACATGGAAAAAGTATCCCGTGCACTGTGACCAATGGCAAAAACTGCAAGATCTGTATCGAGCAGATATGTTTCCTTCTTTTGCGAATCGTAGATTTTAAGTTTGCGGAGAATCTTTTGACCGTTGTCGGAATGTGTCTGAATATCAGTGACTTGTGAGTGAAACCGTACTTCTCCACCATGAGCACAGATATATTTCCGCATTTCTTTTACAACTGCAGAGAGCACATCGGTACCGATATGAGGTTTGCTCTCGTAGGTGATGGATTCCGGAGCACCGTGTTCGGCAAAGATACGTAGTACTTCATGGTTGCGTCCAAATTTGTCTTTTACCAGAGTGTTCAGTTTTCCGTCAGAAAATGTTCCGGCGCCACCCTCACCGAACTGAACATTTGATGAAAGATTCAGCCGCCCGTTTTCCCAGAATGCTTCCACATCTTTTGTACGCTGATCTACATCGGCTCCGCGTTCCAGAAGAATTGGCTGATATCCGTGCGCAGCGAGCATATAACCACAGAACAGTCCGGCAGGACCTGTTCCGATAATGACCGGCCGGTGTGTCAGTTCCTTTGTCCCTTTTACTTCGAAATGGTAGCTGTCCGGCTCAACCTGGAACTGTATCTGATTATTTTTGACCGTTTTCTTAACTTTTGCTTCATCTCTTACCTGGACATCTACAGAATAGACATAGTAAAGAACAGGCTTTTTTCTGGCATCGATCGACTGTTTGCGGATTTGAAAGCCCTGAAGTTCCTCTTTTTTTATGCAAAGTGTTTTTAAAATCTTGCGTTCAAAGTCGTCTGATGTATGTTCAATGTTCAGTTTCATCTGGTTGATCCGAATCATATGTTTTTACTCCTTTACAGTTTGTCATCTATCTGATGATATATCGTTTGCAGCAGCAGTTCCGGCAAGATAACCGGTCGCCCAGGCCCATTGCAGATTGTACCCTCCGCAGATGCCGTCCACATCCAGCAATTCCCCGGTAAGATAAAGGTGCCGGACATAACGGGATTCCATAGTGTCGGGAGTGATTTCTTCTGTTGAGATTCCGCCGGCACAGACTTGTGCATTGTCAAAGCCATTAGTGGTATCAATTGTTACTACGTTATTCTTAGCTACCTGAACAAGACTTTTTATCTGTGTATCCGACAGATCACCTGTCAGTGTATGCATCCGGATGCGTGCCTGCTCTAAAAATCTTGGGATCAGCTTCTGGTGAAAGATTCCAAGAAGATAATCTGCGCAGGTCATCTGCTCTCTTCCGTTTCTACGTTTCAGCAAGAACTCAAAAAATGCCTCTTCCGTAAAAGCGGGCAGGAAATCAATGCTCACTTTTGCATCCTGTTTTAAATACAGAGATTTGGCAATATAGCGGCTGATCTGGAAAACCGGTATTCCGGAAATGCCGTAAGCCGTAAGCTGTAATTCCCCGTGATCGGAAGCTGCCGGTTGTCCATGGCATACTGCAGTTACGACAGCATCCGTACGAACCCCTGCAGCTTTGGCAAACGGATGATTCTTTACTTTTAATTGAACCAGAGCAGGTACAACCGGAACCATCGTATGTCCGAGCTCCTTTGCAAGTGCATAACCACTTCCGTCGGATCCGAGCTTGGAATTCGCTTTCCCGCCGCAGGCAAGGATTACAGCATCTGCCTTTTGCTTTTGATGATCTGTCAGGACCGTAAAACCATGAGATGTTGGACTAATACCCGTTACCGTCACATCAGTGGTTATTTTTACATGCAGACGATCCAGTTCTGATTTCAACAAATCAAGAACGGTGGAAGCCTGGTCGGAATAAGGATAGACGTAATTTCCTCTTGCCTTTGTCAGAAGCCCAAGAGATGCGAAAAAGGCAATGGTGTCTTCATAGCCGAATTTCTGTAATACATCTTCTACAACGGAAAGATTGTCGCTGTGGAAATAAGAGGCGTTCATATCTTTGTTTGTCAGGTTGCATCTCCCGTTTCCGGTTGCAAGGATTTTTTTGCCTGCGCTGTCTTTCTTTTCGTATATCAGGATCTGTGCCTGCGGGTTCGTCCTTGCGGCTGCAATTGCCGCCACAAGACCGGAAGCACCGCCGCCAATGATTGCTATTTTCTTCATATCTATTCTTCCAAATATTGCAATGATTATATATATTGAGGGTTACAAAGTTACAATTCCGGCACGTACCAGATACTCTAATGACATCAGTATTCCAAGCTTGGCATGCGGCCAGGTGAGACCTCCCTGAAAATATACGGCATACGGCGGTTTGATCGGTCCGTCTGCGCTCAATTCGATGGATGATCCCTGAACGAAAGCACCTGCTGCCATGATAACGTCAGAATCATATCCCGGCATCGGCCATGGTTCCGGAGTCACATAGGAATCGACCGGTGCTGCTGCCTGAATTCCTTTGCAGAACTCAATGACGCCTTCCGGAATTCCAAATTCTACAGCCTGAATGATATCGTGTCTGCTTTCTGTGCTGTTTGGAATAACAGGGAACCCCAGTTTTTCATAAATATTAGCTGCAAAGATCGCACCTTTTAGTGCAGCTGCTACTGTCGGGGCAAGGAATAATCCCTGGTAAAAATCTTTCATGATACCAAGAGATGCACCAACCTCTCTTCCGAGCCCCGGGGAAGTCAGTCGGTATCCGCATGCATCGATCAGATCTTCGCGACCCGCGATATACCCGCCGATCGGGGCAAGTCCCCCGCCGGGGTTCTTGATCAGTGAGCCGACTGTCATATCTGCACCGACATCACTTGGTTCGATCGTTTCGACAAACTCACCATAACAGTTGTCCACCATACAGATCAGATCCGGTTTGAGCCGTTTGACAAATGCGATCAGCTCGCCGATCTGCGCGACCGAGAACGTCGGGCGCGTGGCGTAGCCCTTCGAGCGCTGGATGGTCACGAGCTTGACGCCGTCGCGCAGCGCCTGCTCGATGGCCGGATAGTCAAAACCGTAGTCCGGCAGCAGGTCGACCTGCCGGTAGTGCACGCCGTATTCCTTGAGCGAGCAGGCGCTCGGGCGGATGCCGATGACCTCCTCGAGCGTGTCATACGGCGCGCCGACGGGGCTGAGCAGCGTGTCGCCGGGCAGCAGATTCGCGCTCAGCGCCACGGTCAGCGCGTGCGTGCCGCAGGTGATCTGCGGGCGCACGAGCGCGGCCTCCGTGTGGAAGCAGTCGGCATAGACGCGCTCGAGATTGTCGCGCCCGGCATCGTTGTA
>ENA-OPAH01000556-OPAH01000556.1-human-gut-metagenome-genome-assembly--contig:-NODE-556-length-29238-cov-4.394202_pt1 | contig 29238 bp, 35 predicted proteins | sample MGYA00241050_ERZ501416 | MGnify/ENA primary metagenome ERZ501416 (study PRJEB25962, sample SAMEA2042632) | human gut metagenome | biome: human gut; feature: human-associated habitat; material: faeces... | reverse complement strand
AGCCTATCCTCGCTTTTTAAATATTCAGTTGTAACACATGTATTGTAATCCTACAAATCAGGGCTTTCCCGTTTTTCGCAAAAGTCCCCATTATTTTTTTGCAAAGTTCGCTTGACATTTTTTGCAAAGTAAACTATACTAAAATTGCAAAGCAAACTTTGCAAAGGAGGTACCTATGAAAACACGCATCCAAGAGCTGAGAAAACAGCGCAAATTATCACAGGAGGAACTGGCAAACCACGTAGGCGTTACGCGCCAGACTATCACTTCTCTGGAAGTTGGAAAATACACCGCCTCTCTCCTCCTTGCCCATAAAATCGCCAAGTTTTTTGGCATGACCATTGAAGAAGTCTTTTTGTTCGAGGAGGAGGATGAATCATGAAATTTGAAAAGAAACTCAAAATACAGCTTACCTGCGGCTTTCTCTGGATTTGTTTAGGCATATTGGCTTGCGTAGCTGCTTTTAGCGGTAAAGTTTCTTCCGGTTATCCCCTCACCTACTGTGCAGGCACCGGCGGCGGACTCATTGCCATTGGCTTTATCCACATCATCAAGTCCATTCGCCTTCTAAAAAATGAATCCCTGCGGAAAAAAGAAGAAATCCGCATCTATGACGAACGAAATATTTTCATTCAAAAACAGATTTACAGTCTGCATAGTCTGTTTTCATTGGTTCTGCTTTATGTGGCAACCCTTTGGGCTGCTTTGTGGAAACCAGAACTTTTGATTCCTTTCCTGCTGCTGATGCTGGCAGATGTGGCACTGCTGTTTTTGGCAGCCATCTACTGCAACATCCGCAATTCTTGTGAATAAAGGAGGTCATTTCCATGAAAAACAAATCATTCGAGCAAAAACTAAAGCGGGATATGTATGCCATGGGCGTTCTGTTCTTGATTTTTCTGGCAGTCTTCATTCTGACAAAAATGGGGATCTTACCAGAATCCCCTTTTTCTTCCCTTGGATTCAGCGGCGCCATCTGTTCCGGCGTCCAGCTTGTCCGCATGGATACACTCCTGCGTGACGAAGAAAAGCGGGCACAAGCGGAAGTTTCCCGGACGGATGAACGGAACATTTTCATTGAAAAACAGGCATATAGTGCCTATGCCAAGCTTTCTATCTTTGCTTTGTTTGCGGCTATCATCATCTGTGGTTTTGTGGCGCCACAGTACACAAAAGTCCTTACCTGGGTGCTGTCAGGAAATGCTGTGATTATAGTTGGATGTCTCTTCTACTATTCTAAAAAATACTGATTTCATCAATCACAAAAAGGCTTTGAAGTCCTATACTTCAAAGCCTTTCGTTTGCCTTAACACCATCCTGCCAGCATCCGCCGCAGCATGGTATCCACATTTGCCTTTTCTACATTTTCTCCTGCGGTCAGTTCCACTCGCCCTACTTCTTCTCCATCACGGAGATATACCAGTTCGCCTACCTTTGTCCCTGCTTCCACAGGTGCGGAAACCGCCGGTAAAAGTTCTGTTTTGGTTTCCCATTGGGCTTCTTTTCCTTTTGGCACCAATACGGAAATTTCTTCCGCTACTACCGCTTCCACTGTATCTGTCATGCCTTTCTCCACTGGCACTTCTCCCATGGCGTAGCCTTTTTCTCGCCCTTTTTCAATAGCGTAATTGGCAAAACCATAGTCCAAAAGCTGCATGACTTCCCGGAAACGGACTTTATAATCCGGTGCAGCCATAACAACAGCAATGAGCCCCATGCCATCCCGTTCCGCTGTTCCCGATAGACAGTACAGCGCATTGCCTGTGGAGCCAGTTTTCAGTCCCGTTGCACCATCATACCACTGAATCAGTTTGTTGGTATTGGTCAAACCAAAGGTTTCTTCCCCGCGCCTTGTTTTATGTACGATGCTATCCTGCCATGTGGTGGTATATTCCTTGATTTCCGGGAAATTTTCCATCAATTCCCTGCTCATAAGGGCGATGTCGTAGGCGCTGGACACATGCCCTTCCGTATCCAACCCGCAGGCATTGACAAAGTTCGTATCCTCCATGCCCAATTCTTTTGCCCGCTCATTCATTTTCTGGACAAAGGCTTCCTCGCTTCCTGCCAGAAATTCCGCCATGGCAACAGCCGCATCGTTGGCAGAAGCAATGGCAATGGATTTTGTCATGTCTGCCGCTGTCTGGGTTTCCCCTTCTTCCAAAAACACCTGAGAACCACCCATGGACGCCGCGTGTTCACTGACCTGTACCGTATCTGTCCAATCAAATTTTCCATCCCGTTCTCCTTCGTAAATGAGCAGCAGTGTCATAACTTTCGTAACACTGGCAGGGGGCAGAGCTTCATGGCTATTCTGTTCATACAAAATGGTGCCCGTATCTTCTTCCATGAGCAGGGCGCTTTTGGAAGTCAGCCCAAGGTCTGTCAGGTTTTCATACTGCTTTTCTGCCGCCAATGCAGGCAAACAGCAGCCAACACTAAAAAACAGTGATAGAACTGCTGTCAAAACTCTATGCCTCATGTATTTTTCCCTCCATATTCGTCATTACTAAACTTTATGTCCGAATCCTTCGGGATATGTCTGTTTTACAATTCCACAGGCACAGGCGCATCCAGACAGAAGCCTGTTTCCCATACCTTACAATCATAAGCCAATACTTTTACCCCTGCCTGCGCCGCCTTTCGCAGTGCTTCCGCAAATTTCGGATCACGGACTTCATGGGGACGGAAAACAGAAACACCTTTCATCTGCACCAGAAACAGCACAGCACTTTCGTAGCCCTTTTCTACCGCTTCTGCCAATTCTAGCAAATGTTTCGCGCCTCTCTCTGTGGGAGCGTCTGGAAACATGGCAACACCATTTTCCTCCAGTGTCACCCCTTTCACTTCCAGAAAGCCTTTTCGCTCTCCCGCTTCATAATACACGTCGAAACGGGAACCGCCGAATTTCACTTCCCGTTTTACAAAGGTCACTTCGCCGATTTCCCGTATCTTCCCTTCCGCTAAAGCCTCTGCCGCCACGGCATTGGGTGCCTGTGAATCCATATTCACCAGCATATCCCCTTTGTAGACAGCAATAAGGGAATGTTTTGTTTTCCGGTTGGCATTGCCGCTTTCTTCCAGAAATACTCTCGCGCCTTCCTGCAATAATTCCCGGCACCTCCCTGTATTTTTCACATGCACCAGTTCCCGTTTTCCGTCCAGTTCCACTTCCGCCAGAAAACGATTGGGGCGTTTGTAAAATACAGCTTCTCTGATTTGATTCTGATATTCCATTTGGTTCCTCTTTTCTATGTAATGAGAGGTTTCCCTCTCAATAATTGGTTGCTTTCCGCTCAAAATATGCTTTGGGATGTTTGCAGACAGGACAGGCTTCCGGCGGCACTTCCCCAACATGGACGTGTCCGCAGTTGCGGCATACCCATACTGTCTTGGCGTTATCCTTGAACACCTGATCATTTTTGATTCTTTCCAGCAGTTTGGCATATCTTGCCTCATGCTCTTTTTCTACAGACGCCAAATTCTGGAAAAACATAGCGATTTCCGGGTAACCTTCATCTTTGGCAATGGTGCTCATGTCCTGATAAATGGAAGTCCATTCCTCATGTTCCCCCGCAACGCCTGCGGTCAGATTGGCTTCTGTTGTGCCAATGCCATTGAGAAAGCGGAAAATCTGTTTGGCATGCTGCCGTTCATTGTCTGCTGTTTCTTTGAAAATGGCGCCGATCTGTTCATAGCCTTCTTTTTTCGCCTGACTGCTGTAAAAATCGTATTTATTGGCAGCCATGGATTCCCCCGCGAATGCGGCAAGCAGATTTTGTTCTGTTCTTGTACCACTCAAGTTCATACCGTAAAAACCCCTTTCTGTCAAGTCCTTCTTTCTCAGTTTGTCCCCATTTTTCCAAAACATACATTTCCCCACATGGTTTTGAAAAAAAAAAGCTGTTTTCTTGCAAAACAGTGTGATATGATAAAAATCGAAATTTTAACAGAAACAATCAGGAGGTTTTTATGAGGCAATCTACAAAACAACTGACCGTCAGCGCTCTGCTGTTTGCGCTGGGACTGGTGCTGCCCTTTTTGACAGGACAGGTTCCGCAGATTGGCAACATGCTGCTGCCCATGCACTTTCCCGTTTTTCTCTGTGCCTTTCTCTGCGGCTGGCAATATGCGCTGTTTTTAGGCTTTCTGCTGCCCATTTGCCGCAGCATGATTTTCGGCATGCCGCATATGTTCCCCGTTGCCATTGCCATGGCATTTGAGCTGGCAGCCTATGGACTCATTGCAGGGCTGGTCTACGGACGTTCCAAACAAAAATCCACAGCTTCCCTTTACGTTGCCCTGATTTCCGCCATGATTCTGGGACGCGTGGTATGGGGCATTGTGGAAGTTCTTCTGCTGGGCATTGGCGAAAACGCCTTCACCTGGCAGATGTTCCTTTCCGGCGCCTTACTGGAAGCTATCCCCGGTATCATACTGCAATTGATTCTGATTCCAGGCATTTTGGTGGCATTGCGCCGCAGCGGGCATTTTCCGCTTTGAACATACAAAAAGACCATAGGAACCTATGGTCTTTTTTATATTAAATCAATGTATACAGCTTCGGAAAAATTTCGATACTCCGTTTCAAAATGCCTGTCATATATGCAATGGCAATGCCATAATTGGTAAAGGGAATCCCTGCGTCAGCGGCACATTTCTGGCGATACGCCACTTCCCGCTCATTGAGCATGCATCCGCCGCAATGAATCACCAAACGGTATGGCGATAAATCCTCAGGGAAATCCTTACCGGAAGTATGCACCAATTCCAGCTCTTTTCCTGTATGCTGCCGCAGCCAACGAGGAATCTTCACAGTGCCGATATCCTCACATTGTCTGTGATGGGTGCAGCCTTCGCAAATCAGCACTTTATCCCCATCCTGCAATGTTTCGATGGCTGCCACCCCCTGCACAGCGCCTTCCAAAAAGCCTTTATATCGTGCCATGAGAATGGAAAAGGATGTCAGAGGAATATCCAGCGGCGTATCCTTGCTGACTTGTGCAAATGCCTGACTGTCCGTAATGACCATAGCCGGCTTTTTTGCCAGACTTTCCAAAGTGGTTTTCAGTGTATTTTCTTTCGTTACCACAGGAATGGCATCCGCCTCCAGCAAATCCCGAATGGTCTGCTGTTGAGGCAGAATGAGCCGTCCTTTGGGGGCAGAGCTGTCAATGGGCGTCACCAGCACCACCAAATCTTCTGCCTTTACCAAATCTCTTACCAGCATCCGTTCCTTCTGGTTTTCTTTTCCCAATGCGGCAATGCGTTCTTTCAGTTCTTCAATACCTGTTTTCTGAAGGGCACTGACTGCCACATCATTTTTTCCCGATAAAATGGGCATTTGCAAGTCGCTTTTGTTATAAGCAACGAGGAAAGGAATCTGTTTTTCCTGAAATAAGTTCAAAAGCTCCTCATCGGCTTTCGTTTTCCCTGCCACACTATCTACCACCAGAACAGCACAGTCAATGCGATTGAGAATCTGCTTTGTCCGTTTCACACGCTGCTCTCCCAGTCCACCTTCGTCATCAATACCAGGCGTATCAATGATGAGAACAGGACCAAGGGGCAGCAGTTCCATGGCTTTTGTCACAGGGTCTGTGGTGGTGCCTTTCACAGGTGAAACCACCGCCATTTCCTGATTGGTTACCGCATTGACTAAGCTGGATTTGCCTGCGTTGCGGCAGCCAAAAAATCCGATTTGCACCCGTTCTGCGGATGGTGTATCCTGTAAACCCATAAAAACCTCCTGCCTTTAGAATCGGAAATCCCGATTGCCTTTTTCGATTTCCTGTAAATGATGCACAGTAATTTCTCTGACTTTTTCTTTGGGAATATTCCCCAGTTCTTTCTGAATCAAGGCTTCCCCGATTTTCTTTGTATCTGGTGAAGCATAATCCTCCAGATATTCTTTCAATGTCATGAGGGCGTTGGGATGACAGCAGTTCTGAATCTGCCCGCTCTTGCACAGACTCATGAAGCGGTCACCGGTACGACCTTCCCGATAGCATGCGGTACAGAAACTGGGAATATAGCCCAAATCCATAAGCCAATGCACCACTTCATCCAATGTACGTTTATCACTCACATCAAACTGTTCGGAATTTTCGTCTTCCGGTTCTTCTTCACAATAACCGCCTACGCTGGTACGAGAGCCGCCGCTGATTTGAGAAACGCCCAGATGCAGTGCCCGTTCCCGGACTTCCTTGCTTTCTCTTGTGGAAATGATCATGCCTGTATAAGGCACCGCAATGCGGATACATGCAATGATTTTTGCAAAAATTTCATCATCAATGCCATTATCGAAAGCATCGGGGTCGATGTCGTCAGCACGTTTCACACGAGGCACGCTGATGGTATGAGGACCCACACCATGTACGGCTTCCAGATGTTCCGCATGCATCAAAAGTCCCGCAAATTCATAAGCATACCGTTCCAGACCGAACAATACCCCCAGACCTACATCGTCAATGCCGCCCTCCATGGCTCTGTCCATGGCTTCAGTGTGATAAGCGTAGTTATGTTTCGGACCTGTGGGATGAAGCTGTTCATAGCTTTCTTTATGATAAGTTTCCTGGAACAAGATGTATGTACCGATGCCTGCTTCTTTCAGCATCCGATATTCTTCCACAGTAGTTGCCGCAATGTTTACGTTCACACGACGGATAGCACCGTTTTTATGCTGGATGGAATAGATGGTCTTGATACATTCTAAGATATATTCAATGGGGTTGTTAACTGGGTCTTCCCCTGCTTCCAGCGCCAAACGTTTATGCCCCATATCCTGCAAAGCCATAACTTCTTTGACGATTTCTTCTTGTGTCAGTTTTTTTCGAGCAATGTGTTTATTTTTGGCATGATAAGGGCAGTACACACAGCCATTGATACAGTAATTGGACAAATACAAAGGCGCAAACATGACAATACGATTGCCATAAAAATCTTTTTTCAACTGTTCTGCCAAAGTGTAAATCTGCTGGATTTTATCGGGCATTTCACATGCCAGCAGTACAGAAGCTTCTCTGTGAGAAAGCCCTTTGCGCAGTTTTGCCTTTTCCAAAATTGCGTCGATGAGTTTTTCATTGTTCTTGTTTTCCTGGGCATAAGCCAAAGTGTCCAGAATTTCTTCGTGGGAGATAAATTCCTCCGCTTTCATTGATTTGGGATCATACATATTCTTTTCTTCCTTTCTTCTAGGTCAGATTTCTCTTTCCTGTCAGTGATTTTGTTCTTCCATCATGGGGCTGTCACCTCTGGATATGGCAACGGTATAGCCCATATCCGCCAGTTCTTTTTTCAGCCATTCAATCTGCTCTGCCGCTTCTGTTCCCATGATTCGTTTGTTGTCATAAAGGGTATACTTTTTCCGTGCTTCCATGGGTGAAAGGTTTGGCATAATGACATTTGCACCACAGACAATGCCCCATTCCTTTCCCGGCGGCAAAAGCGTCCGCAATGCCGTTGTAGAGGGCAGCAGCACCTTCGGCAAAAGCAGACGTATGACAGCAAGCAAAAACAACGTCAGCTCTCCCGAACCGTTTTCATATTGGGCAAAAGGCGTATCCTTCTGGGAAAGAAAAGGACCAATGCCTACCATATGTGGCTGAAATTCCTTCAAAAACCGAAGGTCTTTCACCAGATGCTCCAAAGTCTGATGGGGCGAGCCCACCATAAAGCCACAGCCCACCTGATAGCCAATTTCCTTCAAATCCCGCAAGCACCGCATACGGTTTGCAAAATCCATATCAGATGGATGGAGCATGGCATAATGGGATACTGTTGCTGTTTCATGGCGCAGCAGATACCGATTGGTACCAGCGGCAAAGAGCTTTTCATAGCTTTCCCGACTGCGTTCCCCTACAGAAAGGGTGATGGCGCAGTCGGGATGATTTTTTCGGATGGCAGATACCAAATGGCACAGACGTTCATCGTCATACCACATATCCTCGCCGCCTTGAAGCACAAATGTGCGAAATCCCAAGGCATAACCAGCCTGGCACGCCTCCAGAATTTCGTCTTCCGTCAGGCGGTATCTCTCCGCCTTTCGGTTGCTTTTGCGGATACCGCAATAATAGCAATCATTTTTGCAGATGTTGGAAATTTCCAGCAATCCGCGGATATAGATTTCTTTGCCAAAAACCTCCTGACAAAGTTTTTGGGCTTCTTCCTGCACAAAAGACGCCACTTCCTGCCGATGTTCCAGAAGACAGAGCAGTTCTTCTTCCGAAAGATCGTGTTCCGTGACCAGTTTTTCGGCTAAATTTGCCGCAAAACTCATGCCTTCACGCCAGAATATACAGTCTTGGACTGTATGCCGGGCAGGTTGCCAATTTTGCCGGACAAAGCGGAAATCTTATCCTGAGGAGCATCAATGGCAATACTGATAATGTTCACTTTTTTCTCACGATAAGGAATGCCCATTCTGCCGATGATGTATTCCCGGTATTCGTGGAGTGTTTCGTTGAGCACATCTACAGACGCTTCCTGTTCCACCACGATGCCAATGACCGCAATTCTGCTTTCTTCATTTTTTGTTTCCATATTTCCATACCTCCTATTGGTTTGATAAAAGAAAAACCGTACCACGAAAGGTACGGGAAAAAGGGCATAGCTGCTCTGTATTTCCATACTGTACCTTCCGCCGCAAATTTCTTTTTGGTGTCAGGAACCCATGGGTTCGATATGTTATGAAAAATCATATACTGCACATTGATTCTACCATAACCGCCCCTGTAATACAATGATTTTATCATGCCCACAAAACACGCGGACATGCAAAAAGACCAGACAATATCATCTTGTCTTTTTACACTTTTACATTTCTCTGATTCTCTCTTGTATCAGCCGCCCTACCGTATCAGCAAACCAGCTGACGGAGCGGATTCTTGCCAATTCTCTGCCATAAATCTTATGGGCTGCCGGCAAATCCCGATCATTTCCCGTAAAGACGGAAATGACCCAGATACCTTTTCTTCTGAGGCGGCTCACTTCCTCTGCCACATCCTGCACACCGGCTTCTCCGCCGTAATCTTTGGGCAGATGGAGCCCGTCTTTTGACGGCATGGGCTGATCGTCATTGGGATGGGCATCAGAAAGGATGATGAGCATTTTGTGCTCACTTCTCTCCTGTTCCATGAGGTAGTCCGCTGCCCGCAATGCCAAGCCGTCCCGGTTCCAACCTGCTGCCAGAAAATGCAGAATATCTTTATTTCTGGATGTGTCATGGTAATCCCGCAATACCTGCATGACCGTACAACCGCTGACACTGCTGAAAGCGCTTACGCGAACAGGAATGTTGCAGCGAGTCAAACTTTCCGCAATGATAAAGCCCTGTGTTGCCACTTTTGCCTGCTGTTCTCGCTGGGAAGCGGAGCCATCCAGTAAAATATCCACCGTCAGGGTATTCAACTGGCTATCCGATGTTTTCTCAAATATCCGCTCATCATGAAGATATACATTCCGCCATACCTTCCCTGCCAGCAGATTTCCGGCACGAGTGCGGTACACCGTGGGTTCCAGCTGCAATAATATGGCATTGCGTATGCGTTCTGTCAGTTTATTGACTGCCAGCATGGTCTGGCTTTCGTTTGCCTGAAAATAAGCTTCATTGGCTTCTCGCTGTTTCTCAGCAAATTCCCGCTGTTCTGCCGCTTCTCTGGTCAGTTCTCCTGTTTCTGTAAATTCACCACGGGTAAAATGCAGCAGACATTCCCGATGGGCTTCTGTGCAGAGTTTCTTTTCAATTTCTGCCATTTCCGCTGTGGAAAACATGGATTTCCCAAAACAGCTTTCCACATAAGCACGCACCACCTTGGCACTAGGTCTGGAAAATGTCAGCCGTTGATACAGCTTTCTCGCTTTGTCCATGAGGGAATCCTTCTCCTCTGTGGTTTTGCCTTCCCAGTCGATACGCCGCAAAGCACTGCCTGCCCGTTTTCCCCAGCCTTTTGGCCAGAAAAACGGAGAATCACTGATATGACCGCCCAGTTCTTCAAACTCTTTGAAATGCCCTTTGAAAAAATACTGATTCAGCAGACGATCCATACGGTCTGTCACCTGTTCTGTGTTACAGTCCGCGGGAAATTCCAAAGCATCCAATATTTTTCGTTTTTCTTCGTCCAGATCATCTGCCTGCCCCAATATGCGCTGGCAGTGGGCACGTTTCAAATCCCACAGCAAAGATTCCACCACATGATCTTTGGGTCTTGCCAGAAATTTTTCCGCATAAGCCCGCCGCAGTTCTGCCATGGCAGGACGTTCATCTTTGGCTTTGCCGAACACACAGTTTTCCAGCCCCAGCCACAGCAGTTCCACATACAATTCCCCATCCTGTCTACGCTGAAGGTAGGTAAACATCTTATCCAACGTTTCAAACTGAAAATAATGATATACAGCACCAATGACCGTATTGAAATAAAAATCCGCGTCGCCGTCCTCATCAAAGGCAACATACATCGGCTGCAGGGAATAATCCTGTGCGGCGTTCCAAATCTGATTGACGGCACGACGCTCCGCAATCTCTCTGTTTTTCATCAGCGATCACCAAACAGCTTTCCATAGTCCAGATCCTGCGGAATTCTTGCGGCAATGGCGTCTGCCACCAACTGCCGTTCAAAGGGATCGAATGCTTTGTTGATGATACCCATTTCCAGTGCACGAACCGCTTTCAGACCTTTTTCCATCAAATGAATGGATGCCATAAGCCCACGCAGATCAAGAGCCTTTGTGGAAATTTCCGCATTATCGCATTTTGTTTCCAATTCTCGAAACAACGCGGCAAACTGTTCTGCCCATTTGTCTTTCAGTGTGGGGAATTCCCGTTTCAACAGCTTCCGCAGGTTTTCCTCAGAAATGACCGGCATATTGATGACCACAAAACGGGATGCCAGAGCTTCATTCAACTCTCTGGTACCGGCATAGCCATAGTTCATGGTAGCAATAAAACGGGTTGCTTCGTGCAAAGGGATTCTGTCATACCCCGGCACATCAATGGAGCGACGGAAGTCCAATGTTGCATGGAGCACTGCCAAAGACTCGTTTTTCGCCATATTGATTTCATCCAGCACGCCGAAACCACCCATATGGGCACAGCGGCTGATGGGTCCTTCACGAAATACTACCTGATTATCCCGGAATGTGTCTGTTCCAATGAGGGAAGCGGCATCCACATTCACATAAAAAGAAATATCCCAAGACGGTCTGCCGAATGCTGCTGCCAGATTTTCCGCCAATACGTTTTTGCCAGTTGCCTTCGGACCGGACAACAGCAAATTCTCCCCACATAACAACGCTGCTGCCGCTTCTTCCCAGATTTCTTTGCCATAATATAAAAAAACGGGGCACCGGTACACGACCTGCCACAGAAGCATCTACAACATGACTTTCCCGAAACTTCTGGATTTCCTTCAACAGGCTGACGCTGACCCCTTCTGTCTGTAATTCTTCTTCCATGTGCCACATAAAAAATTCCTCCTCTTTTGTTATGGACTCATTGTAACATGTAAAGTTATGTGCATATTTCCGAAAATTTTATACTTTTTGTCATTTTGCCTGTTGACATTTTCAGAATCCGTGTATATACTGTTCTCGTAAAAAGAAAACAGGGGAGCTCAATGGATTGGGCTGAGAGGAAGTTATGCTTCGACCCTTACACCTGATTTGGATAATGCCAACGTAGGAATCGACAGAATGAATTTTCGGGAGATGCGTTGCATCTCCCTATTTTTATTGCGTACAGACAGACCAAAGCCAGAACTTTTTACGGAAACAGAATATTGGCAGCGTTGAGAGTGAACAAGAGTTCATGAAGGGGTGCACCACCACGGGTGTATTTCTTTGTGAGCTCTTTTTTCTTGCCGCCGCCGGAAAGGAGGCTTCTGAATGATCACCATTAACGGGAAAACATTGACCCTGTCCGCACCTATGACCCTGGGTGCGTATCTTGACGAAAACAACTACCGCCGTACCTATATCGCAGTGGAAAAAAACGGCGAAATCCTGCCCAAAAGTGAATATGACACCACATATCTCAATGACGGCGATAAAATCGAAATTGTCAGTTTTGTAGGAGGCGGCTGATGATGCACCCATTTACGAAAAAAGAAATCTATGAAGCATTGGTGGAACGCCACACAGCAGCCTATCAGGAAAAGCTGGATGCCGGGCATGTTGCCATTGCGGGACTGGGCGGACTTGGTTCCAATGTTGCCTTCGCACTGGCACGCCTTGGTGTGGGACATCTGCACCTCATTGATTTTGACCGTGTAGACCTGACCAATCTGAATCGCCAGCAATATCTGCTGCGCCATGTGGGCATGTATAAGACCGATGCCCTGAAAGAACAGCTGCTCCAGATCAATCCTTATCTGGATATCACCACAGACTGTGTAAAAGTGACCAGTGAAAATCTGAAAACCCTTTTTGCCGATGCTGACATCATCTGCGAAGCTTTTGACAACGCAGAAACAAAAGCCATGTTTGTCAACGGCATACTGGAATGGTTTCCCCAGAAAAAACTGGTCTGTGCTTCCGGCATGGCAGGCTTCGGCAGCAGCAACCCCATCCATACCCGAAAGATTGGCAGCAATTTTTATCTCTGTGGCGACGAAACCACCGATATTGCCCATGGTCAATGCCTCATGGCACCCAGAGCGGCACTCTGCGCTGCCCATGAATCCAATATGATCGCCCGTCTGCTTCTGGGCGAAGAAACCGTATAATATCTGATTTTGGAAGAAAGAAGGAATTTTATCATGCAGAACAATGACAAACTCATTTTAGGCGGACACGAATTTACATCCCGTTTCATCCTTGGCTCCGGGAAGTTTTCTCTGAATCTGGTAAAGGCTTGTGTGGAAAAAGCAGAAGCACAGATCATCACACTGGCTGTACGCCGTGCCAACGAAGGCGGTCTGGCCAACATTCTGGACTATATCCCCGATACCGTTACCCTGCTGCCCAACACTTCCGGCGCAAGAAATGCAGAAGAAGCTGTGCGCATTGCAAAACTTTCCAGAGAACTGGGCTGCGGGAACTTTGTCAAAGTAGAAATCATGCGTGACTCCAAATATTTGCTGCCTGACAATCAGGAAACCATCCGTGCCACAGAAATGCTGGCAAAAGACGGTTTTATCGTAATGCCTTACATGTATCCCGATCTGAATGTTGCAAGAGATCTGGAAAATGCCGGTGCTGCCTGCATCATGCCTTTGGGTGCCCCCATTGGTTCCAACAAAGGTCTGTGCACCAAAGAATTTATTCAGATCCTCATTGACGAAATGAGCCTGCCTATCATCGTTGACGCAGGGATCGGCAGACCTTCTCAGGCTTGCGAAGCAATGGAAATGGGCGCCGCTGCTATTATGGCGAACACCGCTCTTGCAACTGCAGGTGACCTTCCTATGATGGCATCTGCATTCAAAAATGCCATTGAAGCAGGACGTAAAGCTTACCTTGCAGGACTTGGCAGAGTGCTGACACGTGGAGCTTCTGCATCCGATCCGCTAACAGGTTTCCTCAGAGATTAAGGTGAAAACTATGGAAAATCAATTTTTTGTAGATTCGGAGCATTTATCGCCGGAAGCACTTGCGAAAAAGCATCGTCTTGAAACCGATCCATCCTCCCGAAAGAACCATATGGAATATCTGCCGGGGATGGAAGTGATCGAATCGGATGTGTGTGCAAATGTGATGGCACAGATGAACTCCTATGATTATTCAAAATACACCGCCGCTGATGTAAAGGCGGCTTTGGAGCACGACAATTGCACTATTGAAGATTTCAAGGCACTGCTTTCTCCTGCGGCAGAACCGTTCCTTGAGCAGATGGCACAGAAAGCAAGACTTGAAACAAGTAAGCACTTCGGCAACACCGTTTATCTGTTCACTCCTCTTTACATAGCTAATTACTGCGAAAATTACTGTGTGTATTGTGGGTTCAACTGCTACAACCATATTAAGCGTATGAAGCTTAGTATGGAGCAGATTGAAAAAGAGATGAAGGTCATTGCCGACAGTGGTATGGAAGAAATACTTATTCTTACCGGTGAAAGCCGAGCTCAGAGCAATGTGGAGTACATCGGTGAGGCTTGCAAGCTGGCCCGCAAATATTTCCGTATGGTCGGTCTTGAAATCTATCCCGTTAATACCGATGAATACAAGTATCTCCACGAATGCGGCGCGGACTATGTAACGGTGTTCCAAGAAACCTACGATACCGATAAGTACGAACAGCTTCACCTGCTCGGACATAAGCGTGTGTGGCCTTACCGCTTTGATGCACAGGAACGTGCGCTTCGCGGTGGTATGCGTGGAGTGGCATTCTCTGCTCTGCTTGGTCTTTCTGATTTCCGCAAGGATGCTTTAGCAAGTGCTTTGCACGTTTATTACTTGCAGAGAAAATATCCTCACGCCGAGATGTCCTTATCCTGCCCAAGACTCAGACCGATCATCAATAATGATAAGTTGAGCCCTTTGGACGTTCACGAAAAGCAGCTTTGTCAGGTGCTTTGTGCTTACCGTATTTTCTTACCTTTCGTTGGAATTACTGTATCTTCCCGTGAAAGCGCCGAGTTTAGAAACGGTATTGTGAAGATTGCGGCAACCAAGGTTTCCGCAGGCGTTTCAACCGGCATCGGCGATCACGAAAGCAAATACACCGGCAAAGAATCCGATGAAGTACAAGGCGATGAGCAGTTCGAGATCGACGACAACCGCAGCCTTGATAAAATGTATAAGGATATTGCCGAGGAAGGCTTACAACCCGTTTTGAACGACTATCTGTATGTGTGAGGTAACGAGAATGAAAAAGTTTGATCCAAGTTTATATTTTATAACCGACAGCACGAACTACAGCGAGGAAGAATTCCTTTATCGTGTTGAAGAAGCATTAAAAGGAGGAGCAACCCTTCTTCAGCTTCGTGAGAAAAACAAAAGCACACGAGAGTATATCGAGCTTGCCGAAAAGGTACATGCTATCGCAAAGCGTTACAACGTACCGCTTATCATTGACGACCGTGTGGACGTTGCTCTCGCTATCGATGCAGAAGGTGTTCACGTGGGTGCTGAGGATATGCCCATTGCAACGGCGAGAAAACTTATGGGCGATGACAAGATCGTAGGCGCAACAGCGAAGACAGTTCCGTGGGCAAAGGAAGCCTACGAGCAGGGCGCTGACTATCTTGGCGTGGGAGCAATCTATCCTACCACGACCAAAGTAAAAACTGTTCTGACTTCTACCGATACGCTCCGTGATATATGTAATGCCGTCCCCATTCCTGCTAACGCTATCGGCGGACTGAACAAGGATAATATTGATGTTCTTGCAGGCATCCCCATTGCCGGAATTTGCGTGGTGTCTGCCATTATGAAAGCGGATGACCCTAAGACTGCAGCTGAGGAACTGAAAGCAAGAGCGCAGGAGCTTGGCTTATGCTAAAGGGAGCCATTTTCGATTTTGACGGAACTCTGGTAGATTCCATGTATATCTGGGATACCATCGGTGAGGATTATCTTCGTTCGCTCGGTAAGGAACCGCACGAGGATCTAAAGGAAACCTTTATGACACTTACCTTGGAGGAAGCAGCCGAATATTACCGCACTCATTACGGTGTCACACTTTCTGTCAAAGAAATTGTGGACGGCGTAAACACAATGGTAGAAGGAATCTATAGAACGAGGGTTGCGTTAAAGCAAGGTGTTGCAGATTTTCTCGCTCAGCTCAAAGACAATGGAACTCGGATGTGCATTGCTACGGTAACGGATCGGTATCTTGTAGAAGAAACACTGGACCGTCTTGGTATTCTTCAGTATTTCTCAGAGATATTCACCTGTGCCGAAGTAGGATACGGAAAGGACAAGCCAATCATCTATCGAAAGGCGTTGGAACACCTTGGCACAACGAAGAATGAGACCTACGTTTTTGAAGACTCGTTGTTTGCGCTTAAAACAGCGAAGGCAGACGGGTTTACTACCGTTGGAGTTTATGATCGACACGAAAACAGACAGGATAACCTAAAAAATCTTGCCGATTACTATATTGTTGATTTTGCAGATCCCGTCTTAAAAACAATTTAATATCAAGCGGCTGATTGGGGGCACCACCTTACGCCGCTATATAAAACGATGCTGAAAAACGAAAGGAGAACTTTTATGAAACTGAAAACAGCATTGACCATTGCAGGAAGTGACTGCAGTGGAGGCGCCGGTATTCAAGCAGATTTGAAAACAATGACGATGAATGGTGTTTATGCTATGAGTGCCATAACAGCACTGACAGCACAAAACACGACCGGCGTTCGAGCAATAGAAGAATGCAGTCCGGAATTCCTCCGCCATCAGATCGATGCGGTATTTGAGGATATTCGACCGGATGCTGTAAAAATTGGAATGGTTGCATCAGTGGAACTGATTAAAGCAATAGCAGACCGTCTTTTGTACCATAAGGCAGAACGGATTGTTCTGGATCCTGTAATGGTATCGACCAGCGGTTCAGCCCTAATAAAGGATGATGCCATTGATGCTCTCAAGGCATATCTCTTACCAATCGCAACCCTTGCAACCCCAAATATCCCGGAGGCGGAACTGTTGGCAGGCATGTCCATCAAGAATGAGGGGGATATGCTTGTTGCCGCTAAGAAAATTGTTGATTCGTATAACTGCTCTGTTTTGTTAAAGGGCGGTCATAGCATAAACGATGCGAACGATCTTCTTTATACAAAAAAGGGATTTCGATGGTTTAACGGCAAACGCATTAACAATCCAAACACCCACGGAACGGGATGTACCCTTTCCAGTGCAATAGCGTCTAATCTTGCCAAGGGATATGACCTTGAAGCTTCTGTACAGAAGGCAAAGGAATATATTTCATCTGCCCTTGCCGATATGCTCGATTTAGGGCAAGGCTCAGGACCTATGAACCACGCTTTTGATCTGACCGGTCAGTTTTCAAAATAACTTATGCTTGAAAGGAATAAAGAACAATGAGAAATTATACTACACAAATGGATGCCGCAAGACAAGGCATTATCACCCCTGAAATGAAGGCAGTTGCTGCAAAGGAATACAGAACTGAAGAAGAGATCCGTGACCTTGTTGCCAAAGGTCAGGTAGCTATCTGTGCAAATAAGTTGCACACCTGCATTGACCCCAACGGCGTGGGCTCTATGCTCCGCACAAAGATCAACGTAAACCTTGGCGTTTCCCGTGATTGCAAGGATTATGATATCGAGATGGAAAAGGTTATGGCAGGCGTTAATATGGGGGCGAAAAAGCCATTATGGACCTTTCCTCTCACGGCAATACTCAACCTTTCCGCAGAAAGCTCACTGCAGAATGTCCTGCAATGATCGGTACAGTTCCGGTATATGATAGCGTTATTCATTATCAGAGAGACCTTGCAACACTTACTGCGAAGGACTTCATTGACGTAGTAAGACTTCACGCAGAAGATGGCGTTGACTTTGTAACTCTTCATTGCGGCATTACTCGCAAGACCATCGAGCAGATCAGAAAGCATAAGAGAAAGATGAACATCGTTTCCCGTGGCGGTTCACTTGTTTTCGCCTGGATGTGCATGACAGGGGAGGAGAACCCCTTCTATGAATACTACGACGAGATTCTTGACATCTGCCGTGAGTATGATGTGACGATTTCTCTCGGCGATGCTTGTCGCCCAGGTTGCCTTGCTGACGGTAGTGACGTGTGTCAGATTGAGGAGCTTGTACGTCTCGGTGAGCTTACCAAGCGTGCATGGGAAAAGGATGTACAGGTAATGGTAGAAGGTCCCGGACATATGCCGATGGATCAGATCGAAGCCAATATGAAGATGCAGCAGACTATCTGTATGGGTGCACCTTTCTACGTACTTGGTCCTATTGTTACTGATATTGCTCCCGGATATGACCATATTACCTCTGCTATCGGTGGTGCAATCGCTGCTGCAAGCGGTGCAGCATTCCTGTGCTATGTAACTCCTGCAGAGCATTTGGCTCTTCCAAACGTTGACGATGTAAAGCAAGGTATTATCGCTTCCAAGATTGCTGCTCACGCTGCAGATATTGCAAAGAAGATTCCTCATGCAAGAGATATCGACGACCGCATGGGAGATGCAAGAAGAGCTCTTGACTGGGAAGCACAGTGGGAATGCTCACTTGATCCCGAAACCGCAAAGCGCATCCGTGACGAGCGCAAGCCTGAGCACGAAGATACCTGCTCCATGTGCGGTAAGTTCTGTGCAGTCAGAAGTATGAATAAGGCACTTAATAACGAAATGGTGGATATTCTGTAATGAAGCGTTGCGTGATTGTCGGCGGTGCCGGCATTAACAATTATGATTATATCCGAGGCCGGTTGTGCGCAAATGATTATATTGTTTTCTGCGATAGTGGTCTGAGGCATCTCGAACCTTTACAGGTAAAACCGAGTCTAATTGTTGGAGATTTCGATTCCCATGATAATCCGCATTTGGATGTCGAAACAATTGTTTTGCCCTGTGAAAAGGATGATACGGATACCGTATTCGCTGTAAAGGAAGCCATTAAAAGAGGTTTTGATGATTTTCTTTTGATAGGTGTTGTAGGAGCAAGACTTGACCACACACTTGGTAATGTATCGAGCCTTTTGTATCTTGATTCCCTTGGAAAAAAGGGATATATCATAGATGATTATTCTGAAATGGAGATAGTTTCCAATAAACCCGCATATATTGAGAATTCTTTTTCGTTCTTTTCATTATTAAATATATCAGGAACTGCAAAAAGAGTAACAATCAAAAATGCCAAGTACCCTCTAAACGATGGAGAAATTTCTTGCGAATATCAATATGGAATAAGTAACGAAGTCGTTGGTGAAATCGCAGAAATATCAATTAGAGAAGGAAAACTATTGTTAATTAAAGTGTTGTAATTTTATAATTGAAAGGTGATTTATATGAAAAAAATTATATCAATGTTTTTAATTTTTGCTATGAGTATCACATTATTTGTATGTCCGGTATCTGCCGAGACGCAATCATATCAAAATGAATATTTAGAGGCAGAAAAATATATTGCGAATATTGATTTTAATTACTTTTATAATTCGACTAATATCGGAGATGATGTGAAAAAAGATTTGAAAAGAATTCAAGAGTTTATTTCAGCAAAAGAAAAATACACTATAGAAGATTTAAATACAGTTATTGAACCCGCAAATACAAACATAAACAATAGTTCTCGTGCGGGCTATGATTATTCAAAACTGTTGCCAACATCAAAAGATGTGTTGAATGCTAATGAAAAAGTGGTTTTTAACAGCAACCCTGCATACGGATTATCCGTTTTGTTACAAGCCTCTTATGCTAATAGTCAGGAAGCAGGCAGGTTTGGTTCTAATACGTGGGCAACAAACGGAGATGCGTTTAGACATGCTCTTTGGAATGCATTAGGAGCTCATTTTACAAGTCAATCTTATATGGAAAGATTTGCAACAGCACATGAAACCGGATCGTCTGATTACAATGCAAATAGCATTGATACCCAAATGGACTTGAAAAATAATGCATCAGGTCGTTCTTTAGTAAAAAGTATGGATTTGCCGAGCAATCCGCCAAATGGGATGGTTATTCCTTATTTAATTTCAAACAATATCGCTACAGCAACAAAAAATGGTAAATTAGTTCGTTTTGTTGTAAATGGGGTTCAGTATAGCACGCTAAGAGCAACAAATTCAGCTACAACAAATTAACGTTATGAAGAAGTACATATTCTTTTTTATAACAGTTTTAATTCTCGTTTTTTTATCAGCCTGTATACAACAAGAGATTAATAGCCTAAGTCTTCCAGAAAAAAACAAAATAATAAAAGCATACTATATTACCGAAAACGGGTATAAATCAACGACTGATAAGGAGAATATTAATAATCTGTTGTTTGAACTATCTTTGGTAAATATCAAGAGTTTTGATAGCTTGCAAGATACACCAAGGGTCGATGAATATTCCGAGATCAACTTCGAGTTGTCTACAGGGACAAGCAGTAATAAAGTATTTGTTTATAAAACCCAAGAGGGATTTTTTGTAGAACAACCTTATAACGGTATATTTACGATCGATGAAATTCAATATCAATCAATTGTTGCTATTTTTGACGATTAGAATACGTTTGGAAAGAGCATTCCATAAATATTAGATATAATTAAAGTATTAATGCAAACAGTTGTCCCGTTAAGAATGCAGAAATCCCTGCTCTCCTAACGGGGCATTTTTTGTTTTACGGGTTATTTATCCCTTGTTTATTCAATTTCTTTTTCATTTTGTCGAGTGCCTTACGATATGTCTTATCAGCGGTATTGGGCGAAGCTAAACCGTGGTCTATGGCTATATCAACAAACGCTTCTTTGGGTATGGGCTTTCGTATAGGCTTACCGTCCTCGTCTAAATCATTTTCATCATAAAAATGAGTGGCATAACATTCCATACAAAAGCCGAGGTGAGCAGACACCATTGCACGCTCACGATAGTTGAGATTTTCAAACGCTGCCATAACCGTTTCGGCTTCTTCCAACTTAAAGAACAACTTGTCCGGCTCTGATGAACCGTCGTGTGCAACCTCTTCACGGCTTTCTTCGCTGTCCTCATCGGCATATTGGCGGTAATATTCCACGAACTGCATATTTTGCATTCCGCATCGGATAATCTCAGCGGCATCTTCCTTACTTGTGCCAATGGCCTCCGCTATTTTCTCCATAGTAGCATCATCGCTTTTGTTACCGAACTCACGATAAAGTCGCATTGCTTTGCGCAGTCGCAAATACTCATCGTAGCTTTGCACCGAGAAACCCGTTCGCATTGAACGGATATATTCATGAATCTCCCGCATTGCTGCATATTCTTTGTAAACGATAAACGGAACACCACGTTCGGTATCATAGTCCTGCAAGGCTTTCAGCAGACCGATTACATACGCTTGCTTTATATCCAAAAAATGCCCATACATTGCATAGTCCTGAACAATCGCCATCGATTTTTCATTTAATGTGCGTTCATAGTAATGGAGAAACCAAGAAATATATTTATCGTCTTTATGAGCAAGGTAATTTGAGATGTACTTCTGCAAGTCGTTTTCCTTCGGCGGTGCCGGAGTTAAACGGTAAATATAAAGTTCTTTTTCCCATTCCTTCACGGCAACCACCTCCTTTTGCGTGTAACGGGATTATCTCATTCGTTTATCAGTTTCGGCATAGAGCTTTTCACGGCTCATATCAAGGGCATATTGTTTGTTGGCGTAATCGAAATTTTGCAATGCTCGGAATTTATATTCCTTTGCCAACTCCGTAGCCATCTTTGCAAAGCTTTCAGTAATCGTTCCTCTGCCTTTTTCGGTACGGATGGCGGAACAACGGCGGTTGTAAATATCTACAACGGGATCTGCGGCAGCAAGCTCTTTGCGATTTATACTTGCGGCGTATTTGCGGCAGGTAACCTTCTTGCCTCTGACCTCATAAGGAGCCGTACCATTGCAGTATTGCTGACGGCGGGCGGAAGTCATAAGGAAATACTTGTTACAAATACCGCATTGTCTTGGATAATGTCCGTGGTGTAAACCCTCAAAGAAGTCTGTAACCACAAAACTGTAATAACTATCAAAATATAATCTTCGGGCAAGTGTTGCGGTAGTACTTTTGCTTGTCTTTTTAATGGGAACGTATTCCGTTGTTACGGGGAACGGTACCGAGCCAAATACTTCCAAGGCTATTGGCAGTAAGTGTTCCTCATCAAAGCGGTCGGCTTCATCCACCTCATTGGCAAAATCTTTGAACTTATGAAAGGCATTACGAATGTCATCGCTTAACCTATCGTAAAACTTGAGTGTGGCATTTACCTCTTTAAGTAAAGTTTCTGCTTGTGTGAAAAACTCTTTATCGTATTCTTTGGGTAGTTGATGAAATATTGTTTGCGCCGTATCCATATCACTAACCTTTGCACGACGAGAGAAATATTCGCTTAGGACATTACCGTTTTCTTCTGAGAATAGGTCAGAGACTCTGTTGCGTTCATTATCTGTGCCGAGCATATCAAAAGGTTTAAGCCACGGAAGTGCTGTAAAGATATTTACCATACGCTCGCCGGCTTTTACATAGTCGGAGATATTAACGTATCCTATACGGAGCATATTTTCAAGTTGCCAATTATCCGTTGTGAAAACACCAATACGGGCGGCGGTGTCATTCTCATAAAACTGATTAAGCAGATGCACCGCAAAGGTTCCCGCAGGATAGCTTTTGCCGCCTATATGCACTCTGCCATCACGGTAATCGGCACTAAAAAAGCTTGTTTTATCCATATTTCCGTTTTACCTCCATACTAATTCTATCATAGGTAGTGTCCCTTAAAACGTACTTTGGCCGTTTTGGGACAAAAAATATTTTTTTGAAATAATTTTTGAAAAATCCTGTTTCGACATTGTTGCTTTAAAATCATTATATCACGAAACACCCATAAATACAAGTGATTCGGCGTGTTGCGTTTTTCGTTTTTACATTGTTGCTCTATTCCATTTGATTTTTAACTTTTCCTACATTCTAATAAGTGAGGGAGCGAAAACCTCACAATACAGGGCATCGCCGTCAGAAAACCGGCGGCTTTTTTATTGCCCAAAAACAGAAAGGAGGAAAAGACTATGTTGAAGATCACACCAAAGCAGGCAGATATGGTTCATCGTCTTGTCAAAGAACAATGCGCCAACTGTGACGAGAACGGAAACTGTATCTTGCTTGACGATGGAGAAGTGCACCGCTGTGTGCAGCTTATCTCTATCTACGGCATCTACTGCAACTATTTCAAAGAAGCGGTATTGCCCGGCAACCAAGAATTAAATGCACAAATCAAGAAACAAAACAAATTAAAGTAAAAAAGGAGAAATGTAAAAATGAAAAAAATTAATGAAATGTATGTTATCGGTATCGACCACGGTTATGGGAATATGAAAACGGCAAACTGCTGTTTCCCCACTGGAATATTGAAAAGCGATACCGAACCCACTTTTGTAGGCGACCTTCTCGTATGGAACAAAAAGTATTATTCTATCGGAGTTGGTCACAAGGAATTTACAGCGGATAAGTTTAACGATGAGGATTATTACGTTCTCACCCTTGCCGCTATTGCAAGAGAACTCAGAAGAGAGCACATCACCGAAGCCAACGTATTTATCTCCGCAGGCTTACCCTTAACTTGGGTAAGCGAGCAAAAGGCGGATTTTAAAAAATATCTGCTTCAGCACAATAAGGTTATTTTCAATTTTCGCAACACCGAATACCGTATTAAAATCGTAGGCGCAGAAATTTATCCGCAAGGTTTTGCCGCCGTTGCCGAAAAGCTCGGTGATTTTAAGGGCGTGAATATGCTCTGCGATATTGGTAACGGCACGATGAATCTGCTTCGTATTGTAAAAAAGAAACCCGATGCTCAGAAAATGTTTACCGAAAAGTACGGCACCCATCAGTGCGCTTTGCTTATCCGAGAGCAGATGATGAAGGTTCACCACGTCTCCCTTGACGACACTATCGTTACCGAGATCTTGAAGAAAGGTACGGCAGATATTGACGGAGAGTATCTTGATACGGTTGTTAAAACCACAAAGGAATACACCGCCGGTATCTTCCGCCGTCTGCGTGAACACGAATATGATCCGAAACTAATGAAACTCTACGTGGTCGGTGGCGGAGGTTGTCTTATCCGTAACTTTGCCGATTACGAAGCAAGCCGAGTTATCATTAACGAGGATATTTGCGCTACCGCAAAGGGATATGAGTATATGGCTCTTATTTCCCTTAGCAGAAATGGTGGTGCAGTATGAGTATTAAAAACATGAAAATTCGCTTTAACTTAAATAAGGAAAATGACCGCAAGGCGTATGACTATCTGCAAAACACAGAGAAATCTTACAGCAAGGCGGTCATTTTTGTTATCTGCGAATATATGGATTTATCCCAAAGGTTGGCAACAGAAGAAGCTTTCCATGAAAGAATAATTGCCACCATTCGAGAAGAAGTTTCCAAAAGCAATCCTTTCGGCGGACTGTTACAGTTGGTGCAGACAACACCTGCGCCAACACCCACCGAAAAGGAAAATACCGAAAATGAAGAAACGGTAATGGATTTTATGGATAACTTTTAAGGTACCGCTTTATTCTGCTTTTGACGGTACTGTGGTGGCAATATTCAAAGGAATTGCCACCGCTAATTCCAATGGTTCCACTATTAAAAGAAACTGACGGCACTCACATAAAATGTGGTGCCAATATTCAAGCAAAGTAGAACTAGCCGAAAGATTTGCACGAACAAGGTTCGCTCCCTCACGGTGCAAGTCACGGAGAATGTAGGGCATACGCTAAATAGCGTGTGTCTTACACCGTAACAAGCAGGACATTTGGGCGCCCAAATGTCAAATCCGACCCAAGTAATCAGGGCGGAAACTTTAGGGGATGACCCCTAATACCCCATTTGAAAGGATGATGATATGAAAAGACAAGAAACACGAATATTTGCTCGCATTACTCCAAAGGAAAAGGCTCGGATAAACGACCTTGCCAAACAATGCGGACTTACAACAAATGAATATCTCCGTCAAAGAGCATTAGGATACGAACCACACACGGTTCCGCCTGATGCTCTTTTTCATTTCTGCGAAAAGATAGATACCCTAATCGAATCTCCATTTTCTGCGGAAGTAAACAAGGCGGCGATGACCTTACTCAAAGAAATTACAAAAGAAATAATCTTACCGAGAAAGGAGGATACCCGCCGATGGCAACCACAGGTTTCTGGCCCGTCAGAGGACGGTTAAAGGAAGTAATCGACTACGCCAACAATCCTGACAAAACCACCGCCAAAGAATATCTTGATGAAGATCTGTATGCCGCCATTCGCTATGTGGAGAACGATGATAAAACCGACCAAACGATGTATGTGTCGGGCATTAACTGTTCCAAGCATAGCGCCTATAACGAAATGATTGCTGTTAAGCGCCGTTTCGGTGAGCGTGGCAAAAATATCGCTTATCACGGGTATCAGAGCTTCGCTATCGGTGAGGTCACGCCCGAAGAAGCACACGATATCGGAAAGGAAACGGCACGAAAGATGTGGGGTGCAAAATATCAGGTTGTGGTTACTACCCATCTCAACACCGACAACATCCACAATCACTTTGTAGTCAATAGCGTTTCCTTTAAAACTGGAAGAAAGTTTCGTAATGGTATTGGTGATCGTCTTGAGCTTCGCAAGATTTCTGATGCTATTTGCGCTGAACGAAATAAATCGGTTATTCAAGGCAACAAGTTTTACAGCAACAAAAAAGCGTATTGGGTTGAAAAATCCGGCAAGCTCACACATCGAGATATGCTACGAAAAGACGTGGACGAAGCGCTATCCCAATGTGGCTCATTTAAGGAAATCGAATATTATCTTAAAACACTCGGTTACCGATTTGAACGTGACTTTTATTATGACCACCCCTCTGTGTATGCAGAGGGGTGGAAACGTGCTGTCCGTATCAGTAGTCTTGGGGAGCAATATTCTAAGGAACGCATACGGGAACGGTGCCGTGAAAATCAGCGCAAACCCGAACTCTATGCCTTTGTAACACCGGCTTGGAAAAGACGCCCGCTTCTTGTGCTTGAACGGGAGAGGTATATATCGGGATGGGATGACACGATTATTGTATTGTTTGAACTTTTTATAGAGCTTCTTAAAATCTGCATCGTAGGTAATACCCAAGAATACGATAACCGCCCCGTATCTCCGATGATGCGAGCAGAAATGCGAAAATTGGATCGGTATATCGAGGAGTACAATCTGCTCTGCGATAACAATCTCGACTCCCCGAAAAAACTATTGAATTTCCAAGAAAACTTATCTTCCCGCATTTCCGAATGGGAGCAAGAGCGTTATGCACTACGCTTAAAACTTCGCCGTGTAAAAACACCCGAAGAAGATACGGCACTCAAAGAACAATGCAAGGAGATAACCAAGAAAATCACTCCCTTGCGGAAGGAACTGCGAATTGCTATGCGCATTGAGGAACACATTCCGAAAATCAAGGCACTCCTTGATGCCGAACGCAATGTCGAAATGAAACGAAACGATTTAAATAAGAATAAAGAAAGAGGTAATGAACGATGAAAAGTACCAAGAAAATTATAGCAATAGATAAATTACACGCATTTGAAAATCACCCATATAAGGTTCAGGACAACGAGGAAATGGAAGTCCTTGCCGAAAGCATTAAGGAGCACGGCATTGTTTCGCCCGTTATTGTCCGACCACTTGAAAACACAACAGATGAATATGAGATCATATCCGGTCACAGACGGGTTATGGCAAGCAGAAAGGCAGGGATTACCGAAATCCCTGCCTTAATTGTTTCTCTTGATCGTGATGCGGCGGCGATTGTGCTTGTGGACAGCAATTTGCACCGAGAGCATATTTTGCCGAGCGAAAAAGCCTTTGCTTACAAGATGAAAGCAGAAGCGTTGGAACATCAGGGATGGAGGTCTGACCTAACTTCGTGCCAAGTTGGCACGAAGTTAAGGACGGACGAACAAATTGCCGCTGATGCCAATGATAGCGCACGGCAAATTCAACGCTATATTCGTCTTACCAATCTCATCCCCGAAATTCTGAAATATGTGGATGAGGGTCGCATTTCATTCACTCCCGCTGTCGAGCTTTCCTATCTCAACGAACAGGAACAGCATGACCTATTGGAACAGATTGAGCAAAGCGATTGTACCCCGTCATTATCTCAGGCTTGCCGCTTTAAGAAAATGAGCCAAGAGGTCGGCTTAACTCCCGAAAGCATTGCAGAAATTATGAGCGAAGAAAAAGCCAATCAGCGGGAAATGTTCAAAGTCCCGATGGAACGTATTCGTCAATATGTCCCTAACGCCAATGCAAAGCAGGCTGAGGATTTTGTTTTGAAGGCTTGCGAGCATTACCGCAAATTCTTAATACGTCAGCGCAACCGAGATGAAAGGTAAGGTGAAGAATATGAAAAAAGTAAATATAGAACCCATTATGTTTTCAAGAAAAGGTGCAGGGCGTATTGATGAAAATATCCCTATCGACCTCTTGGAATATGTCACCCCGAAATCGGCAATGACAATCGACAATACTCCCGTTTGCTATATTCCGAAGCAAATTACCGTGTCCGAAGAAATAGGCGGTACTATCTACGACGTCACCGGCGTTTTCACTGGCGAGGTGGATAAATCGTTATTTCAACAATTAAAAGAATTGATACTTTCCGAGCAGTTGGTGTAACTGCCATAGGTTTGTAGAAACACAGCCGAGCATTGTATAATCGGCTTGTCCAATAAGCAATGCTCGGCTTTCGTGAGAAAGGAGTTTATTATGGCAAAGAAAGCCGAGAATATGAATCAAGATAAAATTACAGCCTTATACTGTCGTCTATCCGTAGAAGATATTAAGGACGACAAAGACAAAAAGAGAAAGGGCAAAGAGGACGAATCAAACAGTATCAGCAACCAAAAGCAAATCCTTTCGGACTATTCTAAAAAGCACGGCTATACCAATACTATGTTTTTCGTGGATGACGGCATTTCGGGTACGAGCTTTGACCGAAGCGATTTTAACCGTATGCACCGAATGGTAGAGGAAGGCAAAATCGGCACAATTATCGTAAAAGACCTATCCCGTTTCGGTCGTGAGCATATTGAGGGCGACCGCCTTGCGGAAATCGTTTATCCTACGCTTGGCGTTACCTTTATATCCATTCACGAAAATATCAACACCTCTACGGGCGAAGGTATGGAAATGCTGCCATTCTACAATATATTCAACGAATGGTATGCGGCGCAGACCTCCAAGAAAATCCGTGCGGTATGGCAATCTAAATCCGATAACGGTGAACGTGTATCTGCAACGGTAGCCTTCGGTTACAAGAAAGCCGATGACGATTCTAAGCAATGGGTTATTGATGAGCCTGCCGCAAAGGTGGTGCGATATATCTTTCAGCTTTGTATTGAGGGGTTGGGTGTTACCAAAATCGCACGCCGTTTAGAAGCAGAAAAGATTTTAACACCAACCGCCTATTACAACAGCATCGGCAGAAAGACACGGAACAAGGTTATTGATCCTTACCGTTGGTCTGAAAACAGCGTAGACCACATTCTCGCCAATATGCAGTACACCGGTTGTACCGTGAATTTCAAGTCGAGCACCGTCAGCTTTAAGGTTCACAAAACAGTCTATAATTCCCCTGAAGATTGGGTAATCATCCCGAATACACAAGAAGCCATTATTGATATGGATACTTGGGAGCGTGTGCAGGAGATAAAAAAGCACCGCCGCAGAAACACTGCGACGGGCAGACAAAGCATCTTTTCGGGACTTATGTATTGCGGCGATTGCGGTTCAAAGTTATATTTCTGTGCCGCCAAGAGCGTAAAGGAGCATCAGGAATTTTACCGTTGCTCCGCCTATAAGGAAAACAGAGGTAGTTGCACAATCCATTTTATCCGTAACGTGGTACTTGAAAAGATGGTATTAAAGCTCATACGGGAAGCGGCGGAATATATTACGGAATATGAGCCTGTTTTTCTGTATCTGTACGGTAAGCAACACGAACTGCACAAGGCAAACAATTTCAAAGCCGCAAAGCAGGAACTTGAGAAAAACAAAAAGCGTATTGTGGCACTTGATAAGTTGATTGAAGCCGCCTTTGAAAAGAACGTGCTTGGTACACTAAGGGACGATCTGTTTGAGCGCATGACCGCCAATTACGAAAAAGAGCAAAGAGAATTGATACAAGCAGTTGCCGAAACGGAACGGCAGCTTGCCAATGCTGAGCAGGATAACATCGACCTCCGGGCATTTCTTTCCATTATCCGCAAATGCACCGATCTAAAGGAACTGACACCTGAACTCGTCAATCGGCTAATAACAAAGATTGAAGTCTTTGATAGTACCAAAGACGAAAATGGCAAAAAGCACGTTCCTATTAAGGTTCACTTTATTGGTGTGGGTGTTATTGTAATTCCTGATGGGAAGACAATTCTTGAGACTTATGAAGAAATCCGCAAGAATCCGCCAAGAGTGGCGTGAAAGAGAAATACGGCGTAGCCTTTATCGGCTACACCGTATCCTACATACCCCGACTGTCCTTAGCCACCTCTGGCTAAAAAGGGCCCGGATTTTTTGGTTTTGGGAAGCGTCGACCAAAAGAATAATCCAATAAATTAAAAT
>ENA-OPAH01000515-OPAH01000515.1-human-gut-metagenome-genome-assembly--contig:-NODE-515-length-31056-cov-4.485017_pt1 | contig 31056 bp, 25 predicted proteins | sample MGYA00241050_ERZ501416 | MGnify/ENA primary metagenome ERZ501416 (study PRJEB25962, sample SAMEA2042632) | human gut metagenome | biome: human gut; feature: human-associated habitat; material: faeces... | reverse complement strand
AGTGTCCCGAAAAACGGACATTGGCAGAAAATGTCCCGGGCCGCGCCCCATTTTTTCGGTTCGTTCTTGCAATTCCCGACCGCAGCCGTTATAATAAACTTGTTACATTGTCCGCTGGCGGAAACGATTGCAGCGGGCAGGAAAATGAGAGAAAGTAGGTGGCGGCATGGAGCAATCTCCCCAGTATGTGATCGAAATGCTTCACATCACCAAGGAGTTTCCCGGCATTAAGGCCAACGACGACATCACCCTGCAGCTGCGCAAGGGTGAGATCCACGCCCTGCTGGGCGAAAACGGCGCCGGCAAGTCCACGCTCATGTCCGTCCTGTTCGGCCTGTATCAGGCCGAGGAGGGCGAGATCCGCAAGGACGGCAAGGTCGTCTCCATCAAAAACCCGAACGACGCCAACAGCCTCGGCATCGGCATGGTGCACCAGCACTTCAAGCTGGTCGAGTGCTTCACGGTGCTGGACAATATCATCATGGGCGTCGAGCCGACGAAGCATGGCTTCCTGCAAAAGGGCGAGGCGCGCAAAAAGGTGCTCGCGCTGTCGGAAAAATACGGCCTGCAGGTCGATCCGGATGCGCGCATCGAGGACATCACCGTCGGTATGCAGCAGCGCACCGAGATCCTCAAGATGCTCTACCGCGACAACGAGATCCTCATTTTCGACGAGCCGACCGCCGTGCTCACCCCGCAGGAGATCAGCGAGCTGATGCAGATCATGCGCGGGCTCGCGGCCGAGGGCAAGTCGATCCTGTTCATCTCGCACAAGCTGCAGGAGATCATGGCCGTGGCCGACCGCTGCACCGTTCTGCGCAAGGGCAAGTGCATCGGCACGGTCGAGACGAAAAATACCACCGCCGAGCAGCTCTCGGCCATGATGGTCGGACGCAGCGTCAATTTCCACGTGGAGAAAAAGGCGAGCACGCCGGGCGACGTGCTGCTCGACGTGCAGCACCTGACGGTCGCCTCCCGGCAGCATAAAAACGACGCCGTGCACGACGTATCGTTTCAGGTGCGCGCGGGCGAGATCGTCTGCATCGCCGGCATCGACGGCAACGGCCAGAGCGAGCTCATCTACGGCCTGACCGGCCTGAGCAAGCTGTCTAGCGGCAAGCTTACGCTGGACGGCAAGGATATCACCGGGCATAAAACCATTGAAATCAACAAAGAGGGAGTCGCCAGGACCTTCCAGAACATCCGGCTCTTCAAAGAGTTGTCTGTTCTGGACAATGTGAAGGTGGGCCTCCACAATCACCATCCCTACTCTGCGGTAACCGGGATCCTGCGGCTGCCGGGCTATAAGAAGGGGGAAAAAGAGATGGACGAGAAGGCCATGGAGCTTCTCAAGGTCTTCGGACTGGAGGAAGAAGCCCTGTACAAGGCATCCAACCTTCCTTACGGCAAGCAGCGGAAGCTGGAGATCGCCCGCGCGCTGGCCACAGAGCCGAAGCTTCTGCTTCTGGACGAACCGGCGGCAGGCATGAACCCCAACGAGACGGGAGAACTGATGGATACCATCCGTTTCGTGCGGGATGAATTTAAGATGACCATCCTTCTCATTGAACATGACATGAAACTGGTCAGCGGGATCTGCGAGGAACTTACCGTCTTAAACTTCGGGCAGATCCTGGCGCAGGGAGAGACCAGCGAGGTCTTAAACTCCCCGCAGGTGATCAACGCATATCTGGGAGAATAAGGAGGAAAAGGTTATGGCAATGCTTACGATCAAAGACCTGGAAGTTTACTACGGCGTGATCCAGGCAATCAAAGGAGTTTCCTTCGAAGTCAACCAGGGCGAGGTGATCGCGCTGATCGGAGCCAACGGCGCCGGGAAGACGACCATCCTCCACACCATTACCGGGCTGCTTGCCCCGAAGAACGGTTCTGTGGTATTTGAAGGAAAAGAACTGACGAAAATGCCGGCCCATAAGATCGTGTCTCTTGGCATGGCGCATGTGCCGGAAGGGCGGCGTGTGTTCGCGGACTTAAGTGTCTATGAGAATCTGCGGATGGGCGCTTATACAAGAAAAGACAGAAATGAGATCGAAGAGACGCTGGAGAAGGTATATCAGCGTTTCCCACGGCTCAAAGAGAGAAGAAACCAGATGGCAGGAACCTTAAGCGGCGGCGAGCAGCAGATGCTGGCCATGGGCCGGGCGCTGATGTCCAAGCCCAAGATCCTTCTGATGGACGAGCCTTCCATGGGGCTTTCCCCCATCATGGTAAATGAGATCTTCTCCATCATCCAGGAGGTCAGCGACAGCGGAACTACCGTGCTCCTGGTGGAGCAGAACGCCAAGAAGGCGCTGTCCATCGCGGACCGGGGATATGTTCTGGAGACAGGAAACATCGTACTGGAGGGAAAGGCATCAGATCTTCTGAATAATGATTCCATCAAGAAAGCATATTTAGGTGAATAGGGGGTCGTCTTATGGATAACATTGTAATTACCATCGCCAGACAGTACGGAAGCGGCGGAAAGACCATCGGCGCCATGCTGGCCCGGGATCTTGGGATCAACTGCTACAGCCGGGAGATCCTGAAGATGGCTTCTGAGGAAAGCGGGATCAATGAGCGGCTGTTCGGCCAGGCGGACGAGCGGGTGAAGATCGCCAGCTGGTTCAAGGTGCTGAAAAAGCCTTACGAAGGAGAGCTTCTTCCGCCGGAGAGCAGCGGATTTGTCTCAGACGAGAACCTTTTCAACTACCAGGCTAAAGTGATCAAAGATCTGGCGGAGAAGGAATCCTGCGTGATCGTGGGACGGTGCGCGGACTTCGTGCTGAAGGATTATCCCAATGTGATGAGCGTATTTATCCACGCAGACAAAGATTTCTGCATGGAGCGTTCCCTGGAGCGCAACAGCATGACCCGTCCGGAGATGGAGCGGTTCATCGAGAAGACGGACAAATACCGGGGAGATTTCTACCGGTACTATACCGGGCACCAGTGGGAGGACGCAAGAAATTACGACCTGTGCCTGAACAGCGGAAAACTTGGCTTTGAGAAATGTGTCGAGGCCATCAAGGGCTATATGAAGGTCCGGTTTGAATAATCGAAAGACAGGAACCAACATGCATATGCTTGAGAACATACCGGCAAAAGAGCCGGAGAGACAGTATTATTTCATAGAGAAAGCCAGGGAACTGGTGCATGAGAGAAAGGAGACGCTTGGGCGTCCCCTTTCTTATCACGTGATCACGTTCGGCTGCCAGATGAACGCGCGCGATTCTGAGAAGCTTGTCGGTATCTTAGAGCGCATCGGTTATGTGGAGACGGATACGGAGGACGCGGATTTTGTTATTTACAATACCTGTACAGTACGGGAAAATGCAAACCTGCGTGTTTACGGACGTTTGGGCTATCTCCACAGCCTGAAAAAGAAAAACCCGCATATGATGATAGGTCTGTGCGGGTGTATGATGCAGGAACCTCAGGTGGTGGAAAAGCTGAAAAAAAGTTATTCCTTTGTAAATCTGATTTTTGGAACTCATAATATTTACAAATTTGCGGAGCTTCTTGCACGTTCCATGCAGTCTGACAGAATGATTCTGGATATCTGGAAAGACACGGATCAGATTGTGGAGGATTTGCCCGCAGAGCGCAAATACCCCTTTAAATCGGGAGTCAATATCATGTTTGGCTGTAATAATTTTTGCAGCTATTGCATCGTCCCTTATGTCAGAGGAAGAGAAAGAAGCAGAAATCCCCAGGATATTATCCGGGAAGTCCGTGACTTGGTGGAAGACGGCGTGGTGGAGATCATGCTGCTTGGACAGAATGTGAACTCCTATGGAAAGAATCTGGAAACACCGATCAGTTTCGCGGGGCTTTTAAGGGAACTGGAACAGATAGACGGGTTGAAACGGATCCGCTTTATGACCTCCCATCCCAAGGACCTTTCAGACGAGCTGATCCAGGTGATGGCCGCTTCCAGCAAGATCTGCCGCCATCTCCATCTTCCGGTCCAGTCCGGCAGCAGCCGGATCTTACAGAAGATGAACCGGCGATATACCAAGGAGCAGTATCTTGAGCTGGCAGATAAGATCCGCGCCGCCATCCCCGACATTTCTCTTACCACGGATATCATCGTGGGCTTTCCGGGAGAAACGGAAGAGGATTTCCAGGAGACTCTGGACGTGGTGCGAAAGGTACGCTATGACAGCGCCTTTACCTTCCTCTATTCAAAGCGGACAGGAACGCCGGCGGCGGTGATGGAAGACCAGGTGCCGGAAGAGGTGGCCAAGGATCGGTTCAACCGGCTTTTGCAGGAGGTACAGTCCATTGCGGCCCAAACCTGTGCAGTCCATGAGGGAACCACCCAGGAAGTACTGGTGGAAGCAGTCAGCGAGCATGACCCGGGCATGGTCACCGGGCGGCTAAGTAACAACCTTCTGGTGCATTTCCCGGGAGGGGAGGAGCTGATCGGCCAGTATGTGGACGTATCCCTTGACCAGTGCAAGGGATTCTATTATCTGGGAGAAATGAAATAAATCCCAACTATATTTTCAGGAAAAACGCTCAGACTATGTAGGAGAACACATAGTGGGGGCGTTTTTCCATGAGAAGAGTAAGCGAGTATCTGTTTCTGTGGGCGGTGGGCGGCTGCCTGTACTATAGCTTTGAATTGTTGTTCCGGGGATTCTCCCACTGGAGTATGTTTGTGCTGGGCGGCGTATGTTTTGTCTTCTTCCAGGTCCAGGCCCGGATGCTCCGCTGGCAGGACCCGCTGTGGCGGCAGGTGCTTCGCTGCGCGGTGTTCGTCACCGCCCTTGAATTTATCACCGGGATCATTGTGAACAAATGGCTCCGGCTGGAGGTGTGGGATTACACAGACATGCCCTTCCAGATCCTGGGACAGGTATGCCTGCCCTTTACCATCATCTTCGCGGGGCTTTGTGCCGTGGGGATCGTCCTCAGTGGATATCTTGCCCACTGGCTCTATGGGGAGCCCAGGCCCTGGCTCCATGTTTTTTAGATTTATATTCTTTTCTATTCCCCGGAAAAATGCTATAATGAAATGTAAATTTTACAGAAGAGGAGAAGCGACGTGGCAGAGATGACTCCGAAGATCGAAGATCTGACCCCTATGATGCAGCAATATATGAAGACCAAGGAAGAATACAAGGACTGTATTCTTTTTTACCGGCTGGGGGATTTCTATGAGATGTTCTTTGACGACGCGGTGACCGTCTCCAGAGAACTGGAACTGACCCTGACCGGCAAAAGCTGCGGCCTTCCTGAGCGGGCGCCTATGTGCGGCGTGCCCTATCATGCGGTGGAAGGCTATCTGAACCGGCTGGTCTCCAAAGGCTATAAAGTGGCCATCTGCGAGCAGATGGAAGATCCGGCGCTGGCCAAGGGGCTGGTGAAGCGGGAAGTGATCCGCATCGTAACGCCGGGGACCAATCTGGACACCCAGGCCCTGGACGAGACCCGGAACAATTACATCCTGTGCGTCGCCTATATTGCCGACCGGTACGGTGTCTCCGTGGCGGATGTGACCACTGGGGATTATTTTATGACGGAGCTGGATTCCGGCGAGAAACTGTTCGATGAGATCTACAAATTCATGCCCTCAGAGCTGATCTGCAATGAGGCTTTTTATATGAGCGGGATGGATCTTGACGACTTGAAAGACCGTCTGGGGATCGCCATCTATTCCCTGGATTCCTGGTATTTTGACGACGAGGGCTGCCAGCGGGCCCTGCGGGAGCATTTCCAGGTGAGCAATATGGATGCCCTTGGCGTGGGCGGCTACGACTGTGGCGTGATCGCGGCGGGAGCCCTGCTTACCTATCTGCAGGAGACCCAGAAGACTTCCCTGTCTCATATGTCCCGGCTCTCTGTTTATACCACAGGGAAATATATGGTCCTTGACAGTTCCACCAGACGGAACCTGGAATTGTGCGAGACTCTGCGGGAAAAACAGAAGAAGGGTTCCCTTCTGTGGGTGCTTGATAAGACCAGGACGGCCATGGGAGCCCGGCTCCTGCGCAAATACATAGAACAGCCGCTCATTGACCGGACGCTGATCGAGAAGCGTCTTGACGCGGTGGAAGAACTGAAGGAAAACGCCATCTCCAGGGAGGAACTGCGGGAGTATCTGTCCCCGGTCTATGACCTGGAGCGGCTGGTGGGTAAGATTACCTATCAGTCGGCCAACCCAAGAGATCTGAAGGCATTTGAAAGTTCTCTTTCCATGCTCCCTCACATCAAATATCTGCTGGGAGAGATGAAGAGCCCGCTTCTTAGAGAGATCTGGGAGGAACTGGACACTCTGGAGGACCTGTGCGCTCTGGTACAGTCTGCCATCAGGGAAGATCCGCCCCTTGCCATGAAAGAAGGGGGCATTATCCGGGACGGCTACAACGAAGAGGTAGACCGGCTTCGAAACGCCAAGTCCGATGGCAAGGAATGGCTGGCTAAACTTGAGGAAGAAGAGCGGGAGAAGACCGGGATCAAGAACCTGCGTATCCGCTATAACAAAGTGTTCGGCTACTATCTGGAGGTGACCAATTCCTTTAAGAACCTGGTGCCGGACTATTACACCCGCAAGCAGACTCTTGCCAATGCGGAGCGCTATATCATCCCGGAGTTAAAGGAGCTGGAAGATACCATCCTGGGAGCGGAAGATAAGCTCTATGCTCTGGAGTACCAGCTCTACTGTGAGGTGCGGGACAAGATCGGGGCAGAAGTACTGCGGATCCAGGCCGCCGCCCGGGCAGTGGCAAAGACCGATGTGTTCGCTTCTCTGGCCCTGGTGGCGGAGCGGGGGAATTACGTGCGTCCCGCCATCAACGAAAAAGGCGTGATCGATATCAAGGACGGCCGGCATCCGGTGGTGGAGAAGATGATCCCGGAAGAAATGTTTATCGCCAACGATACCTATCTGGATGATAAAAAGAAACGGATCTCCATCATCACTGGTCCAAACATGGCCGGAAAATCTACTTATATGCGGCAGACGGCCCTTATTGTCCTGATGGCCCAGATCGGATCCTTCGTGCCGGCTTCCAAGGCCAATATCGGCCTGGTGGACCGGATCTTCACCCGGGTGGGCGCATCCGACGACCTGGCCTCCGGTCAGAGTACCTTCATGGTGGAGATGACAGAAGTGGCCAATATCTTAAGGAACGCCACCAGCAAAAGCCTTCTGATTCTGGATGAGATCGGACGGGGCACCAGCACCTTCGACGGACTGAGCATCGCCTGGGCGGTGATTGAGCATGTGGCGAATCCGAAGCTGCTCGGCGCAAAGACACTGTTCGCTACGCATTACCATGAGCTGACTGAGCTTGAAGGAAAGCTTCCGGGCGTGCACAACTACTGTATTGCCGTTAAGGAAAAGGGCGACGATATCGTATTCCTGCGTAAAATTGTACAGGGCGGCGCAGATAAGAGCTACGGTATCCAGGTAGCGCGTCTTGCGGGAGTGCCGGAGTCAGTGCTCTCCCGGGCGCAGGAGCTGGTGGAGCAGCTGAGCGATGCCGATATCACTGCTGCGGTCAAGGATCTGACCATGCAGAAAAAACCGAAGGCAAAGCCGGTTCACTACGACGAGGTCGATATGGCACAGATGTCGCTGTTCGATACGGTGCAGGACGATGATATCATCAAAGAGCTCTCGGAGCTTGATATCTCGAATATGACACCGATGGATGCTTTAAATACCCTGTACCGTTTCCAGGGAAAGGTGAAAAACCGCTGGAAATAGGGGAATACTGGATCAGAACATAAGTTAGAATCAATCCGAAACAGAAAGGAACAACATGGCTACCATAGCAGTACTGGATCAGAATACGATCGATAAAATTGCGGCCGGTGAGGTCGTGGAACGGCCGGCTTCCGTGGTAAAGGAGCTGGTGGAAAATGCAATGGACGCCGGTGCGACGGCGATCACCGTGGAAATCCGCGACGGCGGTATCTCGCTGGTGCGGATCACGGACAATGGAAGCGGCATTCCGGCCGAACAGGTGCCGCTCGCTTTTCTGCGCCACGCGACGAGCAAGATCCGTTCCGTGGAAGAACTCGTGCAGATTGCATCTCTTGGCTTCCGCGGCGAGGCGCTCTCGAGTATCTCGGCGGTTGCGCAGATCGAGATGATTACGAAAACGCCGGATGCGCTGACGGGAACGCGGTATGTGATTGAGGGCGGCGCGGAGAAGGCCAATGAGGAGGTCGGTGCCCCGACCGGAACAACCTTTCTGGTCCGGAATCTTTTTTACAACACGCCGGCTCGTCAGAAATTCTTAAAAACGCCGGTTACGGAGGCGAATGCGGTGACTTCTGTGGTGGAGCAGCTTGCGCTGTCGCATCCGGGGATTTCGTTTAAATATATGGTGAATTCACAGGTGAAGCTCCATACGAGCGGCAACCGGAATTTAAAAGAACTGGTCTATAATATTTACGGCCGCGACATTGCGCGGGAGCTGATCGAGATTCACTCGGAAAGCCCGCTGATGACGATCGACGGCTTTATCGGAAAACCGGTGATCTCGAGGGGAAACCGGAATTTTGAAAATTATTACGTGAATGGACGGTATGTGCGGAGCAAGCTGCTCGCCCGTGCGATTGAGGACGGATATCAAACATCGATGATGCAGCATAAATATCCGTTTACGCTGTTCTATGTCCAGATGGATGGAGAGGCGGTGGATGTCAATGTGCATCCGACGAAGATGGAACTTCGTTTTTCTCATCAGGAGGAGATTTACCGTCAGATGCGCGATATGATCTCAGGTGCGCTGAATCACAGGGAGCAGATTGTGAATGTTTCGCTTTCTTCCGACAGGGAACGGAAAGCAGAGGAAAAAGCGGCACGGAAAGAACAGATTGTTGTTCCGGAACCGTTCGAGCAGAAACGGCAGGTAAAAGAAGGCTTTGCACGGCAGTCCCTTCCGGTGGAGCCGGTTTCCAGCCAGAGCAGAAGAATGCCAATTTTCCCGGAGGTGGAACGAAATGGATACCGCGCAGCGAAAACGTATGTGCCGGTTCAGCAGATGACGGGAATGACGCGGGAAGAGGAAGAACTGTTTGAGCCGGGTGCAGGAAACGTGCCAAAGACGGCAGACCTCTCAAACGCGGACGCAATACAGCATCAGCAGGAGCCAGATGCAGCTCCAACGGTATCTTCCATGCCGGAAGAATCCTCATCTGCATCTGCTTCGCCTGAGCCAGAAGGCCAGATGCAGCTCTTTGATGAGCAGTTTCTTACCCCGGAGGCAGAGAAATCGCACCGCATCATCGGCCAGGTTTTCGATACGTACTGGCTGATTCAGTACGGCGAGAATCTCTACATCATCGATCAGCATGCCGCGCACGAAAAGGTACTGTTCGAGCGGATGATGAAAAATTACCGGGAAAAGAACGTCACCTCCCAGATGGTGAGTCCTCCGCTGATCGTCTCCTTAACGCCGCAGGAAGCAGATCTTGTGACCCGTTACATGGACGTTTTCCAGTCCTTCGGCTACGAAATTTCCCCGTTCGGCGGAAAAGACTATGCGATCAACGCCGTGCCGCACAACCTGTACGGTATTGCGACGGAGGAGCTGTTTATCGAGATTCTCGACAATCTTGAGGAGGTCCGCGAAAAGCCGCTGGAGAGTTTAAAAGACCGTCTGGCGACGATGTCGTGCAAGGCCGCCGTAAAGGGCAACAATCATCTTTCCTATGCAGAGGCGGAGCAGCTCATTGCCGAGCTTTTGACGCTCGAAGATCCGTATCACTGCCCGCACGGCCGGCCGACGATCATTTCCCTCTCGAAACGGGAACTGGAAAAGAAATTTAAGAGAATTGTGTAGGTGATTTTTTTGAAAAAACCTTTGATTATCCTGACCGGTCCGACCGCTGTCGGTAAGACGAAGCTGTCGATTTCGCTTGCCCAAGCGGTGAATGGGGCCATTATCTCCGCGGATTCCATGCAGGTCTACCGCCATATGGATATCGGATCTGCCAAAATCCGCCCGGAGGAGATGTGCGGCGTTCCGCATTATCTGATCGATGTGCTCGATCCTTCCGAAGAGTTTCACGTCGTGAAGTTTGTGGAACTGGCGCATGAAGCGATGGAAAAAATATACGCCGCCGGACAGATTCCGATCGTGACGGGCGGCACCGGCTTTTATATTCAGGCGCTTTTAAAAGAAGTTGATTTTACGGAATCGCACGGTGAACTGCCGATCCGGAAACAGCTGGAAGAAAAAGCAGCAACGGAGGAAGGCGCGGCAGAACTGTACCGGGAACTTTCCGAGGTTGATCCTGCTTCCGCGGAGACGATTCACCCGAATAATGTAAAACGTGTAATCCGGGCGCTGGAATATTATCACGAGACAGGACAGAAGATTTCGGAGCACAACGAGGAGCAGAAGCAGAAGGAATCTCCGTACTGTTCTGCTTATTTTGTGCTGAACGACGAACGTTCGATTCTGTATGACCGCATTGACAGGCGCGTCGATCAGATGATCTGCGACGGACTGGTTGATGAAGTTTTCCGTTTGAAAGAAATGGGATACACAAGAGATCTTGTCTCCATGCAGGGACTGGGCTACAAAGAACTGTTCCCGTATCTTGCGGGCGAATGCACGCTGGAGGAGGCCGTCTATATCATCAAGCGGGACACCCGTCATTTTGCCAAACGGCAGCTGACCTGGTTCCGCCGGGAAAAGGATGTGATCTGGCTGAACAAGCCAGATTTTGACTACGACGAAGAAAAAATATTATCATATATGCTGGATCGCTGGAACGAAATCGTTTCGGCCGATGCAAAGGAAGAAGGAGAACAATCATGTTGACAGAAAAAGCTGCTATGTACAGCACACTTGGCATTTCCAAAGAAGTTTTCGCATTTGGAACGAAAATTGAGGAAGAATTAAAAGAGCGTTTTGCAAAAATTGATGAAATCGCAGAATACAACCAGTTAAAGGTCATCCACGCCATGCAGGCAAGCAAGGTCAGCGAGGCATGCTTATATGGAACCACAGGATACGGATACAATGACCTGGGACGTGATACGCTGGAGCAGGTCTATGCAACGTGCTTCGGCACTGAGGATGCACTGGTACGCCCGCAGATCGCCTGCGGAACCCATGCGCTTGCAACGGCGCTTTCCGGAAATCTCCGCCCGGGCGACGAACTGCTTTCTCCTGTTGGAAAACCGTACGACACCCTTGAGGAAGTGATCGGCATCCGCCCGTCCGTCGGATCTCTTGCGGAATATGGCGTAACTTACCGCCAGGTAGATTTAAAAGAGGACGGCTCTTTCGATTACGAAGAAATCAAAAATGCCATCAACAAAAAGACAAAGATGGTGACGATTCAGAGATCGAAAGGATATCAGACCAGACCGACGCTTTCTGTTACCCGCATCGGTGAACTGATTGCATTTATTAAAAATATCAAACCAGATGTCATCTGTATGGTTGATAACTGCTACGGCGAGTTCGTGGAGACGATCGAACCGACCAATGTCGGTGCAGATCTGATGGTCGGATCCCTGATCAAAAACCCGGGCGGCGGACTGGCTCCGGCCGGCGGTTACATTGTTGGAAAGAAAAAGTACGTGGAAAATGCAGCATACCGTCTGCTCTCCCCGGGACTTGGAAAAGAGGTTGGCGCAACACTCGGTGTGAACGGTTCCTTCTACCAGGGATTCTTCCTGGCACCGACCGTTACCGCAGCGGCATTAAAAGGTGCTGTCTTTGCTGCAAATGTTTATGAGAAACTGGGATTTGCCGTTGTTCCAAACGGAACCGAGAGCCGTCACGACATCATTCAGGCGGTGACCTTTGGAAAACCGGAAGGCGTCATCGCATTCTGCCAGGGTATCCAGGCAGCTGCCCCGGTCGACAGCTTCGTTTCCCCGGAACCTTGGGATATGCCAGGCTACGACAGCCCAGTTATCATGGCAGCTGGCGCTTTCGTGCAGGGCTCTTCCATTGAACTTTCTGCCGACGGCCCGATCAAACCGCCGTACGCTGTCTATTTCCAGGGTGGGCTTACGTGGCAGCACGCAAAATTCGGTATTCTGATGAGTCTTCAGAAACTCGTCGATGCCGGTATGGTGACATTATAATGGCAAAAAATGTGGTAATTATCGGCGGCGGCGTTATCGGACTGATGGCGGCAATTTGGGCCTCACGTCTCGGTGCCGCGGTCACCGTTCTGGAAAAGAACGATAAACCGGGCAGAAAGCTTCTTGCGACCGGAAACGGACGGTGTAATTTTACCAATCGTTATCAGGATGCATCGTGCTACCGCACGGGAAATCAGGAGCGTGCATCACGGGTTCTCGAACAGTTTACCGAACAGGACACCGAACAGTTTTTTGAACAGCTCGGCATCCGCATCCGGAGCCGTGAAGGCTGGCTTTATCCGGCCAGCGAGCAGGCACAGTCCGTTCTTGATCTGCTGGTTTTGGAAGCCAGATTCCGAAAGGTAAAAATCAAGACACGGGAAACGGCTGTTGCAGTGGAAAAAGCCGAAAATGGTTATCTGGTGCGCACCGAAGGATGGCAGTACCCGGCTGACAGCGTCATCATCTGCTGCGGAAGCTGTGCTTCCCAGATCGCCGGTTCCGACGGAGATACACTTCGATTTGCCGATCAGCTTCAGCTCGCTTCGATTCCGTTTTCCCCGGCCCTCTGCCCGCTCCGCTGCAAAGGAAACCAGTTTTCCTCCTGGGCGGGTGTTCGGGTGCGCGCGAAGATTACGCTTCTGGTTGAAAATCAGGAGATTCTGACGGAACAGGGAGAAATGCAGCTTACCGACTACGGTGTCTCCGGCATCCCGGTATTCCAGATTTCCCGGTTCGCTGTGCGCGCCTGCATGCAGAAAAAACGCGCTGAACTTCTCGTAGACTTCTTTCCGGAACTGACAGAATCGGAGCTTACTGCAGAACTTGTCAGACGGCAGGAAATCTGCCCGTATAAAGCGCCAAAAGAGCTTCTGATCGGTCTTCTTCCGGAAAAACTCATTCCGGTTCTGATCGGAAAGAAAAAGACTCCGGAAGAAATGGCAGGCGCCATCAAATCATATCGTTTACAGATCACCGGCCAGACCGACTTTGGAAAAGCTCAGGTGTGTGCGGGCGGCATCACGCTCGACCAGCTTACGGATTCTCTGGAATCGGTACAGCACCCTGGTATTTTCTTTGCGGGAGAAGCCCTGGACGTCGACGGCGTCTGCGGCGGCTACAATCTCCAGTGGGCCTGGTCCAGCGGAAGTGCAGCCGGAAGAGCTGCAGCAGGAGAACATGCATGATTCGGATACAGCAATTAAAGCTTCCAGTCACCCACACACAGGAGGAACTGGAACAGAAAATAAGAAAAACACTGAAAATCGGAAAACACGATCTGCAGGAAATTGAGCTCTTACGCCGCTCAATTGATGCCAGAAAGAAATCCGAATTAAAATACGTTTATCAGCTTGATGTAAAAGTAAAAGATGAGAACGCCGTATTGCGGAAGGCGAAAAGTAACCAGATCGTAAAAGCGGAGAAAAAGCCATATGTGTTCCCAAAATCCGGAGAACAGACTCTTGTTCACCGGCCGGTTATTATCGGAAGCGGTCCGGCAGGGCTTTTTTGTGCCTACGTTCTCGCAAAGCATGGCTACCGTCCGCTCGTTCTGGAGCGCGGCGAATCTGCAGAACAGAGAAAGAAAAGTGTCGATGCGTTCTGGAAAACCGGCGTTCTGAACCCGGAATCGAACGTACAGTTCGGAGAGGGCGGCGCCGGTACGTTTTCGGATGGAAAATTAAACACTTCGGTGAAGGATCCATCCGGCAGAAACCGTGAGGTACTCCGGATCTTCACGGAATGCGGGGCACCGGAAGAAATTCTGTACGATCAGAAACCGCACCTTGGCACCGATCAGCTCATCGGAATTGTGACAACGATGCGGAAAAAGATCGAGGCATGGGGCGGAGAAGTCCGTTTCGGAGCAAAAGTGACGGACTTTGGGATTGAAAACGGCAGACTCACTTCTGTAACCGTCAATGAAACCGAGAAGATTGCCGCGGAGACGGCAGTCCTTGCGATCGGCCACTCTGCACGCGATACCTTCTTTAAACTCTGCGAAAATAAGATCTCCATGGAAGCAAAATCCTTCGCTGTCGGCGTCCGCATTGAGCATCCGCAGAAGATGATCACGGAGGATCAGTACGGACCGGAGGCACCGGATTTTCTTGGGGCAGCACCGTATAAGCTCACCAATCAGTGTGAAAACGGAAGAGGTGTGTACTCATTCTGTATGTGTCCCGGCGGCTATGTTGTCAACGCATCCTCGGAAGCGGAACGCACCTGCGTCAACGGTATGAGTTATTCTGACCGGGAAGGTAAAAATGCGAACAGCGCTATGATTGTCACCGTAACACCGGAAGACTACCGCCCGTACCATGTAGAGGGAACGCCGGACGTACTCGATGGTGTGGCATTCCAGAGAGCGCTTGAACACGCTGCGTGGGAAGCCGGAAAAGGCAAAGTTCCGGTGCAGCTTTTTGGTGATTTCTGTGAAAACAGAGTTTCTACAGCACTTGGAGAGGTAACCCCTTCCATCTGCGGAGAATGGACTTTCGCCAATCTGCGGGAAGTTCTTCCGACGTTTATCGGAGACTCCCTTGTGGAAGGCATTCGTGCATCTGAGCGGAAAATCCACGGCTTTTCCCGTCCGGACGCCGTTCTTTCCGGCGTGGAAGCGCGTACCTCGTCACCGGTCCGCATTGTAAGAAATGAAACGCTCGAAAGTTCGTCGCTTACCGGTCTTTACCCGTGCGGAGAGGGCGCAGGCTATGCGGGAGGCATCACTTCCGCAGCCATGGACGGATTAAAAACGGCAGAGGAAATTGCAAAAAAATATATGAATTTTTCATAATTCCTATACATCTGCGGAAAGTTGTGCTAGAATGATGGGTGATTCAAACCAATGTATTCCATGAAAATTCCCGGAAGAGTGGTGGGAGGAATACATGAGAAAAAATGGATTACGAAACCTGCCGACGATGGAACAGCCATATGAAAAATGCCTGGAAAACGGCCCGGAAAGCCTTTCCGACGCGGAGCTTCTGGCTGTCATTTTACGATGTGGGGCAAGGGGAAAAACATCCCTGGAGCTCGCAAGAGAAATTCTTTCCCTTCCCGGAAAAGAGGAGGGCCTGTTAGGACTCTATCACTGTACAAGACAGGAACTTCTGCAGATCCGCGGAGTCGGGGAAGTAAAAGCGATCCAGCTCCAGTGCATCGGTGAGCTTTCCAAACGAATGGCCGCGGCCGGAGCAAGAAAAGGTCTCTGCTTTCATGATCCGGCTTCCATTGCGGATTATTACATGGAACGTCTCCGCCACGAGGATCAGGAGGTTCTTCTCTGCATGATGCTGGACACAAAAAATCAGCTTCTCGGAGAAAAGGAAATTACAAGAGGAACGGTCAATGCGACGATGATTTCGCCGCGGGAGCTTTTTCTTGCGGCACTGCAGTTCCGTGCGGTTCATATTCTGCTGGTTCACAACCATCCAAGCGGAATTCCGGAACCAAGCGGTGACGACATTACCGTGACACGGCAGATCCGGCGGGCGGGCGAAATGCTCGGCATTACCCTGCTGGATCACATTATTATCGGGGATCACTGTTATACCAGTATGCTGGAACAGGGAATCTGATCCTGAAAATCCGAGGCAGAAATGCCCAAAGGAAGGGAACAAGTTAAAGGAGCACGATGCAGATTCGAAATGTATACGGCATAGACCTTGGCACCAGTACCGTCAAAATCTATGACCTGAAGAAAGACACAATCACAAAAGAAAAAAATATGATTGCCATACGCAACCGCGAACAGGTGATTGCCGTTGGAAATTACGCATATGAAATGCACGAGAGAACGCCTTCCAATATCGAGGTAATTACCCCCATGAGCAACGGACGCATTGCGAATGTATTGATGGTAGAAGCCGTTTTGCACACGCTTCTCCACCGCTGTACGCGCCACATGGGATACCGCCCGGAGCTGTATTTTTCAGTTCCCTGCGATATGACAGAGATTGAACGGCGTTCTTATTATACGATTGCACATAAGGGAGCCTTAAAAAACTGCCGCATGTATCTTGTGGATAAACCAATCGCGGATGCGCTGGCACTTGGCATTCCGATCAACCGCACGAAGGGTTCCATGATTGTCAACATCGGAGCGCAGAGCACAGAGATTTCTGTTATCGCCAACGCGAGGGTTATTTTTTCCAGAATCATCCCGGTAGGCGGAAAACAGTTCAACGAATCGATATGCAATCTGAACCGCCGCAAAAACAATTTCCAGATTGGCTCCAAAACAGCCAAACGTGTCAAGATTGCGCTGGCGGATCTTGGAACAGACAAAAAAGAGGCGCGGAAGGTGCGCGGCGTAGATGGTGCATCCGGTCTTCCAATGGAAGGGATCATTACTTCTTCCCTCGTAAACGAAGCACTCCTTTCCGGTGTTAATGAGATCGGCGAGGAAATCAAGCATGCGCTGGAGCGTACACCGCCGCAGATCCACGATCATATCCAGAAAGAGGGTATTTACATCACCGGCGGAAGCACAAGGATTCCGAACATTGACCGCTATCTTTCGAGACAGCTCGGCTGTCCGGTGCAGCTTTCCCAGTATTATGACCTCTGTACCATCTGTGGGCTCAAGGAACTGATCACGCACGATGCGCTGCATCGCTGGGCTTACACGGTAAATAAAAAGAAGTAAATCTATCAAAAAGGACCCGCTATGAATAAGAAGAAAAAATTTCAGCTAAAAAGCAAACATTTACTTTTCATCATGACGTTCCTGTGTCTCTCCGGCATTTTAGGCAGTGCAGCAGACAAAATGCCGGTCACGCCGATCCGGGAAGCCGCAGGCTTTGTGATCATCCCGTTTCAGAACGGAATTAACCAGATCGGTGCGTATTTGACAGACTGTCTGACCGGTTTCCAGAACGTCAAAAAACTGTCTGCCGAGAAAGAGGAGCTTGAACAGAAGGTCACGGATCTGACTGAGGAAAACAATCAGCTTGTACAGGATCAGCAGGAGCTGCAGCGTCTTCAGGAGCTGTATCAGCTGGACCAGTCCTACTCGGAATATGAAAAAGTAGCAGCACAGGTCATCTCAAAGGATCCGGGCAACTGGTATGATACCTTTGTCATCAACAAAGGATCAAATGACGGGATTCAGAAAGATATGAACGTTATTGCAGACGGCGGCCTTGTTGGACTTGTTGAGGAGGTAAGTTCCAATTCCGCTACTGTCCGCTCTATCATTGATGACTCCAGTTCCGTGAGCGCCATGACAGCATCTACCTCGGATACGTGTATTGTATCGGGTGATCTGCGCCTGATCAGCGACGGAAAGCTTGCCTTTTCCCAGCTGAATACAACCGACACGGTAGCTGAGGGCGAAAAGATTGTGACATCGAACATCAGTGATAAATACCTCCGCGGTATTCTGATCGGCTATGTCAGTGAAATCACCGAGGACTCCAATCACCTGACGAAAAAGGGATACATCATTCCTGTTGTGGATTTTCAACATATTCAGGAAGTTCTCGTGATCAAAGAATTAAAACAGCAGGGAGGAGAGTAAATGCGCAGAAAAATCACGCTTGCCTTTCTGATTCTGGCAGCTTTCCTGTTACAGACAACTGTATTTCAGTATTTTCAGATCGCGTCCGTAACGCCGAACCTTCTTCTGATTCTGACGTCCGCCTTTGGGCTGATGCGCGGAAAAAAAGAGGGACTGATGGTCGGATTTTTCAGCGGTCTGATGATTGATCTGTTCTACGGCAGCCTGTTTGGATTTTACGCACTGCTCTACATGTATATCGGTTATCTGAACGGCTTTTTCTGCAAAGTCTTCTATGACGATGATATTAAGGTACACATTGTACTGGTCGCTGCCAGCGATCTTGTCTACAGTCTGCTGATGTATGTGCTGCAGTTCCTGCTGCGCGTGCGCCTGCACTTTTTCGATTATCTGGCGCATATTATTCTGCCGGAAATGGTATACACGGTAGTGCTCTCCATTCTGCTTTACCGGCTTTTATTTATCATCAACCGTAAACTGACCGAAAATGAAATGGAAGGACAACAGTCGCCATGGCTAAGAAGATAAGAAAATTTTTCCGCAGACTCGGTGAAAACCGCACCCTATTGCTTGGTGTGGTTTTCCTTGCTATGTTTGCCGTCCTGATCGGAAGACTTTTTATCCTGCAGGTAGTGCATGGAGAAGAGTATGCGGATAATTTTGAACTGCAAATCACAAAAACCAGAACCCTTGAGAGTACAAGAGGAAATATTTATGACCGGAACGGAAAACTGATCGCTGGAAATAAGGTTTCCTACTCCGTAACCATCGAGGATAACGGAACGTACAACACGACAAAAGAACGTATTCTCTCTCTGAACGCAGAACTCTATCGTCTCTGTAAGCTGATTCGTGCAAACGGAGACTCGATTGACACCAGCACCTTCCCGATTGAAGTGGATGAGAACGGTGCGTTTGTTTTTACAGGTGAAGAGGGAACGATCCGCGACCGTTTCCGTGCAGATATTTATGGACAGAAGAAAATCGACGATATGACGGCAGAACAGAAGAGTTCCAGTGCCGAAACGCTGATGACATTTCTTGCCGGACCGGACGGCTTTGGCCTGGATGCCTATTCTGACGATGAAAAATACGCATATTCTGCCAAAGATTTTGAAGAGTATGGTCTTCCATACCAGACAGACGAATCCGGAAATGCGGTCCTTTCTCTTTCCAATCAGGAGCGTCTGGAAATTCTGGTGATCCGCTATAAGATGAAACAGACGAATTATCAGAAGTATGTCCGCGTGACAGTTGCTTCCGGCGTCAGCAGCAATACAACTGCATCGATTGCAGAGAATGAAGATGTTCTGCAGGGTGTCAGCATTTCGGAAGATTCCGAGCGTGTATATTATGACGGAAAGTATTTTTCCTCTCTGATCGGTTATACGGGCCAGGCGTCCTCAGACGAGCTGACAGAACTGAATGAAGAGCTGAAGAGCCAGGGAAAAGAAGAAACGTATTCCACGGAATCCATCGTCGGAAAATCTGGTCTGGAACAGTATATGGAGACAATCCTTCAGGGAACCGACGGATCAGAAGAGATTATCGTTAATAACGTCGGAAAAGAGCTGGAAACGGTAGAGGGATCCCTGGTTGAGCCAAAACAGGGAAATAACGTCTATCTTTCGATTGATTATGACCTGCAGATTGCGGTATATAAAATTCTGGAACAGAGAATTGCCGGCATTCTGAAACAGTATCTGAGTGATGTAAAATCCGTTGATACCTCAACACTTGCCAATACGGATGCCGTTCCGATTCCAATTTACGATGTATACAATGCACTGATCGAAAACAGCACGATTGATATTTCCCATTTCTCGGCGGCGGATGCCACGGAGCGTGAGCAGCGGATCTATGCACTGTTCCAGCAGAAGCTCCAGCAGGTGCTTGCTGAGATTACGCAGGAACTGACCGTTGAAACAGCAACCGTTTACAACGACCTCAGCGATGAAATGCAGGAATATGAGACCTTCATCGTGGATAAGCTGCTTTCCAGTACGATGGGTATTCTTTCTTCAACAGCAATTGATGAGAAAGACGCCACCTATCAGGCATGGAATGACGGAACGATTTCTCTTCGTGATTACCTGACGTATGCGGCAAGCCAGAACTGGATTGATGTCTCAGCACTGACGCAGGATGATGCCTACCTGGATTCTCAGGAGGTTTATCAGAAGCTGACGGAGGTTATTCTGGACCGTCTGGCAAACAATACAACATTTGCAAAAAAGATGTATCACTATATGCTGCTGCAGGATATGCTCGATGGCTATGATATCTGCAATCTGATGTATGATCAGAACCTTCTGACGAAAGAGGATGACGATTATGCCGCTTATGTTGCAGGAAATATGACACCGTTCCAGCTTCTGTCCGATAAAATCGCCAAACTGGAAATCACCCCGGCACAGCTTGCACTCGATCCGTGTTCCGGTTCTGCTGTCATTACGGACCCGAATACCGGTGCTATTTTAGCCTGTGTTTCCTATCCTGGCTATGACAACAACCGCCTGGCAAACCAGATGGATACCGCATACTGGGCAAAATTGAATACCGATGAATCCAGCCCGCTGTACAACAAAGCAACCCAGCAGAAGACGGCTCCTGGTTCCACCTTTAAACCACTGATAGCGGTTGCCGGATTAAGCGAAGGCATAATTACTCCGACCAGTATCATCAACTGCAACGGTCTGTTCGGGGAAGGACTTGTCAACGAATCTGACTATGTCCACTGCCATCAGTTGAGCGGCCACGGAGATCTGAACATTGTCGGTGCCATCCAGAACTCCTGCAACGTGTTCTTCTGTACGCTTGGATATCGTCTGGGACTCGATGAGAACGGCACCTTTACACAGAAGCGCTCTCTGGAAATGATCCAGAAATATGCCGATATGTTTAAGCTGGATGAAAAGACTGGAATCGAAATTTCGGAAACCGATCCGAATGTAACCGATTCCCTTCCGATCCCTTCCTCGATTGGTCAGGGTACCAACAACTATACGACGACACAGCTTGCACGCTATGTCACAACGATTGCAAATTCCGGTACGGTTTATAATCTTTCCCTTCTGCAGAAAGCAACGGATTCGGATGGCAATGACATCGATATGGGCGCAGATTTCGGCCCGACGGTAAATTCAGAAATGGATGTTGATTCCAGCATCTGGGATCTGGTACACGAAGGCATGCGAAAAGTAATCAGCGTATCCAATGCGACCATTTTCCCGGAATCCTGGCCGGTAGAGCTTTCCGGAAAAACCGGTACCGCGGAGGAAGACCATACACGTGCAAACCATGGACTGTTTATGGGCTTCTCTCACTATGAGAGCAGAGACGATATTGCTCTTGCCGTCCGCATTCCGTTTGGATATTCTTCTATGAACGCAGAGTTGGTAGCTAAGGATATCTTAGATTATTACTATGGCCTCTCAGACGATATTCTGTCCGGTCAGGCAAATTCCAACGGTGTTGCAAGCGTGAGAGCAGACTAAGGAATTTTTCCGGCGGAAACGAAGCCTGGGAAGAAAGCTGCAAAAGAGAAAGGATGTGTTTTTAAACAAAGGTTTGGACGCATCCTGCGGCATGAAAATGCAGAACAGTTTTCAACAAGGAGGTTCCAGATGAGTGAAGTCATTGTAATTACATCAGGAAAAGGCGGCGTCGGAAAGACGACAACCGCAGCAAATATCGGAATCGGGCTGGCACAGCTTGGAAAGAAAGTTGTGATGGTAGATACCGACATCGGTCTTCGAAACCTGGATGTCGTGCTCGGCCTTGAAAACCGGATTGTCTACAATCTTGTGGATGTTGTGGAGGGCAACTGCCGGATGAAGCAGGCGCTAATCCGCGACAAACGGTACGAGCAGCTCTACCTTCTCCCGTCTGCCCAGACGAGGGACAAGACAAGCGTAACGCCCGAGCAGATGAAAAAACTCTGCGATGAATTAAAACAGAGCTTTGATTTTGTTCTTCTTGACTGTCCGGCAGGCATTGAGCAGGGATTTGCAAATGCAGTTGCCGGTGCCAATAAGGCAATTGTTGTGACTACGCCGGAGGTTTCGGCCATCCGGGACGCGGACCGCATCATCGGCCTTCTGGAGGCGCAGGATCTGAGGGATATCTCTCTTGTCATCAATCGTATCCGGCCGGATATGGTAAAACGCGGTGAAATGATGTCGGTGGATGATGTACAGGAAATTCTTGCTGTTCCGCTGCTCGGCATTCTGCCCGATGATGAGCAGGTAGTAATCGCCACCAACCAGGGCGAAGCGATCGCTGGAAGCGGTTCCAAGGCAGGAGAAGCCTTTACGAATATCAGCCACAGGATCCTCGGGGAGAGTGTTCCCTACTTGGATCTTGACAGCAAAAAGGGATTTTTCCGCCGTGTATTCGGGCGATAGGAGGGAACTGGTATGGGTTTATTTTCAGGCAGAAAGCCGCACTCCGGCCTCGTTGCAAAAGAACGTCTGTCCAATCTTTTAATGGCAGAACGTCTGAACTGTTCTCCGGCATCGCTTCAGATGCTGAAAAATGATCTTTCTGCTGCTGCAGGAAAATACCTTACCGTTGAGGCGGATGAAATTTCCGTCACCATTACACAAACAACCCCTGTCATACTGACAGCGAAAATACCATTGAAAAGAAACGAGGAGTATCATGTTAAGACGATATAAGCTGAAAAATTATAATTTCCGGCTGGTCATTCTTCTGATTGCCATCAGCATCATTGGTGTGCTTCTGATCGGAAGTGCAGACAGTGCAGACCAGAAAAAACAGGCCATCGGAGTCGTATTGGGCGTAGTCATCATGATTATTGTCTCTTTGCTTGACTATAGCTGGCTTCTGAATTTTTACTGGGTTCTTTACATCGGAAATCTGATGATGCTTGGCGTTCTTTATCTCGGCGGTTCTACCGCAAAAAACACGTTTGGTGCGACCCGTTGGATTCAGATCGGAAGCTTTCAGTTTCAGCCGACCGAGCTGTCAAAAATCTTTCTGATCATGTTTTTTGCGATGTTTCTGATGAAGCATGAAGAAGATCTGAATACGGCGAAAACCATTTTTACCGCGATCGGGCTTCTGATTCCGCCGCTCGTTATGATTTACCGTCAGCCGGATTTGAAAAATACGATTACGGTCATGGTTCTGTTCTGCTTTATGATGTATGTGGCGGGCTTAAGCTACAAAGTTATCGCCGTTGTTCTGGTTTCCGGTTCAGCACTGGTACTTGCGCTTCTGCTTGTCATTACGCAGGTGAATTTCCAGCTTCCGGCGGCTCTTGACAAGACGATTGGTTATCAGCTTGGGCGAATTCAGGACTGGTTAAGCGATGATGCCGACAACGCCGATGGCCGTCTCCAGCAGCAGAATTCCATTACAGCCATCGGTTCCGGAAAGCTGACCGGAAAAGGACTCAACAACAATAAAGTTTCTTCCGCAAATAAGGGAAATTTCGTTTCCCAGAACCATAATGACTTTATTTTTGCAGTGGCAGGAGAGGAGCTTGGCTTCTTTGGATGCTGCGGAATCATCCTGCTCCTGTTCCTGATTCTCGTCGAATGCATCCGGACTTCCCGGAAAGCAAAAGATCTGTCAGGAACGTTGATCTGCTGCGGTATGGCAGGACTCATTGCCTTTCAGAGCTTTCTGAATATCAGTGTTGCAACCGGAATCCTGCCGAACACCGGTACACCGCTTCCGTTCGTCAGCTATGGACTGACTTCCCTTGTAACACTTTACATCGGAATGGGGCTTGTCCTGAATGTCGGACTGCAGAACCGGGATTTTGTAACCAGAAACTATGAATTACTAAGGAGGAAAACCATCAATGAACATCGGATTGATCGCGCATGATGCAAAAAAAACGCTGCTTCAGAACTTGTGTATCGCCTACCGCTCGGTACTTGCCAAGCATACTCTTTACGCAACCGGAACTTCCGGCCGTCTGGTAGAAGAGGCAACCGGACTTAACGTCCGCAAATATCTGGCTGGACACGTTGGAGGCGTTCAGCAGATGGGTTCTCAGATTGAACAGAATGATCTGGATCTTGTGATTTTCCTGCGGGATCCGGAACAGCCGAAACAGCATGAGCCGGATGTCCATCGGATTATCCGTCTCTGCGACGTACACAGCATTCCGCTTGCCACCAATCTTGCAACGGCAGAAATGCTGATCAAATCATTAGACAGAGGAGAAATGGACTGGCGTGAAATCTACCGGAGAAACGACTAATACTACAGAAAAAGAACAGAAACTGCCTGTAACGGAGAAAAACGGGACTGCTCCGGAAAAAACCGAACATATTTTAAACCGCCTGATCATCGGCGTGGGTGTCTGTGTTGCTGTTATTGCGGTTCTGATCGGTGTGAAACTGTACCGTCAGGACCGCCAGATGGACATTACAGAGCCGTTTGCGCGAAGTATGGTGCTTGCCTCCGATCCGCTTTCGGCAGAAAAACGGTTTCAGGCTGAAACGCTCTCTGCCGATCTCTGTGTCGGTGAGACGAGCGTACCGCTGAATGATATCTCGTTTTCTTCACAGGTAAAGGCCGGACTGTTTGATCTGGATCACAAAAAAGTATTGTTCGCGCAGAATATGTATGATCAGGTCTACCCGGCCAGCATCACGAAGATCATGACGGCCCTCCTTGCCATGGAATACAACCAGCCGGATACGCAGGTAACGATCACAGAAGAGGATCTTGCGCTGGAAGATGGATCCCAGATGAGTGGACTGGCCGTGGGCGATACGGTAACGATGGATCAGCTTTTCCATGCATTGTTGATTTATTCTGCCAACGATGCTGCTATGGCGATTGCCCGCCAGGTAGGCGGAAGTGTAGAGAATTTCGTTCAGATGATGAACGATAAGGCAGCTTCCCTTGCCATGACCGGTACGCATTTTGCAAACCCGCACGGTCTTCACGATGAGAATCATTACACTACTGCATATGATGTTTATCTGATGCTGTATGCTGCCTATCAGCATACGGAATTCCAGAATACGATGTCAATGTCTTCCTACACGCTGAACATGACGCATGCGGACGGTACGGCGGGAACGATCTATTTAAGCTCCACGGACAAATATCTGACCGGAGAGAAAAACGCACCGGAAAACGTGACGGTGCTCGGCGGAAAAACCGGAACGACCGATGAGGCCGGTTCCTGCCTGGCACTGGTATCCCAGAATGCATACGGAGAACCGTTTATCTCAGTCATTCTTCATGCATCAACAAAAGTGGAACTGTACGAGGACATGAACACTCTTCTTTCCAATATCAACTCCTGACGTAATCTTTTTGCAATCTCCCGGACGGCGTTTTTTCTGCCTTCTGGGAGATTGTCGTATCCGTTTAGAAAAACAGAGCTCCTTTCCCTGCGAATTAGAAGATTTTTCAGAATTTTTTCATTTTACCATTGAAAATGTTGGTGAATTGTACTATAATTAAACCATGAACTTAAAGGTTTTTGGTGAAAATATCTTATTCTAATCTAAGGAGGAAACTGCTATGGTTCAATTAATTGTAGGCAAGAAGGGAAAAGGCAAAACAAAACAGCTGTTAGACAAAGTAAATGCAGAGGTAAAAACCGCAAACGGAAATATCGTGTATATTGACAAGAGCACAAAGCACATGTTTGAATTAAACAACAAAGTACGTCTGATTTCCGCAACCGACTATCCTCTGAAAAACAGTGATGAATTTATCGGATTTATCTGCGGTATCGTTTCTCAGGACCACGATCTCGCAAGCGTCTATCTCGACAGCTTCCTGAAAGTAGCAAAACTGGAAGGAGAGGACATCACAGATTGTGTTGAACAGCTGGAAGGCATTGGCAAGCAGTATAACATTACCTTCGTATTAAGTGTCTCCATGGATAAAGAAGAGCTTCCGGAAGGCATGCAGGATAAGATTATCGTTGCACTGTAACCGAAACTGTATTATAATAATTGCATAGCGACAAAACCAAAGGACGGCGCTTACGGCACCGTCCTTTTAGCGCATGGATTAAACAATAAAAGGAGCATACATTTTGTCTAAGCAGAAAAAGAACAGCCGCCGGCATTCGAGAATCCGTTTCCCTTTTCCGGCGTTGAATATTGGAAATATCATCTTTGGAGCCCTTTTTTTCTATATGGCAGTTTCACTTTTCTTTTACCTGACCGCCGATCATATCAAATCTTTTCAGGTTGTGCAGGGAACTTTATCCCGGAATGATACCTATACCGCATTCGCCATGCGGACAGAGAGCGTGCAGCTTTCCTCCGGCAGCGGATATGTTCAGTTCTATACCCCAAATGCATCGAAAATCAGCCGCGGAAGCGCTGTTTATGGGATTTCCGCAACAGAAAATGCCGATACCTCTGGTATTTCGGCAGATGCGGCAACGAGAACGTCGCTTCGTTCCTCGCTCGCACGTTTTTCTTCTGATTATGATTCCAGTTCCTTTTCCGGCATTTATCAGCTGAAAACAGAACTTTCCGCAAAGCTGCTTGCCGCTGCCGCTGAAAACGGAGATTCCTCATCACAGACGATATTTTATGCAGATCAGGACGGTGTTGTCGTCTACGGCAGTGATGGATATGAAAGCTATACGGAGGACAGCCTTACGCCGGAGCTTTTCTCTACGAAAGCCTCTGTGGTTTCCTTTGATTCCGGCGCGCAGACGGAGCCTGGAAATGCAGTATACCGTCTGGTGACAGATGAGCAGTGGGAAATTGCCGTTCCGGTGACGAATAAGCAGGTCGTTACACTTTCCAATTTCAGTACGATAAAAGTTAAATTTCTGAAAGACGGAAAAACACAGACGGGAACACTGAATCTAAAGTCCATTAACGATCAGAACTATGCTGTCATTTCGTTTACAAGCGGGATGATCCGTTATGCGGAAGACCGTTTTCTTTCAGTAGAGCTGGTCACAAACACTGGAAGCGGACTGAAAATTCCAAATACTGCCATCACGGAAAAAGATTTCTATAAAATCCCGGCGCAGATGCTCGTACAGGGCGGGGACAGCAATTCTTCCGGTTTCCTGCGGGAAAAGACCGATAAAAAAGGAAAAGTCATGCTGGATGATAACGGACAGCCGGTGACAGAATTTGTAAACGCCACGATCTATGAGCAGGTCAATGATGAAAATGATAATCCGGTCGAATATTACGTCGACATGGCCGCTTTTAACGATGGAGATATACTTCGTGCACAGGATTCCGCCACAACGTATCAGATTGGAGAAACGGTTCCGCTGCAGGGTGTTTACTGCATCAACAAAGGATATGCTGTATTCCGCAAAATTCAGATCATCGATCAGAATGCGGAGTATTCTATCATAAAAAAACAAACGCAATACGGCATTTCGCAGTATGATTATATTGTGGAAAATGCATCCACCGTCAGTGAAGAAGATATTGTGCATTAAATACTGGAGGTTAGAAAGATATGCTGAAAGAGAACTATGAAGAAGTCCAGAAGAAAATCACAGAAGCCTGCAAAAGAGCCGGACGGAACCGGGAGGAAGTTACCCTGATTGCGGTCAGCAAGACAAAACCGGTCGAAATGCTTTCCGAAATCTATGATCTTGGCGAACGCAATTTCGGTGAAAACAAAGTGCAGGAGCTGACAGAAAAAGAGGAAGTGCTGCCAAAGGATATCCACTGGCACATGATCGGTCATCTGCAGCGGAATAAAGTAAAATACATTGCAGGAAAAGTTGCCCTGATTCATTCTGTCGATTCTCTTCGTCTGGCAAAAACGATCAGTGAGGAAGCGGTAAAGCACAACTGCGAAATCCCGATCCTGATCGAGGTAAACGTTGCCGGCGAGGAAAGCAAGTTTGGTGTCTCCGTAGAGGAAACCCTTCCATTGATTGAAGAAATCGCAAAACTTCCGGCAATTCATGTGGAGGGACTTATGACCATTGCACCGTATGTGGAAGATCCAGAAGAAAATCGTCCGGTTTTTCGCAAATTAAAGGAATTAAGTGTTGACATTGCCGCCAAAAACATTAATAATGTACGTATGGCCATTTTGAGCATGGGCATGACCGGCGATTACGAAGTAGCAGTAGAAGAAGGCGCCACTTTAGTACGGGTTGGAACCGGAGTCTTTGGCGAACGGGATTACAGTAAAAGATAACAGGAAGCCTTTCCAAGAAGAGTGACCCCGCGCATTCTGCACGGCTGTCTGGCCAAATGCCACAGGACTAAAAATAGGAGAGTATAAGAATGAGTGTTTTAGACAAATTTCTGGATGCCATCCGGCTGAACGACGATTACGAGGAAGAGGATGCTGATTCGGATAGCTTCTTCGATGAAGAAGACGATGATATAGAAGAAAAACCAAAGAAACGTTTCTTCCGTAAACTGGAGAACGAGGATGAGGACGAAGAGGAAGAGCCGCAGGCGAAAACGGTTCACACTGCACCGCGTAAACAGCCGGCGCCAAAGACCACCGCTTCAAGCCAGGCTGCTGCTGCACGAGCTCCAAAGCCAGCTGCTCCGGTTTCCCCGAAAGTTACTCCAATGAGAAAGAAAGCAGGTGCATTAAATATGGAAGTATGCGTCATCAAACCGGCTTCCATGGAGGATACCCGTGAAATCGCGGATACGCTTCTGGCCGGATGTACCGTTGTCCTTAACTTAGAAGGCATTGATGTGGATATTGCCCAGAGAATCATTGATTTCTGCTGTGGTGCATGCTACTGCATGAGCGGAAGTCTGCAGAAAGTTTCCAGCTATATTTTCATCCTGACACCGTCCAGCGTAGAAATTTCCGGCGACATCCAGGATATCTTAAGCGGAGCTTTTGATCTTCCAAATATCCGTACCGATTATTAAAGAAAATTATCTTTGCAGTAAATTAAAATGGATCCACTGGATCAATTATTGATTTACTTAGTAACAAAGGAAAAGCATCAGATGCAGGATTCTGATGCTTTTTTCATGAAAGAACATACAGGAGGCATAAATTATGAAAACACTTACCGTTAAAAGAGAAGGCACATCTACTGAATTTTCTTATGAAATTGTCTGGGACGGCAGCTACGAACGCCTCGCCGGCTGTGTGGAGAACTTAAAACTCCCTGCAAAAAAGGCCTGCATTGTCACAGACAGCACGGTTTCAGAACTGTATCTGGAAGAGGTAAAAAATGCACTGTCCCCGCTGTTTGAGACCGTAACCGCATTTGTTTTCCCGGCTGGTGAAGCAAGCAAAAATCTGGGTACCGTCAAAGATCTGTACACGCATCTGATTGAAAACCACTTTGAGAGAAAAGACATTTTATTCGCACTCGGCGGCGGTGTCGTTGGGGATCTGACCGGCTATGCGGCGGCAACGTATCTGCGCGGCATTGATTTCATCCAGCTTCCGACGACACTGCTTGCACAGGTAGATTCCAGCGTTGGAGGAAAAACGGGCGTCGATTTCGACCAGTACAAAAATATGGTCGGTGCATTCCATCATCCACGTCTTGTCTATATGAACATGGCAACCTTAAAATCCCTGAACGGCGAACAGTTTGCCTGCGGTATGGGAGAAGTCCTGAAAACAGGTCTGATCCGCGATGAAAAATTCTACATCTGGACCATCAATCACATGTCTGAGATCGAAGAGCGGATTGAGCCGGTATTAACGAAAATGATCCAGAAATGCTGCGATATCAAACGCCAGGTTGTAGAAAATGACCCAACAGAACAGGGAGAGCGTGCCGTTTTAAATCTTGGCCATACGATCGGTCATGCCATTGAAAAGCTCAAAAACTTCGAACTGCTCCATGGCCAGTGCGTTGCACTTGGAACCGTTGCTGCTGCCTATATTTCCTACAAGAGAAGTTATCTCTCCGATGAAGAGTTTTACGAGATTCGTGATATGAACGTCGGTTTCTATCTGCCAATCACCGTGGACGGCCTGAAATCGGAAGATATTCTGGCTGCAACAAAATCGGACAAGAAAATGGAACAGGGTACGATCAAATTCATCCTTCTGGAGTCTGTCGGCCATGCTGTGGTGGACCGCACGGTTACAGATGAAGAAATGCTGGAAGCTATTAATTCTATTAATGGAGATCTGATCGATGAAGAGTAAAAAACTTTCTCCGCTGGCCGTTTATCTGGTTTGCGCGGCAGCGATTGTCCTTCTGCTTGCAGCAGATCAGTATACAAAATCACTGGCAGTGCAGTATCTGAAGGATCAGCCGTCGATCGAGCTCATTCCAGGGGTTTTGGAGCTGTTTTATCTGGAAAACCGCGGTATGGCATTCGGACTTCTGCAGGATCAGTACTGGCTGTTTGCTATGATGACGGTATTGTTTCTGATCGTCATGGTGATTGTCTTTTACAAGCTTCCAAAGACACGCCGCTTTTTACCGCTTTTTGCCGTGCTGACTGTTCTGACGGCTGGTGCGGTCGGAAATTTTTACGATCGTTTTCTGAATCACTATGTCGTTGATTTCATCTACGTTTCGCTGATCAACTTTCCGGTTTTTAACGTAGCTGATATTTATGTCACCGTATCGGTCGCTGTCTTTTTACTGCTGTATCTGTTGTACTACAAGGACGAAGACTTCGCATTTCTGCATAAAAACGCCAAAAAGGAGGAGTCCGATGGCTGAAGAAGAACGGATTTTGGAAGTTACACCGGATTTTGACGGAAAACGAATTGATCAGTGCCTGACCGCATCTTTTTCGGACTGTTCCCGTTCTTTTCTGCAGAAGCTTTTAAAAGACGGAAAGGTTTCGATCAACGGAAAAACGCAGAAAGCAAGCAGTAAGGTTGCCGCCGGTGATGCCGTTCTGGTGCTTCTGCCGGAACCGGAAGAACTGAACGTGGAGCCAGAAAACATTCCGCTTGATATTCTGTACGAGGATGATGATCTTCTGGTCGTCAATAAGCCAAAGGGGATGGTCGTACATCCGGCGGCAGGCCACAGCAGCGGAACACTGGTCAATGCGGTTCTGTATCACTGCCGCGGAAATCTCTCCGGCATCAACGGCGTTCTGCGCCCCGGAATCGTCCACAGAATCGATATGGACACAACGGGTGCCCTGGTTATCTGTAAGAGCGATTTCGCCCACCAGAGCCTCGCAGAACAGCTCTCTGTACATTCCATTACCCGAAAGTACCGGGCAATTGTCCATGGGAATCTGAAAGAGGACGAGGGAACCGTGCGCGGTGCAATCGGCCGCCATCCGACAGACCGGAAAAAGATGGCGATCAATAGGAAAAACGGAAAGGAAGCAATTACACACTACCGGGTCTTGAAACGGTATCGCCAGTTCACATACCTGGAGTGCGAGTTGGAAACAGGAAGAACCCACCAAATCCGTGTTCATATGAGCAGCATCGGTCATCCCATTCTTGGAGATGCCGTATATGGCCCTTCTAAGTGCCCATATCGCCTTCAAGGGCAAACACTCCATGCGCAAGATATCGGATTTTTGCACCCGCGTACAGG
>ENA-OPAH01000509-OPAH01000509.1-human-gut-metagenome-genome-assembly--contig:-NODE-509-length-31165-cov-8.140726_pt1 | contig 31165 bp, 26 predicted proteins | sample MGYA00241050_ERZ501416 | MGnify/ENA primary metagenome ERZ501416 (study PRJEB25962, sample SAMEA2042632) | human gut metagenome | biome: human gut; feature: human-associated habitat; material: faeces... | reverse complement strand
TTGACTTATACAATTCTTTACACTATTATTTATCTTTTTTTAAGCGATTGCCATACTAATCTGATTCTTTTTGGTTAAACTGATATACCATACCTAAAATAGCTAAGACTATAGATATGACGAATGATAAGGTATTATTTTGAAAGTTTAACATTTGAAATGCAGTATCGGTTAAAATAGAAGCACCACTCAAACTAGTAGCAATTATCATAATGGGTCTTGTGAATTTTACCCCTAAGATTCCAGAAATTATTCCGGCAACTAGACCAATAATTGTTTGAAGGTTTTCGGCTAAACCTAAGTTTTCACAGAGAACGAAGACAGCGATAGCACATAAGAAGAAAATACCTACTAAATATAAATTATAAGAGATAAGACCAACAGCAATACCAATTACGGCTGAAACGATATAGACAATTGTTTGATTAGTAATAAAGTTTGGTAGATATTCGGTTCCAAGAGCAAATCCGATGATTAAACCAAAGATAGCAATTAATCCTTTATTTAATTTATACCCCCAAAAACAAGTAATAATAGCTACTATTAAAGCTATAATGTTAGTAATTGTCATATAAACAACTCCTTTTTTATATTATAGCACAGAAAAAGACGATTTACTCGTCTTTATAAAAAACTTCATAAGCTTTATAAGCATTATAAATATCAAATTTACTAGTTATTTCGTATGGTGAATGCATTGATAAAACAGGCACACCACAATCGATAACATCAGAACCTCTATCGGCTAAAATGTAAGCGATTGTTCCGCCGCCACCAATTCCGATTTTACCCATTTCGCTGTTTTGATAAGCGACACCATTTTTTTCAAATAAGTTTCTAACGTAACCGACAAATTCAGCATTGGCATCTGAAGCACCACCCTTAGAGGCACTTCCAGTATATTTAATTACAGATATACCATGACCAATATACGATTCGTTGTTTTTTTCATAAATGCTTGGGAAATTTGGATTATATCCAGCAGTAACATCAGCAGATAAAACTCTAGATGATTTTAAACAGCTATCTAATAATCCTGGTTTATTTCCAATAGTTTTATTTAATAATTCATTTAAGAAGTATTCAAAGACTCTTGATGACATACCTGTGTTACCCATACTACCGATTTCTTCTTTATCAGCAAGTAAACAAATTGCTGTTCTAGTTGGGTTTTTAACTTCTAATAAAGCGGTTAGGCTAGTGTAAGCACAAACTCTATCGTCTTGTCCATAACCAGCAACTAAACTTTCATCAAAACCTAAACTACTAGCTTTCATGGCTGGAACAAATTCTATTTCACTACTGACAAAATCTCTTTCCACAATACCATATTTTTGATTTAATAAATTTAAAATATTTAATTTTACTTTGTCAGTTATATCTTCATCGGTATCAAATGGAATACTGCCAACTAAAATATTTAAATCTTCACCAGCAATAGCTTCGTTTAATTTTTTCTTCTCTTGCTGTGATGATAGGTGAGGAAGTAGGTCAGCAATGGTGAAAATAGGTTCACCTTCTTTTTCACCAATATTAATTTCGATTTTCTCGTTATTTTTTTTCATAATAACACCATGCATACTAAGTGGTATATTAACCCATTGGTATTTTTTTATTCCACCATAGTAATGTGTTTTTAATAAAGCAAGTTCGTTATCTTCATATAATGGATTTGGTTTTAAATCTAACCTTGGACTATCAATATGAGCTCCAACAATATTAAAACCATTACTTAAATCATTTGAACCAATGACGGCTGCATAAACATTCTTATATCTATTTATATAGTATACTTTGTCACCCGCTTTTAAATTAGCCGTATTTTCGATATTTGTAAAACCATGTTTATCTAGTATTTCTGTTATTGCTTTAACGCATTCTCTTTCTGTTTTAGCTTCGTTTATAAAATCCATATATCCTTGAGCATAGCTAAAGATATCTTTTTTTTCATTTTCTTTTAAACTTTCCCAACCATTCTTTTTTGGTCTAAATAATTTTTCTTTTAAAATTTGTGTTTGTGTTTTTTCCATACAATCCACCTTTCTAGTTATATTATGGACTAATAATTTTTATTTAAACCACTTTCTAATAATGGAATATTCTCAAGTAATACGCCTGTTCCTTCAACAACACATGTTAGTGGGCTTTCAGCAACAAATACTGGAACTTTTAATTCGTGACTTAATAACTCATCAATACCATTTAATAAAGCTCCACCACCAGTAATGACAATGCCTTTATCAATAATATCAGCAGATAATTCTGGTGGGGTTTGTTCTAGAACTGATTTAGCAGTATTAACTATTACATAAGCACTTTCTCTTAAAGCTTCTTCAACTTCTTCAGATGTCAAAGTTATAGTATGAGGAAGTCCAGTAACTAAATCACGGCCTCTAACTTCCATCTTTTCATTTCTTGAACCAGGGAAAACGGTTCCAATTTGAAATTTAATTTCTTCAGCTGTACGATCTCCTACAAGTAATTTATATTTTTCTCTAATATATTTGATAATATCATTATCAAAAACATTACCAGCTATTTTTATTGAAGAAGAAGTTACAATACCTCCTAAAGATAATACGGCAACATCAGTGGTACCTCCGCCGATATCGATAACCATATTACCACTTGGTTTATTAATTTCCATACCAGCTCCAACAGCAGCAACTTTTGGTTCTTCTTCTAGATACACTTTACGAGCACCAGTTTTTTCGGCAGCTTCTCTAATAGCATTCTTTTCTACTTGTGTGATATTAGATGGACAGCAAATTAAAATCCTTGGACGACCAAAGAAGCTTTTTCCATTAACTTTTCTAATAAAGTTATTTAACATGATTTCCGTTATTTCGAAGTCAGCGATAACCCCATCTTTCATTGGTCTTATAGCTTTTACTTGACCTGGTGTACGTCCTAACATTTCTTTAGCAGCTGTTCCTACAGCAACTGGTCTTTTAGTTTCTTCATCGATTGCGACAACACTTGGTTCATTTAAAACGATACCTTGTCCTTTAATATAAATAAGAACATTAGCTGTTCCTAAATCTATTCCTATATCTTTTGAAAACATATTATCACCCTTTTTCTTAGAATATTATATCATACCTAACCCCTTTTGAATACGACTAATGCTTTTTTTTGATACTTTTTTTTCGTAGATTCGCCGCCTTTGATATGGCGAGTTTGAATATGATTTTGAAAAATTTCTTGTACTTCTTTGTATAGTGTTAAATCAATAGATTTTAAACGATCTTTTAAATCTTTATGAATGGTACTTTTGGAAAGATTAAACACTTTAGAAAGTTCTCTTAATGTCTTTTTAGTTTTCAGTATATAATAAGCTTCTTTATATACTCTTTCCTTTATTAATTCTCCCATGAAACCTCCTTCAATTTAAGTATATAAATTTATAGGGTGTTTCATGTTTAGAGAAAAGAAAAAAGTGTTTAATTTCTATAACAGCTTTTGAATTATTCTTCTTTTAGTAACCAATCTATTATGTTTATTACTTGGATTTCATTAAGTTCATATATTTTAGATAAAATTTTATACTAGTTAAGCTAAATTGAAAAGTATAAAGTTTTAAAGTTTTGCAAGTGCATTTGCAAAACTTTTTATTTTTTTGATTTTTGCAAATTGATTTGCAAAACTTTTGCAGAACAAAATGCCAAAATAAATTTTGACATTAGCTTACCTCACGGTAAGCTTTTTCTACTTCACAGAAACCTAAGGCTTCTCCATAGACCAATATCGGATAGTCGCTACCCTAATTTATATTTTATTTATGTCAAAATTTATGATTAGATAGATTGCTCTAGATATAACATGTATTTTTCTAAACCTTTAAACATTATATTAACTGCTGCATTATAATCACGTTCATGCTCTGTATGACATACTGGACATTTCCAATTTCTTATGCTTAAATCTTTTACTTCCTTATTTTGATAATTACAAACATTACATATTTGACTACTTGGATAATATCTATCTATTTGGATTAATTTTTTATTATTCCAGTTAGCTTTATATTTAAGTATTCTTATTATCTCAGATATTGGGTTTTCGTTTAGTCCTTTTGCCACATAGTGATTCTTCTGCATACTTTTCACATCTAAATCTTCAGTTACTATAATGTCATTTTCGTTTATTAATTTATTTGTTATATCATGTATCATATGCTTTCTTGCATTTCTTATTTTTTGATATAATCTTTGTATTTTAAGCTTCATTTTATATCTATTTTTACTTCCTTTTTTACATCTAGCTAAGCCTCTTTGTAGACCTACCATTCTTTTTGTATTTAGTTTAATGGTATTTTCTATTTTCTCATTAAATGATGTTACTATTAAATCTTTTATCCCTAAATCTATACCGATTATACTTTTAGGAACAAATGATGGTCTTATTAACTCTTCTTCTATTAAGACACTTACATAATATTTACCGGCATCTTTTTTAATTACTGCACTTTTTACTTCACCAGGTATTACTTCTTTATTTCTATATCCTCTTATCTTTACTTCTTTTAATTTTGGTAAGGTAATTGTCTTATTTTTTAAATCTAGTTTTATACTATTATAATTATTTCCTTTATAAGTGCTTTTAATATTATTGGTTTTATAACTTTCATGTACTCCTTTTGCTTTAAATCTAGGATAGCCGTTTCCATTAAAAAATCTTTTATAAGCATCTTCTAAATTAAATAGACTATTTCGAAGTGCGCAACTATCTACTTCCTTTAGCCATGGTTTTTCTTTAGAAAGTGATGGTATTAATTTAATTTGGTCATAAGCTGTTTTACTTTTGCCAGTTTTTTTATATTCTTTAATTTTATCATCCAAAAAATGATTATATATAAATCTAGAGCAGCCAATTGTTTTATTAATTAATTCTTCTTGATTTTCAGTTGGATACATCCTAAATACATAGCCTTTTAATATTTGCATGCCATCACCTCTTATCATTGTTGCAATCAATATATCATGAATAGTGACATTTGTAAATAACTTTTTGCAAACTTTTGCCTTTTACAAAGCAAATTCCCAGTATATGAAAAAAATTAATATTTTACAAAAGAACATCTACTTTTATACTACTATCCACATTTTCTATAAACTTATTTAAATCTTTCTCATCACCAACTACCATTCCATAGTGAATAGGTACTACTGCTTTTGGTTTTAATTTATTCACGAACTCACTAGCTTCCAATGCATCCATTGTATAAGTACCACCAATTGGAATAAAAGCCGTATCAACATTTATGCTTAAATTTTCATCGAGTCCATCAGTATCACCCGCAATATAATATGTTTGTCCTTCAAACTCTATTACATAACCTACCCAATTATTTTCTTTTGGATGAAAAGGTTTACTAACATTATAAGCTGGAACCGTTTTAAACTTTATCACTCTAAAATTATATTCCTCATAAGGTTTTACTTTAAAAACATTAGACTCTTTAAACCCCATTTCTAAACAATTATCGTATACATCATAAGGACAAACAATCACCGTTTTATCATTTTTGATATTTAAAATATCTTCCTTAGAAAAATGATCGTAATGACTATGCGTTATAAAAATATAATCCGCATCATACTTCTTGTCCATTTTGATTGGATCAAAATAAATTTTGACATTACCACTAATTAAAATACTGCTTTGAATATTTACTGATATCATAAATCCTCCTTATATTAAATTATTTTCTTTCAAAAATTCATTAGCAACAGTCTCTGGATTTTCACCAAGTTCATCAACCTTATAATTTAACGTTTGAACACTTTCATTAGTTAAATATCCACCTAAATTGTTCATTAACTCTTCAATTTCTGGATATTCATCTAATACTGAATTTATAATCACTGGAACCGCATAATAAGGTGGGAAAAAGTTTTTATCATCTTCTAAAACCACAAGTCCAAACTTCTGAAGTAATCCATCAGTTGTAAAAGCATCAATTACTTGACTATTATCATTCATTAAAGCCGTATATCTTGGACTACCATCAATTGCAATAACATCCGCAAAATTTAAGCCATAAACTTTAGAAAGTCCAGATAAACCATCTTCTCTATTCACAAATTCAAGTGTAGGTGAAATCTTAAGCTGACTAGAATATGGCACTAAATCAGATATTGTCTTTAAATTATATTTTGAAGCCGTATCAGAACGTACCGCCAAAGCATAAGTATTATTAAAACTCATTTGGTTTAAAACCGCTAAATCATATTTACTATTAAACTCAGACTTAACTGTTTCATAAACTTTATTCACATCACTAATTGGCGAATACTTTAAAATATCCGTATAATCAGTACCCAAATAGTCAATATATAAATCAATATCTCCTCTTTGAATTGCGGAAAAGACTACTTGTGCCCCTCCTAAATTACATTTTCTATTAACCTTAATATCCGTATTAGCTTCTATATAATCAGCCGTCATTTCACATAAAATATTTTGTTCAGTAAAATCTTTACCACTTACCGTGATTGTTTTAGTATTACCATCACTAACCTTAATTGTACTTAAAAATACAAGTCCAACTAAAAGCAAAATAATTACTAACATAATCTTCTGTTTCTTGCGTTTCTTTAAAACATCTTCTCTAGATATTTCTTTCATTTGTAAGCTAACAGGTGTTACTAATTTTTCAATTAACCCAAAGAAATAATCGACAATCAAAGCTAATATACAAGCCGGAATGGCCCCAGCTAATATTTGATAATTATTAACTGTTCTAATACCTGAAAATATCAAATAACCTAGTCCTCCACCGCCGATAAAAGCTGACATTGTCATTAAACCAACAGCCGAAACTGCTGATATTCTAATGCCCGCCATAATAACCGGTAAAGTTTGCGGTATTTGAATTTTAAATAAAATTTGACTTTTAGTAAGACCAATTCCTCTAGCCGATTCAATCATCGTATCACTTATACCATTAATTCCTGTATAAGTATTCTTAATAATTGGTAGTAATGAATATAAAATTACCACAATAATTGCTGGAACTGTTCCAATTCCTACAAATGGAATTAAAAAACCTAATAATGCCATTGAAGGAACCGCTTGAATTACTGAAGATAGTCCTAAAATAGGTTTATCTAATTTTTTAATATAACTAATTAAAATTCCAATTGGTACCCCAATTAAAATAGAAAGACCAACAGCTATAAAAGTAAGTTCAATATGCTCTAAAAATAAAGAAATAATCTGTTCATGATTTTGAATAATATAATCTATAAACTCCATATTATTCCTCCTCTTCCAAGAACTGTTGACTTAATGCCATAATCAAACTACTTCTAGTAATAAGCCCACATAAATTATTATCATCATCCAAAACCGGAATATTAGAAAGTCTACTTTCCGTAACTAGCTTAGCTAGTTCCACAATTGAATCTTCTTTTTTTACCGTTGGTATATCTTTAAGCATGTATTCCGAAGCCTCTTTTTTCAAACTAGATTTATCATTCAAACTCTCTGCATACAAAACACCCAAAAACTTCTTATTTTCATCAATTACCATTAAACTATCGACTTTCATCATCTTCATTTTATTAAGACAATAAAACACCGTATAATTTGGAAAACAAGTAACCGGCTTATCAATCATTATATCAGTAACTTTAATATATTTTGGACTAGTCCAAATTCGCTTTTTACCGACAAAAGCCTTTACAAAATCATTAGCTGGATGTTTCAAAATATTTTCCGGTACATCATATTGAACAAGTTCACCATTATCAAATATCGCAATTTTATCAGCAAGTTTAATCGCCTCATCCATATCATGCGTTACAAACACAATTGTCTTATGTAGCTGATTTTGTAATTTCAAAAGTTCATCTTGTAAAGCGACTCTACTCATCGGATCCAAAGCACTAAAGGGCTCATCCATTAAAATAATATCAGGATTAGTAATAAAAGCTCTCGCTATTCCAATACGTTGCTGTTGTCCACCCGAAAGCTCACTAGGATATCTATCTAACAAAGACTCATCAAGACCAATCATATCCATCATTTTTAAAGTGTCACTTTCTATCTGTTTCTCTGATATTCTCAGAATCTTTGGAATAATCGTAATATTCTCCCGTACTGTCAAATGAGGAAATAAACCTGTTTGCTGAATTACATAGCCCATACCTCTACGTAATTTTATCTCATCTAAAGTCTTTAAATCCTTACCATCAATAAAAATATCTCCTTTAGTCGGGGTAATTAACTTATTTATCATCTTAAGTAAAGTTGTTTTACCACAACCAGACTCACCAATTAAAACCGTAAATTTACCGGTTTCAATTTGAAAAGAGATATCTTTTAAAACTAAATTATTTTTATATGCTTTTGATACTTTTTTAAACTCTATCATAAAATCATCTACCTCTATCATAATTATACCATGCCCATAATAATATAGACAGATAAACAAAAAGACTAGACACTCAAAATGTCTAATCTAAATCAATTTCTCCTTCATAAACAATTCTAGCTGGACCTTTTAAATAAACATGATTATCATTTTCATCATAGCTTATTTCTAATTTACCGCCTAACAAATTAACTATGACTTCTCGTTCAGTATAACCATTTAATACACTTGCCACAACTGATGCACAAGCTCCTGTACCACAGGCAAGCGTTTCACCAGCCCCTCTTTCCCAAACTCGCATATTTATCTCTTTTGAATTTACAATATCAATAAATTCAACATTAGTTCTATTGGGAAAATTTTCATCATTTTCAATTGTTGAACCAATTTTTTCTATATCTATGTCATTAACATTATCTACAAAACATATCGCATGAGGATTTCCCATTGAAACACAAGTCAACTTTCTGATTTTATTCCTAATAAGTAAATCGGTATCAGCATTCACAAAACTAATTCCTTCTGATGATCTTTGTAATTCATAATTAATTACTGGAATTTTATCAGCCTCTAATATTGGTTCTCCCATATCAACTTTAACCAAAGAAACCTTTCCATTTTCTAAAGTAAGCTCTAAAGTCTTAATACCAGCCAAAGTTTCAATCGTTACTTCAGTCTTATCCGTTAAACCCTTATCATAAACAAATTTTCCAACACATCTAATGCCATTACCACACATTTCCGCTTCTGAACCATCAGGATTATAAATATTCATTTTAAAATCAGCTACATCACTTCTACTAATTAAAATTAAACCGTCAGAACCAATTCCAAAATGCCTATCACTAATTTTTTTAGACAACTCACTTGGATTATCTACAGTTTGATTAATATTATCGATATAAACATAATCGTTACCGATACCTTCCATTTTTGTAAATTTAAGCATTATTATCACCTCAGATGCTTTTTAATTGTATATTCAAATTATCTTTTTGTCAAATATAAATCTATATTATAAGCGGCTTCTCTACCAGACCTTGCAGCATAAGCAACTGTTCTTTCAGTTCCAGTTAAATCTCCACCCGCAAACACACCTTTCATTGATGTCATCTGCTTCTTATCTGTCTTAATATATCCATCAACATCTAATTTAAGACCAAGTTTTTTATTAATTTTCTCATTAGGTTTTGAACCTATCGCAAAAAACACATAATCACAAGGGTAAATAAATTTAAAACCATCATTAGTTACTAAATATGCCTTAGAAATATTTTCTTTTTTAATAATTTGTTTAACATTCGTATTAAAAAGAAATTCCACCTTTTCTTCTTTCGCCAAATTTATTTGATTAATATCAGCTTTCATTTTATTTTCATCACGGCGGTAAATCACTAAAACATTACCACCCCATCTTTTAGCCGTTCTTGCCATATCCATTGCGACATCGCCACCACCAACGACAATTACATTTTTATTTTTTAAATCTAAAGCTTTTTTACTTTCTAATAATTCATTAGCCCCATAAACATTACTTAAATTTTTTCCCTTTATCTGAGGCATATTAGACACATTAGCTCCAAAAGCCAAAAATACCGCATCATATTCTTTTTTCAATTCTTTAAGAGTAATATTTTTACCTAGTTCAAAATTATATTTAACCTCTATTCCTAAATCTACAATTCGGTTTAAATTTTTTAAAGTAATATCTTTATCTAATCTAAAATCAGGAATTCCATGACTGATGATTCCACCCAAGTAATCATATTTTTCATATATCGTTACACTATAACCTAATTTTTTTAAAAAGGCGGCACAAGTAAGTCCAGATGGCCCAGCCCCAACAATAGCTATTTTTTTGCCATTAATTTCTTTCATATTACGAAAAATAGGATAACCTTCTTGAATAGCTTTATCCCCAATAATTGCTTCTATTTTACCAATTTGAACTGGTTCACCTTTTAATCTTCTAACACAATTACCTTCACATTGCCTATCAAAAGGACAAATTCTCCCACAAATGGAAGAAAGTACCGTTGTTTCACCAAGTACACTAAAAGCCTCTAGAAAATCACCATCCTTAGCTAATTTAATAAACTTCGGAATATCGTTTTCTAAAGGACATCCTTTTCTACAAGGTTTAACTGTACAATTTAAGCAATAATTAACTAAATCTTTAAACTTACTCATAAGCTATTCCTTATTAATTGTAAATGTGACCTTATATTGATTACCTAAATCCATCTCATCAACATTTACATAATATCCGTTTTGTTCAATTTGATCAGCACAATCTCTAAGTAGTTTTACTATTTGTGCGAAATGAGCTTGATTATTCACTGGTTTTACATCTTGAGTCATCGCACTTGCCATAGTTGATTGTTCTACTCCTTGATTAGCATTAGGAATTGCATATTCATTTAAAGTAGAATCTGCAATAATATCTGAATTAGGAATAGAAGGCTCGCTTGGAACTACAACTTCTGGAATGTCACTCATAGGTTGTGAACTAACTGGTGCAGGTTGACTCAATGGTTCAGCTACTGAAGATGAAACCATAGGTTGTTCAGCTTGCACTGGCTGTACTGGAGTTGATTGTACTGGGGTTTGAACATTGTTGACTGGATTAATCGGTTGAACCTCTGAAACTTTTTGTTGAGCTTTATTTTCATTATAACGTTTCAAAGCATCAGCAACAGCTGTTGAAATGACCTTTTTAGTATCATCTGACACCTCATCTTGCACAGATGTCTGTGGTTGAACTGATGGAGTAACATTAACTTCACTATTAATAGCCGGTGTAGGCATCTCTTGTAAAGGAACAGTTGGTGCTGGCATTTCTGGAATAGACGTTACAGTTTGTGGCTGTGACTGTTGAGGTTCCGGTTGTGCTGATGCTTGATTTACTGTCGCAGTTGTATCAGGCGTTGAAATATGTTGATTAAACATACTATCAAATGTCACACCATTATTAGCAGGTACTGTTTGCACCGGCTTAACCTCTTCTTGTTGTGGTGCTACATTTATGAATTTATTCAGTTCTAAATTAACATTATTTGAAACTGGCTCTTCCCTAACAATTGGTTCACTTTGAGCATCATTACCTGGTTGCATTAAACCAGAAATATCTTTTGGCGCTTCTTGTTGTGGTGCATTTATATCTTTAGCCTCTCTCATAATTTTTTCTATATCCATATTATTACTTCCCCTTTCTTCTTGTTTTATATCTTCGGCTTCATCAAACAAACTTTCAATTTCTTCAGGTGTATTATTAGTTTTTACTTCTACAGGTTTACTTACTTTCTGAACTGATTTTGGAACAACAATCGTTTCAGGTTTAGCTGCTCTATTTTCAATCTTAGTTTCTTCTCTTAACTTTTCAATCTCTTTATCAGTTTGTTTAACAGTTAATCTCTCTTCGACAATTCTATGAAGCATCGCTACTTGCTTCTCCTTATCCGGTATACGAAGTAAACTCCTCGCATGTCTTTCAGAAATTTTATTATTGAGTAAATAACTTTGTACCTCATCATCCAAATTCAATAATCTTATTTTATTCGCAATCGTCGATTGAGATTTTCCTAATTTTTTAGCTAACTGTTCTTGTGTAATATATCCCATGTCTAAAATCCGTTTATAAGAAACGGCTTCTTCAATAGGACTTAATTGTTGTCTTTGGATATTTTCAAGTAGTGCAATCTCCTCGCTATCTTTATCCGACAAATTTACGATAATAGCAGGGATGGTAGATTTGTTCGCCAGTTTACTAGCTTTATAACGTCTTTCACCAGCAATAATTTCATATTTATTACTTACTGGTCTTACGACAATTGGTTGAATAACCCCATATTTACCAATAGATTCCGCAAGCTCTTCTAATTTTTCTTCATCGAATCTAATTCTTGGCTGAAATCTATTCGGTAAAATATCGTTAATATTTAAAACCGTTAATTGACCGTTTTCGAACATAATTTACCCCTCCCTTCTATTCTTTTATTTTATCATACTATTTTTCGGGAAATAATTCAACTAAAAAGACATAAAAAAACAATATTAAATTAATAATCAATATTGTTTTACAAATTTATAAAGTTTTCTTTTTTATTTCCGCATATCTCCTTGGATATTTTTGTGGTGTCTTATCTACTTTAATAACATCGACTAAAGTTCTATTACTTTCTTCAAAAGGTAATTTAAACTCTAACACATTATTAATTTTTAAATTTAAGACCTTTAAAGCATCAATTCCATCAGAACTATCATCTAATCCTCTCATCGCAATCAAATGACCATGGACTTTAAGTAAAGAAGCGCTATATTCAAGTAAAATTGGAAAACTAGATAAAGCTCTAGCTGTGACCACATCAAAACATTCTCTATGACCTTTTCCATATTCTTCCGCTCTCGCATGAACCAAAGTAACATTCTCTAAAAATAATTCTTTAACAACAACATCTAAAAAATTTATTCTTTTATTTAAAGCATCAACTAAAGTTAATTTTAACTGTGGAAAAAATATTTTAAGTACAATTCCAGGAAAACCCGCACCTGTTCCTAAATCACATAAATTATCAACTTTATCCAAATTAATTATTTTAACTAAAGTTAAACTATCGTAGAAATGTTTTAAAAACACTTGCTCTTTTTCAGTTATAGCTGTTAAATTAATCTTTTCATTCCATTCTTTTAACAAATCCGCATACTTTTCCAATTTACTTATCTCTTCATCAGTAACTTCAATACCTAATTTTTTTACTTCAATTTTAAATTCATCTAAATTCATATTAACCTCGCTTCATATACATCGTTAAAATAGAAATATCCGCTGGATTTACCCCACTAATTCGAATTGCTTGCCCAATTGTAAGTGGTCTAACTTCTTTTAACTTCTGTTTAGCTTCACTAGCTAAATTATGCATTGCGTCATAATCAATATCTTCAGGTATTTTTTTATTTTCTAAATGTTTCAATTTTTCAGCTTCACGAAGAGATTTATTAATATAACCTTCATATTTAGCCGAAATAGATACCTGTTCCAAAACTTCAGAATCATATTCATTATCTAAAAATTTAGTTAAATCTTCCACCTTAATTTCTGGTCTTCTAAGTAAATCATATAAAGATACACCATCTTTTAAAGGTTTTGTACCTAAAGTTTCTAAATAATCATTGTTTTTAGGTGTTAATCGTTTTTCTTTAAATTCCAAAGTTGCCTTTTCAATATTTTTTTTCTTATTTAAAAATCTTTCATACTTTTCATCAGAAACAAGTCCAAATTTATGACCATATTCACGAAGTCTTAAATCCGCATTATCTGTTCTAAGAAGTAGTCTATATTCAGCTCTAGAAGTAAGTAATCTATATGGATCTCTTATACCTTTAGTAATTAAATCATCAATCAATACTCCAATATAAGCCTCATCTCTTCTTAAAATAAATGGTTCCTTACCCTCTAATTTCAAACAAGCATTAATACCAGCCATTAATCCCTGACAAGCTGCCTCTTCGTATCCACTAGTCCCATTAATCTGACCAGCTGTAAATAAATTTTCGATTAATTTAGTTTCCAAATTAAATTTAAGCTGAGTCGGATAAATCGCATCGTATTCTATCGCATAAGCATACTTTAAAATCTTCGCCTTTTCCAAACCAGGCAAACTATGAACCATCTTTTCTTGCACATCATAAGGCATACTAGTTGAAAAACCTTGTAAATAAATATCATCATAATATAAACTTTCCGGCTCTAAAAATAATTGATGTCTTTCTTTATCACTAAATCTAACTATTTTATCTTCAATAGATGGACAGTATCTAGGTCCAACACCCTTAATATCAGATAACCCTCCATACATACTAGATTTATTTAAATTATCCCTAATAATTTTATGTGTCTCATCGTTAGTATAAATCAAATAGCAAGGTACTTGTTTATCGATATCATACATCGGTTCATTATCAAAACTAAAAGTGTGGTAAACACTATCTCCATCTTCTCTTTTTGCCTCCGAAAAATCAATACTATCTTTAGCTATTCTAGGTGGTGTTCCTGTCTTCAATCTTTTAATAATAAATCCTTTTTTAGCTAAATTATCACTTAAATAATTAGAAGGTTTCTCTCCATGAGGTCCTTCTCTATGACGAGTATCACCAACCATAATATCCGCATTCATATAAGTACCAGTCGTTAAAATAACCGCTTTAGCTTTAATCACTTTGCCATCTTCAAGTAAAACTCCACTTACTTTATTATCAGGAGTAAGAACATCTTTAACCAAAGCTTCTTGAATATCTAAATTATCTGTACTCTCTAAAGTTTTAAGCATATTTTTAGGATAAGTAATTTTATCAGCTTGTGCTCTTAAACTACGAACAGCTGGGCCTTTAGCCGTATTAAGCATCTTTATTTGCAGTAAACTTTTATCCGCATTATTTCCCATCTCTCCGCCTAAGGCGTCTATTTCTCTAACAACTATACCTTTCGCACTTCCACCAATCGATGGATTACATGGCATATCTGCAATATTATTAATATTTCCTGTAACAAGTAATGTCTTGTGTCCTTTGCGTGCACATGCTAAAGCAGCTTCACATCCCGCATGACCGCCACCTACTACAATTACTTCATATTCCATACAAATCACCACCAAATACTAGAGATAATTTTACAACATCAAAAAAGCTTAGTCAAATAAATTAAATCTTTATTTAAAAATAATAAATTATATTGTATAAATTATAACCATTTGTTATGACTTATACAAGGAATGTTCAATAGTTGGGTGCGACCTTCAGTCTTTTATAAAGAATGGAGGTGATGCTTATGACAAAAAGAGAAAACTCTTTCTTTGTTATAATTATCCTCCTATTTATTTTAGTATTTTTAATACTATTTAAATAGAAAAAGCACCTAACTCATTTTCATCAATGATTTAGGTGCGAACCCAAAATTGGTCGTGCTCAACATTGGAGTATTGAACATTCCTTTTTTATTTTATGAAGTTTCCTTCATCTATATACATTTTATCACAAATTTAACTTTATGACAAATTAAATATAAATTTTATTTTCCAACACAAAATCTACTAAATAATTGGTCTAACAACTCTTCGTCATAACTCTCTCCAATTATCTCACCTAGTAAATTCCATATATCCTTTAAATCAATTTCCACCATATCGATAGGATAATTTTCTTCTATACCTTTTCGAACCGCTTTAACGCTATCTAAAACTTTTCTAAGTATAGCCCCACTTCTCGCACTAGTTAAATAAGTTAAATCTGTTGTTTCTATTTTTTCTAAATTGAATAATTTTTTAATTTTATTACCTATCTCATCAATATTATCGTCGTTTAAAGCACTAACATAAACCACATTAGAAAGCTTATCATCGTCAATTTTTTTATCTAAATCGGTCTTATTAACTATCGTAATATAATTTTTATCCTTTAATTTATCTAAAATCACTAAATCATCATGACTTAATTTTTCATTATAATTAACTACAAATAAAATCAAATCAGCTTCATCTATTAATTTTAAACTCTTATCTACCCCAATACTTTCAACGACATCTTCAGTTTTTCTAATTCCCGCTGTATCAATTAAATTCAAAATCAAATTGTCTATTCTAAGCGTTGCCTCAATACTATCACGAGTCGTTCCTTGAATATCCGTAACAATCGCTTTATCTTCACCAATCAATCTATTAAGTAAACTGCTTTTCCCAACATTTGGCTTACCAACAATTGCAGTTTTAATACCATTTGTCAAAATCTCACCATTTTTACTTTCTTTCAAAATCTTATCAATTTTACTTTCAAGTTCACTTAAATTAGAATTGATTTTTTCAATTGTCATCTCTTCAATATCTTCATATTCTGGATAATCGATATTAACTTCAATATTTGCAATTATTCCAGCAAGTTCATCTCTCAAATCACTAATCATTGAAGATACTTTACCACCAACTTGGTTCAAAGCTATTTTCCGGGAAATATCTGTTTTTGAATTAATTAAATCCATAACACCTTCAGCTTCTGTTAAATCAATTCGACCATTTAAAAAAGCTCTTTTAGTAAATTCCCCAGGTTCAGCTAATCGACACCCATTAACAAGTAGTAACTCTAAAATCTTGTCAGTTGTCATAATTCCACCATGTGCATTAATTTCAACAATATCTTCTTTAGTAAAAGTTTTAGGCGCTCGCATAATTGTCACCAAAACTTCATCAATTCTTTCATCACCATCCATTATATAACCATAGTGAATAGTATGACTTGGGGCGTTTAAAAATTTCTTATTAGAAAAAATCTTATTAACAATTTTAATAGCATCAGTTCCACTAACTCTAATAATAGAAATTGCACCAACGCCCTGAGCAGTTGAAATAGCTGCAATTGTATCATCCATAAAATCACCTCTTTCTAAATTTAAAAAATGTTTTTACCTTATGTACCATTCTAGCTAAACCAAAATATTTTGGTAACGCTTTTATATTTATAACAACGTCCATAGAAAGTCTTTTATCTGCATAAGTAACAACCCAACCTTCTTTATATTTAGGCGGAATTATGTTGAGTGGAAACATATGTCTTTCGATTATATTTGCCACTCTTTCGTTCATTAATTCAGGAAAAAACTTATAAGCATTTTCCATTGCCTCATGGGCATGAACAAAACCATGTTGTTGAAAAAAAGGAACCTTTTTATCTAAATTATCTTGCCAAGGTTTTGTATAAAAATCATGTAATAAGCCACCAATTGCCGCATCATGATAGTTCCACTTTCTTTTTTTACATATTCTATAAGCTAAATAAGATACAGCTAAACAATGTTCATAAAGTGAGCAACTTTCATGATGAACCCAATCTTTTCTCTTTTGAAATTCTCTAGAACCTAAAATAGGAGCTACAATATTTAAAAATTCTTCATCGCTTGCTATTTCTTTAGTAATATCTTTTTTACGCATGTTAAATTTTCCAACTCCTTTTCATCACATGTATTATAGCACACAAACTGAAAAAACGATAAATAAATTACCGTTTTTACTCATTCATAAATAAATTATTTGAATAAAATACTGGGTCACAAGTCAAATTAATATTCAATCTTTTTAAAGTATTTAAATCACCATTATAAACCATAAATGAAGCGTGAGCTTCCAAATTAGATAACTTATTTAAATTTTTTAAAGCCTCTTTAACAATTGGATTAGTTACAGAACAAATACTTAATGCAATTAATACTTCCTCTAAATTTAATGATCTAGATGAATGATTACTTAAAGGTTTTAATTTTATTATCGGTTCCAATACAGCTTTAGAAAGTAAATCGACCTCATCTGGAATATTTGTTAACTCTTTAATAGCATTTAAAATTAGACTACTAGCTGGACTCAAAATTTCTGTTTTCTTACCGGTAATAATTTTACCATCAGGTAACTCCAAAGCAATAACTGGTAAATCAAAGGCTTTACTCTTTTCCCTAGCAATCTTTATAACTGGTCTTTCCTCTAAAGGATTAATCTCAAGTTCATTCATCAAAAGCTTAATTCTTTTACTAACATCCTCATTAGAATCTCCAGTTTTATAATCACATAATGCTTTATAATACCTCCGAATTATTTCTTGTCTACTAGCCTCACAAACTACTTTATCATCATCTATAGCATATCCTATCATATTTACACCCATATCTGTTGGTGAATAATATATATCCTTACCAGTAATTTTATGAAGAATTGCTTTTAAAACAGGAAAAACTTCTAAATCACGGTTATAATTGACTGAAGTAATACCATACTTTTCCAAATGAAATGAATCGATCATATTAACATCTTTTAAATCAGCCGTAGCTGCTTCATACGCAACATTAACTGGATGTTTTAAAGGTAAATTCCAAACAGGAAATGTTTCATACTTTGCATATCCCGCTTTAACACCTCTTTTATATTCATGATAAAGTTGAGACAAACAAGTAGCTAATTTTCCACTAGATGGCCCAGGTGCCGTAACCACCACTAACTTTTTAGTCGTTTCAATATAAGGATTAGCTCCATATCCCTTATCACTTACAATTACATCCACATCGGTTGGATAACCTGCAGTCGGAGTATGAACGTAAGTTTTAATATTTCTTTTTTCAAGTTGATTTCTAAACTTTTTACTACTTTCTTTTCCACTATATAAAGTAATAACCACACTGTTAACAGATAAACCTAAATTTTGAAATTCATCTATTAATCTTAAAACTTCCATGTCATAAGTAATACCATAATCAGCACGTATTTTCTTTCTTTCAATATCCTTGGCGTTAATACACATTATTATTTCAGTAATATCTTTTAATTCCAAAAGCATCTTTATTTTAGAATCAGGCTCAAACCCAGGTAAAACTCTAGAAGCATGATAATCATCAAATAATTTACCACCAAACTCTAAATAAAGTTTATCAAATTCATTTATTTTTTCTTTAATTTTTTTACTTTGAATTTCTACATATTTCTTATTATTAAATCCCTTTTTCATACTCCACCTCTATTATAAATAATAACACAAAGGTAAACGTATTTAAACACACAAAAAGAAGAACTTAATCCTCTTAACATTTTAATGACATTTAATTTGTAAATATATTTACAAAAAATAATTATATATGAATATTGTATACCAAAAACTTTAATTTATTATTTTTTCTTACACCTTAATTGAATAAGAAAAAAGGAAGAACTTAATCTTCCTTAATCTTAATAACTACATATCTATTAGGAGCTTCGCCTTCACTCTGAGTAGCTAAACCATCATATTCGGCAATTATCGTATGAACAATTCTTCTTTCATAAGAATTCATTGGGTCTAATTTAGCTTCTATCTTAGTTTTTAAAACTTCTTTTGCTATTTTTTTAACTTCTCTTTCAATATTTTTTTCTCTCTTAGCTTTATATCCAGAAATATCTAAATTAACCTTAATATCAAAATTTCCATATTTTCTAAGTGATTGTCTTAAAATAGTTTGAATAGCATTTAAAGTTTTTCCTTCTTTTCCAATCATCACTCCACTATCATCAGCAACAATAATAGCAGAAATAACTCCATCCTTTTCATTAACTTCCACATTAAACGAAGTATTCATATTATTAGCTAGGTTATTCAAAAAATCCTTAACATATTCTTTAACATCATATTTTGTTACAACATACGCTGCATACTTTTTCTTGCCAAAAAGCCCAGCCTCTCCTTCTTCAATATACGAATAAACTTCATTTGAATTAACATTTAACTGTTCTAAACACTTATTTAGCGCTTCTTCTTTGTTTTTTGATTCGTTTTTCACTACCTCTAGCATTTTCTTTCATCCTCCTAATCACTTCTGCTTGAATAATGGTAAATAAACTACCAGTAATCCAATATAATATAATACTTGTCGGCATTGTAAATGAAGTAATTACAATAAATACAAGCATCACATTCATCATTATCTTCATTTGGTGTTGTTGTTCTTCGCTACCACTACTAACACCAGAATTTAACCTGAATGAGAAGAATGTTGTTAAAGCTACTAAAATTGGTAATAGTAAATAAATCCAACCACCATTAGTAAAGCTATCTAAAAATACTGAAAAATCAAAACTTCCTCCAAACAATCTAACAAAAGGACTCATTCCTAAATTAAATCCTAAGAACTTTCCTTCAAAGACAATAGGTAATCTGTTTAAACTTTCTAAGAAAGCAAAGAAAAGTGGCATCTGAATAAAAGCAAATAAACAACCAGACATTGGGTTTATATCATACTTCTTATATATACCCATCATCTCTTGTGCTTTCATCATTTGATCTTCTTGACTCTCACGTCCACGATATTTTCTTTCTAATTTTTCTAAATCTTTTTGAGCAAACTTCATATTTTCAGATTGCAAAGCTGATTTTTTACTAATTGGAAAAATAATCAAACGAATAATTAAAGTAACTACAATAATGGCTAAACCATAATTACCAAGTATCTCTCCAACCTTAATAATAAACCAACTTAAAGGTTTAATAAATATTGTTTCCCAAATTCCACCATATTCTCCAGAAGCCGGTGTAAATTTATCACAACTTGGAAGTTTATCAATATCTACATCATTTTTTTCATAAGTCTTAATAACATCTTTATTTGTTGGCTTACATAATATGTTAGAAGCTAATGTTTGCCCTGTCGTTGCTTCTTTAACAGTATTTCCATTTTCATCTTTAACATAAGTTGTACAACCAGACAGCGAAAGTGTCATCAATCCTACTAAAAGTAGTAGTCCTATTTTCTTACGCATCTTTTCGCTCCTTTACTAATTTTAATTTTTTTAAAGCAAAATTTAAATTATCACGCATTTCACTAAAACTTCGATCTAAAATGCCTTTACCAACTATTATAATACAATCAAAATCATTTTGATAGTCATTTTGTGAAACAATTGCTTTAATCTGTCTTTTTACACGATTTCTTGTTACCGCATTGCCAACCTTTTTACCAACCGAAAATCCAAACCTATAAATAGATGGTTCCCTTTTATCTATATATATAACATAATCTTTATACTTAAAAGGTCTATTTTCTTTAATAATTCTATTATAGTCACGATTTTCCTTAACTATATTAATTTTTTTCATTTGGCTCCCCTTAAATTACTAATAAAGCCACTGCATAGCCAGCAGTGGCAAATTAATGAGATAATACCTTGCGGCCTTTTTTTCTTCTTCTACTTACAATACCGGCTTTCATACGCGCAAAAAATCCCATTTTTTTACTTCTCTTACGAGTATTTGGTTGAAATGTTCTTTTAGACATTGGTTACACCTCCTAATTAATTTTCACATTGCTTAATAAATTATATAGATAAAAGTAACATTTGTCAATTTATTAAACTAATTTATTCACAAAAAATTGCATAAATTATACCAAAAATTATTAAAAAAAGCAATAGTCAAGTTTTCCACAGTAAAAAATTTCCAGATTTTATCCACTTTTTATTTCCACATCGAAATGTCATATATTATAAACTATTTTTTCTATTTTTCAACATATGTGTAAAATAATAATTTATGCACAAAAGTGCAAAACTATTTATCCACAATTTGTGTGGAAATTCTACAAAACCCGCCATTTTTCGACAAGAAAAGCCTGTTAAAAACTTTTTTTCGTTTTTTCCACAGTTTTTATGGAAAATTATGTAAATTTATTGTAAAATGAATATAGATTGTTTATAACTATGGGGGTAGTAGTATGGATTTAGAAAATATGTGGTCCGTTTTTTTATCTAAAATTGAGATAAAATTAAAACCTGTTTTATTTCAAACTTGGTTCCAAGACACAAAATTAATTGATTTAAATAATGAATATGCCATAGTTGAAGTACCACTAGATGTACATAAAAAACATTTGCAAGAAAACTATGGAGAAATTATTAAAGAAACATTTATGGAAGTTACTGGATCTATCTTTAAATTTAAATATGTTACTCCAGATGAAGTAACTGAAGATAAACCCCAAACTGAAGTAGCCGAAAACAATGAAGCCATTTTTGAAAGTGGTCTAGATAGTAAATACACCTTTGATAATTTCATTTCTGGTGAAAGTAATAAATTTGCCAAAGCTATCGCACTTGCTGTAGCTGAAAAACCAGGCGCAATGTATAATCCTTTATTTATATATGGAAAAAGTGGCTTAGGAAAAACCCACCTTATGCATGCAATTGGTAACTATATAATGGCTACATCAAATAAAAAAGTTTTATATGTCACAAGTGAAAAGTTTGTCGATGACTTTCTTAATATATATAGAAAGAATGAAACGAGTAATTTTAAGGCTGTGGATAACTTTAAAAGAAAATATCGTGACATCGATGTTTTGATGATTGATGATATTCAATACTTAGAAATAGCTAGTAAAACACAACAAGAATTTTTCAACACCTTTAATGAATTACACACCCAAAATAAACAAATCATTATTTCTTCAGACCGTTCACCTGATGATTTAAAAAAACTAGAAGAAAGATTAAGAACGAGATTCAACTGGGGATTAACCATTGATATCTTGCCTCCAGACTTCGAACTTAGAATGGCTATTTTAAATAAAAAGATTGAATCTCAAGGAATTGGCAGTTATGTTCCAGAAGAAGTTAAAGAATATATTGTGGGTAACTGTACAACTGATATTCGAAAACTTGAAGGAGCATTAACAAGAGTCTTTGCTTATGCTACAATAATGAATGGTTCTGAAATTACATTAGATCTCGCTGTTGAAGCCTTAAAGGATTATATTGGGAAAAATATCATATCTAGAAATAAAATAGATCAAGTAATTCAATTAGTTGCAAATAACTATAATATTACTGTGGAAGATATCAAATCTAAAAAAAGGCTTTCAAAAATAGCTGTACCAAGACAAATTGGTATGTACATTTGCCGCGAGCACCTAAAAGAATCATTACCAAAAATAGGTAGTGAATTTGGCGGAAAAGACCATACAACCGTAATGCACTCAGTAGCTAAGATAAAAAGAGAACTCAAAAAAGATAAAAACCTTGAAGTGGAAATTTCTAAAATTATCAACCAGATAAAATAGTGGATATTGTTAATTTTTTCCACAGTTATCCACATAGTGTAAACCGTGTAAAATGCCTTTAATTACAGTGTAAAGTTATACTTTTCCACCTTTATCCACATCAATAATAAGAAATAATATTTAAAATAATAAAAACAAAGGAGTGATTTGTTATGAAATTAGAAATTAAACAAAACGTTCTTTTAGAACATTTAAATTATGTCATAAGAGGAATATCAACTAAAAATTTAAGACCTATTTTAAACTGTATTAAATTTGAACTAACTGATGAAGGATTATATTTAATGAGTACTGATAGTGAAATATCTATTAAAACCTTTATCGATAAAAAAGATATAAATAAAATTGATACTACAGGAGAAATAGTCGTATCAGGAAGATATATATATGAAATAATCAGAAAACTTCCAGATGAAACAATAAACCTAGAAGAAGTTATTGATTCAAAACTATATATAACAACCAATAACTCATCATTTACTTTAAATTGTAGTAATGTTAATGAATTTCCAGATCTAGAATTAGAATTTAATCAAAATCCAATTATTTTAAATCAAAAATTATTTAAAACAATTATAAACCAAACATCATTTGCTACATCAACTAGTGAAACAAGACCTGTTTTAACTGGTATTAACTTTAAAATCGAAGGAAATACCTTAGAATGTACTGCAACCGATTCATATAGATTAGCTGTTAAAAAAATCACCTTAGAAAGTAATGCTGTGGAAAACTCTAATATTATTATTCCAACTAAAAACTTAAATGAATTAGTTAAACTTATGAATGAAGATGAAGAAGAGCTAGAAATGCATATCTTTGCCAATAAAGTTGTCTTTAAATTTGGACAAATAACCATGATGACAAGATTAATCAGTGGTACTTATCCAGATACTTCTAAATTAATTCCTGAAACATATGAATTAACAATGAAAGTTAAATATGATGATTTATATAGTGCTATCGATCGTGCATCCCTATTAACTAATGAAAGTGATAAAAACACTATTAAATTTGAAACAACTAATGATACAGCTATAATTTCTTCAAATATTCCAGAAATCGGAAATGTTGAAGAAAAAATAACTGTGGAAAAAGATAATGATAGTGAAATAAAAATCGCCTTTAATTCAAAATTCATGATGGATGCCGTAAAATCACTTGAATCAGAAGAAATAGAACTAATGTTCAATGGAGAAATTAAACCTATAATTCTTAAAAATGTCGAAAGTGATGACTTAATTCAATTGATTTTACCTATAAGAACTTACTAAAAAAGTTCTTTTTTTTAAAAAAATTACCTCTGTCGACAAAATGTGGCAAAAATCGACCTGAATTATGAGTATAAGAATATTGTCTTTTAAAGACGAGGAGGATTTATGCTTACAGAAAAGTATGAAATTAATAGTTCTACATGCGCTCTTATACCAAATAGTGATTTTTCCACAAGAATAATTGAAACTTACAATATTATAAATGTCCCCTATTCTGTCTCAAACATTATCGATTATAGCTGTGCTTATTATGGAAGTTCATTCAAAGGAAGATTATGTGGTTCAAAAAATGCTTTAGGTAGTAAATATAAATTACCTATCATTATTGAAGAATCCAGAGAAATGATTTTTTTCCCAACAACATCTTATGAAAGTGATACTTGCGCATGGATATCATTAAAAAATATATCAAATTATAAAAGAGAAGAAAACCACGTAAAAGTACTTTTCCACAATAATACCTCTATTGACTTAAATATTTCATATGAATCTTTTGAAAATCAAGTGTTGAGAGCTACCAAATTACTATTAATTTTAAAAAGTAGAAAAAAATAATAAAAAACTACTCTAAAATAGGCCTTATTTCGCCTATTTTTGCGTTTTTAAGCCCATTTTGTGGTATAATGGTTATGAGGTATAGGAGTATGTAAAACACTATAATTCAAAAATAATAGCTAAAAAATTAGGTAGTGAGGTAAACATGGTCATAAAAACACTAGATATCCAAAATTTTCGAAACTATTCATCTTTGAAATTAGATTTAGATGATAAATTAAATATTATCTACGGTCAAAATGGCCAAGGAAAAACTAATTTATTAGAGAGTATTTATATTTTGGGCTGTACTAATTCCCACCGATCATTTACCTCAGACAATTTAATTAAATCTGGTGAAGAAAAATCCATTATTAAAGGAAAACTTATAAAAGATATTTCCTATAATTTGGAAATAGACCTCACAAAATCAAAAAAACAAGTAAAAATTGATGACAAAGTCGTTACTAAACTTACAGACTACATAGAAAAGATGAATGTCATAATTTTTTCTTCTGAGGATTTGGATTTAATTAAAGGAAGTCCTGGTGAAAGACGAAAATACTTTAATTTAGAATTATCTCAATTATCGATTAATTATTATAGTGCTTTAAACGATTATAATAAACTTTTAAAAATCCGTAATGAATATTTAAAAGAATTAAGCTTAGATATGCCTATCGATTTAAATTATTTTCATATTTTAACTGATTATTTAGTTAATAAAAGTATCTTTATTTATCAAATGCGAAATAAGTTTGTGGAAAAGTTAAATAAAATTTGTCCCCCTATATTTGAAGAGATTGCTAATATTAAAGATTTTAATATTAAATATCATCCATCTATAGAACTTGAAAATTTTGATAAAGAAACAATAAAAAAAGCTTTAGAAGACGCTTATAATAATCATTTAGAAAAAGAAATAAAGCTTAAATCGACTTTATATGGCCCTCACAGGGACGATTTCTCTTTCAACATAGAAGATAACAACTTAAGAGAGTTTGGCTCTCAGGGCCAGCAAAAAATGGCTGTAATCGCCTTAAAACTATCTGAGATAGAAGTCTTCAAAGACTTTAAACAAACTAGTCCTATTATTTTATTAGATGATGTCTTTAGTGATTTAGATAATAAAAAGAAAAATAATTTATTAAAACATATTAAAGGCGATATGCAAGTAATAATAACGACAACCGACTTAGATAGTATTGATGAAAAACTCCTATCCAAAGCTAAACTTATCCATATTGAAAATGGACAAATACTCGAAAATGAGGTGAAAAAATGAACGAAAAAGAAGAACACTATGACGTGTCCGATATTCAGGTCTTAGAAGGTTTAGAAGCCGTTAGAAAAAGACCAGGAATGTATATCGGAACAACCGATGTTAAAGGCTTACATCATCTAGTATGGGAAATCGTCGATAACAGTATTGACGAAGCTTTAGCTGGTTTCTGTGATGCCATTGAAATAGTTATCAATAAAGGTAATTCTATAACTGTAAAAGATAATGGGCGTGGAATCCCCGTTGGTGTCCATCCTAAAACAGGCTTATCAACCGTTGAAACTGTTTATACAGTCTTACATGCTGGTGGTAAGTTTGGTGGCGGTGGATATAAGGTTTCTGGTGGACTCCACGGAGTTGGAGCCTCAGTTGTAAATGCCTTATCAAGCTGGACAACAGTAACTGTTTATCATGATGGTAAAATTTATGAAGCAAAATTTAAAGATGGCGGACATATTGATAAAAAATTAACTATCATTGGCGACTGTGATCCTAATAGAACTGGAACAACAGTTACATTTAAACCAGATGCTGATATTTTTGATACAGATATATTTGACTATGAAACTTTAAAGGTTCGAACAAGAGAATTAGCTTTCTTAAACAAAGGTTTAAAAATAACTTTAAGAGATGACCGTGACGATGAAGATACAACCGGAGAAACATTTCATTATGAAGGTGGTATTAGTGAATACGTTAAATACCTAAATAAAAATAAAACTCCAATTCAAAATGATATTATTCATTTAGAAGGAGAAGATGAAGGTGTTTTCTTTGAAGTAGCTATGCAATATAATACTGGTTATACTAGTAATATCTATTCTTTCGTCAATAACATCAATACTCATGACGGTGGAACTCACGAAGAAGGTGTTAGAAGAGCTTTAACCCGTGTTTTAAATAGTTATGCAAGAAAAAATGGAATGTTAAAAGAAAAAGACGATTCTTTAAGTGGTGATGATGTAAAAGAAGGACTAACTATGATAGTTTCTTGTAAACACCCTAACCCACAATTCGAAGGACAAACTAAAGGTCGTTTAGGAAACTCAGAAGTTAGAAAATTAGCTGATAAAGTTTTTTCAGAAGGTTTTGAAAGATATCTTTTAGAAAACCCAGAAGAAGCTAAAATTATTGTGGAAAAAAATATGACAGCAGCTCGTGCTAGAGTCGCTGCTAAAAAAGCCAGAGAATTAACCCGAAGAAAAAGTGACCTAGATGTCATTAATTTCGGTGGAAAACTAGTAGATTGTAAAGATAAAGATCCCGCAAAATGCGAAATTTTCTTAGTCGAGGGAGATTCGGCTGGTGGATCAGCCATTAAAGGCCGTGATTCTATGACTCAAGCTATTTTACCTTTACGAGGAAAAATTTTAAATGTTGAAAAAGCTAGATTAGATAGAGCTCTATCAAATGAAGAAATAAGAACTATTATAACTGCTTTTGGTACCGGAATTGGTCAGGAATTTGATTTAAAGAAATTAAGATATCATAAAATAATCATCATGACCGATGCCGATGTCGATGGTTCTCACATTAGAGTATTATTACTTACCCTATTCTATCGTTTCTTTAGACCTATCATCGAAGCTGGACACGTTTATGCGGCCCAACCACCACTTTTCTGTATTAAACATGGAAAAACAATTAAATATGTCTTAAACGAAGAAGAAAGAGACAATTATCTCGCATCATTAAATCCTAATACTAAATATGAAATTACTCGTATGAAAGGTTTAGGTGAAATGGATGCTGAAGAATTAAATGAAACTACAATGGATATAAATAAACGAGTACTAAGAAAAATAACCTTAGATGACGTTATGGAAGCTGATGAAGCCTTTTCTAAACTTATGGGTGAAGAAGTCGGACCAAGAAGAAAATTCATCGAAGAAAATGCTACATATGCTGAAACAATAGATGTATAGGAGGTAACTTATGGATCATACAAGAGATAGATTAGAAGAAAATAATATTGTAAGTGAAATTGAAACATCGTTTATTGAATATTCCATGAGTGTCATCAAATCAAGAGCTTTGCCTGACTTAAGAGATGGATTAAAACCTGTACATCGTCGTATTTTATATTCAATGTATGAATCTGGATATACTCCAGATAAACCACACAAGAAAAGTGCGAAGACCGTCGGAGAAGTAATGGGTAATTATCACCCACACGGTGATTCAAGTATATATGAAGCTATGGTTCGTATGGCTCAAGACTTTAGTTATCGTTATCCATTAATCGATGGACACGGAAACTTTGGTAATATTGAAGGATATGGGGCCGCAGCCATGCGTTACACCGAATCAAGATTAGCTAAAATATCTTTAGAATTATTAAGAGATATTAATAAAAATACTGTGGATTTCACTACAAACTATGATGAAACAAGAAAAGAACCAACTGTTTTACCTTCTCGTTTCCCTAATATTTTAGTTAATGGAACAATGGGTATAGCTGTTGGTATGGCAACTAATATACCACCACATAATTTAGGTGAAGTAATTGATGGATGTATTGCTTATATTGATAATCCAGACATTGATACCGATGGATTAATGCAGTATATTAAAGGACCAGACTTCCCTACTGGCGCAACAATTTTAGGTAATAGTGGTATTAAAAAAGCCTATGAAACAGGTCGTGGAACAATTACCATTAGAAGTAAAGCTACAATTGAAGAGAAAAATGGTCGTCATTATATAATCATTGATGAAGTTCCATATGGAGTTAATACTTCAGATTTAAAAGATAAAGTAGCCGAACTTGTTCATAGTAAAGTAATAGATGGTATTTCAGACTACCATACAGACTTAAAAAATGGTATTAAAATAACAATCACATTAAAGAAAGATGCCAATCCACAAGTTGTTTTAAATAACTTATATAAACATACACAATTCCAAACAACTTATGGAATTATCCTATTAATGCTTGATAATAATACTCCAAGAACTCTAGGATTAAAAGACATTATTTCAAAATATGTTGATTATCAAAAAGAAGTTATTATTAGAAGAACAAAATTTGATTTAGATAAAGCTGAAAAAAGAGTTCATATCTTAGAAGGATATAAAATAGCGCTTGATAATATTGATGATTTCATTCAAATTATTAGAGATGCTAAAACTGATGTTGAAGCTAAAACTAAGTTAATTGCTAAATATAGTCTAACTGAAGCTCAAGCTGAAGCTATTCTAGAATTAAAATTACGTCGTTTAACCGGCTTAGAAAGAGAAAAAATTGAAGCTGAATTAAATGATTTATTAGAAAAAATTAAATATTATAAAGAAATTCTTGCGTCTGAAGCTAAAGTATTAGAAATTATTAAACAAGAAATGTTAGAAATTAAAAATAAATATGGCGATGAGAGACGTACAAACATCGATATGACAGCAATTGACTACATTGAGGATGAATCACTCATACCTGTGGAAAACATCGTTGTAACGCTAACAAATAAGGGTTATATTAAACGTATGAATAGTGAAACATACAGAACTCAAAATCGTGGCGGTGTTGGTATAAAAGGTATGACCACAAATGAAAATGATTTTGTGGAAAAAATCATCTCAATGAGTACCCATGATTACTTAATGTTCTTTACAAATAAAGGGAAAACATACAGAATTAAGGGTTATGAAGTACCACAGTACAGTCGTCAATCAAAAGGTCTTCCAATCATTAACTTATTACCTTTCGACAAAGATGAAGAAGTTACTGCTATGTTGAAAATTGATCAAAATGAAGAAAACAATAATATTGTATTTTGTACACAAAAAGGATTAGTTAAACGAACTGCTATATCAGAATTTGAAAATATCCGAAAAAGTGGAAAACTTGCAATATCATTAAAAGAAAATGATCAATTAATATCTGTTAAAAAGACTTCTGGAAATGACGAAATAGTTATAGCAGCATCAAATGGTCGAATGATTAGATTTAATGAATCAGAAATAAGAGTAATGGGTAGAACTGCTTCGGGTGTAAAAGGTATTGATCTTGGTGATAGCATATGTGTAGGATGTGAAATAGCTCAACAAAACCAAGAAATACTCGTCGTAACTGAAAAAGGTTATGGAAAACGTACAAATATTGAAGAATATCGTATGACACATCGTGGCAGTAAAGGTGTCAAAGCATTAAATATTACTGATAAAAATGGTAATATCGTATCATTTAAATTAGTAAGTGGAGATGAAGATCTAATGATAATTACCGATAGTGGAATAATTATCAGACTACCAATAGGACAAATCTCAACAACTGGTAGAGTTGCTCAAGGTGTCAGATTAATTCACTTAAAAGATAATCAAAAAGTAAGTAGTATTGCCCTACTCGACAAAGAATCTGAAGAAGAAAGCATTAATTCTGCAGAAAATACTGAAACTAAAGAATAAAACAATGTTTCACGTGAAACATTGAGCAAGAGAACGAAATTAATTTCGTTCTTTTTTATATAAAAATACCTATGTTTCACGTGAAACATAGGTTAACAAGAATAAATTATAAAAACAATATAGTCTATTTTTATAATAGAACAGATATTAATAATTTTTATTAATTATTATTAAATTTTAAACATTACTAAAACAAATATATAAGATTTATTAAAACATTTTTCCACAGTATACAATGTTTCACGTGAAACATTGTATAAATTTAGTAAAATTTCTTTATTAATATGTATTTTTATACAAAACAATATATAACCTATTATTATAAGCAAACACTAAATTAAACATTATATTTTTATCAAAATTAGTTATTATATATATGACACAACATTATAAAAATAAACATTTAAAATTTATCCACAGCACTAATGTTTCACGTGAAACATTAGGTACAAATTAAATTCATAATAAAAAAATAATTATTATATAAAATGATATACCCTATTTATTTTATATAGTAATCATAAATAGATTCATTGCTATAAAAATTAAACTAATTATTTATTTTCTAATAATATAAAAGAAAACAACTTATCCACAGTATCAATGTTTCACGTGAAACATTGATACAAAAAAATTATATATGTTATATTGTTTCAAAAAATAATAATTCATAATTTTTTGCTTATAGA
>ENA-OPAH01000465-OPAH01000465.1-human-gut-metagenome-genome-assembly--contig:-NODE-465-length-32788-cov-7.526655_pt1 | contig 32788 bp, 32 predicted proteins | sample MGYA00241050_ERZ501416 | MGnify/ENA primary metagenome ERZ501416 (study PRJEB25962, sample SAMEA2042632) | human gut metagenome | biome: human gut; feature: human-associated habitat; material: faeces... | reverse complement strand
TTATGGTTATTGTTTTAGCTTCTTTCCTATATATCGCATATAAAGTAACATTACTGTCTCCCATTGTTAAAGAAGATAAAGCACTTGTTGCATTCTTATTTGTATTCCATCCGACAAAGGTCCAGCCTGATTTAGTAGCTGTTGGTGTTAAATCTATATTCTCTCCATAGTCTACTTTATCTGTTTCTTTTGTCGCACTTGTTCCGCCATTTGTCTTATAATCATAAGTTACTGTATATGTATTTTGAGTTACTCTTGAAGTTAAAGTTGTATTATTGCTTAGTTTATATTTATCGTTTGGTTCTCCGATTTTGTCATTATCATTATACCATCCATCTATTGCATATCCTTCACTTGGAGTGATTGATGGTAAAGTTATTTCACATGTGGTTTCATTATTATAGATTGTACATGCATCTTCTTCTTTTCCAATACTTTCAACATTTTCTCCTTTTTCATAAGTTGCTTTTAAATCTTTAGAATATATAGCATACAAAGTAGTTGCCTCTTCTTTCATTTGATAACTAGTTAAACCTACTTCGGCATTCTTATCTGTATTCCATCCTACAAATCTCCAGCCTTGTTTATAAGCAACATTACTTAAATCGACATTACTACCGCTTGTTAAATATTCGCCTTCACTATCTACTCTGTCTCCTCCATTGGTACTATAGTCATAAGTAAGTAAATATGTTTTAGGAGCATCTTCACTTTTATTATTTTGCGTATATTCAAAATCTATTGTTACTTCACTTGATGTTTCTTCTCCTTCATAATCTGGATTATAAGCTATTTTAACATGTACTATTTTACTTTCTTTAGCTTTTAACACTTCTCCTTTAGTGTAACCTGAAAAAGTAATGATGACAGCATCACTATTTTCTTGTTCTAAATTAGTTAAGATATCATTTAATTTGGCATCTATCGTACCTTTATTTTCAATAGTGATGTCATATTCCATGGCATCACCTTTATCATACAAATTAGCTTCCATAGAGGCAGAAGTTGCTTTCCATGATGGTTTAGTGGCATTTTCAGCTGAACCGGTTGGTGTTCCAGCGGTAACATTAGTTATTTCAATATCCCAGTTACTAGTCACTTTACTAGTTCCTTTTATTTCTAATTTAGTTTGAAAGGCCGCATATCCTACTACCATACATAGTAAGACACCTATCAAACTAAATATTACTAGGTTTCTCTTTCGTTTACTTCTATGCATGTACTCACCCACCTATTTTACATTATAAGAATAAACAATTGTCATATATTGCTGTATTTTATCTTATTTTAATTATAAATCATTTATGGGGGTAATGCAAGTATCTTATTTAGAATTACCACATTATGTACAATTTGTATAGAAAGTGGTGAGCAAATGGTAAATGTGAATATTGAGAAGCTTTTAAAAAAAGAAAAACGTAGTAAATATTGGCTATGTCAGAAGATGAATATTACATCTAGAAATTTAAATAGAATTATTAGAGGAGAAACAACATCTATATCATTTAAATATATTGAGGAGTTTTGTTTATATTTGAATTGTAATCCTGGTGAACTTTTTACAATTGAAAAACCTAGTTTAGTCGAAAACTAGGTTTTATATTTTAGAAAATTCATCAATGATTTTTAAAAATTCATCTTTAGTTTTTGTCCCAAATAATTTAATTTTATAAGGAGCTGCACCAGGAATACCTTTTAAATAGTAACTAGCTTCGGTGCGCATTTCAAGTAGAGTAACTTTTTCAGGTTTTATTTCAAGCAAATAATTTAAATGTTTCTTAATCATATTTATTTTATCTTCTTTAGTCGGTTCTGGTAAAAGCTCCCCTGTTTCTAAATAATGAACAGTATTTTTAATGATCCAAGGGTTACCTAAAGTACCTCTAGCAATCATAATAGCATCACAGCCAGTTTCATCTAACATTCTTTTGGCATCTATTGGAGATTTAATGTCACCATTACCAATAACGGGAATACTTACATTTTCTTTAACTTCTTTAATGATATTCCAATCGGCATTTCCACTATAACCTTGAGCTCTCGTCCTTCCGTGAACGGTAATAGCACTAGCTCCAGCTTTTTCACAGATTTTAGCTATTTCTACAGCATTTATATGATTACTATCCCAACCACTTCTTATTTTAACGGTTACGGGAACATTTACAGCTTCAACAACAGCTTTAACTATATCATATACTTTATCTGGATCTTTTAGTAAAGCACTACCAGCTTGGGCGGAAACAGCAACTTTAGGAACAGGACAGCCCATATTAATATCGATAATATCTGGGTGCATATTTTCTTCAATATATTTAGCAGCTTTAGTAAAAGAATCTTTATCACTACCAAAGATTTGCTGGGAAAGAGGTCTTTCGAAGTCAGTCATATATAGCATATCTAAAGTTTTTTGACTACCATAACAAATAGCTTTATCACTAACCATTTCAGCGACGATTAAACCGCAACCCATTTCTTTAGCAATTCTTCTAAAGCTACTGTTACTAATACCAGCCATAGGGGCTAAAACAACCTGATTTTTTATTTCAACATTTCCAATTTTCCACTTCATGTTATCACCTTTTAACTTGAAAATTAATATATTTTATGTTATGATGTATATGTCAAGGAAACTTGCATAAATTAATATAAGGGAACATTTGGCTTTTGCTCGGCCGAATGTCTACCTGTTATTGGTGATAGACATTTAATCTAGCGATTAAGTGTCATTTTTTTATTACAACAATCATTATGATTAGGAGTAACAAAATGATAGAAAGATACCGGAGAATTTTGATAATAAAAATTCTCTTTTTCATTTTATCAAACCTCCCTTCTTTTGAAATGGAGGTAGACACTCGGCAACCAATATTCCCTTAAATGAATTATATACTAAATCACCTTATTATACAAGTGTTTTTTTGCTTTACTGCGAACAAAAGTTTTCACAAGAAAACATACTATATTTAAGTATGTTTAACAAGGATTATTAGTTAATTTACATTCACTTTCTGATTTGTCTGTAAAGGTGACTGTTTTATCACCAGGATTTTTAATAGCACATTTTCTAGCTTGTCTATCATAAAGTGCTAGATAAATATCACCATTTCTATCGATAAATATATTACCACTATCAGGATTTTGTCCGCTATATTCTAATATTCTTTCTGAAGAAGTTTCACAAGTATTACTAGCATTATTCATATACCTATTTGTTTCTTTACCATTATTAAAAGTTACTAAGAGTGGTAATTTAGTATCACTTTCTAAAGTTAGAGATGTGTAATAGTTATCAGCCGCTTTAGATAAACTCATAGCATTATCTTCAAAGGCTTTTTCCGAAGAAGTTTGAAAAATATTAGTAACTATTGGAACTGTAATAGTAACTATAATAGCTAAAATAGCAATAACAGCTAAAAGTTCAACTAAGGTAAAACCTGTTTTCTTCATTTTTAACATCCTCCATCAACTTCAACATATTCAAAAATATATTTTTTTGAGTCACTAGTTACTTTAACATAGTCATTTAACATCTCACAGTTTTTAGTTGAATCTATAGTAGTGTCACTTATATAGCCTTCATCAACTAGAGATTGAATAGTAAGATTTCCGGCATTACCATATGACTTAACTGAAGTATCTGTCGATAATGCTTTGGGAAAAGAATCCATATTATCGTTGACATAATTTCTAGCTCCAGTGATGGCAAAGTTTTTTAAGGCCTCATCAGTTTCATCTTGAGAATTATTAAGTAGTCCTAAAACTGCTGGGAAAGCGATTATGGCAATTATAGCTAAAATAACAATTGTTCCTAATAGTTCTGTTAAAGTAAATCCTTTATTTTTCATTATCTTCACCTACTCTAGAACAATTATATCACAAATAAGAAAAAAAGATTAGTTTACTTGATGAAAATCTAATCTTAATTTGTCGGCAATTGTCACCATAAATTCGGAGTTAGTTGGTTTTGCTTTATCAATATCAACACTATATCCAAATATTTCTTCCATAAAATCTAAGTTTCCCCTATTCCAACTTACTTCGATAGCATGTCTAATAGCTCTTTCAACTCTAGAGGTTGTAGTATTGAATTTTTTAGCAAGTTCTGGATATAACTCTTTAGTAATTCCACCAATTACTGATGGATTTTCAAAAATTATATTAACAGCTTCTCTGATATATTGATAACCTTTTATATGTGAAGGTATACCTAATTCATGAAGCATTTTAGTAATAGCAACTTGCAAGTTACTAGTATAAAAGTCGATATTTTTATTATTGTTTTCTTTTTTAGTTATATCGTAAATTCTCTTTTCCAAATCAGATAAATCAAAAGGTTTTAAGATATAGTAACTTACTCCGAATTCAGATACTTCTCTAATAACTTCAGCAGCATTATAGCTAGTTGCAACGATTACTTTCTTATTAATACCACGTTTTTTCATTTCATTTAAGACATAGATACCGTCTTTATTTGGCATAATTAAATCCAAGATTATTAAGTCTATTTTATCTTTATTTTTAGTTATTTCATTAATTCCTTCTTCGCCATCATGAGCCTCAAAGGCAATATTTACATCTTCATTATCTTTAAAATACTCTTTAACCATTTCTATTAGGTTTATATTATCATCAATCATTAAAATATTTATTCTTTCCATTTTTCATTCCCCTTTACTATATTCAAATTATACAAAAGATTGACACTATTTTCTAGAGTAAAAAATAGCTAGTTTTGTCGAATGACTTTTTCAAAAAAATAGAAGTTACTTTTCAGCAACTTCTATAATTTTCATTAGAATACTTGGAACAGTGGCAGCTTTCCCAATTAGAAAACCATCGATATTTGGTATTTCATTTAATGTATTAATATTTTCATCTGATACACTACCACCATATAATACTTTTACATCATAATCAAATAAACTTTTAATATATTTTGTGATATCTTCAATTTCATTATTAGTAGGAGTTTTACCACTACCGATGGCCCATACGGGTTCATAGGAAATTATTACTTCTCCACTGATATCTTTTAAAGCTTTTTCTATTTGACCTTTCAATATTATTTTAGTTTGGCTTTGATTATAAGCTTCTAGGCTTTCACCAATACACAAAACAACTTTTAAATTATTATCTAAAGCTTGTTTTATTTTACGGTTAATTAGTTCATCATCTTCAGCCATATTTTGTCTAACTTCACTATGACCTAGTAAAACATATTTTATACCCATGTTTTTTAATGAATGAATTGAAACTTCACTAGTGTATGGACCTGGATTATGAACTGAGGCGTTTTGAACACCACAAGTAAAATTATTTTGGATGAATTTTTCTAAATAAATTGTAGAAGGAAAAACGATGAATTTATCTTTTACTTCTTTTAATTTATTTATATAATCATCAACGCTTTCTTTAGTACTTTGATACATTTTTAAATTAGCTAAAACAAGTTTACTCATGAAAACACCTTCTTAAAGAAATTAGTAATTTTTTCTTTATAGCCTGGTTTACGGTTATTAATAGCTAATTTGTAAACGTCTAAAACTTTTTCAGCAAAGTATTTAGATGAATGTAATTCCGCACTATTTCGAGCTCCATTTTGAAGGCTGGTTAATAGTTTTTTATCATCCATAATTTTATTAATAATTTCTTTACATGATGTTTCATCTTTAAATAAGAAGCCATTTAAATCATCAACAACAGTATCTCTAAAGCTTTCATCATCGATGCATAAAGCTGGAAGTGAAGCAGCCATAGCTTCAATGATTGTTAGACCTTGAGTTTCACTTTGAGAAGCTGAAATGAAAACGGTTCCAAGTTGATAATAGATTGGAATGTCATCCCAAGGAACTTTTCCAGTGAAGATGATATTTTTTTCACAACCTTTTTCTTTAGACATTTTTTCGTAGGCTTCTTTATCTGGTCCATCACCGATAATTAAAAGTTTAAAGTTTGGTCTATTTTTAATTAAATCCTGAGTTATGTTAATTAAAAATGGAATGTTTTTTTCTTCGGCAATTCGTCCGACAAAGACAGCAACAAAATCTCTTCTGGAAATATTATATTGTTTTTTTAATTTAGATATTTTTTTAGGATCAATTTTTTCTTTATAAAATCTTTCGACTTCAATTCCGGTTGGAATGATATGAATATTACGTTCAACATTATATTTCTTTTTAAATAAATCATAGGCCTTTTTAGTTGGAACAATAAGTTCATTAATAGTTCTATCACAATAGAATTTAGTTAAATATTCAAGTAATTTTTTACTGGATTTATCGAAATGTCCTCTAGTAATATAATGAACATAATCTTCATACATCGTGTGATATGTATGAACGATTGGAATGTTATATTGCTTAGCAAATAGTCTAGCAAAAGTTCCAATAGCAAATTCGGTTTGTGAATGAATGACGTCTAAATCCCAACTTTTAATTTTATTGATGGCTTTGATTGGATAAATACTTGTTAATCTTGAATCGTATATACCAGTTGGAATGCCTGGAATTCTGAGTACTCGTTCTTTTTCATCATACTCATATTTAGAACTAGTTAAGTTGGCAGTAACAACATAAACTTCATGGCCTTTTTTTTCTAGGGCTTTTTTTAACATAAGTTCACTAGTAACTAAACCACTAATATATGGAGTATATGTTTCTGTAAATATTCCGATACGCATTATTTTGCCTCCTTATTAAAGTTTAAAGTAAGTCCACCAACGATAATTCCAAAGTAGTATGTGACTAGACGCCAAACAATCATAACGATGGAAAGTTCTGGTCCAGTTATAAAGTTTTTGAAAAAAGCCATAAAACTAAATTCTAAGCCACCAGTTCCACCAGGGATTGGAACCATTGAGCCAATCAACATAACATAAGCTGATGTGATTATGACAATTAATGGATTTATGTATATACCAAGTCCCATCAGTAAAGTAAATGGAATTAAATATTGTCCGACTAGAGCTATAAAGTTTAAAGAGATTATTCTAAACATGTTAAATTTATCCTTAAACAAAATGATGGCACTATTATGAAAGTTATGAATGAATTTTTCGGATTTTTTTAATTTTTCTTCCTTATCTTTGATGATTTTTATTTTTGCTAGAAAAGAAATAGAACCATCGATAATTTTTTTATTCCATTTTTTACTAAAGGCGACTAAGAACAATACGATAACTACAGCCGTATTAATAATAAAGCCAATAGTAACTAATCTTTTTAAAAGTGAATCGCTTGGAAAAATATGAAATATATAGTTAGAAGTTATAGCAAGTCCGCCCAACAAAACTAAAGCAATTTGGTAAGCGATAAAATCTTGAATAACCACATTGGTAGATTCACCTAAGGAAAGACCATCTTTTTTCAATTTATATATTTGCCATGGTTGACCACCAGCTGCAAATGGAGTTATGGCATGAAAAAGTTGAGTGGTAACCATAAGAAGAATTCCCTTTTTTTCGGTATAATCTTTATTTACTTTTGAGGCGCAATAATATAAAACTAGGCCTTTTAAAAACCAATAAGCTAAAATCAATACGAATGCGAGTCCTAACCATTTGATATCAAACGATAATAAGTATTTTATTTTTTCAGCAAAATTATCTTTTAGAGCAAAATATAAAATTATGGCGGTGATAACAAAAATAATTATAAAATTTCTTTTATTATTTTTCATCGATTATATCTAAAGCTGGCAAGCTTACTTCTTCTAAGAATGCGAGAGATGCTCCACCACCAGTTGAAATATGACTGATTTTACCTTGATAATTAAAGGTTACTGCGGCTCTAGCAGTATCGCCACCACCAACTAAGGTATAGGCTTTAGTATTAGTAATTATATTTAATAGTTCTTTGGTACCATTTGAAAATTTTTCGATTTCAAAACAACCAACTGGTCCATTCCAAAAGATTGTCTTACAGTCATCTAGATATTGTTTAAAAACTTCGATAGTTTTTGGTCCGATATCTAATCCCATTTCATCTTCTTCAATTTCATTGATAAATCTTTCATGGGTTTGAACATTTTCTTTCATTTCAGCAGCAGTAATAACATCAATTGGTAAGATTAATTTATCTTGATATTTATCTAACATTTCTTTACAAAATGATAATTTTTCTTTTTCACATATTGAACTGCCAATATTAAAACCAGCAGCTTTTAAGAAAGTAAAGGCCATACCACCACCGATTAATATATAATCAGCTTTAGTGATTAAATTACTGATTACGCCAATTTTATCACTAACTTTAGCGCCACCTAAAATGATAGTATAAGGTTTTTTAGGTTTATGGGTTAATTTTTGTAATTTTTTAATTTCTGTTTCGACAAGGAAACCAATACCGTTTGGTAGGTTACTGGCAATGCCTAAATTTGAGGCATGTGATCTATGAATAGTTCCGAAGGCATCGTTGATAAAAATATCACCTAAACTGGCCCAATATTTTCCTAATTCCTTATCATTACCACTTTCTTTTTTACCATCTAAATCTTCGAATCTCGTGTTTTCAATTAAGATAACATCTCTATCTTTCATGGTATTAATAGCGTTTTCTAATTCTTCTCCCCTAGTTTGAGCAATAAATTTTACTTTTTTTCTTAGAAGAGTCCCTAATCTTTCAGCCACAGGTTTTAAGGTATATTTTTGTTTATCTTCTTCCGTTTTTACTCTGCCTAGATGAGATAACAAAATAACTTTAGCGTTATTTTTTCTCGCATATTTAATGGTTTTTAAACTAGCTTTTAATCTACTTTCATCTTTGATAATTCCGTTTTCGATTGGAACATTAAAGTCACATCTAATAATTACTTTTTTACCACTTAAATCATAATCTTTGATAGTCTTTTTCATATAATTTCCTCCTATGGGGCAACATAAGTATATACAAGTGTGCCACTTTGATTTTGAACTGTTACGCTACTTGCTTCATTTATTAGCTGAACATCGGTTTTTGGATTTCTTAAAGTACCTTGAATAACACCACTAGCAACTAAATCTTCAGTATTAATAGTTATGGTTGTACCTGGTGTAGTTTTTAATTCGGCATATCTATCTGGATGTGTTTCCACGTATACCTCGGCGGCATTTTCAATGTTTTGAGTATACTGTTCATAATTACTTTCTTGTGACCTTTTATTTGTCGATACAATGCTTGGAACAGATACTAAAACGATAGCGCCTAATATAGCTAATATAGCTAGTAGTTCGACTAGTGTAAACCCATTTTTCATTCTTATCACCTATCTTTTATTTTATACTATTTTTTTAATAATAACAAGTTTATTTTAGGGTTTCCTAGCTTATATTAATTACTATTTACATTAATTGAATTTTTATTTAAAAAATCTCATTTCACATTGTGAATGAGATTTCTACTTATTGAACACTAGTTTGATTATCTTGAGTAGTATCACTATTTTGAGTAGTATCATCTACTTTATCTTCAGGTTGACTAGTTTGTGGTTCTTCATTTCGAGAAACAGTTATGGTAACAGTTTCAGTATTTTCAATTTTTTTATTAGCTCTAATGCTTTGATCTAAAACAATATTGTTTTCTTTATCTGAAGTTTCATAAACTATTTCATATTTGACATTGTTTTCATTTAAAAGGTCTAAAGCTTCATCTAAGGTTAAGCCTTCAACATCTGGAACGGTTACTCTAGTATCTAGGACACCAACAGTTAATCTGATAACGGTATTTTCCATAACTTTAGAACCACTTTTTTTATTTTGTTCAATGACAACACCAACTTCATCTTCATCGGTAACAGTTTTTTCGACTTTTTCAGCTTGTAAATTTGATTCACCTAAGACTCTTTCAGCTTGTTCATATGTATAACCTTCAACATCTGGAACAACGATATTACTATTTTGATAAATATAATAGCCTAAGAAACCAGCAGCACCTAAGGCACATATACTTAGCAATATAAAGAAAAACATCATAAACGATTGAAAGAAACTCATCTTTCCTCTTTGTTTATCATTACCTTGATCTTTATATTTAACTTTTGTTTTATTTTTGATTTTACTTTTTTTTGTCTTGGTTTTACCACGTTTTTGTTTTACTTTTTTATCTTCTTTTTGATTATAGTTTTCTGGCTCTTCATCTAGTGGAAAACCACATTTTTTACAGAATAATGAATCTTCATCATTTTCGATTCCACATTTTGGACAGTAACGCATAATATCACCTCACAGTAATATTATAACCTTTTTATATTTTTTTACAAATTTTAAGAATATGTTATAATATACACGAAAAAGGGAGATACGCTATGGGAATTAAAGAAAATGAAAGAAAAACCAATGAAATTTTAGAACACTACGGTTTATCATATACGCAGAAAAAGGAATTTTGGAAGATTGTTAAACATATTTTTGAACACGATGAGTTTCAAAGAAGAATGAGTAAGGATTTCCCGCATCATGGAGATATTACTTTGGGAGAGCATATTTTATCAGATTCGGCAGTGACATATAAACTTACAGAAAAGACTAAATTTAAAGAGGCATATTTTGATAGGAAAACGGTGGTTATAATTGCGATGTTTCATGATTTATATACTTTGAACTGGCAAAACAATCCAGAAAATTTTCAAGAATATGATTATAATGGTCATGCCTTTAGACATCCAATTGAAGCTATTGTTAATGCGATTAATTGGTATCCTGAATATTTTAAAGGTGATGAGACATTTAAAATTATCGATGGAGTTATTCACCATATGTATCCAGTTCCCGTTAAAAGATTCGATGGTAGTCCAATGGAATTAAAAAATGAAAATCTTTTAGATAATATTCCTGATAAAATTAAAAACTTAATTGTTTTTTCTAGTAATCGCGGATTAAAATACAAACATCTCTCTATTTGCCGCTCTTATTCTCTTGAAGGAAGAGTTATGAGCCAAGCTGATAAAATTGTATCTTTTGGCAATTATATAGACGATATTAAAAGAAATGGAATTGGAAGTCTAACGGCTTTGTTTACAGGAACAAATAAAAACTTAGAAAATTATGAAAAGACAGAAGAGTTTAGAAAAAGAAGATAAATTTTCAGTTTATCTTCCTTTTATTTGAATAAATATTTAGCGGTTCTAACCATTTGAGATGAATAACTCATTTCATTATCATACCAAGCGACAACTTTAACTAAATCACCAGTTTCAGTTTCTAAAACATCAGTTAATAAGCCATCGACAATAGCGCCGTGGGTTTCACCGATAACATCACTTGAAACAATTGGATCTATAGTATAACCTAAGGTTTCATTTTGATTTTGTTTAAATACTTCATTAATTTCTTCTTTGGTTACTTTTTTATCTAGCTCTAAAGTTAAATCGACAACTGAGCCAGTAGTTACTGGAACTCTAATAGCACTTCCATCTAATTTTCCATTTAAAGAAGGAATGACTTTACCTAACGCACTAGCAGCACCAGTAGATGTTGGAATCATATTAGCGGCAGCGGCTCTACCCCTTCTTGATTTAGCACCTTTTTTATGAGGTACATCTAATACTGTTTGGTCATTAGTATAGGCATGAACAGTAGTCATATAACCCTTTTTAATACCAAAGGCATTATTTAAAATATTAGCAACGGGCGCTAGACAGTTAGTAGTACAAGATGCAGCACTTATAACTTCTTCGGTACCATCTAAAGTATTCTCATTAACTCCATAGACAATAGTTTTTAAATCACCTTTAGCAGGCGCTGATATGATAACTTTTTTAGCTCCAGCATTAATATGAGCCATAGCTTTATCTTTACTAGTAAATTTACCGGTACATTCGAAAACAGCGTCGATATCTAAGTCTTTCCAAGGTAAATTACTTGGATCCATTTCGGCATAAATTTTGATTTTTCTTCCTTTAACAATTATACCATCTTCATCATAAGTGATTTCATTTGGAAGATATCTTCGATGGGATGTATCATATTTTAGTAAATATGCAAGTTGTTCTGGGTCTGTTAAGTCATTGATAGCAACAACTTCCATTTCAGGGTCTTCTTCCATAATTCTAAATACTAAACGGCCAATACGACCAAATCCATTAATTGCGACTTTTATCATTTTATCAAATCCTTTCTTTTATTCTTCAAAAACACTTCCACCAATAAATTCTCTTAAGATAGAATCTTTTGGAACTACTTCACTAGTGATTGGTAAGAAGTTTCGAAGAAGATTAATTAGTCTAATAGCTTCTGGATACTGAGCACTATTACTATCAATTCCATATAGTAATGGTTCAGCATATATTCTCAAAACACTTAGCTCATAACCTAATGATGAGTTTATCATAGCATCGGCATCATCTTGATATGGATAGATACTGAGTCTTGCTTCTTTATCGACATTTGGCCACATAGCTAAAGTGGTTTCAGCGTTAGTTCCTCTAAACTGATTATCTCTAACAATTCTTCTAATTTTTCTAACATCCGTAGTATGAACTCTATTATGATTATCCAATTTTAAATGAATAAGTGGGCTCATAAAAATTTTAAATTTATTTTCTCTTGGAATATTTTTAGTTAATTTTTCATTTAAGGTATGAATACCTTCAATAATCAAGATTTCCCCTTCTTCTAATTTTAGATAATTATCATTATATTCTTTTTTTCCGGTGATAAAATCAAAGGTTGGCATGGAAACTTTATGTCCAGATAATAATTTATTTAAATTATTATTAAACAAGGTTGTATCAATTGATTCAATACTTGAGAAATCTAAGTCCCCATTCTCATCTCTTGGAGCTTTATCACGGTCAACAAAATAATCATCTAGGGATATTTTATGGCAATTAAGTCCTTTTACTTGTAAGTATAGGGACAATTTTTTAGCGGTCGTCGTTTTACCACTTGAAGATGGTCCTGCTAATAAAATTATCTTTATTTGATCTTTTTTCTTATAAATTTCTTCAGCTATTAAAGATAGTTGATCTTCATAATGAGTTTCAAATAGTCTAAGCATATCAGTATACTTTCCTTCAGTACATATTTTGTTTAAGTCGGGAGCAGTACTAATTCCAATAGTTCGGCCCCAATTTTGAAAACTTTTATAAGTATCAAAGGTTAGTTTATGATGAATATATTTATCAACTTGATTTGGATTCTTAGTACTCGGATAAGTTAAGATAAAACTATTATCTTTTAAATATATCATATCGAATTTATCTAAAAGTCCAGTGTTATAAACTAGTGGTCCATAGAAATAATCGTATATACCATCTAAGGAATATAAGGTAACTGTACGATTAGTCATGTATCTAAAGCTTTCAACCTTATCCATTTGATGGTGTTTTTTAAAGTATTTAATGGCGTCAAATCTATCGACAAGCATTTCTTTAAATGTAAATTTTTGTTCAACCATTTTCTGCATTTGCTCTTTTATTTTTTCGGCAGTTACTTTAGTAATTCTTTGACCAATGATTTCACAATAAATACCATTTTCTAGAGAATAGTTGATTAAGATATCAGTTTCATCACCTAAGATTTTTTTAGTGGCAACAGTAACTAAAAATTCTAAGCTCCTCGAATATATACGATTACCAATAGCTGTACTTAAATCATAAAATTCAACTCTTTCATTACTAGTTATTTTTGTGTTTAATCCTACTAAAAATTCACCTAATCTAGCGCCAACTATTGGATATTTAAATTCATCTTTAATTTTTTTAGATACTTCATATAAAGTAGTATCTTCAGGTATTTCTTCTAAATAAGTGTTTTTATATTTTAATTTGAGATTTCTCATAGCCGGCCTCCTTATTTTTTCTATATTTTAGCTTAACACAAATATAGTATTTTGTCATGTTTTTTGATGAATATTATTTATCCTTTACACCTATTATAATTATAGGGAGGGATTTTATGAATTTAATTCCAAGTGTAGTTGAAAAAAGTAGTGATGGCGAGCGAGCTTATGATATATACTCTCGCCTGTTGAAAGATAGAATTATTATTTTAAGTGGGGAGATAGATGATAATTTGGCTAATTCGATTGTGGCCCAACTTCTCTATTTAGATTCGTTAAATCATGATCCAATCAATTTATATATTAATTCTCCAGGTGGTAGTATCACAGCTGGTATGGCAATTTACGATACGATGAATTATATTAAAAGTAAAGTTTCAACAATATGTATCGGAATGGCGGCAAGTATGGCGGCGTTTTTACTATCTTCTGGAGAAAAAGGCATGAGATTTATTTTACCCAATGGTGAAGTAATGATTCATCAACCTTTGGGGGGAGCGCAAGGACAAGCGACTGAAATTAAGATTGCGGCAGAGAGAATTTTAAAATTAAAAGAAAAATTAAATAAAATTTTAAGTGAAAATACTGGTCAAAGTTTAGAAAAAATTAGTCATGATACGGAAAGAGATTATTTTTTGTCGGCTGATGAAGCATTAGAATATGGATTAATCGATAAGATATTAAAAAATTAAGCTTCTTTTATAGAAGCTTAATTATTTTGAACATAGTTTAAGGCAACTTCAAGAGTACTGTTAAGATCAGCTGGCTGTGATGTAACATCTGGATTATATGTTACAGTAACATCAAAAGTGGTATTTGAGTGTTCACCTAAAACATCATTTTCATTAATTCCGGTTATTTGAAATAATATAGCTGGATTATTTTCGTCACTTACAGTCATATCATCTAATCTAGCTGAGATATTACCTTCGTTAGCAACAGTAACTGTATAAGTCATACTATCACCAGGACTTACTAAATTGGTTTTAAATGTAGCTGTGGTGTTACTAGTAACTGTAGGTTCTTCAGCTTTAGTTGCTCCACCAGTAAATGACTTTACTTTAATATCAGTAATTCTAATATCCCAAGTACTGGTAATGTTTGAAGATCCAGTGATAGTTAAATCGGTGGCAAAACTTGCATAACCAATAGCCATAAATAACACTATTAAACATAGACCAATAATCATCCAACTTTTTTGTGTTCTATTCATTTTTTTCATTCGTCTTCCCCTACCTTTTAATATAATTATAAAGGTTTCTGAAAATAAAGTCAATTGAGTTTTTTTTTATGAAAAAAGACAGTGTAAATTAACTGTCTCTATATACATTTAGGTTTAATTATTTAGTATAGTTAGAACCTGAAATTTGTTGTTGACCCATTTGTACAAGTCTTTTAGTAATTTCTCCACCTACTGAACCGTTAGCTCTACTAGTAGCATCTGGTCCCATTTTAACGCCTAATTCATTAGCAATTTCGTATTTCATTTGTTCGATTGCTTGTTTAGCGCCAGGAACTACTAAACGAGAATTATTATTAGTCATACATTTCACCTCCTGTACATTTATATATTGTGTACATTTGGAGATTTAATGCGTTTTTTTTATTGGTAAATTTTGTTAAAGAATGTCTTCAAATTTATCTTCTTCAAAATTAGTAATTGTTTCAATATTATCAATTGCTTTTTCGATTAATTCTTGATAATCAAAGTTCTTTTCATATTCTAGACATTTGCTTAACTCTGGTTTGATAACTGGATGTTTAGGAACAAAGATGGTACAGCAATCTTCATATGGTAAAATGCTGGTATCATAAGTGTTTATCTTTTTAGCTATGTCAATAATTTCTAATTTATCAAAGCAGGCAACTGGTCTGATGACTGGCATGTTGGTAACATTATTTATACAGACCATACTATCTAAGGTTTGACTAGCAACTTGCCCAATACTTTCACCATTAATTAATATTTTGGCACCAATTTTTTCCGCATAAAGTGCGGCTATCCGATACATCATTCTTCGCATAATGGTTATCATATAAGTGTCAGGGCAATTTTTAAAAATAGCTTCTTGAACTAAAGTAAATGGCACTATATGTACTTTTACACGACCAGAATATTCATTGATAATACTGGCAAGTTTGATAACTTTGTTTTTGGCCTCTTCACTAGTATGAGGTGGTGATTCAAAATATAAACATTCGACATTCACACCTCTTTTTAAAGTTAAGTAGCCAGCAACTGGACTATCAATACCACCAGATAACATCAATAACCCTTTGCCCTGAACGCCAACTGGATATCCACCGGCACCTTTAATTTCATCAGTATATACAAAAGTTCCTTCAGTTCTGATTTCAACAGTTAAAGTAATATCAGGATTATGAACATCTACTTTAAAGTTAGAATTTTTTAAAATTAGTCCACCTAACTTACGACTATAATCCATTGAATGAATAGGATAATTTTTATCCGCACGTTTAGTTATAACTTTAAATGTATGTCTATTTTTATCCATAATCTCTAAAGATTTGTTTAAAACATCCTCAATGTTATTATTAACTTTATAGGCAATTACTATACCATGTATACCGAATACTTTTTGTAAAATACTAGCAATTTTATGAGCATCATTGCACCTAATAAACATTCTAACACTATCTTTAGTTATTTCCACATCTTCATTTTTTAATATCTTTTCAACATTTTGAGTTAAAATATTGATGAATATTTTTCGATTAGCTTTCTTTGTTGTTAACTCGCCATATTTAATCATGATTAACTCTTGCATACAAAAACCTCACCACCTTTGTAATTATACTATTATTTTGAATTTTTTAAAAGAAAAAGAGAGTTCAATTTTGAACTTTCTTTTGATTTATTCACTCATTCTTTCTTTTCCACCATATAACTTTAAAAGTTTATCGTAGATTCCTGGTTCAATTTTGTTTAAAGAATTAATGGTTAGTTCTAAAGATTTTTTATATTCACCTTTGACAAATAACATTTCTGAATAAGTTAAGTTACGATCTAAATCTTTTTCAGATGAACGGTATCTATTACCGTAAACAATAGCCATTTCAGCAAACATAGCGGTCTTCATCATTTCTTTAGTTTTACCATATAATTTTAAAGCAAGATCACGAGCGGTATCTACTCTAGTATTTAGTGTTTCAATGGTAATTGGTTTTTTCTCTAATTCTTTAACAATTTCATTCATTGCCTCTTTAGCTTCCCTTAATTCGACAAAATAACGATTAGGAATAACTGGTAAGTTAAATGATCTAATTTGTTTTTGAGAATTTTTAAGTAAGTCTTCAACCTCCGCAAGTTGCTGGCGCGCACGCATTTCATCATCGTGCATATTACCGATAACATTTAAGGTATTATCTAATTTGTTTTCAAGATTAGATAATCTGATAACTAAGTTTTCTATTTCCTCAGTTAATTTAGAATATGCGAAGCTATGATTACTTGTATGAGTGATTAAAGTATTATAATCTTCATTTAATTTATCTAAGTCAGATTTTACTTCATATAAATCTTTAATATCAGTTTCTGACAAACTATATAATTTTTTTAAGTCATCCATTTGTTCAAAGATATCTTTGACTAAAGTGTTTATTTTCTTTAATTTTGTCTGCAATGTTTTACTAGCTTCATCATAATCTGATTTAATAACTTTTTCTTTTTCAAAGTCAGTAAAGAGATTTTCAAAATATTCAGTTAAAACTTTTAAATCAAAAAGGCTATCTTCTAAGTTTAACACTTTAGCTCTATCTAAAATATCAGCAATTTTCTTTTTAGCTTCATCGATATTGTATTCGACATTTAAATAGTCTAATGGATATCCGGCAGCAACCATTTTTTGATATATAGCATTTATCTCTTCCATTTTTTTAGGTAAAATGCCTTCGGCAATTAAAACGATTGATGGAAGTTCTTCAATAACTACTTCCATATGTTTTAAAAGTTCATCAATAGCTTTTAAAATGTTTGGAACTTCAGTATATTCATTATTTTCCATTAAAGTTTCAAAGTCTTCAAATCTTTTACTAATGGTTTCAAATTGCATAGAAACGACTTGAGCAAACTCACCAAATTCATTTTGGGTCTCTTCAAATTTTTCAAATAAATCACGATATTTGGCTTTTAATTTGGTAATGCTTCCCCTATTACGTTCTTCACTGTTGGTAATTTCTTTTATTTCATTTAATAAGAAAGCAGAAGAAGCTCTGACTTTATAAATTTCCATTTCTAGTTTGGCTATTTTATACATGGTACTTTTATAGTCTGTTTGAGATAATGAATACTCAGCTTCAATTAACATATCAGTAATTTTGGGAATTTGAATATCTTTTATTTCATGTAGTCTTTCTTTCCAGTTATTATATAAAACTTCTAGTTTCTCGTTACCTACATAACTTTCTACCTTGGCAAGTTCAGGTCCAACTGGTGAAGTGTCAAGTCTATTCTTTTGATAATCCAAATCTTCAATTAATTTTTTATATTTTTTCTTTTTACGACTTTTTAACACTCCTAAAATGATAAGGACAATAACTAGTGTCGTACCTATTGCCGCAGCAATCATTAGTGCAATGTTATCCATGTATATCACCCTAGTATAATTTTACCATACTTTTTTAATATTTTGTCAAAAAATGTCTAGTTTTAGTAAATTAGTTATTTGTATTTTATTTACTCATTTAAAAAGGTATTGAATTTTCTCATTCAACACCTCTAGTTATTCGCTTCAATTTTATATAATAATTTAATTATTATTTTTCCTACTCTTTAAATTCAAATTCATAATCCATTATTCTAATAGGATCACCATCTTGAGCTCCTAACTCTCTAAGTTCATCGTCAATCCCCATTTTTCTTAATTTATTAGAAAAACGTAAAATTGCTTCATCGGTATCTAATCTACTCATAATTAGAAGTTTCTCAATACCTTTACCACTTATTACCCATGTATCATTATCTTTAGTTATTTTGTATGGTTTTTCTTCTTTAAACTTGTAGATAACATGACTTTCAAATTTTTCATCTTTATATAACTGTGTTTTAGGAATTTCATCTAATAGGTCTGCTAGTTTTAATAAGATTTTATTTATACCTTCTCCATTAATGGCGGACATTTCATAGATTTCTTTATCAACTTTTTCTTTAAATTTTTTTAAATTTTCTTTTGAAGAAGGCATATCCATTTTATTGGCAATTATAATCTGAGGTTTTTTAATTAATGATTCGTCGAAGTTTTCTAATTCTTTATTGATTGTTATATAATCTTTATATGGATCATTTGTATAACCACTCATATCAATGATGTGAGCAATTACTCTGGTTCTTTCGATATGTTTTAAAAATTTATCACCAAGCCCATGGCCTAAAGAAGCTCCTTCGATAAGTCCTGGTAGATCAGCAACAACGAAACTACGGTTATCAGAGGTTTTAACAACACCTAAATTAGGTTTTAAGGTTGTGAATGGATAATCGGCAATTTTAGGTTTAGATGCGGATATTTTAGATATAAAGGTTGATTTTCCAACACTTGGCATACCAACTAAACCAACATCAGCCATTAATTTTAATTCGATTTTTATTTTTACTCTTTCACCAGGTTCACCATTCTCAGCATAATGTGGGGCTGGATTAGACTGCGTAGCAAAAGCCATATTACCACGGCCTCCTTTACCACCTTTAGCAATAACTACTTCTTCATTGTTTTCTGTTAAATCAGCAATAACTAAACCAGTATCGAAGTCAGTCACAACAGTTCCCGGTGGGACAGGAATTATAATATTTTCGGCATTTTTTCCATGCATACCTTTACCCAAACCATTTTCACCTTTATAACCTTTAATTATTTTTTTATATTTAAAATCAACTAGAGTATTTAATCCAGGGTCGACTTTAAAAATAATATCTGAACCTTTACCGCCATTTCCGCCAAATGGGCCACCCATAGCAACATATTTTTCTCTTCTAAAAGCTAAACATCCATTACCACCACTACCGGCAATGAGTTCAACGACAGCTTCATCAATAAACATATTATCACCTGTTTCTCAAATATATTATACATGATTAAACTTTTTATCACAAGAAAAAAGAGATTATTTCTAATCCCAGTGAACTGTGGCATTTGTCGCACCCCAAGGGTTTCCAGATATTTGACCGTTCGGAGTTTTAATATAGAACACTATACCATCATTACCGTTAAATGCAGTATTATCTATTTCTATTATATTAGATTTAATAGTTATATTGATTAAGTTTTTATTACTAAAAGCACCAGCACCAATGGCATCAACCATTTGACCATTTAAAATATCAGGAATAAAAACGGTTTTATCACAGGTGGCGTCATAGCCGGTAATTGTTGCATTACCACGAGAATTTGAGGTTGTCGTGAAACAATCTGGATTAGTAGTTAAGTTTTGAACATCATCTAAAGCACTTTCTTTAATTTTGTCATTAGCGAGCTTTCGATTACCTAAAATAGATACGGTACCTAAAACTAAAAGTAAAAACAAAGATAAAATACCATATAATAAAGCTGATGTGATAAATCCTTTTTTGTTCATTTTGCCATCCCCTATTCTGTTTAAATTATACCTTATTTATTATTTTTATACAAGAGTTTTAGGTTTATATCATGTTCTTTTATATGAGTAGTGAATAAAATAGTACAGGTGATGTTATGCGAAATTTTTGGTGTGGTCGTGGCAAGTGGTCAATTATTTGTTTAATTTGTATGATTATTTTATTTTATCAAATTTTAATCACAATTTTTGTAGTGACAAGATTTAATGTATTTTTATTATTTGTGTTTATGCTTTTATTGTTTTGCTCAATCTTCAGACTTTTTTGGTGATACTAACATTTCTGTTTTATATATTTTGTCAATCATTTTACTAATTAATTTACAGTTTATATATTCAGTATTATTAAAGTTAATAAGATCGGGCTGAGATATTAAAATGAATAGTAATTCTTTTTCATCTTTCATTAAAGGATAATGTCTTTCATATTCGTTTAGAAGTGTTTCAAAGTCAAAATCTAAAGCATGGTTTTGATATAATTTATAAAGGTCAAAAACGGGACTACCGACTTTAGATTTATCCCAACTTATTAAATACGAAGAATCAGCTTCTAAAAAATGATCTAATTTTAAATTATTATGAAGAACGACCTGGCGTTCTTTTCTTTTTTCTTTGATGTGATCGTGCCAATGGTCAAGTCTTTTTTTATTTTCATTAATAGTATCATATATTTTGGTAATATTTCTGGCTAAAAGCTGTTGACTAGGGCTCATATAAACTTTGGTTTCAATTAAAGTAATTAAATCTGTATAATAAAGATAAAGATAGTTTAAGTTGTTATCTAAATCTTCATATGTTTTTTCATAATAATCTAAATCTATTTCTTTGTAATGCGTTGTTTTACTGTGTAAAAGAGCAGTTAATCTGATTAAATCTAAGATTTTTTGTTCTTTTGGTATATCCAAGTCATCAATATAGTTTGTTAATTGATATGATTCATTTTCACTATTTAAAAAAGAGGGCATGTAATCAAAGCTGCGTGATTTTAAATAATTTAAAATTTGCGGATTTAATCTTCCCTCTTTATAAATATATTTGCCTTCTGTTGTATCAATTATAGTAACTTTACCATGTTTACGATAACCTCTGGCTTTTAAACCTTTACTTTTTAAAATTTGATTAATCTTCATGTGATGGAATGATTAATTTATCACCAATTTTTAAATCAGATAGATCATTATAAGCTTCCAAGTCATCTCTAGTTACACCATATTCACTAACGATAGATTCAGTAGTATCATTTTCAGTTACAATATGAACTTTATAAACGGCATATCTTTCATTTTCGTCTAAACCTTCAAAAATAGATTTAACGGTATTATCTTCTTCACGATTAACTTCTTCTGAGTTTTCTTCAACTGTACTGACAGTTTTAGTATCTTCCTCTTTTTCTACCTCTTCTCTATCTTCTAAGGTTTCTATTTTTTCTTCAGTCATACGTATTTCCTCCTCTTCTTCTGGCTTTTCTTCTAAACCATCTAAGACTACTTCGATACTAATAGATAATATTTCATTATTGATGACCTCATAATAAAAGTCATTTATATCGACATCGATATTTTTAGTATCATATTTTTTATCAATACTAATATCAAATGGTAATTTATATTCAAATGAATCAACATTTACACTGGCTTCAGTCATTTTATAAGTTCCGCTGATGATAAACTCACCTGATACTAAATTTTCTTCTTTTAGCTTTAAAGTGTGTTCAAGTGAAATACTACTTATTTCGGCAATGTTACTATCAAATTCAATATCTTTTTTAAATGGTACTATTTTTTTCATGGTATCCCCTCCTAAATAAATATATGTCTATATTTAAATTTTAGAATAGGTTTTCGTAAATTCTACTAGCATAATCAAAATTAGCTTTGTTCCATATATTTTCAATATAGGTATTTCGATTGTTACGATATTTTAAGTAATAAGCGTGTTCCCAAAGGTCAATTGTGAATAATGGTATTAAATTATATGATAATGGGGTTTCTTGATTTGGAAGATTAATTATGGTTAAATTTCCATCATTATCGGTGACTAGAAAGGTATAACCAGAGCCTACTAGATTTTTGGATTTATTTATGAAGACCTTTTTAAAGTTTTCAAAACTACCATAGTCATTATTTATCTTATTTAAAAGTTTGCCTTTTGGCAAAGAAGGATTTGGGTTTAAACTTTGAAAGTACAAATTATGGTTTAAAATTCCACCGGCGTTATATAAGATTTGCCCCCTATCTTTTAAAGGAAATTCATCAATTCTCTTGGGAATTTGTTCAAGAGGAATATTTGAATTTGTAAGATTATTTAAATTTTCCGCATACTTTTTATGATGTTTATTATAATGAATATTTACGGTTTCTTCATCAATTGTGGGTTCTAGTGCATTATAGGAATATGGCAAGGTTATAACTTTATACATTTTATCGCCTCCTATTAATTATATTAATATTAGCATTAAAAAAGAAGATAATTTTAATTACCTTCATATATATAATATGGATTGTTAGTACTTCCTTTTCCACACAATTTAATTTCTGAAGTTAAAATAACTGTTGGTTTTACATAATTATTTGGAGTGCTTTGATAGGCATTAGATTGAATTATTCCACCGGTATCTTTACTAATAACAGCTACTTTTTGAGTATAGTACTGACCATTATATAAATATTCTGTAGGGTTTATGGTCCATAGATTATGATTACTATCATACATCCAGTTCTGTTTAGCGGCAGCTTTGGTACATGTTTCACTACTATAATAATGGTGCTCACCACAACCTGTGTATGTACTTGTGATGATATAATCTGTTGCTTTTGGTAAAGAAACTAAATACTTTCCAAATATATATCTTGATTGATTCAATAAATCGTTGATATTATATGATGAACTATTTACCATGGTTGGTAGTAGCCCATAATCATAATAGTATTTTTCTATGTATTTTTTTGAACTTTCTTCTATAGAATCATAATAACCGTTATTTAAATAATCATTTATGTAAGAAATGTCATTCGGTCCTTGCAAAGTATAACTATAATTATCTGTCCTATATGGAAAACTAGTTGCATAACTAGCCCCAGCCATTTCTGCTTCATTCACACTTCCCCATAAATTACATCCATTACTACCTTGGCTATTTGTGGATGAACAATATTTACCATTACTAAATCTATCAGTACTGTAATCAAAGTTCATTGGAGTAGTTAAAGGTTCTTCTTTTATAATTTTTAAATTAGATCCCATAATTAAAATGATGCGCCACAGCTCATTATTAAAATAAATATAGTTATCAGGATTCGCACCGGCATATACATAAGTATCCTCTCTATAGATGTCTTTATGTAAACCATCATCACTGACTGTAATATTAGTTTTTAAATCATTTACAGTTATAGGAGTACATACAATATTTCCTTTAGCAGTTATCGTTAAATTGGTTTGAAAGGCTGCATATCCAACTGTAAAAACTAAAAGCAAACATAATGAAGTAATTATAATTACTTTGTTTTTTCCTCTTCTTCTTTTTCTTTTTCTCATATTTTTTACCTCTATTATTTTTAATTCTAGCACGTTCTTGCGGAAAAATCAATGGATAAAAAAATACCATTTACAATCTATATAGAGGTGTAATTATGGTGTTTAAACTTAAAAAGTTTCACGATATAAGAGTTGATAATGATTTATCTCAAAAGGAAATGAGCAAGTTATTACAAATTTCTGAAGATGTATATAGTAATTATGAAAATGGACGAACTATTATGCCTACGGAAATTGCGGTAAGGTTTGCAAATTATTTTAAACTCAGTTTAGATTATTTATTAAATATTACCGACAACAAAAGATTAAATTGCGATAAAAGTTTTAATGCGGATGAAACTGCAAAAAAATTATTGCAGTTTCGCAAACGCGAGAAGATGTCACAGGAACAAATTGCTGAACTTCTGAATATTCCTCAGAGGACCTATAGTAGTTATGAACACAACGATAGAGCTATTCCACTTGAATTTTTATTTAATATCACATTAAAGTTTGGAATTTCGCTTGACTATTTGACTGGTAGAACTGAAAAAAGTAAGATTAGTTAATGTTTAATCTTACTTTTCATTTTCAATTAATAATTTTATTTCTTCTTCAGTTAGGCCAGTTATTTCAGAAATATCTTTAATGCTCATTTTCTTTTTAAGCATATTTCTAGCTATTTCAAATGTTTTTTCCTTAGTTCCTTCAGCTTTTCCTTCTTTTTTCGCATCTTCTATCTCATTATACTTTACTAAAGCATCAAACTTATCTTTTTGCCATTCATGTAATATAAACCCATCTTTACTCATACTTATCGCCGCCTCCATTAACTTTTTTACTTTCTCTTTCGAAAGTATATGCCTTGAAAGCTCATATAACTCCGTAAATGTCCTAGAAGTTAATATCGTAAGCCATATGACATCCTTCTCTTTGTTACTTTTATTATAGTATAAATCTCTATATCGTTCAAGACTCTTTATCACCATACATTCATCACTGGAATATATATGATGTGTTTTTAATCCATATAAGACTATTATATCATTTAAGATTTTTTCAAATGGATAAGCGTTTAAGTTAAGCTGATATAATTTGTTACTTGTAAGATTTTTAAAATCTCCTTCACTTTCTGGAAGCATGCTTGATAGTTTATCTTTATATTTGATATTACGCTGTAAGACTGTTTCAAATTTACTTTTGTTCATTTCAATATCGATATATATTTTGCCATCTAAAACAACATAAATATCGACTATTCTTCCTTTTTCTTTCATGTTTTCTTTAGGTAGTTCACCATCCATAAGTCTGATATTACATTCTTTATCTATATCTAATGGAATAACATCTTTTAGAAATTCTTTTAAAATATCTAAATTGGTTCGAAATATTCTGTTTCTAATTTGAACGTCATAATCAGTCCTCCTTCTAAGAAGTTTTACCCTCTATATAAAAAATACGATTTTTAATACCTTAATTCCTTTTACAAAATACAAAAAACTTCAAAAAATATGAAGTTTTTATTCTTTATCAAAATCATCTAAGAAATCATCAATAGTTAAAATTTGTTTATCTATTTGATCCAAAGATATTTGTTTTTCTTCTTTAGGCTTTGGTGTTTCTGTAGTCGCTGAATCTTGTTTAGTACTTTTTTCAGTTTTTTGATTTTTAATTAACTCAGATTCAATAAACACTTTATTAATTTTATCTTTAGTAATATTTGCTCCGGTTTGATAGCGATCACAAATTGGGAATTCTGATGATTTATGGTAGGTTATTTCATCAGTTAAAATACCAATGGCTCTTTTATGATTGATAATAAAAGCAGATATTAGCTTATAAGGATTTGTTTTAACATCACGAATGGCCATAAGTCCTTTACGAGCTCTTGTCATAATATCAAATTCATTTAGCTTTACACGTTTACCAGTTCCTTTGTCAGTGACAAATAAAGCATATTCGGCATCTGTAAATGACTGTCCACTGATGACATAATCATCTTTTAAGTTAATCGCTTTGACACCACTACCTCTTAGACCAGTGACTGGAACTTCTTCGGTTAAGTATCTTAGGGCAAAGCCGTTATGGGTAGTTACGAAGACTTCGTTTTCAGCTTGAACAACTGATATAACTTTATCTTTTTGTTTTAACTTCATTAAAGTAACCGGCTTAGAATATCTTTGAACTTTCAAATCAGCAACGCTCGTCTGTTTAACCATACCATTTTTAGTAAATGATAAGAAGTTTACATTTTCTTTAAAGTCTTTAGTCAAATAAGAAGAAACGATATCTTCATCACTACTTATTTTAATGATGTTACTGATATGTTTACCCATATCTTTCCATTTTAAATCAGGTAATTCGTAAACTGGAACGTAAAGGAAATTACCTAAAGATGTGAATAAAAGTAAAGTATCCATGGTGTTGGCTTCATAGATGGCAGTTTTATAATCTTTATCTTTTAGACCAGTTTCATCATTATTAGAAGCCGCATAACTTCTTAGAGATACACGTTTGACATAACCTTCATTAGTAACAACGACAATACAATCTTCTTTTGGAATTAATGATGTAGTGTCTATTTTAATTTCAGTTACTTCACCCTTTATTTCGGTTTTTCTTGGAGTTGCGTACTCCTTTTTAATCATTTTAAGTTCAGTTTTCATAACGTGTTTTAAGGCTTCTTCATTTTCTAGTATTTGAGTCCAGATAGCTATTTCTTTAGCCTTTTCTTCCATTTCTTTTTCAAGCTCAGTGACATCCGTATTAGTTAATTTATATAATTGTAAGTTTACAATAGCTTCAGCTTGTTCTTTAGTAAAATCAAATTCAGTTTGTAAGTTCTGAATGGCATCAGCTTTATTTTTAGAAGCTCTAATAACTTTAATAACTTCATCTAAAATAGATAAGGCTTTGATTAAACCTTCTAAGATATGCATTCTAGCTTTAGCTACCTTTAAATCAAACTGGGTTCTTCTAGTTATGACTTCTTTTTGATGGGCAATATAGGCATCTAAAATATCTAAAATTCCTAAAACCATCGGTCTTCTATCAACAATAGCGACCATGTTATAACTATAAGAAATCATCATGTCGGTATTTTTAAGTAAATAATTAATGATTAAATCTTCGTTGGCATCTTTCTTTAAATCAATAGCGATTTGAAGACCATTTCTATCAGTTTCATCTCTGACTTCAGCAATACCTTCGACTTTCTTTTCAATTCTGATTTCGTCGATTTTTTTAACTAAAGCTGCTTTATTCACTTCATAAGGAATTTCCGAAATAATAATTTGTCTTTTTGATTTAGGTCCAGCTATTTCATATTTACATCTAACATTTATTTTTCCTTTACCGGTTCTGAAAGCTTCTTCAATTCCTTTCCAGCCTTCAGCAACACCTCCGGTTGGAAAGTCTGGTCCTTTAACGATATCTAAAATTGTGTCCAAACGGCAATTTGGACTATCGATTCTTTTAATTGTCGCATCAATTATTTCACCTAAATTATGTGGCGGAATATTAGTGGCATAACCGGCAGAAATTCCGGTAGCACCATTTACTAAAAGGTTAGGAAACTTAGCTGGCAGAACAGTTGGTTCAAGTAAAGTATCATCGTAGTTTAAACTCATTTGAACAGTATCTTTATTAATGTCTTTTAAAAGTTCACCAGCAACTTTGGAAAGTCTAGCTTCGGTATAACGCATAGCAGCGGCACCATCGCCATCCATAGAACCATTATTACCTTGCATTTCAACATAACATAGGTTGTTTTTCCACCACTGGCTCATTCTAACTAAAGCGTCATAGATACTAGAGTCACCATGTGGGTGGTAGAAACCCATGATATTTCCAACAGCTTTAGCTGATTTTTTAGTTGGCTTATCATAAGTATTACCATCTTTATACATACCATATAAAATACGTCTTTGAACTGGTTTTAACCCATCTCGGACATCTGGTAAGGCTCTATCTTGGATGATAGCTTTGGCATATCTACTAAAACTATCACCCATGATGTATTCTAATGAGTAGTCATATATTCTTTTTACTGCTTCTTCCACTTGTTTTCACCTACTTTGCGTAATTATCTTCTAATGTAAACTCGATATTTTCTTCAATCCACTCTTTACGAGGTTCAACTTTATCACCCATAAGAACACTGACTCTTCTTTCAGCTAGGGCAGCATCTGTAAGGTTAACTTTAATTAAACTACGTTTACTTGGGTCCATAGTTGTTTCCCATAATTGTTCAGCGTTCATCTCGCCTAAACCTTTATATCTTTGTTTTTCTAATTTTATTTTATTTTGTTTTTTTATTTCTTCAGCCCCATCATCATCCCAAGCATAGCCATATATTTTATTGCCATTTTTTAAAGCATATAGTGGTGGCATAGCTATATATAAGTGGCCATTTTCAATTAATGGTTTCATGAATCTATAGAAGAATGTCAATAGTAATATGGCAATATGAGCTCCATCATCATCGGCATCGGTCATGATGATGACTTTATCGTAGTTACAGTCTTCGATTTTGAAATCACTACCGATTCCCGCGCCGATTGTCTGAATCATGGTATTTATTTCGTTGTTAGCTAATACATCAGTTAAAGAGGCTTTTTCGGTGTTGATAACTTTACCTCTCAAAGGTAAAATGGCTTGGAATTTTCGATCTCTACCCTGTTTAGCTGATCCGCCAGCTGAATCTCCCTCGACTAAGAATAATTCATTTATTTTAGGGTTTTTAGTTTGAGCAGGGGTGAATTTGTCGCTGATTGATTTTTCTTTTCTATTTTTTCCTTTACCATTTCGGGCTTCATCTCTAGCTTTTCTAGCAGCTTCTCTAACTTGTTTTGATTTAATCATTTTTTCTAATATTTTAGTGGCAGTTTCTTTATTTTCTTCTAAGAAAAATTGCATGTGCTCAGTCGTGATACTATCGACAACTGTTCTAGCTTGAGGAGTTCCTAATTTACCTTTAGTTTGTCCTTCAAATTGTAATAATTTTTCAGGTATTTGCAGACTAATAATAGCTGTTAGACCTTCTCTAGTATCTGGTCCTTCGAAGTTTTTATCTTTAGCTTTGAGATATCCATTATTTCTGGCATAATCATTAAAGACTCTAGTAATAGCTGTTTTGAAACCGACTTCATGAGTACCGCCGTCAGAAGTTTTAACATTGTTGACAAAGGAAATGATATTTTCAGAATAACTTTCAGTATATTGGAAAGCAACTTCGACATTGATACCATCTTTCATGCCTTGAAAGTCATATGGTTTATGAAGTACTTTTTTATCAGTATTTAGGTATTCTGCAAAAGAATTCAATCCTTTTTCATAATGATATGATTCTCTTCTATCAGTGGCTTCATCATAAACATCAATTGTTAAGTTTTTGAGCAAGAAGGCACTTTCCTGCATTCTTTCACAAATAGTTGAAAAAGAAAAAGTCGTCGTAGAAAAAATTTCATCGTCAGGCATAAATCTAACTTTAACACCGGTCTTATTTGTTTTACCTATTTTCTTTAAATTTTTATCTAAGTGTCCACCATTTTTAAAGCTGATGAAATATTCTGAGCCATCTCTTTTAATAGTAACTTCCATCCATTTACTTAACGCATTAACAACAGAAGCTCCGACACCATGAAGACCACCAGATACTTTATAACCTGATGTTTCAAATTTGCCGCCAGCGTGAAGTACGGTATATATAACTTCGGGCGTTGATTTACCACTTTCGTGCATTCCCGTTGGAATTCCACGACCAAAGTCTTCAACACTGACGCTTCCGTCTTTATGAATCACAATATTTATTTGATTACCAAAACCGTTAATAGCTTCATCGATACTGTTATCGACGATTTCCCATACTAAGTGGTGGAGACCTCTTTTATCGGTTGATCCAATGTACATACCTGGTCTTTTTCTAACGGCCTCTAGCCCTTCTAATATTTTTATTGAATGTTCATCATATTTTGCCATATCATCACCATATAGAATTATAACAGAAAAACCTTAGAAAAACAAATGAAAACGTCAAATTATGTGAAGTAATGGTTAAAAAAAAGAAACCTATGTTTCGGTTTTTGTTAAGTGTATTTTGAGTGTATATTGATAAAAACTTAATTTTGTGTTATGATGTATATAGATGAGAGAAATCTCATATAATAAAAAGAGGAACATTTAGTTCGCAAGTGAATGTCTCCTCCAAAATAAATTTGGTGTGACACTCTATCACTGATGATGAGTGTCTATTTTTTTAGAGCTAAAACCAGTAAGGTAGATAGCAGTAAAATGATAGAAATGAGTTTCAAAACTTTCACAATAAAAGTTTTTGTTTTCATTAATATCTACCTCCTTTCTTTTTCAAGATTGGAGGGCGACACTCACATTAAATGTTCCTAATAAAATTATATAATATAACTATTAGTTATACAAGTGGATTTTAACAATTTGCTTGTTTTTTAGTATCTTCCTTAAAACAAATAATAAAAGATGAAAATTTTTATTCTTTTAAAAGTTCTTCTAGGGAAACAATATGATATCCTTTAGAAGTTATGTAATTTAAAATCATTTCAATTTGAGTATTTAAAGTTTTATTTACATCTAGAGAAATAATGGCACCTGGAGTAAGCTCTTTTTTAATATTAATAAATGGATTATCTTTAATAATTATACTTGGCATGATTGTAATAGAATCTTGTATTTTACACACTCTAATTACTTTTTTCTTTGGCTTTTCGGTATAACAATAGTTATATATTTGCGGTCCAATATTAGTTAAAATGGTTTTCATCCAGACAAAGTCACTATCTTCATAGTCCTCATTATTACTTAGGTTACCTATGGTATGACCATTTTGAACTAATTTTATAATTTGATTGTGATGTTTTTCTAAATATTTACTTTCGATAAAAAAAGTTCCTTTGGCTTCTTTACTATCTAATATACTTATTATATTAGTAATATCATCATTATTACCTACTTTAAAGAGTAAAGTCACATTCATTTTAGTATTATTTCCATTGATGACATATTTATCTTTATTTTTATCTAAAGTATTTTCTACTTCTAATGGTTTATAAACGAGTAATTTATCATCGAAATAGCCTATTTTACTCATAGCTTCATAACTTTTGTCGACGTCAACTTCTTTACCATTGATACCTGGGATGATAGTCTCATCTTTGATTATTGGCTCAATAGCATTTTCTTTATATCCATCTTTTTTACTTTTTATTTCTGTAAGTAAGGTATCACTTAATTTAGCGGTTGTTCCGACTTTTTCTGTGTAGACAAAACTACCAACCATTAAGGTTAAAATGCCGACCATTTGGAAAAATTTCTTCATAATCTCACCTATGAAATTATATGACTAAAATTTGTGAGTATGCGCCTATTATTTACGCACTATTAACTTTACTTTTCATATTATATTATGAAAGGGGGCGGCTCAAGATGAATGAACAATTCTATGGGTATAATGGATATAATATGAATAGACATCCAATGCGTCCGAATGGACCACGTCCTGGTAGACCGGGTCCAGGAATGCCACCTGGTGGAGGTAATCAAGGTAGGTTTTTAGGTCCATTTATTTTAGGGGGAATTACAGGTGGCCTTATTTCACCACTATTTTGGAATAATCGTCCTATGTATTATCCTTACTATCCTCCTTATGGACCTTACCCATATTATTATCGTTAAAGAAAAAGCCTCTAATTTGAGGCTTTCTCTATATATTCTTTTGATACTTCATCTAAATCTTTGACTAAAGACATTATTTCCTCTTCTGTCTTTAATCTAGTTCCACTAGCATAAATATGTCCACCACCACCGTGATTAGCAGCAACTTCATTGATGATAGGTCCTCTTGATCTAATAGAAACTCGGTATGAACCTAAATCTTTATCTTCGGTAGCCGTTACCCATACTAGCATTTCATTTATATGATTAAAGCTATTAATCATATTACCTGGGGTTGCAGCATCGACATTATAATCTTTTAGGGTTTCGTCGTGAATGATTAAGTACCCTACTTTATTAGAAGTTATTTGATAGTGCTCAGCCATATAACCTTGAAATTTAATTTCTTTATATGGTCTTAAATATAGTTTATTATATATTTCAGTAATATCAATGTTTGTTTCTTCTAATAATTTACTAACTAAAGTAAATGTTTTGGCATTACTATAAGAAAACATAAATCTATTAGTATCAGCAACTAGACCGATATATAATTTTTCACCGGCTTCTTTTGTTAGTTTTAAATTAGTATTGAAAGCTAGTTCTAAAACCATTTGTGAAGCACTTGAGGCTTTATCATCAATCCATTCTAATTCACACATAGTTTCCACATATGGATGATGATCGATTTTGATTGAATTTTTTACTCTTCTTGGATCTAGTCCGTCAACTCTTTTATGATCTGGAGTGTCAGTTACAATTAATAAAGCATCATCAATTGTTTCTGGTAATTTATCAAGTTCACCAATAAATCTAAATTTGGCGGCTGGTGAACCTATAACATAGACCTCTTTGTCTGGAAAATTATCGATAATTATTTGTTTTAAGCCTAAGGAACTACCTAAAGCATCAGGGTCTGGTCCAACGTGTCTTGCAATAATGATTTTGTTTGCTTTTTTTATTTTTTTATAAATCTGTTTATATATATTTGGTTTAAATAAATTCATTTTAATCACACTTTCTTATATGATTATAACATATTTTAAAATATTTCAAAACTATAGAAAGTACAAGTTTTTAATATATAATGCAAAAAGAACAAATAATAAATCTGTTCTTTTTTATATACTAGGAATTTGCTTTGTAAAAGGCAAAAGTTTGCAAAAAGTTATTCACAAATATAACTATTCGTGATATAGTGAATGCAACAATGATAAGAGGTGATGGCA
>ENA-OPAH01000461-OPAH01000461.1-human-gut-metagenome-genome-assembly--contig:-NODE-461-length-32946-cov-2.506795_pt1 | contig 32946 bp, 31 predicted proteins | sample MGYA00241050_ERZ501416 | MGnify/ENA primary metagenome ERZ501416 (study PRJEB25962, sample SAMEA2042632) | human gut metagenome | biome: human gut; feature: human-associated habitat; material: faeces... | reverse complement strand
GATGCCAGCATGGCTCCCTCTCGGCAAAGATGCAGTAAAGAAATACGAGAAGACACTCACTCGCATGATCGAGGCTCTGCAACCCTACAAAGAGGCAGCATCAGATTTATTTGTCGAAGAATAATAGCAACATTGCTGCCATTTCCAATTGGTAGCAATGAACTTATTTGCGAAAACGTGCCACAAAAGACGCATCATCGCCTTCCTGTGACACTATTCAACCCTGCCCTAAATGAGTGGTTCCAACTGCCAAAACGCAGGGAATAAGACTCATTTTCCATGTTATTCCCTGAAATGCAATTAAAACCCCGCAATAATTGAATCCTTTACTTTTTTCGTCAATTTCGAGAACACAAGAGCATAACTTTTGTCACACAAATCAAGCACAAGGCTATCGGGAACATCTGATTCGAGATCAATCGAGATCCATGTTCTTCCATCGGAATAGTACCCAGGAAGAATATCTTCGGGAAACTCATTGCGCAATTCGACGATGCGTTCAGGATTGCATTTAAGCGAAAGAAGATGACGCCCCGCATAAGGGGCTTTCGCGTTTGGGGCAGCTACAAATTCGCAAGCAAATTGCTTTTCACCAACCCAATAAACCATCCAACCCCATTTTTCGTGAAATTCTTTTCTTGCGCCTGGATGCGAGAGTAAGCGCTCATTGATCTTTTGGAAATTCATGGCACTGCAAACCTCAAACAATAGGATGACGAATAACCGTCTTGATATTTTCTGGTTTAGTACGTCTTGGATCACTAAGATATATTTCAAAAAGCTCAAGCGCTTGCTGATAGAAACCCCCATTCTGGTTGGGATCGCCAGTGCCCGCAACCGCTACAAAATTCATTGCAGGAACCTCAATCAAACTTGGCTTTGCTTTAGGAAGGTACAGATCTTTGTATTCTTTTTTGAAATCGTAAGCCATTATTCCTCCCTACAAAAAATCCTGTTCAGCAATTATATCAGAACATTTGTTCGCATCATAATTACTTATCTGCCATCTCGTTAGGCTTTTACTTAGTCAATCCACTTCAATACAACATAGACAAATAATCCATCCAAGACAAAAACCACCACAGCGAGCACAATAAAAGAGCAGTCTAAAATCGCTACAAGAGAAGAGACCCCTCCAAAAAGAAATGCCGCCCACTCATAACCAATCTTTCTCTGACGACCATAAGGGATATTTACAAAATCAAATGCACAACAAACCGCAATACCAAACAGGATCAAAGGAGAGAGAAAAACAACACTTCCTAAGTCAGTCATATTCCCAAACGAACTAATCATATTCCCAAAAAGCTCAAGAATAATTGAATCTTGAGAAAAGACGAAGATAGCAGACAAAGCAATAATCTGTACTACGAACGAAACCGTTAATCCTGGAATGGTATTTAGTAAAAACAACGAAAAAGTATTGAAAGGTAACTTGTCCCGCACAATCCTTAACTTCATGTCGTCCGCAAAGGGACGAGCGATCTCTCTTATTGAACGAGCTGAATTCTGGAGAATAAACAACCAAGCGAGAATGAATAACGGAACCGGATTAATTGCTAATACATATGCCCCGAAAGGCGAAATTATTCCCCCTGCTGCAGCGAGTAAAGCCCACCCCTCACATTGTCTTACAACCGAAAGAGCCGATCGCGCAAGAATCGTCATACGGTTTTCTATTTTTGGAAGTTCCAAAATTGGCTTCCTGCGCATAAGATTTCGGCGGCGTTTTTCTTCTTTTATGAAATCGCCCCCAAAAGAAGCAGCAAGCGACATAGCTGTCAGGGCATCATATTTTACTCCAACCATAATCGAGGACTCTTGAGCAATAGCTGAAGCATTAGCTCGCGTTCCTAGAACTAGCACGAGAGTCGCTTCCAAAACACAAAGAAATCCTCCAATAACACACAGAAGCAGAGAATTGAAAAGTTGCGACATCAGAAAGTCGGGGCTTCTCCAAATCAAGAGTACTATTCCCACACAGGTTATCAGGATACATGTTTTGACCAATCCGCTAACAAGTGGGTTCTCAAACAGCAAGCCAGATGATTGGAAATGGCGCCTTGTGGTTCTTTTATTAATAACGCGTAGTGAACCAATAACCCAAGAAAACCCTACCGACACAGCACACATTATGGAAATACTAATCATCACTAAGGTAGCTACCAAATTTGCACCTGAAGCAACACAAGCTGTCCCGACAAGAAATCCCAATAAACCTCCAACGATAAGAGCTTTCATCACATCTGCGATGAACCCAGAAAGAAAAACAAAGCCAAGAGAAATTGAGCTGGTCACCAAATAAGCAATATCAGCAGGAGAATAGAAAAACGGTCCGGTTCGAACTGATTTTAGACTCAATGCGCACAACAGTAACACAAGCATTGAAACAACAATTCTCAAAACAAAAACAGACACTGAAGGTGTCATAGAGAAGAATATGCTTTCGATATAAACAAGAGTCATTTGCCAAAGCAACACACAAGCAACCGACACAAGAAGGAAAGCATAAAGCTGATACATTCGATCTGTGACAGAGGTATCTTGATATAAGTTTGAACCCGTCAATGAAAAAAGACGAACAGTACTTTCCTTTAATCGTTTAGCTTGTTTCTTTGCAAGCAAAGATGCCTCATGAATCACGATTTAATCCCCTGAAGAGCATTCCTTTATGCCCATTTGCAGAATAAGATCGGGCTTAAGATCCGGTATTTCATGATGGCAACTTACGATAATTGCAGAGCCATTATTAAGTTGCTCACGTATGATGCCGCTAAGCACTCTTCTCGCTTTTGGATCAAGGGGGCCATAGGGCTCGTCAAAAAGCAGCACCTTTGGACTTAAAGCCAAGGCAAGAATTATGCCCATTTTGACTTTCATACCTCGTGAAAATGTACCAGGAAGTCTATTTTTGAAGCGAAATAAACCCAATCGGCTCATTAGCTCAGCGGAGTACTCATTTTCCTGAGTAATTTGATTAGCTTGGCAGATAAAAGCCAAGTGTTCATTTGCCGTCATATCGTCATAAAAAACAGGGCTGTCAGGAACAAATGCTACCTCTTTGCGCATAATGCGACTAGAAGTATCAAAGGGAGCATTTCCTAAAAGCACCTGGCCTCTTGTAGGGCGCGCCCAACCCGCAAGACATCGAAGCAAGGTTGATTTTCCTGAACCGTTTTCCCCGACAAGAAAAGCCAATTCTCCTTGGCTCAACGAGAACGAAACATTGGAAAATACTTCAATTTCACCATAGGAATAGGCAAGATTTTCAGCAGCAAACTGATAATCTGATGTTTCGTACGCCTGTCTTTGCAAGATACGATTCTCACCAAAATTCATCGAGTAAACACCGCCCTGATATTGATGAAAATAGTGTATTACCTGCGATTATACTTTAAATTAAGTCTTCTTTACACGAAAGCTCACATGAAATAAATTGTTTACGCGATGAGGTTGTTTGTTTTTTTGCTTTGTATTTTGAATTCTTTGTCCGCTACTTCAATTTTCAGTATTATAAGCAACCCACAAAATAATAAAACGAAGCTATTCGGTTAAAGTAATCTACAATAAGGTCCGTCTGATGCTTCTCACAAAAAGTTTTCCGACACCCGCATAGTCTTTAATCCCTAAAAGACACTTACCAACAGTGTCTTTTAGTAAAGATCCGAAAGACCCACAAAACACGTAAATGCGTACTGGGCCTTCTTAGAATAATCCCGGCATCCATGAGGTTATTTTGATAGCAGAAAAAATAAAACAAGCAGCTCTACCTTATAAAACATTCATCTGCTCTTTTTCCATAAAAGCAGCTATCGCCCTCACTTTGCTTTGCCTTTTTGGCCTCTTCATTGAACACATTCCCCCTGCCGCGATCGCGATAATCTGGGCAATTACCAGTGCGCTTTTTACTATCACTCTTGCCTACCCTTTTATCATTAAAAAGATCAACACCAAGGAAATGTTTCAAGATGGCTCAGAAATTTCGAAGCGCATAAACGGGCGCGTCGGCAGGCTTATCTTTTGCTTTGTAATTTCTGCTGTATTAGTAGCAAGCCTTATGATCGAAAGCCTTAAATGGACCATTCTTGAATGGGTATTAGTTTATTGCTCGATTCCTTTCTATTTTTCACTCGCAATTATTATCAATAACAAATGGATCAAAAAAGAATATAAACCTCTCTACCAACGACGCGGAACCATGCTCTTTACCTGGGGAATTATGGGAGCGGTGCTTACCATTCTTTTCGTGGTAATTTCCGCTATAACTGCAAGTAATATTTCGTCTTTTGGAGAGGCGTTTTCCTCCACAAAACTACTCTTTACCGGCTCTTCGTCAGCTCTGATGGAAGAAATCGGAAAACTTGGCTACCTTATTGATGGCTTCACCGCTTTTGGATTATCGGCACTAAGCAAATCAGAATACACTCTTTACTTTGTAGCAAATATCGCCTTGTGCGCCTCTTCCGCCTTTGCGCTTGCTCATCTTCTCAGTTTCTGCTCTGTAGAGTTCTCGGAACTCAAACGAGTATTTATTCCCATTGAAGAAAACTACAATACCCCTTTACGCATTAAAACCATCCTCAGTTCAGCACTTACTCTTCTTATTTTTGCTTGCGGAACTTTCGGATTGTTTTATTACGCGGAAGACCAAGCCGCAAACGCAAGAAATACCGAATCGTACACCGCAGTAGAAACATTCATTAGAAACCAGGTAAACCTTACGGTCTACGAGACCGAGGGGAAAACCTATGATGCCAACACGATAAATAAAACTATCAATCAGCTCTTTGAGACCAATCAGGAATACATTCAATCTCGCGACAACCTCAGTACGCTTATCAATGAATCGTATGACACCTGCGATAGCAATGTTGAAAGCTATGTTACCTGGTATTTTCGTCCGTGGTATGACGATCCCCTTGACAGTCTTCAACGTGGATTCGAAAACGTCACCAACCCCAACAGTACACGAAATGAAGAAGAGTATCGCGAACACCTCACTGAAAGAATAGATACCTCTAAGATTGCGGAGAGCGCTCAGAATTACAATCGAATCTTGGACGACCTCTCAACGCAGACCAGAGAAAAACTCCAGGAATTACCCGTCTACGAAATTCCCGACTGGCTAGCAGTAAGTACAAAGCCGTTAGATGAGCATCTTCAAGAGCTCCACGTAAAAGAAGAGCTTGTCCTTCAATATCCCCAGGGCTCCGATTCTGATGCTGAAACTTACACCAAAAGCATCAGAAAAGCCCTCCAAGATAGCCGCTCAGAAATGCTCAGCCCCATACAACAGCTCCTCGTGTAAGCTTCTTCCTCTTTATGAAGAAGTTGGTACCGTCTATTAGCAGGACAGGCCCCATAACCTTATCAATGGACTAATACCCTGAACTGCGCAAAGAACCACAATCGTTATCTACAGATCACAGCAAAGTATCTTTTTGCGATATCGAACTATACCCCTCCCCGTCTATTTACCACCCAAAATGAATCCCTTCGTTCTGTTTTTGACGAGGCTACTACAATAGTTCCGTTAGGTTCAAATTGGTCAGAGGGTTAAACATTGAATGATTTTTTCAAAGAGCATTCTTCGAACTCCAGCATACTTTCGAATTTGATGCCCTTAATGAATACCTCATTTAAGCCGGGAAACTGCCGAAACATCATTAACCAATTCGAAGATCCCTCTGTGCGCATGATAGCTCGCGCCGAGTATTGCTACTTTAGTGGTAAAGCGGAAGAGGCAGCACAAATAACCGAAGGGTACTTATCTCACGAAAACTTAGCTATAAGGCTTTCTGCTTGCTTGATTTACGCATACGCCAACCTGCCTCTCGGCAAAATCAATCAAGCGCGCTTTGCCCTAGCTGAAATGCAACTAGAACTTAACGCTCACAAGGATTCGCTACCTCAAGAAAATAAAGCGATTGAGGGATTTGTTACCTATGCAGCTTCGGTACTTTTGCATTTGCCTATGCCCAAAGGATTGCCTCCAGTTGAAGCATTTTTGCCACTTCTTCCTTAGGGCCTAAGAACGTTTGCTCTATACGTTCGCGCCCATCAACTCTACTTAGAAGGAGACTATTCTCGCAGCCTTGGACTCGTTGAAGCGGCTTTAATGATGGACAATGCGACATACCCAATCCCGGAAATCTATTTACGACTTGTTGCAGTAATGGATTACATGAGCCTCAAACGTACCGAAGATGCACGTGCTCATCTCCTTGCGGCATGGGATCTTGCACGGCCCGACGGCCTTATTGAAGCATTCGGCGAACATCATGGTCTTTTGGGCGGAATGCTTGAATCGGTTATTAAGAAAGATTGGCCTGAAGACTTTAAAAAGATAATCGACATTACGTATCGCTTTTCTGCTGGATGGCGACGGGTTCATAATCCAGCAACGCAAGAAACTATAGCCGATAACCTTACGACAACAGAATTTGCTGTTTCTATGCTAGCCGCTCGAAAATGGACCAATAAAGAAATTAGTATTCATCTCGATGTCTCTGAAAATACCGTAAAAAGTTATCTTGCTTCTGCGTTTAGAAAACTCGGCATCTCTCGCAGGCAAGATCTCGAACAATATATGTTGAAATAGCAAAAAACTGTCTACCTACTGCTGCTCTTCGGCATGCGTTTGGACCTCTTCTACAGGCATATCATCTATTTTTATACGCAACTTCTCAGTCGTGCCATCTAGATGATCAAACCGTTCGTTTTTAATATCCGAATTCAAGAAGACTACCGCGTGACCAGCATCCATTGCAAAATGAAAATTCGCTTCACTTAAATGATGCAACTCGCCCGCAATAATTTTGTCGGTTCGCTTTGCTAAATTCTTAAGCATAAAGGCATTCATATGAAGGTAGTACAGCAGCTGAAGCGTACGATCGTTTACCGCCCGTCCCCGCTCGATATCTCTTCTAATTTGCGAAAGCAGACGCTCGTCAACGCGCTCCATTTCTTGCACCTTGTGAGAAATGGTTAGATTTCTACGGGCTTGCAGTAAAACGAAAACTATCGTGAGCACGATCAAGGTGCCACAGAGCACAAATAACAATCGGATAAATAAGGTATCACCAAGCGACATAGTGGAATACAACGCAGTTAGCGCTAATTGAGTACCAGCAGCCATTGAAACCGCAGGACCAAAATTGAGAAGAATAACGGTATAGCCAATCACCAATACAAAAAACAGACGTACCTCAAGAGGAATAAAGTGAATCACTCCAACAAACACCGCAATACCGATAAACATGCCAAGCGTCTGACTGCCCATCATCTTTATGGTTTCATCGCGATATGTGTTCAGCATCAAAAACGAAGTAAGAGGAATCCAAACACCAAAGCGCGTATCAAAATGAGCACTCATTATTTCTGCAATTAAAAATCCAACGCCTACGATTACAGAAAGCTGAATAGCAAACCTAATTTGCGGGTTTTTGTGCGAAAAATTATCGCTAATAAACCGAGCGCGATACTTCAATCCTTTCCATAAGGGAGTTGAATTATCGCGTGAAGTGGCGCTTTCCCTTAAGGTGCGAACAAGCGCTTCTAGGGTTGCTCGACAAGCAGTATCATGCTCGATATTATCCAGTTTATGCGTTTCTAGAAACCCTTCAAGCGCATCAATCATGGCTCGAACTTGCAAAATTCTCCCTTTGCCAAAAGCAAGAAACACCTCAGACAAATCCAGGAAATACATCTGCTCTTTTTCACCCATTGTCGATACTTTGCGAGAAGCAGCTTGAATCATATCGGCAATCTGCTCAGCGCAAACTAGTAAGGAAAACGTGTAGCGCTGCCTACCACTTAACAATCCGCCCTGGCGAAACGTTACCCCATATTCGGTATTACAGTATTCTTGAGCGATCGCGTAAACACGATGAGAATCGATATCGATGGTATTGCCGTGCGATAAGTCGATAAGCTGAAAACCAATATCATCGAATGCTTGCATGATAAATCTTCTATCGCGAGCAATCTCACTTTCCTTCTTCACTGCTTTCATTGCATAAATAAAGGCAGTGGTACAGGCAATAGCAAAGATAGTTGCGCCAAGTCGAATAGGGATCTCTTGAATTCCGATGGGATAGATTTCCAAAAGCAAAAAACCCATTCCCAGCATAAAGAAATTTCGAGGTAGGTAGGGATCAGAATTGAGAAGAGTAATCCCGAACATATAAAGGGCACTACCACAAACCAGAAGCACAGGATGCAAACCAGCCACCGATGCACAAAGACTCATAAGGAAAAATAAAAATGCATGCTTGAGATAGTTCGCAAAAGAAAGACCTATGGTTTCTACCATGGTTTTCGCAAATGACTGGAAAACAATACCAAGAAGCGCGTCCTCAACGCCAAAAAGGTTATATTCGACAAAAAAGAGAGCAACAAGAAACACTACGTATGGAACAACTTCAAGAATACGTTTTCCCATTGCCCCTCCCTAAACCTAGCTTACTTTTCGTTCGTCAAATACGACTCGTCTACCTTACCCTGCTTTCCATCCCAAATCATATGCTGAGCAAGGGCAATCATATTTTCTACAGCTCTCGTTTTGTGAGCGTTCTTTCGATAAGCAAGATAAATTTGATGTGCTCCTTTACCCGCATTATCAGTAAAAGGAATGCGCTTCAGTTCAGGAAAAGGCGCTAGACCAAGTGTATCAAGCGAAATGCCCATGAGATCAGGATTGACCGAAACTTCACCACCAAGTGTAATCTCATCATCGCACCACTGTTTTATATTGAGGTCAAATTCCTCAATAAGACCCTTTACCTCGCTGCCAATTGAGGTTTCTGGTCTATAGGTCACAATACCGGTTTTGCGCATATCAGAGACCTTAATGAATTCCCTGTTTGCCAACGGATTATCCTTGTGCACTACCGCAACAAAATCTTGCGCAAGTACGGGAATAAACTCAATATCAGGCAGCCCGTCTGCATAGGCACAAATCGCAATATCATAAGTGCCATCTTCAAGGCGATCCAATAATCCCTGTGTGAGACCCTGATATAATCGAACGTCTACCTGAGTGCCATAGATACCCCGATACGTACGGAGCAATGCTGGTAAATAATCTGACTGCACGGTAAAAATCGTGCCAATATCAATCGTTCCCGAAAGACTGTTTGCATGCTCTTGAGCAACCTGTATTCCCTTGTCTATCACATCAAGGCCTTCGGAAACGTACTCGTTAAATTCTTTGCCATACTTCGTTAAACGCACATTGCGACCGTGCTGTTCGAACAATGGAATTCCCAATTCATTTTCTAATTGCTTAATTGAATTAGAAAGCGCTGGCTGAGTTATAAAAAGAGCTTCTGCAGCACGCGTAAAATGCTGAACCTCTGCCAACTTTCTAAAGTAACGCAATTGAGACAAATTCATAAGGGCCCCTCATTTCGGCATAAAAAATGGGTCTTCATCCAATTATAGGACGAAGACCCATAAGAACCGCAAATAAAATGCCGAGTTATAAATTATTATCAGTTATAACTACTTTGCGGACAGGTACTCAATCTTACCGCCGTGCTTCTCGCACTCACGAGCGATGGTGATGCGCTGTACGGTAGGTGCACCCTCTTCAAGCCACATAGCGCGGCAGTCACGATAGAGGCGCTCGGTAGGACCATAAGGAGAATCCTCAAAGTAGCCGTCGCCACCGAAGATCTCGAGCATTTCGTCAGAAACAAGACGTACTGTGTCGATAGAGAAGAGCTTAGCAATAGCAGCCTTTTCATCGATGTAATCATTGTGCTGATCGATATCGAAGTCCTGTGCGAAGTCATATACCAAGCAGCGAAGTGCATGAATCATCATCTGCATGTTAGCAATCTTCATCTTGATTGCCTGACGCTTGATGATTGGCTTACCGAAGGTTACACGGTCGCGAGCACGAGCGATGGACATTTCGAACATGCGCTGAGAAATACCGAGGTTAGAAGTAGCAATGTGAACACGAGATACAGCGAGGGAGTGCATAGCAACCTTCATGCCTTCGCCACGCTTGCCGAGCATCAATTCTGGCTCGAGTTCAACGTTGGTGAACTTCAGACCGGTGTGGCCGGAACCACGGCAGCCCATCATATGAGGCATTGGTACGAGTTCGAAACCAGGCTTGTCCATTGGTACAAAGAAGGCAGACAGACGATCGTCGCCCTTCTTGTCAGGGTCAGTTACGCAGATTACGTAAGAGAACTGAGAGCAGTCAGTGTGGGAGATGAGCCACTTTTCACCATTGAGGATCCACTTGCCCTTTTCTTCGTCCCATACAGCGGTGGAGTGAAGGTCAGCACCAGTGCCGCCAGACTTCTCAGTGAGAGCGAAGTTGGTGAAGATGGTCTTGTCCTGGAAGAGAGGCATATACTTCTCTTTGATTTCTGGCTGACCGAAGTCGTCAAGGATGCGCCAGTTCAGGTCAGATGCATAGTGCATATGCATACGCATACCCGAAGGACCACGAGAGAACTCTTCCTGTACCTGAAGGATTTCCTTCTCATTGAGGCCCCATCCACCGTACTCTACAGGGAGAGAGAAACGATAAATGTTGTGCTCAATGTTGGACTGGTAGAACTTCTCGGGGAACGTGTTGGTTACCTCGATCTCCTTCTGCCATTCAGTGTAAGGACCTTCGACCATTTCGCGTACCTCTTTGAGGTACTGCTTAAACTGCTCGTCGGTAATGGTTGCATTCGGATTCATAAACCCTCCTAATCGGTTTGTGAGTTGGAGCCGAACAGCTCCGGTTTAACCCTTATGCGGCAGATTCCGGATATTCCGCTACGAGCTAGTTTATCATTCGTGCGCTTGAGAGTGTCCAATAGGATATGAACGCTCAATCAAGTTATTTTCATAGGTGCGCTCTATCGTTCGGGATAAACGTAGTTTTCTTTTGGATGAACGGCTACTGATTAGGTTGTCCAAGAGCAAAAGGTTGCTTATTTTCCGTGAGCGGTCTAAAAGGTGAAGGAATAGTTTGAAAGAGATCAAGAAAACGTTAAAAAATTTTTTCAATAGATCTAAAAAGAAAAATGCGTGAAAAAAGAACTCTCAATTTTGTTTTATAACTAATATATAGTTGCAACAATTCCACGGGAAAAAACTTGTCAATTTCGTCCACTAATAGACTCCTCCTATAAAAACCTAAGGTATAAATCGGTTTTTTCTTAGGGTCAGTTAACTATTTTTTGTTGGACGGATTGCGGTTTGCGCTTAAACTTGTGGAATCAGAAAGTCCGTTTTCTGGCGTTTTGTGCTGCCAGGACTACGTTCGTCTTTTCTATGAAGACGAGGAGAAGGAGAAGATTATGGATTTTGGTCTTACCGACGAGCAGCAGCTCCTTGTTGAATCCCTCAAGGAATATGCTGATCGCTATTTCGACGATGAGTCTGTAAGGCAGATGTACGAAAACCATCAGGTTTCCGCAGAAGCTCAGGATGCTTATCGTGACGCTGGTTTCCCATTCATGGGCCTTCCAGAAGAAGTTGGCGGTATTCCAACTGACCACGTAACCCTGGGTCTTATGACCGAGAAGCTTTATGAGTTCACCGGCGCTATGACTCCTTTCATGACCGGTATGCTCGCTTGCGCTGACCTTGCTGAGTTCGGCACTCCTGAACAGTCCTCTGTCATCATGGAAGAATATGAAAAGTCTGGTCAGTCCGTTGCAGCACTCTGCCTTTCCGAGCCAGCTGCTGGTTCTGACAACCAGGGCATGACCATGACCTCTAAGAAGCAGGCTGACGGTACTTACGTACTCAATGGTCAGAAGACTTGGGTTACCAATGGTGCTGACGTACCTTATCTGTTGGTAATCTGCAAGGACGAGGATCCTGCTCGTGAAAACCGCGACATGTCTTTGTGGCTTGTTAAGCGTGAAACCGAAGGTGTTTCTACTGCTCACTTGACCAAGCTTGGTCAGCACACCGTACCTTTCGTAGACGTATTCTTCGATAATGTAGTAGTAACCGAAGATCAGCGCATTGGTGGTGCTGGTGAAGGCTGGTTGCTCCTCATGAAGAACTTTGAGTTCGAGCGCTGCCTCGTTGTAGCTCAGGGTCTCGGTCTTGCACAGGCTGCTCAGAACGATGCTGTTCAGTACGCAAAGGATCGTATTGCTTTCAATAAGCCAATCATTACCAACCCTCGCGTTCAGGACCTTATCACCGAGAATGAAAAGATCCTTCAGCAGTCTCGCTGGTGGCTCTACTACTGCCTCTGGAAGCTCGATCAGGGTGAGTCCATCAATGCTGACATTGCTATGTTGAAGTCTTGGGGCACCCGTGCTCATCTTCAGGTAGCTGACAACTGCATTGAGATTTATGGCGGTCTTGGCTATACTGACGAAGTTCGTGTGGGTCGCATTTGGCGTGACCTTCGTGGTAATATGCTTGCTGGCGGTACGTGCGAGGTTATGGATTACATCGCTGGTCGTGCAGTTCCGAAGGCTTACAAGTAATCAACACACACGTAGCGTTAAACTCCCTTTTGTAGGAATACAAGGAGAATAGGAGCAAGAAAGTTATGAAAATTGTTGTCGCAGTAAAGGTAGTTGCTGACGACCAGGACATCTTTGTTGCTGGTGATCGTTCGCTCGACTACTCTAAGGCTCATCAGATCATTTCTGCCTACGACAAGAATGCTATCGAAGCTGCAGCTCAGCTCGCTGCTGCTAACGATGGTCAGGTTGTAGTGATCAGTGCAGCCACCACTAAGGCTACCGACGCTAAGCTGAAGAAGGACATCCTGTCCCGTGGCGTTGACGAGCTCTTCATGGTTGCTGATGACTCTCTGGAGACCGCAGATTCTTATGCAACTGCACAGGTTCTCAAGGGCATCATCGACGAGAAGTGCTCTGATTACGACGTAATCCTCACCGGTGACGGCTCTGCTGACTTCTATGCTGGTCAGGTAAACGTACAGCTCGCAGCTGCTCTTGGTGTACCTACCATCAATGAGGTAACCTCCATTGCTGCTGAGGGCGACAAGCTCGTTGTAGAGCGCACCCTTGAAGAAGAAGTAGAGGAGATCGAAGTTCCTCTTCCTGCAGTAGTATCTGTTTCTCCTTCCATTGGTGAGCCTCGCATCCCTGGCATGCGTGAGATTCTTGCAGCTGGCAAGAAGCCTTCCACGGTTGAGGACCTCGCTGGTGCTCTCGACACCAAGGTAGAGATTGAGGAGATCAAGGCTCCTGAACTCGCACCTCGTAAGCAGCAGATCTTTGAAGAAGGCGACATCGACGCATTTGCAGCCGCTGTTGCTGAGGCACTTAAATAGTAAAGAGAAGGCGGTACTAAAACATGAAAGCATTTGTTCTTGCAGAAACCACCGACGCTCAGCGCGCTCTTTGCGCTGGCGCACGTTCTATCGCCGACGAAGTAGTATTGGCAGTCGTAAAGGGTGCTCCTCTTACGGGTGTTGCTGATAAGGCTTATGACGTTGAGCTTCCTGCTGGCGAGCCTGTTGAAAATGCAGCTGCTGGCGTACAGGCAGCATATGATGCTGCTCAGCCTGACGTAGTACTCGTTGAGCCAACTCCTCGCAACAAGATCCTTGCTGGTCTTCTGGCTGCTAAGCTTGGCACTGCTGTTATTTCCGATGTAGCAGCTATCGACGGTGACACCGTTTCCAACATGTACTTCGGCGGTCTCGCTTCTACCAAGCAGAAGGCAACGGGCGTTAAGGTTTACACCGTAGCTGCTACTTGCTTTGCTGACGCAGAAGCAACTGGCTCTGACGATGTTGAGACCATCGCTTACACTGCTCCTGAGAAGCCTCTCGTACTTCGTGGAACCAAGGAAGTACCTCGTGAGGGTGCTGACCTCACCAAGTGCGACGTTGTTGTTGGTGCTGGTCGTGGCTTTGGTGCTGAGGAAGACCTCCAGATGGCTCGCGATCTTTGCGCTAAGGTTGGCGGCGAGCTTGGTTGCTCTCGTCCTCTCGCTGAGAACGTTGACTGGATGCCTCGCAACCTCTACATCGGTGTTTCTGGTCTCCAGCTTGCTCCTAAGGCATATTTCGCTTTGGGTATCTCCGGCCAGATGCAGCACATGGTCGGCTGCAACCGCTCCGGTGCCATCTTCGCCATCAACAAGGACCAGAATGCTCCTATCTTCAAGCAGGCCGACTACGGTCTCGTAGGTGACATTTACAAGGTTCTTCCTGCTTTGATTGAAAAGCTGTAAAAAAAAGCTTATTATTGCAGGGCGCAGGTTTTCTGCGCCCTGTTTTTTTGTTCGCTCTCTGAAAGGAAAAGCATGTCCGATTTTGACGCGATTGTCGTGGGTGCTGGCTGCGCCGGTAACGTAGCTGCATATACCCTCGCGTCCGCTGGCAAGTCGGTTCTTGTTGTCGAGCGTGGTAACTACGCTGGCGCAAAGAACATGACGGGCGGTCGTATTTACACGCATTCGCTCGCCAAGGTCTTCCCAAATTATCAGGAAGCTCCTTTGCAGCGTAAAGTTACCCATGAGCGTATTTCGCTTATGTCGCCTGATTCAAACTTCACGGTTGACTACTCAGCACGTGAACTCGAAGAAGCAGGTAAAGAATCTTACACTGTTTTACGTGGACCCTTCGATCAGTGGCTTGCTGAGCAGGCTGAAAATGCTGGTGCTGAATACATTTATGGTATTGCAGTAGAAAACCTCATCATCGAAGATGGCAAGGTAAAAGGTATTGACGCATTTGGTGACGCAATTACTTCTGATGTGGTAATTCTTGCTGACGGTGTAAATTCTTTGCTTACTTCTAAGGCAGGTCTTTCCAAGAAGGCTCCTGCTATTCATCAGGTAGCAGTTGGCGCTAAGGAAACCATTGAGCTTCCTGCTGATGTTATCGAAAGCCGTTTCCTTTGCAATCCAGGCGAGGGTGCTTCCTGGCTGTTCGCAGGTGATTGTTCTAACGGCATCATTGGTGGTGCTTTCATCTATGCAAACCAGGAATCTGTTTCCGTAGGTATTGTTGCTACCATGAGTGAAGTTTTGAAGCAGGACATTCCTGTTTATCAGATGCTTGAAAACTTCAAGAATCGTCCTGAGATCAAGCCTTTGATTGCTGGTGGTAAGACGGTTGAGTATTCTGGCCATGTTGTACCTGAAGGTGGCCTGAAGATGATGCCAGAAATCGTTGGCGATGGTGTCTTGGTTGCAGGTGACGCAGCTATGTTGTGCATGAACCTTGGTTATACGGTTCGTGGTATGGACTTGGCTGTTGCTTCTGGTGAAATTGCTGCTAAGGCAGCTATTAAAGCTCTTGATGCTGGTGACACTTCCAAGGCTGGTCTGTCCGATTACAAGACCATGTTGGATAACTCTTTTGTAATGCGCGACATGAAGATGTATCAGGATGCTCCTGAATTCCTGGAGAACTGCCCAGGCATGTTCCGCGGTTATCCTGAAATGATCCGCGACATCATGACTCCTTTGTTCATGGTTGACGGTGAGCCTCGCCAGCATGTCATGAAGATCGCTTTGCCTCCAGTAAAGAAGCAGGGTCTGTTCAAGCTTGCTAAGGTTGCTATGAAGGGTGTGAAGGCTCTATGATCGATATTACGGTTAACGTCGACGAGAAGCTTTCTCTCAACAAGTTTAATGTTGATGAGGAAAATGCTCATATCAAGATCAAGGAAGGCGTTAAGGCTTCCGATCCTGAATTCCAGAAACTTGTTATGTGCTGCCCAGCTGCACTGTACAAGATGCCCGCAGAAGGCGACGAGCCAATTTTTGACTACGCTGGTTGCCTCGAATGTGGTACGTGCCGCATGATCTGTGGCGAAACCATCCTTGAGAAGTGGGAGTATCCACAGCCTACCATGGGTGTAGAATATCGTTTTGGTTAAGATTTAACGAAGTTCATTCTTCGATTTGATCGCTTTGCGATACTAAAAAGTCCGCACTATTTTGTGCGGACTTTTTTTATTCTGCTTCATTTATTCAGTTGAGGATGCGTAAGTATGGCTTATTGGGTAACAAGTGTGTCCTATAAGCCGTAAGTGCCCTCAATCAAAATTTAGAAGCTATAAGGGTTATAGCAACACATTTTTTTCCTATAACCCAGCTATAAGGTGTCTTGATTAGATTGCCTTATTAATTCCCATTCTAAAAATATTGTTTCAAAATCAGCAATCTATAAGGTATTTGATATATAAATATCCATGAGAGTTATAAATAACTCGCTAAAGCATTCATGGCATTTATTGGATTTATAAATTCCATTTTTATAACATGTTCATTTGGAAATAGAGATTCCATGAGTTTTTGGAGAGGGTCGTGGAATTTCTTATAGTGCTAATCATTTTTTGAGGAAAGGGGAGAATGATGAGTGCAGCAAAACAGGCTACGAAGTACTTGTTTGCTATCGCCACCGTATATATGTGTTATTTAACACATGGCGTTCAGGCAATTATCTTCAGCCAAAACCAAGTAAATTTCTATACTCAATGGGGATTTACTGACGCAGCTGCAGGTGCTGCCGCGGTATCAATCGCAATTACCTGGACCGGCGTTGGTAAATTTGTCAGTGTTTGGATTGGTGGCGAGATTTCTGACCGCATTGGCCGTAAGATTATGGCAGTGGGCGGCGGTATTCTCTACATCATTTCGTTTGTAATTATGCTGACCACGACGGATGCAACCATCGCGTGCATTGCAGGCTTCCTCTCTGGTGTTGCAACGTCAGGTTTCTGGGATGGCTCACTTTACCCTGCGGTAGCAGAGGCAAATCCGAAGTATTCTGCTTCTACTACTATCGGTATCAAGGCTGTTATTTCCTTGTCCGGCATTGTGTATCCTCTCTTGGCAGCTATGAATTCCGGCGATTCTTGGCACATCAACATTTGGATTCCAATTGTTATGTCCATTATTGCAACGGTAATGGCAATCTTTACGCCCTTTATTTATGACGACGAGCGTAAGATGACCGCTGGTGATTCTGACAATTCTGCTGCAAAGAATAAGGCAGAAGCTGAAATTCAGGCAGCTAAGGACGCAATGATCGAGCAGCCCAATGCTCTTATTCAGTTCGTAACGCTGTTCTTTGGTTTCACCATCATGTTCGTAATGTATGGTGCTCAGCAGTACACCAAGCAATTTGGTATTACGAACCTTGGTCTTGATCCTGTAGCAGCTGCAGGCTTGACTTCAATTTACACTGCTGGTTCTATTATTGCAGTTCTGTTCTGGGCTTGGATTATGGGCAAACTTCGCTGGTCGCCACTGAAGGTTATCCTGTTTGACTCTATCCTCGGTGCTGCAGCACTTGCGTTGGTAATTATCGCTTTGCCACTTGGTCTTGGTGCTGGTGTGGTATACGTTGCTATCGCAGTTCTGGGCTTCTCCGCTGCAGGCGGCATGCTTCAGACGGGTGTTTCCTTGCGCCAGATGATGTGCCCTGGTCCTCGCGGCCGCAACGTAGGTATGTATTACACCTTCATGGGCTTCGCTTCTGTATTCCTGCCCTTCATCGTTGGTAGCATGACTACAGCAGTTGGCGAAGCAAGCGCTGTCTGGATCATGATGATTCTCCTGCTTGCAGTAAGCTGCATTGAAATCCTGATGTCCATTGTTGCAATGGCAGCATTCAAGCGTCAGTTCGGCTACAGCGCAATGGAAAAGCTTCGTGAGGAATAAACTGATTAAAGTTTGCTCTTATAAGACGACCATACCGAAGGATAAAGTTTTGGTTAGGTGAGCTCTTATACTACGAAGTAGATTTTGCAAGCAAGATAAAGAGACCTCGGTTTTTCCGAGGTCTCTTATTTTTAATTGGGCACTTTCTTATGAATTGCGAACAATCTATCGGTATTACGTTATAATTTCTGTGTATTAATTCATTCCAGAGGTGTACAAGGCATGAATCTATCTCAGCTGTATTATTTCCGAAAATTAGCAGAGCTGCAGCATTACACGCGCGCTGCTAAAGAACTTTTCATCACTCAGCCTACTTTGTCAGGTTCAATTTCTTCCCTAGAGCAAGAGCTAGGGGTTTCGTTGTTTCAGAAAGCAGGACGAAATGTTGAACTTACGAAGTATGGCTCAGAATTTCTTGGTTACGTTAATGCTTCCTTAGAACAGCTAGATAAAGGCATCGCCATCATGAAGGGTTACTCGGGCGAGGGGGATGGCGGTACTATAGATATTGGATGTATCGTTACCCTCCAATCAGATTACTTGCCTCGTTTGCTGAAGCTCTACTCTTCCACCAATGACCATGAGACGGTATTTGATATTAATCAAAGGCCTTCCCAAGAACTGATTGCAGGCATACTTGAAGGCAAGCACGATGTGGCATTCTGCGCGTGTGATGGATCTGAATCGGGCATTCAGAAAATTCCCGTAGCGGAACAGCTTTTGGTCGTGTCAATGAATCCTGATTCTCCGTTGGCGGCAAAACCTTTTTTGACTCCCGAGGATCTCATCGGACAATCTATTATCTCTTATCGCGAGGAAGTGCCTCTTGGAAGTTCAGTCAAGCGTTTACTTGATAGTTATGGGGTGGAAAAGGTTCGTTATTCGTATGAGGATGAATCAATTCTTGCTGGTTTGGCAGCAACGGGTTCGGACTATGCGGTAATGCTCGATACCTTCTTCCCGCATACGGTAGATGATATTGTCATTAAACCTCTCTACAACAACGCTGAAGAGCAGCGCAGATTCTCGCATATGGTTTATCTGATTTATAGCGAAAAGAATTATCGTCCGTATTGTGTCGATCATTTTATTGACTTTATTCGCGAGCATAAGTTGGATCTTTCGAATACGAATCATATTTATATTGATTAAACGAGCAATAAGATATCGACTAACCCTGTACCAACATAAGGTTGCTATAATTAGTCGTTATGATTTTGCAACTAGAACATATTACTAAATCGTTTGGGTCTCGAACGCTATTTACTGATGTTACTTTCAAGTTGGAAGAGCACGATCGACTTGCGTTGGTAGGCCCTAATGGAGCAGGAAAAACAACCCTTCTCAATATCATTACCGGCCAAGAGGATGCCGATACGGGACGAGTGCTTTTTGCAAAAGGTGCTAAGGTTGGTTACTTGGAGCAGGAAGCTATCGAAATGGGTGATAACCCCATTTTTGAAGAAGTGCTTTCTGCTCAGCATGAAATTATGCGTCAAGAACAAAAGGTGCGTAGTTTAGAGCTTTCACTTGGAGAAGACCCGACAGAGCAGCAGCTTTCCGCCTATGGAAAGGCTCGAGATATCTATGAGTCTATGGGTGGCTATGAATTGGAGTCTCGCGTACGTGCGGTGCTGTTTGGTTTAGGATTTGGCGAAGACGATATGGAGCGTTCAACCACCGACTTTTCAGGTGGATGGCAAATGCGTATTGCTCTTGCGAAGCTTTTGACGCGAAATCCTGAAGTTTTATTACTTGACGAACCAACCAATCATCTTGACTTAGAAAGTGTGCGCTGGCTTGAAGGCTTTTTACGCAGTTATTCGGGTAGCGTTATCGTGGTAAGTCACGACCGTGCTTTTTTGGACAATATGGTTGATCGGATAGCTGAAATTGATCTTGGTCATGTTCAGCTCTATAAAGGAAACTATTCTGCCTATCTTCGTCAGCGCGAAGAGCGTATTGAGAAGCTTAAAGAACAAGCGGCTAAGCAGGCTGAAGAGATTGCTCATATGCAAGCCTTTATTGACCGCTTTCGCTATAAGCCCACAAAAGCGAAACAGGTCCAGGATCGTGTGCGCAAGTTGGAAAAAATGGAACGTATTCAGGTGCCACCTGAGAAAAAAAGCGTTCATTTTAACTTCCAGCAACCACCTCGTACGGGAGATCTTGTTGTTGAAGTAAAAGACCTTCATAAATCTTTTGGAGAAAAAGTAATTTATGATGGCTTGGATTTGTCGTTATACCGAGGGGACAAGGTTGCGCTCGTTGGTCCAAATGGCGCAGGTAAATCTACGCTTTTAAAGATGATAGCAGGCGTACTTAAACCTGATTCAGGACAGATTCGCTATGGTACCCATGTGAGCAAAACTTATTTTGCCCAACATCAGTTAGAGGAATTGCATCCTGGCAATACAGTATTTGAAGAGTTAGATAACGCAGCTCCTGGTTGGAATATTTCTCAAGTGCGAACATTGCTTGGATCATTTTTGTTTCAAAATGATGATGTGGACAAAAAAGTCTCGGTACTATCAGGTGGAGAGAAATGTCGTCTCGCTCTCGCAAAGATGCTGGTGGCACCAAAACCGCTGCTTTGCCTAGACGAGCCAACAAACCATTTAGATATTGCGAGTGCTGATATCCTTGAACAGGCCCTACAGCAGTTTGAGGGTACTATTTTGCTTATTACGCACGATCGTCATCTTATTCGTTCAGTAGCGAATCGCATCATAGAGATAAAACCAGGAAAAGTTACTTCGTTTGCAGGAGATTACGATTACTATCTCTATAAAACTGAACTTGAAGAGCAGGATTCGTATGAATCTATCCAGATAAGCAAAGGTAAAAGTGCTACCAGTGGTATCAAGATGGCTCCTGCTCAAGCACCTTCAAGTTCGTTTGTCAAAAGCTCACAGCAAACAAAGGGCGAAGGAGCTAACCATGCGAAGGAGCCTTCTTCGCGTGATTTTGTTGGTGTGCCAACATCAGGCAAGTCTGGTGTTGATACGGATAGCCTCACGGCACCGCGGGGTTCAGCGCCAAAATCAAAAGAGCAAAAACGCCTTGAAGCAGAAGCGCGAAATCGTGCTTATGCAGCTTTAAAAAATCAGCGTAAGCGAGTAAAAGAGCTTGACTCGATGATTGAGCGAGAATCTGCTCGGATGGAAGAGATCTTAGCTCTTTTAGCTGATCCAGATTTCTACATGAACGAAGACGCTTCGAGTGATGTTATTGCTGAACACGCGCAATTAAAGGCATCGCTTGCTGCCCATGAAGAGGAATGGATTATGCTTTCTGAGGAAATAGAGGAAGAGATGAGAAAAAGCAAGGAGGCTTTATCATGAGCCTAGATTTACATGTAGTGCTTTTTGAACCTGAAATTCCTCAGAATACGGGCAATATAGCACGAACTTGTGCATGTACGGGGGCAACCCTTCATCTCGTTGAGCCAATGGGTTTTCGCGCTACGCAGAGAAACATGAAACGAGCGGGGCTTGATTATTGGGATAAGGTTACAATTGTTCGCCACGCGAGCGTACAGCAATTTTTAGAAGAATATGCCGGCAAGCAGATGTTTTTCTTTACGGGTAAGGCGCATTCTTCATATTGCGAGCGCGTATACGAAGGGGAAGTCTATCTTATTTTTGGGCGAGAGAGTCGCGGTATAGACGATGAGGTTTTGCAGGCTCATGCCGATGAATGCGTGCGCATTCCCATGCGGTCAGGACTTCGCTCGCTGAATTTATCCAATGCTTGTGCCTTAGGGGTATACGAGGTGTTGAGGCAAAATAATTTTGAAGGTCTCGATGAAGAGGGACGTGGATAAGAATGTCTTATCGCGTTCGCATCGAAAGTTTCGAGGGGCCTTTCGATCTGCTACTTTATTTAGTCAGTCGACAAAAAGTCAGCATTGGTTCTATTTCCTTGTCGGAGATTACCGATCAATATCTTTCTGAAGTGCAGCGTATGAGAAACGTTGACCTTGATGTTGCAAGCGATTTTCTGCTGGTGGCATCCACTCTCCTTGAGATTAAGGCGGCAAGTCTTATACCTCATGAGGAATCAGAAAAACTCGACGAAGAGTTTGATGAGATTTCACCTGATGAAATGCGTGATGCGCTTGTTGACCATCTTCTGGAATATAAGAAATTCAAAAATGCTGCTACTGCGCTTCAAGCACGTTTTGAAGCGGAAGAGCGAATGCATGCTCGACCTTTTGGGCCTGATCGTTCGTTTTTAACGCTCGTTCCTGATTATTTAGCAGGAGTGAAAATCGAAAAGCTTGGACAACTTTGTGCTGCTTGTATCGCCAGACGTGATGTTTTTCTTCTTGAATCAGAACATATCGCTGCACGAGTTATTCCGGTGGAAACTCAAGTGCGGCTTGTTTATGATCGGGTTTGTGAAAAGAAGCAGGTTCATTTTTCTGACTTTGTTTCCAATCAGGATGATCCTCATCTTATCGTGGTTACCTTTTTGGCGATATTGGAATTGTTTAAGCGCAATATGGTATCTCTCAGTCAAGATGAATTATTTGGTGATATTGCAATTTATGTCGAAGAAGATGCAAACCGACAAATACTTGACGAAGATACTGAATTCGATTCAGTGATAGAGGACGCATAATGCTAGATTCAGAAAAATCATGGTTAGCAGGCGCTCTGGAAGCGATGCTGTTTGTTACCGATGAACCGGTTACTGTTTTGACATTTGCTGACATGCTGGAGGCAGAGCCAGCAATCATTCAGGAAACGCTTGAGGAGCTTCAGCGGTCACTCGAGCATGACGAGCGTGGTATTCAATTGCGAGAGGTGGCGGGTGGTTGGCGATTGTATTCGCATCCTCGATACCACGAGCTCATAGAAAAGTATGTTTTGTCGTGGGATACACGAAGGCTTTCTCAAGCTGCATTAGAGACGCTTGCGGTGGTGGCGTATTGTCAGCCTATAACGCGCAATGGGGTTGCTTCGGTTCGAGGAGTAAGTTCTGATAGCTCGATCAATTCTTTGGTAGAGAAGGGGCTTTTGCGAGAAGCAGGAACGCAAGATGCTCCAGGCAATCCAGTGCTTTACGCAACCACTACTACCTTTCTGGAGAAATTTGGCTTACGCTCGGTTGCTGCTTTACCGCCTCTTGAGTCATTTGCTCCTGATGAAGAAACTCGTGCCTTTATCGCCGAGCGATTAAATATTGTTCGCCCAGAAGATGAGACCTATTCTCTCGATACAGAAACTGAGAAGAAGGTTGAAGATTTAGCTCGTGCAGAATCTATGCAAGAGGCAATGCAGACCATGCTCAGCGATGCGCTTGCTGCAGGGGTGGGCGCAGTTGAAAAAATCAACTTCGATGAATTGGTATTCGATGAAGATGACTAATGAGCCTATGCGATTGCAAAAGTTTCTTGCTCGAGGAGGCGTTGCGAGCAGAAGGGCGAGCGAGAAGCTTATTCTAGAGGGTCGCGTATCAGTGAATGGCCAGGTGGTTGTGGAACTGGGAACAAGAGTGGATCCTTCTACTGATGAAGTAAAAGTTGATGGTAAGCTTGTGACTCTCGGGGGAGATTCGGTAGTTCTTATGCTTCACAAACCAGCAGGCTACCTAACTTCTATGAAGGATGATCGGGGAAGGCCTTGCGTTGCACAGCTTGTTCCCTGCGAGACGTATCCAGGGTTGTTTCCCATTGGCAGACTCGATTTTGATACGACGGGACTTTTGCTTTTTACTACTGATGGTGAACTGGGAAACGCTTTACTTCATCCCTCGTTTCATGTGGATAAGGAATATCGCGTAATGGTTAAGGGGGTTCCTTCTGAGGCTGCTCTTAATGCTTTAAGAGAGGGTGTACTTTTAGAAGATGGCCTTACTGCTCCAGCCCGTGTTTCAATTGTGAAACAACTTAAGGGCTCTACGGTGTTAACAATTACCATTCACGAAGGAAAAAAACGGCAAATTAAGCGAATGTGTGAAGCGGTGGGATGTCCTGTTGTTCGGCTCCATCGAGAAAAGTTTGGTCCGATTGATCTTGGTGATCTCTCTGAGGGAGCTTATCGATTACTTCTCGATGAAGAGGTAGCACAGCTGCGGGCTTCGATCGGTTAGCAATGGTACACTTTTGCGTGAATAGAGATAAATAGAGACAAGGAGAAGGAATTATCTATCATGGATACGCGTTTTACCTCAATTATGACTATTGGTCTTGGAATGATAGGGTCATCATTTGTTATGGCGTATCGCGCTGCGTATCCTGATTCATATATCATCGGAGTTGATATTTCTCAAGACACGATAGACGAAGCGCAAGAGCGAGGATGGATTAATGAAGGCCTACTCGCTACCGATGATTTGTCAGAGGCGCTTTCTCGTTGTGATTTAGTGATGATCGCAACGCCTGTTCCCGTAGTTCCAGACTATTTTTGCTTGATAGCTGAAAATGATTTTGCAGGTGTTGTGACCGATACCTGTTCAACAAAGGCAATTGTGAGTCAGCAGGCAAAAAAGATTCTTCCTCATCCAGAAAAGTATATTCCGGGTCATCCTATGGCTGGTTCAGAAAAAAGCGGTATTGAAGCAGCGCGTGAAGATTTATTTCAGGGTGCTCATTGGGTTTTATGTCCTGATGAGGCAACGTCTGCTCAAGACTATGCGGATATGCATGAAATGCTTACAGGTCTTGGTGCTCGCGTGGTGTCGCTTCCTCGAGATACCCACGATGAAGTGGTAGCGATTGTAAGCCATGTTCCTCATTTTGTAGCGTCATCGTTAGTGGAATTAGCGGTACGACATGCAGGTGATCAAGAGGCCTTATTCCGTTTGGCTGCTGGTGGTTTTAAGGATTCCACCCGTATTGCAGCGGGTTCTCCTGCTTTATGGACCGGTATTGCATTTGATAATCGAAATGCCATCGTGGAGGGCCTTGATGAGATTCAGACCATTTTAAAAAATTATGCAGATACCTTGCGTGAAGGTGATAAATCTGAGTTCACTTCACTTTTAGATCGTGCAGCGCAGGCTCGTCGTGCACTTCCGGCAAAGTGGGTTCCCGCAACGGAAGATTTGCTCGAAGTGAGAATTCCTCTTACGAATCGTCCTGGCATAATTGCTGAAATAACAACTATTGCATCGAAGGCGGGTTGTAACGTACAGTCTATAGATATAGATCATATTACGTCGTCAAGTGCTGTGCTGGATTTGATTCTTACAGATGAAGGTGATATCGGAAAACTGTCGACACAACTCATAAAAGCCGGGTTTAGCGTTTCGTTCAACCCTTTGTTTAAGGAGTAGTTATGACCTCACCAAACACAACTCGTATTGAACCACTCGCTCGCCCACTCGATGGAGTAGCGGCGGTACCCGGGGATAAATCTATTTCTCATCGCGCGGTAATGTTTGCTTCTATGGCAGAAGGTACTTCGCGACTCACAGGGGTTCTTAATTCTGCTGATGTTCGCTCGACTATTGCTGCAATGTCCGCTTTGGGGGCTACGGTTGCTCTTGAGCGTCAGCTCGATGGTTCTCTTGCGGGTGGTATTACTGGTTGGGGGGCAAATGGCCCAACGCAGCCAACAAAACCTATTGATTGTGGTAATTCAGGTACAACGGCTCGTCTGTTAATGGGGATTTTAGCCCCATGGAACATCAAGGTAGAAATTACGGGTGATGAATCATTAAAAAAGCGCCCCATGCGTCGTATTATTGCGCCTTTAATGAAAATGGGTGTTCGCTTTGAACCTGAGGCGTGCGAGACTTTGCCGGTAACTATTATGGGCACTCCAAACCTTAAGGCGATTACGTATGATTCTCCTATGGCATCAGCTCAGCTTAAAACTGCGGTTCTACTTGCTGGCTTAGGGGCTACAGGCGAAACGGTTATTAATGAGCCTGCCATTTCACGTAATCATACTGAATTAATGTTACCTGAATTTGGTGTTAAGGCAGGAATGGCTTTCCGTCGGGCTTCAGTAGAAGGACCTGTTACTCTTCATGCGAACGAAGTTGATGTTCCAGGAGATCCTTCTTCAGCGGCGTTTCTTATCTGTGCTGCCTTGTTGAAGCCTGGCAGTTCAATTCAGATTGAAAAGGTAAGTCTTAACCCTGGACGAGTTGGTTTTATCCGCACACTTGAGCGTATGGGTGCTTCGATAGAAGTTCGTTATCTTACTGCTGAAGGTAAGGAACCCATTGGCATTATTGAGGCTGCGTATACTCCTCATTTGCGTGGGTGCGAAATTCCTTCACAACATATTGCTTCAGAGATTGATGAAATACCTGTTTTGGCACTTGTTGCCGCCCATGCATCAGGCATTACGGTATTTCGTGGGGTAAGTGAGCTTACCAAGAAAGAGTCGAATCGATTGGATGCGATTATTCAAGGTCTCGAATTGATGGGCGTGAATGCCTGGGCAGAAAACGATAATCTCTATATTGAAGGACAGCCGGGTCTGGAAGTGCCTGAAGGGTTGGTGTTTGATTCTCGAAAAGATCACCGTTTAGCGATGACCTGGGCTTTGGCGGGATTGTGCTCCCATCATGCAGTTGACATCATTGACTTTGATTGTATTTCTGTAAGTTTCCCCCGTTTCTTAGAGGTAATGAGAGGGCTTGCCTAATGATTATTGCAATAGATGGACCATCGGGTGCAGGAAAGTCTACGGTTGCCAAAGCGGTTGCCAAAAAGCTGGGTTTTTCTTGTTTGGATACTGGCGCAATGTATCGTGCGGTTGCATGGAAGGCTTTGCAGGAAGGGATCTGCCTTACTAACGGGCAGGCGCTTACTGAAATTGCGCAAAATCACACCATTAGTTTTGGACACGAAGAAGGTAATCCTGTTCCAAAGCGAGTTTTTTGTGATGATCAAGAGATTACCGATGAGATTCGTACAGCGAAAATAGACAAAAGCGTTTCGGCGGTGTCGGCAGTACCGGGGGTAAGGCAGGCATTGGTTGAGCAGCAGCGTCGTATCGGTTCTGAAGGTAATTACGTAGTAGAAGGACGCGATATTGGAACGGTGGTATTTCCCGGTGCGGAAGTAAAAATATTTCTGAGCGCTACCCCTGAGGAGCGTGCTCATAGACGAGTACGTCAAAACGTTGATCGTGGGGTGGGCTCTATCGACTACAACGAGGTTCTTGCTGATATTGTGCGTCGAGACGAGTTGGATTCAAGCCGCGATACCTCTCCTTTAAGACCAGCAGATGATGCTCTCTGTATTGACTCTACTGGTAAATATATCGAAGAAATAATTGCAATGATTTGCGGTAGCGCACAAGCAAAAATGTAGAGAAGGCTAGGATACCGTTCGTAATGTTTAGTGTTCATGAAGAATTCTGGGATCGTCCCTGCATGGGAAATGATCAAACAAATCATGTTCCCCGGTTTTTGATTTATATTATTGCGGGTATTCTGAATTTCGTTTTCCGCGTATTTTTCCGCATGAAAATCGAAAATCAAGAAGTGATTGATAAATTTAAGGGCAAAACAACTGGTGCGGTACTTATCGCTCCTCATTACTCTTATCTTGACGTTATTGTGGCTTTTCTTTCTGTTCGCCCACGCGCTTGGCTTCGTCTTATGGCACGTGATTCCCTGTTTGTAGCAGGAAACAATTTTCTAGGTGAAATAATCTCTCGTGCAGGAGCGTTTCCGATTAAGCGAAATACTGCAGATCGTACCGCTATGAAGCGTGCTGCACGTATGCTTAAAAATGGCGAATGGGTTGGAATTTTTCCGGAAGGAACACGAAGGAGCAAGGGAAGCAATAAGCCTGAGCTTCATGCAGGTGCTGTTTTGATTGCTCGTATGGGGAAGGCTCCCATCGTTCCTCTTGGACTAGAGAATGTTGCAAATATCAAACGAAAAGGGGAGCGTGTTCGTTTTCCAAAAGTAATCGTTCGATTTGGTGAACCTATTTCGCTTGATTCCTTTGATTTTCTACCCAAGGATGAACGAATGGATGCCTGCGCTTGGTATACCATGCGTGAGGCGTATGCCTTAACGTTTAACTGTCCTGCTCATGAGGTGAATATGGCTGAGTTGTTCCCCGATGCGAAGGATTATACCGAAGTGTTTGAACAGCATCCTATTGCCGCTTTTGATCCTGCAACTCTGCCAGATTATCTTCCAAAAGCTAAATCGGAGTCTTAAATGGGAACTCTCACGGTAATTCGCGCTGAACATGCAGGAGCTTGCTATGGGGTACAGCGTGCGCTCGATATGACCTTAAAGGCAAATGATTCTGATGGTTCAGTTTGTACTCTTGGTCCTTTGATTCATAATCCTCAGGTGGTTTCCGAATTGGAGGAGCAAGGTATTCATGTTGCTCAATCAGTATCTGATGTGCAGGCAAAGAAGGTTGTTATTCGTTCTCATGGGGTAGTTCCTCAGGTAATCGATGAACTTGTTTCGCGGGATCTGTACGTGGTAGATGCAACTTGTCCGCATGTGATGCGTGCTCAGCGTGCTGCGGCTAAGCTGGCGCATGAAGGAAGACAAGTTCTTGTTGTCGGCGAAGCGGGGCATCCTGAAGTTGAAGGGATATCTGCTCATGCACGTGCTGCGGGTGGCGATTGCATTATCGTAGGCGGCGTTCAGGATATTCCCTCTGTACTTTCTTCCCGTATTGGTGTTGTGGTGCAGACCACTCAATCAGAATCAAAGCTTGCTGAAGTTCTTAATGCCCTTGAAGATAAAAAACTTGATATTGAAGTGAGGAACACAATTTGTTCCGCTACTACCCAACGCCAAAAATCTGCCATAGCGCTTGCCCAAAAGGTAGAGGTGATGGTAGTCATTGGAGGGCGTAATTCTTCTAATACAACTCGCCTTTATGAAATATGTCTAAAGTATTGTCCGTATACCTATCACATTGAATCGGCAGACGAGATCGAACCTTCCTGGTTTAATGATGGGCAAACTGTAGGGGTTACGGCAGGAGCTTCTACTCCCGATAATCAAATTGAAGATGTGATTGCGCGACTTCATTCGTTATAGGCAGCAATCGCAGGATAATTCCCATCGATTGTTCCTAAAAGAGCAAATCACCATACGATGTTGGTGTGTTCTGATAAAGTGCTGGGTTTTGCGTGGTATCCTGAAAGCTTGAAAAGACAAACGAATCCTTTAGCTAGGAGTAACTATGTCATTACCAATTGTTGCTATTGTGGGGCGTCCAAACGTGGGCAAGTCTACGATGGTTAACCGTCTTGCGGAAAATAATGAAGCAATTGTTCACGAAATGCGTGGCGTGACACGAGATCGTTCGTATCATGAAGCTGACTGGAATGGACGTTCGTTTACGCTCATTGATACGGGTGGTATCGAAATGGGAAGTGACGATGCCTTCCAAAGCTCGATTACTTCTCAGGCGCTTGCTGCTACCGAAGAAGCCGATGTCATTGTTTTTCTTGTTGATGGAAAAACGGGAATCAATGCTGACGATGAGGAAGTTGCTCGTATCTTACGACGTTCCAAAAAGCCCGTACTTTTGGCGGTAAATAAGCTTGACAGCGTAAAGCAGGAAGGCGAGCTTTGGGAATTCTATCAGCTTGGCTTAGGTGATCCTCGTCCTGTTTCAGCGCTTCACGGTACGGGAACGGGTGATCTATTAGATGAAATAGTTTCGCTTTTCCCTGAAGATAAAGTTGAAGAAGATGTGCTTGATTCAATTAATGTAGCTATTATTGGGCGTCCAAATGCTGGTAAATCATCACTTACCAATAAGCTTACCAACGATAATCGCTCTATCGTATCTGATGTGGCAGGTACCACGCGTGATGCTATCGATACTGTTGTAGAGCATGAAGGAACGTATTACACCATTGTTGATACGGCGGGTCTCCGAAAGAAAAGCGTTGTTCATGAAGATGTAGAGTATTACGGATTTGTTCGTGCCATGCGTGCGATAGATCGCGCGCAGGTGGTATTACTTGTCATTGATGCAACGCTTGGCTTAACTGACCAGGATCAGCGAGTTGCAGGTATGGCAGCGGAACGCGGATGCGCCATGGTGGTCCTTTTGAATAAATGGGATTTGGTGGAAGGTCCAGAGGCTAAAGCAGAAATTCGCGAACGTATTGAGGATCGCTTAACGTTTGTTGGTTATGCTCCTGTTATTGCGATTTCGGCGCTTTCTGGCAAAAACGTTCATCGCATCTGGAATGCCATTGATACTGCATATCAAAACTATTCTTCGGTAATTTCTACCAGTCGATTAAATGTATGGCTGCAGGATATTCGCGAGTTCGGACATACCATTTCTAAGGGTAAACGAATCTTGAAATTGAAGTATGTGACCCAGACGGGTACCGAACCTCCTTTCTTTACCTTTTTCTGTAACCACCCCGATCTGGTAGAGCCTTCATTTGAGCGCTACTTAGAGAATCGACTACGTTCGACTTTTGGATTTGAGGGAACTCCTATACGTTTGAAGTTTAAGAAGAAGGACTAAAAGATGCTGTCTTGTTTTGGTTTTTTTGTTCTGCTATTTCTGATTGCGTTTTTATTGGGATCTATTCCTTGGGGCGTTATTATTTCGCGCGCGTTTTACCATACTGACGTTCGTGAGCATGGTTCAGGAAATATTGGAACAACCAATGCAATGAGAACGCTTGGAAAAGTAGGAGGCTCTGCAGTCTTTATTCTCGATTTCGGTAAGGGTGTTTTAGCGGGTGTTATTGCAACCTTATTTGCGAGTCAGGTTTTAACAGATTTGACAGCGTTGCGAGAGCTTTGTATTGCGACAGGGATTACAGGACCTAATCCTGATGACGCTGCGGTTCTCTTTAGAACTACCCAGATATGTCTTAGTATCGCTTTTCTTGGTTGTATTTGGGGTCATATTTTTAGTCCTTGGTTGAAGTTTAAAGGTGGTAAAGGAATTGCAGTGGCGGTAGGATGCCTTGTTTCTACCTTTGGACTAACGGGCACTCTTTTGGAATTGGCGATATTTATTATTCTTGTTGCTACTACTAAATATGTGTCAGTTGGTTCAATCGCAGCAGCGATAGCTTGTCCGTTTTTTGCCTTGTATTTTTTTGGAGGCAACGGAATAGCGATCGCGGTATGTTTAATTGCTGCACTTACGGTAATTTGGGCTCATCGAGAAAATATTGCTCGTCTACGTGCGGGAAATGAGAATAAGATTGGTTCAAAGAAAGCTCAATCTCAGTAAGGGATGAGGTAAACCATGAAAAAGATCGCGGTCATAGGGGCAGGATCATGGGGGACTGCGCTTGCTCAGACACTTGCGGTAGGAGGTAATGAGGTTTGCATGTGGGCACGCAAGGAAGAAGTTGCTCAGTCTATTACGCAAACCCATCGAAATCCTCGCTATTTAACCGGTATCGTGTTAGAAAAGGCAATCAGTGCTACCAGTAGTTTGGATGCCTGCGTGAAAGATGCCCAGGCTGTTGTTATGGTGACGCCCTCTCGTCTTACCCGTTCTTTTGCCGAGCAGCTCTCACCTCTTCTCTCTCAGGATATTCCCCTTATTTTGTGTTCTAAGGGTGTTGAAGAAGGTACGGGCATGGTGCCTATGCAGGTTTTTGAAGAAGTGTTGGATAATCCCAGCCGCCTTGCAGCCCTTTCAGGTCCTAACCATGCAGAAGAGGTTGTGTTAGGAATACCTGCGGGAACGGTTATCGCATCACCTAATAACGAAACTGCATGCTTTTTCCGTGATCTGTTTACTACCAGCACGTTTCGTTGCTATACCTCAGAAGACTATATTGGTGTTGAGCTGTGTGCTGCCTATAAAAACGTTATTGCTATTGCCGTAGGTGCGTCGTATGGCATGGGCTATGGAGACAATACTGCTGCAATGCTGATGACAAGAGGTATGGCAGAAATGAGTCGCCTTGTTTGTGCTTGTGGTGGTAAAGCTTTAACAGTTATGGGGCTTGCAGGTGCGGGCGATCTTATTGCAACCTGTACATCCGAACATTCTCGTAATCGGACTTTCGGGAAAGCACTTGCTCAAGGCGGCACTCTTGAAGCTTATGAAAAACGTACTCATATGGTTGTTGAAGGTGCCCTTGCTTGTAAGACTATCTGTCCTTTGGCAGAGCGCTATCAGGTAGAACTACCCATTGCTACCGCAGTTCGTTCGATGGTTTGGGAACACGGTGCGCTTGAATCGATTGCTCACGAGTTATTTAATCGACCGTTAACTACAGAGTTTTGGGGTCTTGTAGATTCCGAGGCGCTCTCGTGAGCTTGTCGGTACATAGCAGTAATGGTGTTCGAGAAACGTCTTCATTTACGTACTTTGTATATCGCACTCCGCTAGGGCGAATAACGTTGGCTTCTGATGGCGAAGCGCTTACTCAAATGGCTTTTGGGGTAGCTGAATTTAAGGGCGAATATCGTCCTTGTGCTTTAACCAATCAAGCTTCCAGTGAAGTTCTCGAATATCTTGCGAAAAAGCGTGAAACCTTTACTCTTCCTCTTCATCCTAAAGGTAGTACTTTTCAAAAAAAGGTTTGGGATTGCGTATCGTCTATACCGTATGGACAAACAAAAACGTATGCTCAAGTCGCAACAGATATAGGGACTCCTAAAGGGATTCGTGCTGTTTCGTCTGCCTGCATCCATAATCCTCTTCCCCTTTTTATTCCCAGTCATAGGGTGGTTGGAATTCATGGGGATATGGGAGGTTTTGTGACAAATCCAGCAGTTAAACAATACTTGATCAATCTTGAATCGCGGAAAGATAATTAACAGCGAAAAGATATGTTTAAAAACCGCGTAAACCTGAGTTAGAAATGCAGCAGTGGGGAAAGGAAAAAAGGTGTTTGGAGAAGTAAAGATTGCTCCCTCAATTCTTTCGGCTGATTTTATGAATATGGAACAGGATATTCATATGCTTGAGAGGGGCGGTACCGATTTTATCCATGTTGACGTAATGGATGGTCATTTTGTCCCCAATCTTACTTTGGGTGTTCCTTTTGTAGCGCAGCTAAAGAAGATAACCGATATCTCTCTTGATGTTCACCTGATGATTTCAAACCCCTTAGAGCAGCTTGATTGGTATTTAGAAGCAGGCGCTGATTGGGTTTCTGTACATAGGGAGGCCTTACGTGATGATGAAGAAGTACGTCAAGCAATTGAGCGCATAAGATTGGCAGGTGCCCATCCTGCGCTTACGGTTAAACCTGACTATCCTATTGAAGAACTGGAACCCTATATTGCTGATCTTGATATGGTTTTAGGAAATGATATAACAACACCTGTTGCGGTGAACGAATTTGAAAGGGCAGGCTTTGACGGTGTCTTTGACAGGGAGAAGATTTCTCTTGTAATGGATCACTTTAC
>ENA-OPAH01000415-OPAH01000415.1-human-gut-metagenome-genome-assembly--contig:-NODE-415-length-34899-cov-7.917489_pt1 | contig 34899 bp, 38 predicted proteins | sample MGYA00241050_ERZ501416 | MGnify/ENA primary metagenome ERZ501416 (study PRJEB25962, sample SAMEA2042632) | human gut metagenome | biome: human gut; feature: human-associated habitat; material: faeces... | reverse complement strand
AGTATGATTGTGCCTTTGTGGATAATGAAATGCCTTATGGCAGAGTCCCGCAGGGGCATCCGGTGATCGTAGATTATTTCTATCATGAGGAAATCCGTGGGACAGAGAATACCGGAAAAAGAAATCGCTAACTTCAAGTTTGTATATTTCATCAAAAGTTGCATATTTAAATAAACAAGGGGAGATGGTAAAATGAAAGCTCATGAATATTGGTTTAGTCGCTATGGTGTCAGGAGAAATCCTGGCATTTTTTATGTCTTTTTGCACTTCAAAAAATAATTTCAAAAAACTTCTAAAATCATGTCCGATTTTGTCTCTCCCAATACAACGGCTGCATTATTCAAAAATTCTTTCTTCCAATTGTGGAGAAGATTGGGTTGAATGTTGTCCTCAACTGCAAGCGTATTAAGATCTTTTTCTCCTTTCAGCATTCGAGAACAAGATCGGATTTAAATTTGGCACTAAAATTTCTTCTTTTGTCTGGACATAGCAATGAATCCTTTCTTTCATACTGATTTTAGTATATCAGATTCATTATAATCCGTCCGAAAAAGTGTCTAAATTTATGAGACCATTATAGGAGAGTAAAGATAAAAAAAGGTGGTTTATTAGTCTGTTAATCGGTATAATAATGATTACAGGGGGTGTTTTGGATATTTGCAATATGAGCGTGACATGGATGTGTATGGTTCAGCTATGATCAGTCGGTTCCGAATGCATTATATATGACTGTGTATGCATCAAAGTGGCAGACGAAAAAAGGAACACAGCTAATGATACACAATACTATTATGATGTGAAAAACGAAAAAGTACTCATGATTTATGATGGTATGGTTGATGGTGAAGATAATCCAGAGCTTATTGAAAAAATACTTGTCATGCATGGAAAGCAACAGCAAAAACAACAGGAAGATCTGGATGATGCAGCAGATGCAGAAGGATGGATTGATGTTTGCAAAGAAACTGATGCTTAGCACAGGAAAATAATGGAGAAGCTGCAGGAAAATGAAAAATCGAAAATACAATTCAAAATTATTTTTGGAGTGGATCAGGTAGGATAGAAGTAAAAAAATATTTGACATAGTTATCCTGTTCTCGGTATCATAAATATGGATATAAAATCAAGTGCACAGAATTCATGGGAATATGTGCATGAGATCACGGGAGGAACAATGAAAAGTAAAAAGATCGGGATGCAGGCACTAAAAATTGCGATAGGAAGCAGTCTTGCGATTTACATAGCCAATCTGTGTGGACTGAAGTATTCACTGGCGGCAGGGAGTGTTGCACTTCTTACGATGGTGACTACAAAGTGGAAAACTGTCAAATTATCGGTAGCGAGGGTTGTAACATTCATAATTTCAGTACTTATGGCACTTATTATATTCTCGGCAGTAGAATCAGAATGGATGGCATATGGTATTTATGTGTTTTTTGTGGTTATTATCGCAGAGATGCTTGGATGGGGAGCGACGATTTCTGTAAATGCACTGATCGGAATGCATTTTCTGGAAGTCAGAGATTTTGAATTTGATTTTATTGCAAATGAATTTATGCTGGTATTGATCGGAATTACGATGGCACTGGTCCTGAACTTGTTTTATGATTATGGAAGTCAGCGCAAGGCGTTGGTCGAAAATATGCGATATACGGAAGAACGTCTGCAGATGATACTTGGAGAGATTTCGGCATATCTGGCGAATAAGGAAATGCAGAGAAATGTATGGGATGATATCTGTGCGTTGGAAAAAGAGGTTCAGGGCTTTATCCAGGATGCCTATGAATATCAGGATAATACGTTTCAGTCACATCCGGGATACTATATCGATTATTTTGAAATGCGTATGAAGCAGTGCAATGTGATCCATAACTTACATTATGAGATGAAGAAAATCAGGCATATGCCAGATGAGGCAATGATCATTTCGAGTTATGTGTTTGATATGCTGGTATGTGTGAAGGAACATACAGTTCCGACAGCTCAGTTGGATGAACTACATGAACTTTTTGCGATTATCAGGAACAATTCACTTCCAAAGACCAGAGAGGAATTTGAGAGCCGTGCGATGCTGTACCATATCCTGATGGATCTGGAAGAATTCCTTGTATTTAAAAGAAGGTTTGTGGATGGACTGGATGATAAAAAGCGAAAATTATACTGGGATAATTAAGCTCTCATTTGTCAAAAAGAATGTGTTATGGCACATTCTTTTTGACACTTTCAGATCATCAAATTCCTGATAATAAAAAATCAGGAACCGGATGGGATACGGATAATAAGTTTTTCACCGTTTTTTGTAACAGAAGTAAGAACCGGGATATGCTTTTTGCGAAGCTGATGCACGACCGGGTAAATAGAAAACATATCTCCATCGACATAGACAGCTTCCGGTTTCGTTTTCAGCAGATCTTTTACCAGATCTTTGATATATTTTTTCCACTCTGTTTTTTTCATTTCTATTTCAGCATAAATTCCATTGATATCTAAAGCAGGGAGATCAGGCAGAGGTTTGTGGATAATTTTTACATGCGTGAGTTCTGGCAGTTTCATTAAAAGTGTGTCTGTAGAAGTGTCGGAACTGAGATTTACAAGGGTAATCTCGTCAGTAAAGGTATCCAGACTGATCTGACATGCTTTTCGTGCATCTTCTAAAGTAGCTGTAGTCATCAAAAAGCCGCCCTTGTGACAGAAAGAAGCACTCGAAAGACCGGTTTCTTTCTGGAGTTCTTCATTTTCCAGACCGAGCCATTCAGATGGAAAACTGCATTTATAATTCAGGGAATATTCTTTTTTCTGAGGCTGGATACAGTAACCACCGCGGTTGGATGGAAAAATAACGAAAGCGATATCTGTTTCGGAAAGACGTTTCTGGCATGGAATGAATTCAGGAAGGACCAGAATACGGGAATCAGCTTCAGGATTTTGTGTTTCGAGAATTTCTTCGATCCGCTTGTCAGCACGTTCATTTCCAAGGTAACGGGCAAATTTATTGTCAAGGATCATTCCGGCAACACTGACTGCACGGAAAAAGGCTTCATCGGTTCCGCCATCTTCGTCCCAGGAAGGATTGAAGCTTCCAATCAGTGAAGCCAGTTCATTTTTTTCACCGGTATTATCATTATTATCCAGTGGCTGGACAAAAGCTTCGTCAAACTTAGCAGCAAGCTCTTCCCCCAGGATTTCGGTACCAAGTTCTTCCCAGAGAAGGCCGAATGCCGCGTAAGGGATGCCATTTTCACGGATGCGGCTGTCTTTCTGGTGATGGTCATATCTGCCGCGCCCAATGTCGAATATGATGCCGTCAAAGTCTTCGGGTACTTTATTACCACGAAGGATTGTAATTTCCGGATTTAAATATAATAACAATGCAGAGGAAAATACATCATCTGCGTGGAATTTTCCACTATGTGTAAATGCGGAAGCATCTTTTAGGCGGATCTTTTTTAATAATTCATTCATCTTAATCTCTCCAAATAAAAATAGTTTTGCTAATGTAATAATGTATAAGCAGAAAAGGAAAATGTCAAGTGTGGAAAATAGTAGAATTCCGGGCTGTTTCGCAGAGAGGATGGGGAGTTTTGTCAGGATGTGATAATAATCCGGATCATAATGTGCCATCACGCTATGAAAAGATTTATGGATTTTTAGAACTCCCGGATACGCCGGAGGAAAAAGTGGGTTCTCTCCGGCATCCGGGGGAAAAGTCACATGGATATGCAGCTGAGGTGATTGTAAGCTATCTGGAAGAACAGCTTATCTGTCAAAAATAGATTCCAGGATTCTGACAAAGTGTTCCAGCCCTTCCTGATCTTCTTCATCAAAACGGGCGAGAACAGGGCTGTCGATATCCAGAACGCCAACGATTTCATTTCCTTTATGAAGCGGAATCACGATCTCGGAATTAGAGGCGCTGTCGCAGGCGATATGTCCCGGGAACTGGTGGACATCCTTTACCAGCATAACCTGATCGTTTGCCACAGCGGTTCCGCAGACACCTTTACCGATTTCAATTTCAATACAGGCAGGTTTGCCCTGGAAAGGACCAAGGACGAGCCTGCCTTCTCTCATCAGATAAAAACCAACCCAGTTGATGTTCAGAAGCGCATCACCGAGAAGGGCCGATGCATTTGCCAGATTTGAGATCTGGTGAGGGATTCCGTCAATCAGACCGCGGAGGCGGATTGAAAGCAGGGAATACAGTGGCTTTTTATCAACTGGCCATTCAAAATTCGAAGTATTCATAAAAAATCTCCTTAAATATTTCCGTTTAACACATCTTTCAATGTAATCTCGTAGAAGAAATCATGTACCATTCCATCAAATTTCTTCCACAAAGGGAGTGTAATGCACTGCTCTTCACGGCTGCAGACCTCGGCACCTGGAACCAGGCAAGCGACTGTAGCGAGATTGCCTTCCGCAAGTTCAAGAATCTCGCCGATAGTGTATTCAGAAGGTTCCCTGGTAAGCTGGTATCCGCCCCCTTTGCCACGGCGTCCTTTTAAGAGTTTCTTCTTTACAAGAATTTTCAGGACAATTTCCAGGTATTTTTCGGAAATTTCCTGGCGGATTGCGATCTCGTTAAGCGGAACATATTCTTCGTCCTTATGCTGGGCGAGATCAATCATCACGCGGAGTGCGTAACGTCCTTTTGTAGAAATCATAATTAGTTTTCCCCCATTTTTTTATATGTACAATAGCAGCACCAGAGAGTTTATGAACCCTGGTGCTTTTTTACCTATTATACCGTAGGGTTATATGTGTTTCAAGAAAAAAACAAAAAAATAAAATAACCTATTGACTTAGTAGGTAATAGATGATATTATACCAACTAAATTGATAGGAAATAAAGGTTATACAAAATAACCAGTACTGATAAATATGAACGGAGGAAGAAATAATGGCAGAATTTGATTATGAAGTAGTAAATGGAAGAAAGATCCGTGTACGTCCGCAGGAAGTTGTATCGGAGATAGATGAGAATGGATATTTTGTCCGCCAGCCAAATCATTTTACAGAAGGATTTGGAGAAGGAAAAAATCCGGTAGAAAAAGGCAGATACCATCTGGTATGGGCAAAGCTTTGCCACTGGTCTAACAGAGCTTCGATCGTAAGAGAACTTCTTGGACTGGAAGATGCAATCAGTGTCAATATGGTTGATCATGCAAAGCATGAGAAGAATCTTGGATGGGAATTCGTATACGACAAAGAACATATCGATCCGGTCCTTGGAATCCAGTTCTTAAGTGAAGCTTATTACAAAGCTGATGATGATTACACAGGAAGAACAACGGTACCGGCTCTGATCGATACAAAGACAGGAAAAGTTGTAAATAACGATTACACCTGGCTTACCAATTATTTTGAAGTAGATTTTAAACCGTTCCACAAAAAAGGAGCACCGGATCTTTATCCGGAAGAACTCAGAAAAGATATCGATGAGATGAATGACTGGCTCTTTGATAACATTAATAATGGAGTTTATAAAGCAACCTTTGCAAGATCAAAGGAAGCTTACTGGGATGCCTATAATTCTTTTTATGCAGCAATGGATATTCTGGAAAAACGTCTGGAAAATCAGAGATTTCTCTTTGGAGATTATGTGACAGACAGTGATGTGAGACTGTATGTGACGCTGGCGAGACTGGATATTCGTTACACCTGGCAGCTTGGACATACCAAACACCGCCTGATCGATTATCCGAATCTGTGGGGATATGCAAGAGACCTGTATCAGATTCCGGCATTCAGAAACAACACCTACTTTAAGGATTTCGCAAATCCAAACAACAAGAAGGTCGGCGCATTATTTTTTGAATCTTTCAATGCAAGATTTCTGGATGAGATCAATTTTGATGCATACTGGGGTGCACCGCATGACCGTGCACATTTAAGCAGCGATCCGGGCAATAAATTTAAGGCAGAAGAACAGTAGGAGGAACGAATTATGGCAGATTTTGAATATGTAGATGTAAATGGAAGACAGATCAGAGTAAGACCGAGAGAAACTGCACAGGAAATTGATGAATATGGAAATTTCCATCGTCAGTCAAACCGCTTCACGGAAGGTTTTGGAGAAGGGAAAAATCCGGTAGAAAAAGACAGATATATTCTTTTCTGGGCAAAAGGATGCAACTGGTCCAATCGGGTAGCGATCGCAAGAGAGCTTCTCGGACTTGAGGATGCAGTGAAAGTTGAGATCGTAGACTGGACAGACCGGGAAGAGAATCTTGGATGGGAATTTGTAAATTCCCCGGATCATATCAATCCGGAAACGGGCGCACAGTTCTTAAGTGAGCTTTACTACAATGCGGATGAAGAATACACAGGACGTACAACCGTTCCGGCATTTGTAGATTATAAGACAAAGAAAGTGGTAAATAATGATTACCACTGGCTTACAAATCATCTGGAAACAGCGTTCAGGCCGTTCCACAAAAAGGGAGCGCCGGATCTTTACCCGGAAGAATTAAGACCGGAGATCGATAAGCTGAACAAATGGCTCTTTGAAAATGTAAACAACGCTGTTTATCGAGCGCAGTTCGCTGAATCCTTACAGGCATTTGCCGATGGATATGAGACATTTTTCGCAGGGCTTGATGCAATGGAGGAAAGACTTGCAGACAAGAGATTCTTATTCGGAGATTATGTGACAGACAGTGATATCCGTCTTTATACAACCATCGCAAGACTGGATGTGTCTTATTCAAGAAATATCGGACCTTGCAAACACCGTCTGGTAGATTACCCGAATCTGTGGGGATATGCAAGAGATCTGTATCAGATCCCGGCATTCAGACATAACACATATTTTAAGGATTTTGCGGCATCTGTCGATCTGAATGAAGCAGATGAAGAGTATTGGGAAAATACATACTATGATATCGTGGTGCAGGAAACAGACTGGGATACTATTTGGAAGACACCGACAGGAAGAGAATCACTCAGTAAAGATCCGGCACACAAATTTAAAGCAGAAAAATAACAGACGAAAGACGAGGAAAAATATTATGAAAAAGTTGGCAAGCATTTTAGCAGTTACACTGGCAGCAGGAGTCCTGGCTACAGGATGCGGATCTTCTTCAGGAAGCGCTTCAAAGGACAGCTCTTCAGACAGTGGAAAGACAGTAATCAAAGCAGCAACCGGAGCAAACGCAAAACCATATGTCTATATAGGCGATGATGACAAGCCGGCAGGATACGATGTGGATGTACTGAATGCAGTTTTTGATAAACTTCCGGATTATGAACTGGAATACGAAGTGACTGATTTTGGATCTGTGCTTTCCGGACTGAACAGTGGAAATTATCAGATCGGAGTCAACAACTTCTCTTACAACGAAGACCGTGGAGCAAGTTATCTTTACTCTTATCCATATGACAAGATCAGCTATGTATTTGTAACAAAGAAAGGTGGAAAAGAGATCAAATCATTTGAAGATGCAGCAGGACTTTCTTTTGAAGGTGGTACGGGAATCAGCGTATCCAATGCAGTAGAAGCATGGAATGAAAAGAATCCGGATAAAGCGATCAATATTACTTACTCGGATGCAGATACATCTGTATTTTTACAGCATGTAGCAGACGGATCGCAGGATTTTACGATCATCGATCTGGCAATGTACAACTCTTACATGGAAGAATTTAACTATGATGTGCAGAAAAATGATATTCCGGAAGATGAAGCAAAAATGATTGCAGAAAACTCTTATGCATATTATATTTTTCCACAGGATCAGAAAGATTTAAGAGAACAGGTAGACAAAGCGCTGAAGGAGCTGAAGGAAGACGGAACCCTGACTGAGATCAGTAAAAAATGGTATGGTCAGGATACTGCACCGGAGGATGATAAGTTCGAGGAGACGATTAACTAATGGGTAAATTATTTGATGGAAAACTGGTATTTACACAGATACCGCTACTTTTAAAATATCTTCCGGTCACAATGGAACTGGCTGTCACAGCAATGATCGCCAGTCTCATCCTGGGACTGCTCCTTGCACTTGTGAAGATTAAAAAGGTACCGGTACTGAAACAGCTGGTAAGTATCTATATCTCGGTTATCCGCGGAACGCCGATCCTGGTTCAGTTATATGTGACCTATTTCGGTATTCCGATGCTCCTGAAATATATCAACTTTAAATGTGGAACCAACTACAATGTCAATGGAGTCGCACCAATCGTATATGCATTCGTTGCTCTGGCACTCAATGAATCTGCATTTAACGCAGAGATCATCCGTGCCTCCCTTGAATCAGTAGATAAAGGACAGGTTGAGGCAGCAAGCGCTTTAGGAATGAATTATTTCCAGGCATTGACAAGGATCATCCTTCCGGAGGCAATCGTGGTAGCACTCCCATCCCTTGGAAATGCATTTATCGGACTGATCAAAGGAACTTCTCTTGCATTTGTCTGTTCCGTAGTGGAGATGACCGCAGAAGGAAAGATTCTTGCGGGAAGAAATTACCGTTACTTTGAAGTGTATATCTCACTGGCAATTATTTACTGGGTAATTACTTTCGTACTTGAGAGAGTGATCAGCTATCTTGAGAAAAAGCTCCGGGTACCGGAAGATGCACCGGCACTTTTAGATATCAGAGATACAGAGGTGGAATAAGGTATGATCGAAATCAAAAATATATCAAAAACATTTAAAAATAATAAGGTTCTTGATGGGATCGACCTTACCATCAATCAGGGAGATGTCGTAGCCATCATCGGACCTTCTGGAACAGGAAAATCCACATTTTTAAGATGTGTGGACAGACTGGAAAAACCGGAAACCGGAACCGTAACGATTGACGGTGAGACACAGGATCTTGCACATATTCATGGCAAAGATCTGACAGAGCTTCGGAAAAAGACCGGCATGGTTTTTCAGAATTTCAATCTTTTTTCAAAGAAGACAGCGCTTCAGAATGTAATGGAGGGGCTGATCGTGGTAAAGAAGATGAAAAAAGAGGAAGCAGAAAGGATTGCGAGAAAGCAGCTTAAAAATGTAGGGCTTCTGGATCACGCAAACCATTATCCGAGACATATGTCAGGTGGTCAGCAGCAGAGGGTTGCAATCGCAAGAGCACTTGCGATGGAGCCAAAGCTTTTACTTCTGGATGAGCCGACATCTGCACTGGATCCGGAGCTTGTCGGAGAAGTTCTGGATACGATCAAAAAAGCGGCAAATGAAGGATATACAATGCTTCTGGTGTCCCATGAGATGAGCTTTGTACGAAACGTTGCAACCAGAGTGATCTTTCTGGACGGAGGAAAGATCCTGGAAGACGGAACGCCGAGAGAAGTGTTTGGAAATCCGAAGAACGAACGTGTCAAAGAGTTCTTTACAAAGATTAACCGGATGGAAGAACCGGATTATTCAATTTAAGAGAAAAAACAAAATCGGCTGAGGAATCAGTCGATTTTTTCCAACAGGATAAAAGAAGGGAGCGAAAGCAATGAGTATCAGACTGGTGACAGACAAGGAAAATGTAGATTATCAGGCAGTGGCAGATATTTTAGACCATTTTGGACTGAGTCATTTTGATGCCGCTACAGAAGAAAAAATATTTAAGAACAGCTATGCGACGGCATTTATTTACGATTGAGACCAGGTAGTTGGCTGTGCGAGGGCAATTTCCGATGGCGTGTGTCAGGCTGCAATCTACAATGTGGCACTTCTGGAAGGATATCAGGGGCAGCAGCTGGGACGAAAGCTTATTGATTCGCTTCTGGAACAGGTAAAGGGATGTAATGTTATTTTGTATACACATCCGAAGACGGTATCCATGTATGAAAAAATGGGATTCCGCAGACAGAAGACGGGCATGGCGATTTACAATGGAAATGCAGAAAGTCTGAAGTGGATGGAAGATATCGGATTTCTTCTGGAAGAAGGCTATCGTTTTGGTGACAACGATTATGAGAGACAGCCATATGTATCGCCAAGAAGCATCAGACAAGAGCAGGAAAAACAGAATCAGACAGCGTAGGAAAGGGAAAAGATTATGAGAGAAAATACATCGATAGAATGGGTAAATAAAGAAGTAGACAGCGAAGGAAATTTCAACCGTCAGAAGAATCAGTTTGAAACACCGTTTGGCGAGGGCGAAGGTAAGCTTCCGGTAGAGCCGGGGCGTTATCGCCTTTTGTGGGCACCGGTATGCCCGTGGGCGCACCGCAGCGTGATTGTAAGAAAGCTCCTTGGCCTTGAAGATGTGATCAGTCTCGGAACAGCAGATCCGAAGAGACCGGATGTGCCGAGAAGCGACTGGGCATTTACACTGGACGAAGGAGATGTGGATCCGGTTCTTGGAATCCACTATATCAGTGAGGCATATCTTGCAGCAGATCCGGATTATACCGGACGCTTTACCGTACCGGCACTTGTAGATATCCCGTCCGGTAAGGTGGTAAATAATGATTATTTCAACCTGACACTTTACTTTGAGACGGCATGGAAGCCTTATCACAAAGAGGGAGCACCGGATCTTTATCCGGAAGATTTAAGAGAAGAGATCGATAAGCTGAATGATATCATTTTCCGTGAGGTAAATAATGGTGTCTATAAAGCTGGATTTGCAAGAAAACAGAAGGCTTATGACCGTGCTTACAATATGGTATTTAACCGTCTGGACTGGCTGGAAGAAAGGCTTGCAAACCAGAGATACTTATTTGGTGACAGACTGACTGAATCTGATGTGCGTCTTTATGTGACACTGGTACGATTTGACTGTGCATATTATCCGGTATTTCGTCTGAATAAAAAGCTTCTTCGCGATTATCCGAATCTGTGGGCATATGCAAGAGATTTGTATCAGACACCGGGATTTGGCGACACAACGAATTTTGCGGCGATCAAGAAACATTATCATATCGATTGCTGCCCGTCCAATGAATTTGCGATCGTGCCAAATGGACCGGATGAATCCTTATGGCTGACACCACACGGAAGAGAAAAATTATCCGGAAAATAAAGAAAGCGGGGAATGAATGATGAAAGCAGTCAGAGTGACAGAAGAATGGCAGAGAGCCGGCGTACACTATGTGCGGACACAGGCAATGTGCCTGGGATTTAAGATCCCACTTGAGGGAGAATTTTCAGATGACACACCGGAAGATGAATATATTCTGGTGATGGACGGAATTTATCCGGTATCCACCTGCAGGCTGCATTATCTGGATGAACATACTGGAAAAATTGAGCGCGTGGCAACACTGGAATCCTATAGGGGAAAACATTACGGACAGGCAGGGATCATTGAGGCGGAAAATTGGATGCGCGAAAAAGGTGTGACAAAAATCTATATCAATTCCAGAAAAGCGGCACTTGGATTCTATGAAAAGCTCGGTTATACCGCAGATTTTTCACAGGTAAGCGGCTCCGGAGAGTTTGAATGTGTGATGACGGAGAAAGAACTTGCGTAAATTTATGAAAAGAAAACTGGATTTTGGTAGAAAGATATTGTACAGTAAATAGCGACATTGATTTATAGAAACAGGAGAGATAGACAAGAATGAAGTACGGAATTGATACACGATGTCAGCATCTGGCTGACGATAATAAGGATGAAATATATGGGGCAATCAGTTATCCAATCTATCAGTCTGCAACATTTGCGAGAGACAGAGTAGGCGGAGGAAGTGGTTATGACTATTCCAGATTACAGAATCCGACGAGAGAACATCTTGAGAAGATCGTAGCATCGCTGGAAGAAGGGATCGATGCACTGGCATTTTCGACAGGAATGGCAGCAATCACAGCTCTGATGGAGATTTTCAAACCGGGCGATCACATCATCATTGATGAGGATCTTTATGGAGGAAGCGTCCGTCTGTTCCACAGCATCAATGTGAAAAATGGACTGACATTTACCAGCGTGGATTTAAGCAGTGTGGATGTAGAGGATTATATCCAGGATAACACAAAAGCAATTTATGCAGAGACACCGACCAATCCGATGATGCGTGTATCCGATCTGGAAGAGCTTGCAAAGAAAGCAAAAAAACATGATCTTCTTCTGATTGTGGACAATACCTTTTTATCACCATATTTCCAGAATCCGCTGAAGCTTGGTGCTGACATTGTTGTGCATAGCGGGACAAAATATCTGGGTGGACATAATGACACACTTGCAGGTTTTCTGATAACAAACCGCGAGGACATTCAGGAACAGCTTCGTTTTATCATCAAGACGACAGGAGCAACCCTTGCACCGATGGACAGCTGGCTGATCCTCAGAGGGATCAAGACGCTTGGAGTCCGTATGGACAGGGCACAGGAAAATGCACTGAAGATCGCACATTTTCTGGAGAAGCAGGAGTATGTGACAAGGGTGCTTTATCCGGGACTTGAATCACATCCGGGCTACGAACTGATGAAAAAGCAGGCAAGAGGATTTGGTTCGATCCTGACCTTTGAAGTAGATTCCAAAGAGAGAGCATATCACATTCTGGAAAATGTAAAACTGATCCAGTTTGCGGAAAGCCTCGGAGGAACTGAGACTCTGATCACTTATCCGATCACTCAGACGCATGCGGATCTTTCCAAAGAAGAGCTTGACCGGAACGGAATTACAGACAGGATTCTGAGATTGTCTGTTGGAATTGAGGGAGCAGAGGATCTGATCGCAGATCTGGAAGCTGTATTAAAGTAAATCAAATAGAATTGTGTATAAAGCGGAAGATATCTGTAACCGAAGGTGTATTACCGGACAGATAGCCGGCAGATGGAATATGACCGTGCAGATAAGGAAGTGGCAGAAATGAGTAAAATAAAGGTAAATGAACAGCGGGCAGTCGATGAATTTCAGGAACTGACTGCGATCGATGCACCAAGCTTTGGGGAGCGTCAGATGGCAGACCGGCTGATCGTGAAATTAAAAGAACTTGGTTTTGAAGTAGAGGAAGACAATGCCGGAGGACATTTCGGAGGAAATGCCGGAAACTTATATGCATATCTTCCGGGAGATCTTCCGGGAGATCCGGTCCTTTTGTCCGGCCATATGGATACGGTTGAGCCGTCCAAAGGCAAGAAAGGGATCATCGGAGAAGACGGTGTGATCCGTTCCGCAGGAAAAGCAGTTCTTGGAGCTGATGATGTGGCAGGACTTGTGGAGATTCTGGAAGGAATCCGCAGTGTAAAAGAAGCGGGAGTACCACACCGGGATATCGAGATTCTTTTTGCAATTGCAGAAGAGCTTTATATCAAGGGCAGCAGCGTATTTGATTTTTCAAAGGTTCGTGCAAAAGAAGCCTATGTACTGGATATCAGCGGACCGGTTGGAAGCGCGGCATATAAAGCACCGTCTCTGATTTCTTATCAGGTGGTAGTAACCGGGAAGGCATCCCACGCCGGATTTGATCCGGAGCACGGCGTTCATGCGATCGCTATTGCATCCGAAGCGATCACGCAGATCAGTCAGGGACATGTGGATGAAGAGACAACCTGCAATATCGGATTGATCGAAGGTGGGAGCGGAACGAACATTGTTCCGGAAAAATGTATCGTAAAGGGGGAAATCCGGAGCTATTCTCATGAAAAAGCGACTCGTTGTGTAGAAGAAGTGGGAAATACCTTCAAAAAGGTGGCTGAAAAACACGGAGCTGAATCAGAACTTACCTGCGAAGTTCATCTGATCGCTTATGAGACAGCAAAAGACAGTGTGCCGGTAAAACGGTTTGAAAGAGTAAGCAAAGAGCTGGGACTTGCAGGAAATCTTGTAGAGACATTTGGCGGAAGTGATAACAACAGCTTTGCGAAGAACGGGATTCCTGGACTGGTGCTGTCAAATGGAATGTACCAGGCACATTCGGTAAATGAATATACGACAATCAAAGATCTTGTGACAGGAGCAGAACTGATCGCCGGGCTGATCACCGATGAGCAGTAGTGGATGTTATTATACAGAAAAGACGCCAAAAGCGTCTTTTTTATATTGATAGAAGAAAAACAGATAAAACATATTGAAATTAAATGTTTTTAAAATAATTCCCTATTAACCTATTGACAAAGTAGGTAAAAGTAGATATAATGCAACTATCAAATTTGAAAGATCACTATAGAGATCACGATACATCAGACAGTAGAAAAGAGAGGTAGAAAAATATGAGCGATTATAAATTTGAAACACTTCAGCTTCACGTAGGACAGGAAGAACCAGATCCGGCATCTGATGCCAGAGCAGTACCGATTTACCAGACAACATCTTATGTATTTAAGAACTCTGCACATGCAGCAGCAAGATTCGGACTTGCAGATGCAGGTAACATTTACGGACGTCTGACAAACTCTACACAGGACGTATTTGAAAAGAGAATCGCAGCACTTGAAGGTGGTGTGGCAGCTCTTGCAACAGCATCTGGAGCAGCTGCAATTACATATACCATCGAAGCACTTGCAGCAGATGGCGGACATATCGTAGCGCAGAAGACAATCTACGGTGGAAGCTTCAACCTTCTTGAACACACACTGACACATTACGGAATCACAACTACATTTGTAGATGCACATAACTTGAAAGAAGTAGAAGATGCAATTCAGGATAACACAAGAGCCATCTATCTTGAAACTCTTGGTAATCCGAACAGTGATATCCCGGATATCGATGTGATCGCTGAAATTGCACACAAGCATGGACTTCCGCTTGTAATCGACAACACATTCGGAACACCGTATCTGATCCGTCCGATCGAACATGGAGCAGACATCGTTGTACATTCTGCTACCAAATTCATCGGTGGACACGGAACAACTCTTGGTGGAATCATCGTAGATTCCGGCAAATTTGACTGGAAAGCAAGTGGAAAATACCCGGCAATCGCAGATGCAAACCCAAGCTATCACGGAGTATCTTTCGTAGATGCAGCAGGTCCGGCAGCATTTGTAACTTACATCCGTGCAATCCTTCTTCGTGATATGGGAGCAACAATTTCTCCATTTAACGCATTCCTTCTTCTGCAGGGAACAGAGACACTGTCACTTAGAATTGACCGTCATGTAGAAAATACAAAGAAAGTAGTAGAATACCTCTCTAATCATCCAATGGTAGAGCATGTGAACCATCCGTCACTGCCGAATCATCCGGATCATGCACTTTATGAAAAATATTTCCCGAATGGTGGAGCATCTATCTTCACATTCGAGATCAAAGGCGGACAGGAAGAAGCTCACAAGTTCATCGACAACCTGAAGATCTTTTCGCTGCTTGCAAATGTTGCGGATGTTAAGAGCCTTGTTATCCATCCGGCAACAACAACACATTCTCAGCTGACAGAAGAAGAACTGCTTGATCAGGGAATCAAACCGAACACAATCCGTCTTTCTATCGGTACAGAACATATCGATGATATCATCGCAGATCTTGAAGGTGGATTTGCAGCGGTTCAGGGCAAATAAATATTATACACACAGGAATTTTGGACGGAGGTTTTTCGAAACCTTCGTCTTTTTCGATGTGCACAGAAAATTTTAAGGAGAAAACACTATGACAAAGGCACAGATCAGAAAAAATGCTTTTCTGAAATCCATTCCGATCATGTGCAGCTACATTTTCGTAAGCATGGCATATGGGATTATGATGGAAAATGCCGGATTTGGCTGGTACTATTCACTGTTTGTCAGTCTTACCGTATATACCGGGGCATTCCAGTTTGTTCTGATCACATTTTATCCAGTGGAGCTTCGGTTGTGACGATTGTACTGACAGCGTTTCTGATGAACAGCAGACAGACTTTTTACAGCCTTACTTTTCTGAAGGATTTTCAGAAGATGGGCAGGCGCAAGCTCTATATGATCCACACGATGACGGATGAGACCTATGCGGTAAACTGTACGCTCGACCTCCCGGAAAAAGAGAAGGAGGATACGATGTTCTTGATTGCATTTTTCAGCCGGTGTTACTGGATGGCGGGGGCAGTTCTCGGAGGAGTCCTGGGGCAGCTGCTCCCGTTTGATATGGAAGGGATCGATTTTTGTATGACGGCACTGTTTGTGATTATTTTTATCGATCAGTGGGAAAAGACCAGAAAACACATTCCGGCAGTGACCGGACTCGGGATCGGGATTTTGTGCCTGGTGATCTTCGGGCAGAAAAGCTTTATGCTTCCGGCACTTCTTATCACATCCGGAATCCTGGTCATTATGGAAAAGGGAGGAAAAATTGTATGACGACGGGCGGAATTTTACTGGCAGTTCTGGTATCGGCAGTTTGCACGTTCGCACTTCGGGCACTGCCGTTTCTGGCATTTAACGGAGAAAGAAATATGCCGTTGTGGTTGGACAGACTGGGGCAGGTGCTTCCGGCTGCGATCATGGCAGTTCTGATCGTTTACTGTCTGAAGGACGTGGGCAGCGATTTAAGAGGAATTGCATTTCCGAAAGGAATTGCGGTAGTGGTTGTTGCAGTTAGCTATAAATGGAAGCACAACACACTTATAAGTATTGCAGTGGGAACGGGCCTGTATATGGTGCTGTTAAGAGTATTGTAAGAGTTGCGGCAGTCAGGAGTGTTGAAAATGCTGTGCGATAAGCGGAAATCCAGTATTTTCGGATGGATCTCCCTTTGACCAGATGCAGAGATTATGCTATGATATGTACCGATACATGCGCATTTTTTATTTGACAACAATCCAGATGGAACTTTCTGTTCAATAAAGAGGATTATGTGTCAGGGGACATTCTTTTTACAAGGAGAAAATCAATGAGTATAGATATTACGATCGAGGAAATGGAAGCGCTTCCTGCAGAGTCCTACGAGCTTTTTGATATCCGTGGCGAGATTGAGCGCGCCCATGGAATCCTGCCGAATTCGACGGCAAGCTCAGCAGATGTACTGATGGAGAATCCGCCGGAAGATAAGGAAAAGAAGATCATTATCTGCTGCAGCAGAGGACAGATCAGCAGGGATATCGCAGAAGAACTGCAGGGGCAGGGATATGAAGCATACAGCCTGAAGGGCGGTTATGTTGGATGGCTGATGGCAGATATGAAGAAAAAGGAAGCAGATGATGTCTGTGAACATGTGGAGCTTAGTATCCGCAAGAAATTCAAAAAGAAGATCTGGTCCAAATTTACAAAAGCTGTCAGAGAATATGAACTGGTCAAAGAAGGTGACCGGATCGCAGTATGTATTTCCGGTGGAAAAGATTCAATGCTGATGGCAAAGCTTTTCCAGGAATTAAAGCGTCACAACAAATTTAACTTTGAAGTAAAGTTCCTGGTGATGGATCCGGGATACAGTCCGGAGAACCGAAAGGTCATTGAAGAAAATGCAAGGAAGATGAAGATTCCGATCCAGATCTTTGAATCCAATATTTTTGAATCGGTATTTGAGATTGAAAAATCACCGTGTTATATCTGTGCAAGGATGAGACGTGGATATCTTTATAATTTTGCACAGCAGATGGGCTGCAACAAAATCGCACTGGGACATCATTATGATGATGTGATCGAGACGATCCTGATGGGAATGCTCTACAGTGCACAGGTGCAGACTATGATGCCGAAGCTTCACAGTACAAATTTTGAAGGGATGGAACTGATCCGCCCGATGTATCTGATCCGTGAGGATGACATCAAGGCATGGAGAGATTACAATGATCTGCATTTTATCCAGTGTGCATGTAAGTTTACCGATACCTGTACAACCTGCAACAATGAAGAAAATCAGTCAAAGCGTATGGAAATCAAAAAGCTGATTGCAGAGCTTAAGAAGACGAACCCGTTTGTGGAGGGCAATATTTTCAAGAGTGTGGAAAATGTCAATCTGGATACGGTTGTCGGTTACAAGGCAAAAGGTGTAAGACACAATTTCCTGGATACTTACGATGATTAAAAATGACTGGATGTGCCAGGGCATATCTGAGATATAAAGAAGAATGAAATTCCCGCCGGACAGGTACAGGATCTGCCCGGCGGGAATTTTGAGATTAAATGACAGGAATATTGACCTGTACCAGAATTCCTGACGTTGATCAGGATAAAACGGTTTCCTGCTGGTTCTTGATATCGTGGTAAATAACAAAACGTCCACGTCCGTTTTGCTTAGCTGTATATAGAGCATGATCAGCAAGGCGGTATAACTGGCTGAAAGATTCAGCATCCGTTGGAGCAACAGCACAGCCGATACTGCAGGAAAGTTTCCGACCATTTAGTTCCGGGATATCTATATTTTGAAGATTTGTATAGAGCTTTTGCAAATGCAGATGGATACTGTAATCCAGACGTACATTTTTCATCAGGATCATAAATTCGTCACCACCGACACGACCGATGATATCGGTTGTCCGGAACTGTTCTTTCAGAAATCCGGCAAATATTTTCAGTACCTGGTCACCGGTTGCATGTCCATAAGTATCATTGATCTGCTTGAAATAATCCATATCGATCATCATTAAAGCCTGTAAATCTTCAAAATCTTTTTCGCGCAGCCATTCGGAAATCGTGTGTTCTGCATAAACTTTGTTCAGAAGTCCGGTCAGAGCATCTGTATGCGCCTGGCGAAGAAGCGAAGTCTGATTCTTCTGGTTGATCTTCCAGAGTGCGAAGATCAGAAGCAGCACAATGCAGATAAAAAAGGCGAACAGAATGATTTCAAAGTTGTTGATAAAAGCAAAGTGCTGACGGGCTTCGACAGCAGGAACGATATAGCAGAGCATCCAGTCGTTGTACTTTAGTGGCTGGTAGGAAATATAGCGTGCATGTGATAAATCTGCTGTAATCTTGCGGCAGTTTGCGTGTCCTTGCTTAAAATCTTCCTGAAGGGTAGCACCATCTTCCGAGGTCTGAAATACCCAGTCAGAGGAAGAAGTAAAAAAGTTCTCTCGGATTTCGTTGTGTGTAGATTCAATGGAAATGATGTTGCCATCCGAGTCTGTGATAAATGAGTAGCCGGAACCGGAATACAGATCCTCAAAGAGCATGGTAGTCAGTTCCGTAACATCGATGGAGCCTCCAAAGACACCGATAATATTCTGATCTTTGTCATAAACAGGAACTGTGAGGACAACAAGGGTTTCGTTGTCTACGCTGCTTGACAGAGGAGAACTAATGACGCGTCTGCCTTCCAATGTCTTTTGAAAATAGTTCCGTGAACTTGCATCGGTCTTCTTTCCATCGCTGGAGCGCCCGATACCGTCTGTAGAAAAAAGCATAAGCCGATGATAGGAGCTGGAAGAAGCCAGTTCAGCAAGAAGCTGAAGATTATCGTTGCTGAACAGATCGGAAGTTGTTCCGAAGTATGCAGCAGGACTCTCCAGAAATTCATATTCTTTTTCCAGGACCAGTTCCAGGTGATCCTTTTGCTGCAGTGTGTTTTTTTGAAGAACATTCTGTACACTTTTATCAACGCTCTGTTGTACAAACCAGAAAAAAATCAGAAGTGTGAACGTCATTACAATAAGGAACGAAATGATAGCCGTTCCGTATTGCATCAGTTCATGACGTGATAATTTTTTCATGTAAAATCCCCCTCATATTGTGCGTTAACAAATAAGTAATTAGATTTTCTAAATTATACCATAAATGTTCTGGGATGTCATCGAATTTGTATGTGAAATGGATAGGAAATATACATAATAAACAAAAAATGAACAAAAAAAGAGAGAATAACGTAAAAAATAACAAAAGCATTACGTTATTCTCTCTTAGTTATACGTTATTGTTTATTTTGCAAGCCGGTAGATTGCATCCAGATAAATCTTCATCCAGAGATCCAGTTTATCTAGCTCCAGACATTCATTTGTCTGATGCATCAGATCAGGCTGGTCTGGGAGGAGTGCGCCGAAAGCGACACAGTTATCCAGTGCTCTTGCGTAAGAGCAGGCACCGTCTACCAGAGGTTTTGCGGACATATCACCGGTGACATTGCGGTAGGATTCCATCAGAGTCTGAACCAGGAAAGAATCCTCAGGTACGTGGATAGATTCAGTTGCATATGGGTTCTCAAAACGGAATCCGGAACCGATAAGCTGTTTCTGAATGAGCTCCTGAACCTGGGCGCACCGGTAAGTAACCGGTACACGGTTGTCGATGGAGAAAATCACCTTATGATCGCATACTTCGACCTTTCCGACATTGAAACTTAATCTGCCGGAGATCTCATCTGTAAGATCGATTCCAAGTCCCTTTCCGGTCAGGTCAAAACCGATGTGCTCCATGTAAAATGTGGCAATCCTTGCCAACTCATTTTCCGGAGAAAGCTCAGATAAAGCTGACATCAGTCCGCTGATCGCATTGATTCCGGTAGAAGGATGTGCTGCGTGTGCGGCAAAACCTTCTGCGGTCAGCCGGAGGGATGCACCCGCATTTTCTACTGTGAAATGGCATCTGGTCTGTGTCTCCCAGGAGAGCAGGCTCTTGCGGATCACGGTTTCCAGTTCGAGAGGAAGCAGGACGGAAGCATGGTCTGCGACTGCGTTAAATGCATTTCCACCGGATAAAGTGATATCCTCTGAGACATCGGTTACAAGCTGATACTGAAAGACGCCTTTTTCAGCGTAAATAAGTGGGAATACTGCATCCGGTGTGAAGGACATCTGTGGAGCAGGGATCTTTTTCTTGTTGAAATAATAGTCCATGCATTTCCAGTCTGTCTCTTCATTCGCACCTACAATAAAACGGATTTTTTTGCTGAGTGGCACACCCATTTCTTTTAAAATCTTGACTGCATGGAGGCAGGCAAGAAGAGGACCTTTATCATCAAGTACGCCACGACCATACAGCTTTCCGTCAATGATTTCCGGTTTAAACGGATCACATACCCAGCTGCCACTGCATGGAACCACGTCCACATGACCGAGGATTCCGAGAGTTTCTTCCTGATCCCCATAATCTGCGTGTCCGGCATAGTGATCAAAATTTTCTGTTTTAAGACCAATGGATTCTGCCGTTTCGAGAAAGCAGTCAAGTGCTTTGGCAGCGCCTGCACCGAAAGGCATTCCTGCATCCGGTGCGGCTTTCACGCTGTCTATGGACACCAGTTTCATAATATCCTGGATCAGACTTTCACGGTCTGTCTGTATTTGTTTTTCAAAATCCATAAGAGTTTACCTCCTTATGCAAGAAGCTTATACATATAACTGAATGATCAGCATGATCGCACTGAAGACGGTAGTCATACCCATCAGCGGCATGATGAATTTCAGCCATTTATCATAAGTAACATCCACCATCGCAAGGGATGCAAGGATCAGACCGGTTGGTGTGATGAAAGAAATCAGACCAAGACCGTATGCATAAGCAGATACGATTGCTGATCTTGAAACACCTACGGTGTCGGCAAGCGGAGCCATGATCGGGATGGACAGAACTGCAAGCCCTGAGGAAGAGGAAATAAAGAATCCGAGTACGATAAATACAAGCATCATCAAGATGATGAATACGATCGGATTCATTCCACTGATCGCACCTGAGAAGAATTCCAGGATGGTGTCAGAAATCATACCGTCTTCCAGAATGATGTTGATACCACGTGCCACACCGACTACCAGAGCTACGCCCATCAGGTCAGCGGCACCACCGATAAACTGATCCATAAAGTTCTTTTCGCCGATTCCTGAAGTAAATGCAAGCAGGATCGCGCAGGCAAGGAAGAGGGCAGTCATGTTGTCGAACCACCAGCCCTGAGCTACAAGTCCCCATACAAGCACACCGAAGGATACGCCGAATACGAGGAGGGAAAGCTTCATTTTTCCGGTAAATTCAGGAACCTCGCCCTGATGACCGAATTTCTGCATATGATGTTCATACTGGTCGTAACAGATTGATTTTGTAGGATCTTCTTTTACCTTCTTTGCATAGCGAAGGATGTAGATCAAAGTGATCAGAGTGCCGAGTACCAGAGCAACACCACGGATTCCCATACCGTCAGCAAGGCTGATTCCGGCTGCATTGGATGCGTTTCCGACAGAGAACGGGTTGATGGTCGGGAACATGGTTCCGATAGAAGATCCCATGTAAATTGCAGCGATACAAACCATAACATCATATCCGGCTGCAAGGAATACCGGTACAAGGATCGGGTAAAGTGCAATGGTTTCTTCTGCAAGACCGAAGGTAGTTCCACCGGCTGCGATAATAATCGTGATCAGGATGATCAGGATATATTCTTTGCTCTTGGTGACTTTGGAAAGTGCCGCGATTGCCGCATTGAATGCACCCATATAATTCAGGACACCGATACATCCGCCGAGGATAAATACAAAAAGGATGATATCAATGGTATCGTAAACACCACTGATTGCTGCAAGGAGGATTTTAAATACGCCCTGCGGTTCCTGATCGACTCTCTCGTAGGTTCCAGGAACAGCGATCGGTTTGCTGATACTTCCATCAAGGAATTTATTTAAGTTTCCGGTAACACCCAGCTCGTCCAAGGATTCCTGGGTAGGAGCCATTTCTGTCACTTCACCTTCCGGTGTTGTGATTTCAAATACATCATAGTCTGCGTTGTACGTTAATTTGGAATAAAGCCCTGCCGGTACCACTGCAGTTAAAATTGCAGCGAAAATAAGGACGATAAATAATACAGTGAGCGCAGAAGGGAAAGATATTTTTTTCTTTTTCATAATCAGTATCTCCGTTTCCTATTTGGTATTTACTCATTTGCAAAGATTTTTACAAGTTCTACAATGACACGGACAGCTGCTTCCATACCTTCGATGGTGACGTGCTCCAGTGGTCCGTGATATCCGTGTCCGCCTGTTCCAAGGTTCGGGCAAGGAAGACCTTTAAAGGAAAGCTTGCAGCCGTCTGTACCTCCGCGGATTGGAGAAATATCCTCCGGAACATTTGCTTTCGCACAGGCCTCTCTAGCATAATCAATCAGATACATGTGATCTTTGATGATACATTCCATGTTCTGGTATTCATCGGTAAGTGTCAGTGTGACTGTACCCTCGCCCCAGAGCTCATTTAAGATCTTTTCGATATGGCGGAGCGTATTGCGGCGGGCTTCAAAGCTTGCGCTGTCGTGGTCGCGGATGATGTATTCGGATACGGCATGTCCTTCATCTCCGTGTATGCTCAGAAGATGGTAGAATCCTTCATACTGTTCGGTATGACGCGGAATCTCGAATCTTGGGAGCATATTGTTGATATCTGCGGCAATGAGAACGGCATTGATCATCACATCTTTTGCAGAACCCGGATGTACATTTTTGCCATTGATCTCAAATTTTGCTTCGCATGCATTGAAGTTCTGATACTGGATCTCGCCTTCGCCGTCCCCGTCCAGCGTATAGGCAACCTCCGCGTCAAAAGTATCAAAATCAAAATGTGCAGCGCCGCTGCCACATTCTTCGTCCGGTGTAAATGCGACACTGATCTGTCCGTGTGGAATCTTTTCTGTGATCAGGATCTCAAGAAGCTGCATGATCTCAGCAATACCGGCTTTGTCGTCAACTCCGAGGATGGTATTTCCATCGGAAGTGATGAGTGTACGTCCCTTTAATCCTTTCAGATGCGGGAAATCTTTGGTTGTAAGAACCCGTCCACTGTCTCCGAGAACGAGATCACATCCGTCATAATCTGGTGTACAGACCGGATGGATTTCTGCCTCGCAAAATTCTGGTACAGTATCCATATGTGCGATAAGTCCAAGCTTTTTCTTATTTTCATATCCTGGTGTTGCTGCAAGGATTCCATAAACGAAGCATTTATCGTCCAGAACAACCTTGTCAAGTCCGAGTTCTTTCAGTTCATCAGCAAGGATTCTTGCAAGATCAAACTGACACTGAGAGGTTGGAACTGTATCGCTGTTTTCATCGCATGGTGTTTTGATTGCGATGTATTTGAGTAACCTTTTTTCTACTTTCATTTGTATTCTCCTTCCACATATTTGTCATACGGATGACTCCGTGGCTTGTGTTTTTATGCTATCATTTTATCCGGGTAAATCAGAAAAGACAAAAGAGGTGCGTTTTATTGACACGAAAAAATCAGACGTGTTATTATTGAAAAAAGAGAAAAAATATGGTGCATACTAGAAAATTGGGGAAATGCGTTAAAATTTATGCACATATCATAAAAAAATTGATTTAAAGGAAAGAAAATTGGTATGAATGTAGATGAGAAGGTAGGGCGTAATATTAGAAAATACCGGATGGCATATAATATGACGCTGAAAGAACTTGCTGTAAGACTGCATAAGAGTGTGTCGACAGTTTCTAAATACGAAAAAGGGGATATTTCATTGGATATTTCGACATTTCTTGAATTGTCTAAGATTTTTAAGGTGTCACCTCTTGCAATTATCGGAGATGAGATTGCTGAGGAAGAGGAAGAATGTACTTATGCGGAGACAATTGAAAAATTGTACATGTACAGCTATGACGGGATTGGAAAAGTAATTGTCAAAAGTTTGATTGAACAGCAGGCGGTGGAAGGAAAGAATAACAAATATAAAGTGCATTTGTTTAATGATGTAAGTGAGGTCAAAGAACCGGGGGAATGTGGCGGACTTTATACTGGTGAGTATGAAAAGGAAGGATTTATCGGAACCTATATGCTTCATAACCAGGCTCTGAAATCAGAACATATCATGATCTCCTGTGTAAATAATCTGGTGAATCCGGGACAGCAGCTGGCACTGGTGTCCGGTCTCTCTAATTATACGATGCTTCCGGTGACCTTTAAAGCAGTGATTTCGGAAAAAGAAATTGTAAATAAAGAAAAGCTTATGAATCTTCTTGCATTTAACAAAGAAGATCTTAAACTAATGAAGCAGATGAATTATCTTACTATACAAAATATGAGATAAAGAAGGATAAAAAAGATGACAAAGAAACAGAGAACATTGGAAGTAATAGAACGCTTAAGAAAGGAATATCCGGATGCAGACTGTACTCTGGATTATGATCAGGCATGGAAACTTCTGGTCAGTGTGCGTCTTGCGGCACAGTGTACGGATGCAAGGGTAAATGTAGTCGTAGAAGGTTTATTTGCAAAATATCCGACAGTAGAGGCACTTGCAGAAGCAGATGTAAATAATATCGAAGAGATTGTACGTCCTTGTGGGCTTGGGAAAAGTAAGGCACGGGATATCAGTGCCTGTATGAAGATGCTTCGGGATGAGTATGGCGGAAAGATTCCGAAGGATTTTAATGCGATCTTAAAGCTGCCAGGTGTTGGGAGAAAGAGCGCGAACCTGATCATGGGAGATGTATTTGGTGAGCCTGCGATCGTAACGGATACCCATTGTATCCGTCTGGTGAACCGTATTGGACTGGTAGACGGGATTAAGGATCCGAAGAAAGTAGAGATGGAACTCTGGAAGCTGGTTCCGCCGGAGGAAGGAAGCGATTTCTGTCACAGACTGGTGTACCACGGAAGAGAAGTTTGTACGGCAAGGACGAAGCCGCACTGTGACAGATGCTGTCTGGCGGATATCTGTAAGAAGGTTGGGGTAGAAAAATAAATGCAATATACAATTCCGGATTATTATAAAGAGTTCACCTGCATAGCAGACAAATGTGAAGATACCTGTTGTGCAGGGTGGAAGATTGTAATTGACAAAAAATCACTGAATAAATATAAGCATGTGAAAGGAAAATTCCGGTTTACGATGTTGAAATCCGTGGACTGGATCCGTGGCATTTTCAGGCAGGATAAAGAAAAGAGATGTGCATTTTTAAATGACTGTAATCTGTGTGAGATGTATGCGAATCTCGGAGAGAAAAGTCTGTGTAAAACCTGCCGCCTGTATCCGAGACATGTCGAGGAGTTTGAGGATGTACGGGAGATTACCCTGTCGGTATCCTGTCCGGAGGTGGCAAGGATTTTGATGGAGAAGAAAGAGCCGGTCCGTTTTCTTACTTATGAAAAAGAAGGAGAAGAGGAATACGAGGAATTTGATCCGTTTCTGTATTCTATGCTTGTAGATGCGAGAGATGCAATGCTTGGAATTCTGCAGGAGCGGGAGCATTCATTAAAAATAAGAGTGGGACTGATTCTTGGAATGGCGCATGATCTGCAGGGCAGATTTAACCGGGAACAGTTATTTTCCTGCGAGGAAGTCATTGAACGTTATCAGACAAAGAGTGCCAGAAAGTTTGTACGGAAACTTTGGAAAGAAGAAAAGCCGTCTGTGCAGGAAAGATGGGAGATGGCGCATAAGATGTTCCGGGAACTTTATGAATTGGAACTTCTACGTGAGGACTGGGATATGCTTCTGATGGAGAGCGAAGAACTTCTGTATTCACATGGAGCAGATGCGTATAAAGGAATCTCGTCTGACTTTAAGCGGTGGGCGAAGGAAGAGAGCAATATCCAGATCCAGGCAGAGCAGCTGCTGGTGTATTTCATTTTCACTTATTTCTGTGGCGCAGTTTATGATGGAAGGATTTATGCGAAGGTGCAGATGGCAGTAATAAGTACTTTCCATATTTATGAGCTGTGGAAAGCACGGTGGATAAAAAATGAAGGAGAGCTTACACCAGAAGAGATCGTAGAGCTGGTGTACCGGTATTCGCGGGAGATTGAGCATTCTGATAAGAATCTGGAGCAGATGGAAAAGATGATGCTGCGGGACAGGCTGCCGTGGTATAGGGGATAATAAATAGATGCCTGCACGATTTTTGATGCATTTGAATAAGAATTTTTGTTAAAAAGGGCGTATGAAAAATGATTTCTCATTTTTCATACGCCCTTATAATTTTAGTCTCTATGCATAGAGAACTTATCCATATCGTAATTCTTCAGATTATCAAGAATTCCACGATCGTCAGCCTGAGAGATCAAGGCATCACGGTTCTTCTTGGAAGTCATCTGGTCATTGAATGAACTTGGACCGCCGACACATCCGCCGTCACATGCCATACCTTCGATGAAGTCTTCCGGAAGACGTCCAACCTTCATGAGAAGGAGGGCTTTCTTACATTCCTGAGAACCATTTGCACGACAGACTTTCGCATCGATGCAGTTGTCAGATTCTTTCAGACTTTCCAGAACAGCTGCTGTTACACCACCGGAATTTGCAAAGCGTTTTCCGAAGGTAGAAGCGGTCTGGTTGTCGTTCGGACAGGCCTCGAGTTCAACGTCTTTTGCTTTCATGATCGCACGGATCTCGCTGTATGTAAGAACATAATCTGCATTTCCTTCGATCTGCTGATCGACAACTTCAGATTTCTTAGCAAGGCAAGGTCCGATAAATACAGTGATCGCTTCCGGATCCTGTGCTTTGATCATACGGGAAATTGCACACATCGGAGAAACAGTTGTTGAAATATTGTCAGCAAGCTGTGGGTAATGCAGGCGAACCATATTTACAAATGCAGGGCAGCAGGAGGTTACTTTTTTCTGTCCTTCTTTGTAAGCTTCGGCCCATTCTTCAGCTTCGTAAGCAGCAGTCATATCTCCACCGAGTCCTACATCGTAGAAATCTACGAATCCGAGCTCTTTCATTGCTTTGCGCCAGCTTTCCATGGTAATGTCAGCACCAAACTGACCTTCTGTGGCAGGAGCAGCCATTGCGTAGATGTGTTTGCCTTCTCTTAAAGCATTGATTACCGGAACAATAAATGTTTTGGAAGCAATTGCACCGAATGGACAGCTGTGGATACATTTACCGCAGCGTATACATTTGTTTTTGTCGATTATGGAAATGCCATGCTCGTCGTAGGTGATCGCATCGACCGGACAACTGAATTTACACGGACGTTTTAAATGTGCAATGGCATTGTACGGACAGGCTTTGGCGCACTGACCACATTCTTTACATTTGGATGCGTCAATGTGGGAACGGTAATGTCCCGGTTCAATTGCTCCAAACTTACAGGCATTGATACATGCCTTTCCAAGACAGTTCTGACAGTTCTCTGTTACTGTGTAGCTGGAGATCGGACAGTCTTCGCAGGCAGAAGAAATAACCTGAATGATATTGCCATCATCTTCCGGTCCCGGAGCTTTGCCTTCTGCGAGGCGGATTCTCTGGCGGATGATCTCACGCTCTTTGTAGATACAGCAGCGGAACTGCGGTGTCGGTCCCGGAATAAGCTTCAGCGGGAGGTGATCACGCTGTTCTTCAAGTTCACCTGCAAAAGCAAGCTTTGCTACTTCGAACAGTACGTCATGTTTGATTTTGATTACGTTTCCATCAGCATTCATAATTAACCCTCTCTTCTCTAAATTGTTAAAAATTTCACTCTTCCTTTATTATAATTGAAACTACTATAAATGGAAAGAAGATTTCATGTTTTTAATGAGAAACATAGCGTAGAAGTTTGATGAGAAGTATGTTATGATGAACATGCTATGTTGGGAAATATAGTGTGCCGCATATTTGGGGAAATAAGAGGCACCGGTATGAAAGAGAGGAAAGAAAATTGAAAGAGAAGAACAAAGCAAAAAACATATTGAAAGAGTATGCAACGATCACGGTAGGAATGTTTATTGTATCGGCATCAGTGTATTATCTGATGATGCCGAATTCCTTTGTTGTGGGAAGTATTTCGGGACTTGTCATGGTTCTGGCAAATTTTATTCCGCTGAAGGTTTCGACGATGACGATGATTCTAAATGTAGCACTTCTGATCATAGGGATTGTGTTTGTCGGAAAAGAATTCGGAGGTAAGACGGTCATTACATCTTTAATGCTCCCGGTTTATCTGCGTATTTTTGAAACAGTGACACCAGATGTTCCGCCGCTCACGGATGATATGTTTATCAATATGCTGTGCCATATTCTGGTGATCAGCATCGGACAGGCGATTTTGTTTAATGTCAATGCATCTTCTGGTGGGCTTGATGTTGTTGCAAAAGTTTTAAATAAATATTTGCATTTTGAAATTGGAAAGAGTCTTACGATCGCAGGATTTGTGACCGCTGCGACGTCTATCCTTGTCTACGACAGAAAGACACTGGTAGTGAGCCTTCTGGGAACTTATCTTTATGGGATTGTTCTGGATAATTTTATCGATGGTTTCAGTATCCGTAAGAGGGTGTGTATCCTGTCAAAGAAATATCCGGAGATCCAGCAGTTTGTTGTACATGAGCTGCACAGAGGGGCGACTCTTTATCCGGCAGTCGGAGGACTGGGCAATCAGGAACAGACAGAAGTGGTTACAATTCTGGAAAAGAGTGAATATGCAAAGCTTCTTGCATTTATCCATGAGACAGACCAGAGTGCGTTTGTTACGGTATCAACTGTCAGTGAGGTAATCGGAGAGTGGAATAAACATAAAAAGAACCGTTTGAGAAAAGCGGAGTAGTCGAGGAAATTTATGAGAGAAACAGTATTATTATTTAATATAAAAGATAAGAAGCGTGCGCAGGAGCTGCAGATGATCTGTATGTCACTCAGGATTCGGGTGCGGCTGATAAAAAAAGAAGAGTATTTTCAGACGGTTGGTGTACTTGCCGGAATGAAAGAAGCGTCAGAGACAGACAGGATTTATGAGGGTGAAGAGCTGGCAGATGAGATGATGGTATTTGCCGGAGTGACAGGCAGCCATCTGGATCAGATTTTATTTATGATGCGAAAGAAGGGTATGAAACGTATTGATTATAAAGCGGTTCTGACAGACACAAACAGTCAGTGGACTGTGCCGGAACTTTTTAAAGAACTGGAAAAGGAGCATGCAGCAATGCATCAGTCCTGATTTCAAGAAAAATCACATTTTTCCCATAGACAGAACAAATTTTTCGGGTAGACTACCATTTGTGAAAATTTGCGAAAGGTGATGGGAGATGTCAAAAAAGGTGAAGATAATCGGATGTGTAGCGGTACTTGCGGCCGGACTTACAGGCAGTGCACAGGATCTGAATGAAAATGATGTTCTTGCCGAATCCGACTCCTTTTCTTAGGTTGCTTTTCAAAAGTTTACGGGTTATAATGGTCAGAGAATGGAAAAATTAAAGGAGGTTTTTTAAAATGTCTACAATACCGGAAAGACTTGAAAAATTGCGTGCAAAAATGCAGGAAAAGGGAATAGATATTTATATTATTCCGACTGCAGATTTTCATCAGAGCGAATATGTGGGGGAGCATTTTAAAGCAAGAGAGTATATTACCGGATTTACGGGATCTGCAGGAACAGCAGTGGTTTCGAAGACAGAAGCACGCCTGTGGACAGACGGAAGATACTTTATCCAGGCGGCAAAGCAGCTGGAGGGAACAACAGTAGAACTGATGAAGATGGGACAGCCGGGCGTTCCGAAGATTGGGGAATATTTGGAAACAGCTCTGGCAGAAGGCGAAACTGTAGGATTTGATGGACGTGTTGTTTCTGTAACAGAAGGAGAAGAATACGAGAAGATCGCATCTGAGAAGAACGGAAAGGTCGTTTATGCATATGATCTGATCGATGAAGTATGGGAAGACCGTCCGATTCTTTCAGAAGAGCCGGTATTTGAACTGGAACAGAAATACACAGGAGAGACTGTGGAGAGCAAGCTTGCACGTACACGTGCGGCAATGAAAGAAGCAGGTGCGACAGCACACGTTCTTACCACACTGGATGACATCTGCTGGACACTGAACATTCGTGGAAATGACGTAGAATATTTTCCGTTGGTTCTGACCTATGCAGTGATCAGAATGGACAAGGTGGATCTTTTTGTGAATGAGAAAAAATTAAGCGATGAGATCAAAGCACATCTTGCAGCAGATGGGGTTATTCTGCACCCATACAATGATATTTATGAGGACATCAAGAAGGTTGCAGCAGAAGAAGTCCTGATGGTAGATCCGGGAAGACTGAACTTTGCACTTTACAAGAACATTCCGGAGAATGTGAAGAAAGTGGAAGAGAGAAATCCGGCGATCTTATTCAAATGTGTAAAGAATCCGACAGAGGTCGAAAATATCCGTATCGCTGAGATCAAGGATAGCGTGGCTCATGTCAGATTTATGAAATGGCTGAAAGAAAATGTTGGCAAAGAGACGATCACAGAGATGAGCGCTTCTGACAAATTGGATGAGTTCCGTGCCGAGATGGGTGGATTTATCCGTCCAAGCTTCGGACCGATCTCTGCATTCGGGGAGCACAGTGCGATCGTACACTATTCTTCTTCACCGGAGACCAATGTAGAGCTTCATGAGGGAACTTTCCTGATGACGGATACAGGAGCAGGATTCTACGAAGGATCTACTGATATCACCAGAACATATGCTTTTGGAGAAGTTTCACAGATCATGAAAGATCATTTTACACTGGTTGCGATCAGTAACCTGAACCTTGCAAGTCCGATCTTCAAGAAAGGCTGCTGCGGAATGAACTTTGATTATCTGGCAAGAAAGCCGTTTTGGGACAGAGGACTGGACTTCAATCACGGAACAGGACATGGGGTTGGATATCTTCTGAACATCCACGAGGGACCGGCAGGCTTCCGTTATACTTACAGAGCCGGTGAGTCTGATGCATTCCAGCCAGGTATGGTCATTACGGATGAACCGGGAATCTACATCGAAGGATCTCACGGTGTGCGTCTGGAAAATGAATTGCTTGTCTGTGAAGGCGAGAAGAATGAGTATGGAGAATTCCTGTATTTTGAACCGATTACTTATGTGCCATTTGACCTGGATGCGATCAATCCGGATATCATGAATGCAGAAGACAAGGAACGTCTGAATACTTATCATGCAACTGTATATGAGAAGGTGTCTCCTTATCTGAATGATGAAGAGAAAGAATGGCTGAAGAAGTATACGAGAGCGATCTAATAAATATGGTAATAGGAACACATATGTCGATTGCGAAAGGGATTGTGAAGACTGCAGAGAATGTGGTGAAGATGAATGCAGATACGATGCAGATTTTCAGCAGGAATCCGCGGGGATCGAATTATAAGGATCCGACGGTGAAGGAAGCGGAGGAGTTTCAGAGGATCAGGAGAGAGGCCGGTTTTGGAGCGATTCTGGCGCATGCACCTTATACGATGAATCTGGCGAGTGCGAAGCCGGAGGTGTATGAATTCGCCTGCACGGTAATCCGGGAAGATGTGACGCGGATGGACAAACTGGGGATTGAGAATCTGGTGTTTCATCCGGGAAGCCATACCGGAATTGGCGCAGAAGCAGGAATTCAGAATATCATTGCGGGGCTTGACCAGGCGATTACCGGAAAAGAGAATATTACGGTTCTGCTTGAGACAATGAGCGGAAAAGGAACAGAGATTGGCTGGAGATTTGAAGAGCTGAAAGCAATCCGCGACGGGGTATCACATCCGGAGCGGATCGGAATCTGTCTGGATACCTGTCATGTGTTTGCAGCAGGATATGATATTGTAAATGATCTGGACGGGGTGTTGGAAGAGTTTGACAAAGTACTTGGACTTGAGCTTTTGAGAGCGATTCATTTAAATGACAGTATGATGCCATTTGGTTCAAGAAAAGACCGGCATGCGGTGATCGGCGGCGGAGAGATCGGGATGGAGGCACTTTTAAATGTCATGCGTCACCCGAAATTAAAAGATCTGCCGTTTTATCTGGAAACGCCACTGGATGATGCGGGGCATAAAGAAGAAATTGCAAGGCTTCGGGATCTTGCCTAGGTGGTCAGACAGATGGAAAAGAGTTGTTAAGGCGGTATCGGCAGGCTATAGATTGTACAGAAGATAAGTTTTATCACAGATACAGCGCAAGAAATCAAAACAGGAGGGTATGATTTAATATGAGTCATACCCTCCTGTTTTAAGAACAGCTTTTTTGCTATAATGCATATCGCAAAAGAACGGCGTATATACCTATGATTCCAGTGCATCCGGATCAGCAGAAAGATCGGCAGATGCAATCCGGCGAACCGGGTTGGACTTATCAATATCTTCTGCAAATTTCTGCGCTTTTAACAGCATTTCTGATATCTCTTCCTCTTCCTCAGGAACAAAGCATCTTGCACTTTCATCCGGAAACAGATGATTTTTTAATTTGAAAGCCATCAAAAAGGCTTCCAGTTCCTGATTGAGTGCATCTTTGTAAAATTCAAAATAAAAACGAATTTCAGTTTTCTCAAAATCGGTACATATGCATCCGCACTGGGTTCCGCGTGTACGGCTTGTCCGGCGGAAATATTCGGGATCTCCGGTCACCATGTAAAAAATCTGGACCAGAAGATTTTCCTCGATATCTGTCTCATATGTAAACCAGTGCTTGCTGAGCTTGTCTTTTTGTAATGCTTTTTCATCAATATCATACTTCTTCAGAAGCTTATGATACATTTTGATGGCGGCCTCTTTCTCGCCACCTTCTCCCCGTTCGGCAAGCGCTTTAATCTTCAGCAGTTTTGCTTCTAATTTGTTGTCATCCAATTTCTTAATCCCCTTATGATTATAACACTTTTTTACATACTGAATTATTATAGCACATTTGTTATATAATGGAAGTAGAAAAATGGAAGTTAGCTAAGAGTTTTTTATAGCGGCGAATGTTAAGATTTGTTTACATTTTCGGATGAACTGTTGAAATTTGCTGACAATATCGGTAAAATAAATTTATAGAAAAACAGTAATTGATAAGAAAAGGGGGATTTATTATGACAGAAGATTTGATCAAGAAATTAAAAGACGTCAAGCAGGCACTGGTCAGCAAAGATATGACCGGCGAAGAGTGGGAAGAACGTGAAGAAATTCTGGAAAAACTGGAAGACGTAACCACGTATTTAAAAGATGCCCTCGGAAAGGGAATTGAATTCTGATGAAGGTAGAAGCACTGGTATTTGATATGGACGGACTGCTCCTTGATTCGGAACGTGTTGTGCAGAGATCCTGGAATTATGCAGGAGAAAAGCTTGGATACGGACGGATCGGGGAGCATATTTATCATACGCTGGGATTCAATGTAGTCCGCAGAGAAGCATATTTTAAAAGTGTATATGGCGAAGATTTTCCGATGGACAAGTTTAATGAGCAGACACGGGAGAAGTATTACGGCATTTGTGACAAAGAAGGGATCGGCGTAAAAGAGGGAGCAAGGGAGCTTCTTATCTATGCGAAGGAACACGGATACAAGGTCGGACTTGCGACGTCCTCCAGAGAGATCCACGCAAAGGCATCTCTTGAGAAAGTCGGTTTGTGGAAATATTTTGATGGCGGGGTTTTTGGCGATTCGGTGAAACATGCAAAGCCGGATCCGGAAATTTACCTCAAAGCGTGCGAGGCGATCGGCACCGAGCCGGTACATAGTATTGCGCTTGAAGATGCACCGGCAGGAATCCGCTCGGCTTCGGCTGCGGGTATGATTCCGGTGATGATCCCGGATCTTGCACAGCCGGATGAAGAAGTGAGAGGATTATGCCGGTATGTGTATCCTACACTTCTGGATGTGATTAAGATGCTTGATCGTGAAAATGCCGAAGTTGGTCGGTAAGAGACTGGATATCAGCATCGGAAAGTGCTTCGATAAGAGCGGTCTGGTACTGAAGGATCTTTGCCGGATTGTATGGAATGTCCAGGGCAAATTCACTGTAGGCACGCAGCTTCTGAAAATAAAGGGCTGCGTTTGCCTGTTCTTTTGCCTGGATGCACATTTCATACATGGCATGGCAGTCTGTAACGGCTTCGTCTGTGCATGGCTTGCAGATCCATTTTCCTATATAATAGTAATCAGTCCCGATTCGGTAGACGAATCCGGGATTTTTTTTAAATTCTTCTAATAAGTTCATTTTTGTATTCTCCATTCTACTACAATATGTTTATGGTTAATATCCCTTACAGCCAGTAAGGAAATTATCCATCTTGTTGCTTAAGCTGTATAATGATGGAGCAATCGGTATATCGTCTTCCTATCTTGGACTTCGCGTCCGTAAATTAGACTGATAACCAGCTCCTCATTCGCAGCGTTCGTTTTATGCAGGTTGAATCGCCATAGGTGCATTCGCGTCACACCACAGTAGATTGAATAGGCAATGAGTAAAACTGGTATTTATCCATTGCAATAATCTTAAGGAGTGACAATTTATGAACGCAGTAGGTATCGA
>ENA-OPAH01000401-OPAH01000401.1-human-gut-metagenome-genome-assembly--contig:-NODE-401-length-35596-cov-2.861428_pt1 | contig 35596 bp, 29 predicted proteins | sample MGYA00241050_ERZ501416 | MGnify/ENA primary metagenome ERZ501416 (study PRJEB25962, sample SAMEA2042632) | human gut metagenome | biome: human gut; feature: human-associated habitat; material: faeces... | reverse complement strand
GCCATAGTCTCTGAAGGTATATGTAGTACCATAGCTTACCGTTTCTTTTCCTATCAGTCTACCAACAAGAATATCTACATTCGTATAAGGATTGCGTTTATAAATCGGTTCATCGGTTTTTGAGTCACTTTCCGTTCTCAACCGACATGCATTGATCATGCCTTTCAGTAATTTGTCCTTAACCAGCGGAAAGGTAGAAACTGATGATTTGCTTTCCATCCAGTATCCGTAAATTTGTTATCTATATAGTTTTTAGCTTTACTCCAAAAATAAGTTAGCCCGGCTAGATCGAGAAAATTCTGCACATCTAATTGATTGTCCACACTCTTAAACATTTTATTATTCAAAGAGTTTATTAATTTCTTCATTAGTAATAGCAGATACTGACGGAACAGTTATAGCATCCCAAGTTCCATCTCCTTTCAAATATTTTGCAGTGTCACTTGCCTGAGGAGCTGGAACTAAGCCAATGCTTCCCGCAGCAGAACCAGAGGCACCTTTAAAGGCAGAATAAGTAGTATCTTGTTCAGGAATACCAAGTTCTGTGATATCTGCTTTGGCAACTGCGGTTCCAGCCGTTATATGTCCATTAGCGTCTGTTGTCACCTTGTATAATCCTGCTGTTAACTGTTTCGCTGTTGGATGAGTATAAATGGTATCTGTAAATTTCGCATCCGCAGGTACACTCTTTTGAATGGTAAACCCAGTATCTTTTGGCGTGTATCCATCCGCACCGAATGCCATTACGTGTCCATTGGTAGTTCCAGACGAAAGCCCTTTCATCTGTTTGTCGTTTGTTACATTAGACAACCCAACGTCGGATTTGGTTACGCCATGTGGGTTACCAGATTTCTTCTGACTGTGATCATAAGCGGCCTGTCCCTTATCACCTGCAAAGGCGGTACTAGATGTTGTGCCGAGTGCTAGGCTAGCAGAAATTTCAACAAAAGCACTTCCTGACCAACGATAAGTTTTATTGGTGGCTTCGTCGACATAAATCTTGCCATCTTCGCCCGGAATCTCAGTAGTATGTGCTTCCTCTTTGTAGAATTTTCCGCCATTCAAATATCCGTCAATAACATCATCCACATAAGATGGAAGTTGCGCGGTTGGCACCTTCCCGGAACCATCTAGACTTGCAACACCGTCAGCACTACCTTTCTGACTAGTTGGAATCGCACCTACATCGGAGGCGGATAAGGTAATATCACTAGATAATGGTTTGTTGTTAACCTTTCTGGTTTTTGGCACAAACGCTCCGTTTACCCACTCCTGAATTTTGCTTTTAAATTGTGTTAATCCAGTTAAATCAAGAAATTTTGCCATAGTTTATTCATCCTTTCTTTTATATTTTTGCACACAAAAAAAGATCCGATTGGATCTTGTGTGTTTTTAACGTTATTAATGTTAAAACTATACATTTTTTGTGAAGATTTGAAGTATACTCATTTTGCCATTCAATTCTTTTAACATGCTTGACTTATCCTAAAAATGATTCTCAATGCTCATTCGTTAGGATGATAATTTTTAGGTTTATCTTTGTCCCTGTGTTTGCGGGAATAACGATTTTAAAATAAACACTTGGTAATGTTCTGATTTTGTGTATTAGGCAAATACAGGTAAGATATATCTGTCATTTGATGGTTATAAGACAAACTGTGATATAACATTTGGTGGTAGGATAACAAAAAGATAATCCGTTGCTTATTTTATCCTAAAATAGAGAATCGTTATATGGGAAGGCCCTATCCCTTTGTGGACTACCCATCGTTTAAAACCAGAGGGATTGCGGCAATCCTATTTCAATAGATGCTATTCCTTTTACATTTGTTATAAGGATATTTAAAATAATCTGTCTATTTCGTTTTCTTGAATAACCTCTTTTGGACCTAAATTATCCCAGCCATCTGACTTCTCGCCCTTTCCAGCTCCTGCCCACACATAGTTATTTCCATCTTCCATTACATTGTAGCAATAACCGATTGTTTCCTCGGACATGGATTCTGTTGGCAGTTCAGCATAGGTACTAACATCGCCTTTATACTGGATAGGATGAGTGACCTTTTCGATAGCCTTTGTGATATTCTGGATATTCTTAGTATTGGATTTAATGGCCTCTACCTGTTCCTCTGTTGCTCCGGTTTCTATAGGATTTTCTTCAAGATAATCTTCAACACCCTGCTTAATCTGCTCTTCAGTAACAGCGGATTCACCCATGGATCGGATCATTTCATAAGTAATCATATCCATAAAAATACACCTCCTAATTATTAAATATAGAAAAGAAGGCAGCTCTCAATAGAACAACTGTCTTCGTATTACTATTTTCTATTCATTTACCGCACAAAGAAGATTGATGAATTTACGGTTTGGAATAGATAATTTCCAATTACCCTTTTTACCCAAAACCTCCTCGAATTCTTCAATCGAAAAGTCCTCTAACTCGACGAGAACCTCAGTGTTTAGGATATTCGCAAGACGGCTATTGATATCTTTTATGTATTCTTCCTTTACGTTTAATTGATATATATCAGCTTGCCCATCAATAGGAACTTTCGTTGCTTTTCCACCTTTCACAAATTCATCAACCACTCTTTGTCTGGCTTTATTGGAAATTTCCACCTTGTCGGTCAAAACACTTCTCACGGTTTCAAGTTTCATGTACATGACATCACTAAACTGATACCCCATGTTCAGATAAAAAGATCTTTCGTCTGTAAAATTCTCCAATAACTTCTGTATTCCGTAATTTGTAATTTTATGTTTCATGATTCCATTCCTCCAAAGTAGGGGCAGTATAAACCACCTCATCATAATCTAATTTCAAATTTAAAGCAGCATCTTTGGTATTACACTTATTTATCTCTTCTTCGTATTTTCGTTGATACTCTGCCAGCGGATAGACTCGGTATTTGATTTCCAGGATCAATTGCAAAAATTCTGATTCTGCCCACTCTTCACAGGATTTCTCTGTTTCATTCCAGGTCAAAACTGCCTGAGGATTCAAAGTCTTTTCCACCTGATATGCTGTATACTGTCCCATCATCAAAGATTGCTTCTCTTCAGTAATTGCGTAGATTCCAGTTTTGTCTCCATGACAGGCAGACTTCAACGGGTGAGTGGACAGATATTCTCTTAGAATCTGTTTACTTTCTTGAATTTTGTACCTTTTGACTTGTTCTAAAGTCATAGATTCAAAATCCACAACAGGGTTTAGTTGCATTTCCAGAGCATAGATTTTTTCGTCTAACTCTGTTACCTTGGATTCTAGATCGTATTTTTCAAAAGTGATCTGAATTAAGTCAAAAGGATTCTTTGTTTCTTCATCATAGCCAAAACCAATCCGTAAATTTACAGAAACAAGTTTGTTATATGCGCTGGTTGAGAATAAAATTTGATTTTTTTTATTTAAAATTTCAATCAGAGTTACTGATTCCGTGTCAGAACGAACCTGGGCGACATCGTTTGTCACTAATGTTGCAGTAAACACTTTTTCGGTGCTATTATAAGTAACGCAGTTATAAGTTTTCTCACCATTAATTTTAAGAACATAATCTGTTTCTTTACTCATTCCGTTTCCTCCATATAGCAAAATTCTGCGCTTATTGTTAAGCAGAAGAATTAAGTTTTTTTAAAATCTCTTCTACTTGCTGTTTTAGGAAACAGTTTTCAGTTTCCAGAGTTTCAATTCGCCGAATTGCTTTTTGAATCATGTGTACTTCCAGGCCGTGAAGTTCGTTATAGGCCAATCCCCATTTTTCTGTTAATCCGTCTTCCTCATTGTCGAGATAATCATGGCAGATAAAAGAAAAGGTTTCAGATGTTAGACCATTTTTCTGTGCAGCAACATTTACTTCTTGGGAAATAAATCCGCAATGAATTCGGTCGTGATTGGGGTTAGATTCTGTATTCTTCCACATATAAGTAACAGGGCGAAGTTCCATAAATGTTTTTTCATATCTCTCATCAATAGAATTTACGAAAGCTTTCATTCTTCGATCAGAACTATGAACTGTTGTTCCTCCAACTATGACACTTCCACTGATATTAGCAGTCACCACAAATAATCTATTCCATCTGTAAGTTGGAATTCCTATCACATATGCATTATTTTTTTCAGGTATAATACCATAGTTACCAGTTTCATCACTGTAATATGTTTTAACGACTTTAGCACTTCCATAATATAAATTCGTATGTGTATGACTAGAAGGCGCCTTGTTGTCAATTTGTTCCTGAAATCGATTCAGTTGTCCAGAAGTTACTTCTGAATATGAAATTAGTCCATTGGGGCCGACCAGCATAACTCTTGTAGTAGGTGGGTCTTCTTTAGATGTTATGTATACACCGTTTTTCCCGAATAAATATAAATTGTCACTTGCGTTGACACCAATTCCTTCTCCGGCGATAGATACAGATTTTGCAAATGAGTTGAAATATTGACTTTCTGGATCAAATTCCACGAAGGGACCATCATTAACGTAAGCACCACCTTTCGTAGTAAGGAAACCAAAAGTAAAAGCGCCGTTACTCTTTAATTCAAACCCTTTACTATACTGTTCCAACGATTCAATATTACCTTCGCTCTCGTAATATGGAGTAATCTTTGAACGAAATACAGTTTTATACTCTATGTCAAATATATCAGAGGGAATATTGTCATAAGTACCAGGATATATAAAAACATCTGCTCTTGTTTGTTTACTAGAATAAGATTCGTCTTTTATGTCTGGGAAAGGTTCCCATCCTTCTTTAGAAGAAAATGCTGTAAGACCAATATCAGCATTAATAAACCATCCGCCAATAACTCCAGATTCTGCATTGACCTCTCCATTGATAATCAAATCTTTTCCATCCCAGATTAATTTCCCGCCATAGTCAAACGTCCCTTTTGATAGGTTTATCCATCCATTATCTCCGATAATATTCTGGGTCGTGATTTTATCAGCCGTAACACTTTCAGCTGCTAACTTATTTGCCGTAACACTTTCAGCTGCTAACTTATTTGTAGTAACGCTTCCAGCGGTCAGCTTATTTCCCTGTATTAAGATTTGATTACTCTCTTTGACAAATAAAAGTGCGTTTTCATCAGTATTATCTCTGACTAAAATACTGTCTTCATAAAATGGAACATCTTTACCATTGGCGTAAATAATACATTTCACATGTTTGGTCAGAGGATTGAGCACTGAAATATCTGTGTTCAAAGTCCTGGAAGATACATTGGAAGAACGTCCAAGAGATTGCCAACTTGCACCGTCTGTACTGTATTTAAACTCAATGTCACAGGTAAAACCGTGTTTAGTTTCGTCATTCCCTTCTTGATAATAAGGAGTAAAGGTTACGGTTGAGGGAGTAAAACCGTCATGCAAAAAATTAGCTAAAATGAAAGAAGTGCTAGTTTCGATGCCATAGGCTTTTCCGTTTTCTCCATCTTTTCCATGGTAACTGACAGAATAAGATGTAGAAGTAGTATCATTGGAGTAAGTTGTTATAGTTCGTATCCAGAGAAATTGCCCGCTTTTTAAATTGGGAACCGAAGAGAGCCATTCACCAGTGGGAATATCAATGCCAGAATTTCCGGCCTGATAGGTAATCACCGTGGACTTAATTCCTACGCCGTCTGTACCGTCCTGTCCATCCTTCCCGTTTGTGCCTTGAGTGCCAATAATTTTAGGAGTAGTCGTGGTAGGCGAGGAACTGTCTGTATAAGTGAATTTTTCGTAATTCCATAGATAACGGATCTGATCTGTAGTGGATTGTACTGTAGTAGTCCATCCTTTTGTATCTACAGTAACACCTGAGCTCTGAGCGGATGCAAGATAATACTCTGTAATACTGGAAATCCCACGCCCATCCTTACCATTTACACCATCAATAGTATAGGTGCTGATAATAGATGGAGAAGTAGTAGTAGGATTTACACCATCTGTATAAGAAATCTTTTCATAGTTCCAAAGATATTTCTTGCTTGCAGAGACTTGTTGCAAAGTGGTTGTCCATCCCGCGGTTTCTGGTGTAACACCGGAACCAGAGGAGGAAGCAAGATAGTAATTTGTTACGGACTGAATTCCGCGTCCATCTTTACCGTTCGCGCCTGTAGCTCCTTTGTCTCCATATGCTCCGATAATTGCCGGACTTGAAGTATACTTTGTGTCATCTGTATATATCACAACTTCGTAGTTCCATAGATATTTTTTTGCTGATGTTATTGTCTGAACAGTAGTTGTCCATCCAGGTGTAGATACTGTGACTCCGGAGGAAGATGTGCTGGCAAGATAATACTCTAAGATAGATTTTATTCCTTTTCCTGCCGCACCCGTATTTCCTTTATCACCATATACACCAATCACTCGTTTTTCTGTTAGAATCGTAGATTTATCTGTTTTTTCAATGACTTCATAATTCCAAAGGTACTTATTAGTAGCAGTCAGTGTTGGGACCGTTGTCTTCCATTCGCCAGTGGGAGCGACAGTTCCATTGGACGACAATTGATAATAGTTTACTATACCGATGATTCCTACGCCGTCTGTACCGTCCTGTCCATCTGAACCATTTTCCCCATCTTTACCATTTGTGCCCTGATAACTGACAGAGTAGGAGGCGACATCCGCACCATTCGAGTAGTGGGTAATGGTACGAGTCCACAGATATTTTCCTTCTGGGACACTGGGAATTGTATTTGACCATTCTCCTGTCGGGGCGATAGTTCCGCTATTTCCCACCTGATAAGTAACTGTGGAGCTTTCGACACCCTCTCCATCTTTACCGCCGCGTACCACGTTATAACTCCATACTTTTGTTATCGTAATGTCCTCACAGGCCACGAGAAACTCTAAAGTTCCCGCAGTTGCCTTTAAATCTTTATTGACAGAGACAACGATGGTCGGCGAGAGAGTACCGTTTGTTCCAGAACGAATGCTTACTGTCATACCGGCAGGGATATTTTCAGGTAATGTCACATTAGATGCAATCTGCGTGACACCTTTCCAGGAAATTACTTTAAATTCAATGGAAGAATCTTTTACAATACCATCGCCGTCTGCCGAAAATCCATGATTCTCATTGCTAAGAGCGATGGTGTAACCAATGCCGTCAACACCGTCTTTTCCGTTTTCTCCCACGTATTTTTTCCATTGGTATTTAGAAGGAATATTGGAATCTGCCTTAGTTTCATCCACATAGACACCGATCCAGGTTCCGAGTGTTTCGCCGTTGCCCGCAGTGAAAGTTTTTCCACCGTCATTTGAATATTTGATGTGCAGATAACTACTCACGCCATCGATTCCGTCTTTACCAGGAATACCTTCTTCTCCACGGATATAGATCCATTGATAATCTTGGTAATTCGTACTTTCCTGAGCAGTCTCTTTGTTATGGGCAATCCCCATATAGTCCATTCCCTCAGGAGTATCACTGATTTCGGAAGCAGAAGGAGTGGGAGAGTTGGCATACTTAATCCAGGTATAATAGGTTTTGCCATCCTCTCCATTTTGCCCAGGGGCACCCGTAGGACCACGAAATAATGACCAGGTATAATCTTTGTTATCATTGCTTTCTACTGGGGAAGTCTTATTAGATGCAATACCGATGTAATCCATACCATCTGGATTGTCAGACATCTCACCATCCGGAGTTTTGGCATATTTAATCCATACATAATAACTTACACCGTCCTTCCCGTTGATTCCGATTCCGTCGTTACCCTGAATACGTGTCCAAGTATACTTTTTGTAATCAGAGGAGCCTGTCTGCTCAAAGTCAAAATATGTTCCCATATATCTGGAATCATCCGTGGGGGATGTGGTTATGGGATTTCCATCTGGGTTGACCGAATAAGCTACATGGAAATATCCAGTTTTCCCAGGAATACCTTGACCTCCTTTTACTAACTGCCAGGTATATAAACCAACAATCAAAGGAGCTTCTGGATTTGAATCCACCAGCACACCCATATAATCACCTGGGACGGTACCATTGTCAGCAGTAAAAGTTTTGCCGCCGTCATCAGAATACTTGATATGTATATAAGAAGAAATTCCGTCTTCTCCTTTGGGGCCTGTGATACTTTCGCCATTTTCTCCTTTGATTTTGTACCAATGGTACCTTTGCGGGTCTGTCGGAGCACTGCTGGAACTTCCAGTATAAATTCCCATGTAATCAGAAGGCATATCCAAAAGATCAGAAGAAGTTGGATTTTCCACTTTCGAATATTTAATCCAAGTGTAATAAGATTGTCCATCTTTCCCATCTTGGGTTTTTATAAAATCCATATATGCTTCAACAATCATTTTATAATCAGTCCTTTCTCTTTATTTAGATATCGACACAACAGCGCACCCGCGTTCTGGAACGAAATGCCGCAAGAGACATATTTAACAAATTGGTGTTGCTTTCTTGCTTTATCCAATCTGTCTCATCATCTGGGCGAAGATACCATTCAAAAGCCTTGGGTGTTACCTCAATGGCTCCACGATATACAGTTGCGGTAATAGTGGTGGATGTAATAGAAGAATCTTCTGCCTGAAAGATCTGCCCGTGGCTGGACTGTAAAGCGACTGTGACCGCAGAATCTGAAGACTTCAATTTATACAGGGTAAAGAAATCGAAAATACTTCCGTCTCTGTTTTGGGCTTCAACTGTGACAGAAGTTTTGTCAGAAATATAAGAAGAGGGGATGGTGATAGAGGTTTTATCTTCTGATACAAAAGTAGAGTTTTCCTGATTATCTACCAACCAGCGTTCCACGGTACATCCAGTGGCAATAGCTTGGACAGTAATAGAATCCGGAGTTAGAATTGCATTTTCTTCCACAAATGCCATCTCATCACTATGCAATTCGATAGAACCGCCCAGAGTATTTAGAATGTCTTCTAATTGTTCTCCTTCCGGGCTGACAACAGAAGAAATTGGAACTTTAGAACCTACGGATAAATTTCCTTTGATTTCTACATCTCCATTTTTCTTAATTTTGAAATTAGGAGAATTCCAAGTAAAATCAATTAAATCAATCTGACAGCCAGAAATAATATTTTCATCCTCGTCGGTTTGATAGTTCACGGATTGCAACAGTCCCCCGATGATCTTAGACTCATGAGAATTACTGGAAATTACGCTTTCAACGATATTCCAGTTTCCAATTTTACTGGTCAAAGCAGTGAGATCTTTGATCCACGCGTTTCCAATATTGGCGTTTAGGAGATTTGCAACACCATTCACCCATAAATCTTGGACATCAATTTTTTGTGCAGTCACCGATTCAGCGACTAAAATCTTTCCGTTTAATTGATAGTTCTCAACTTCTTCAGGTGGAACGTCTGTCGCTTCGACATTTCCTTCTTTATTTAGTGCCCAGACAATGGAATTTGAGAGATCACCATTCTCGTCGTAGCCACGAATCACAATTTTATCGGCAACAATCGTATTTGCCTCAATGATGTCTCCCAAAATCTTTACACCTGTCAGATAATTCGTGAAATTACCCGTTGCCGCATGGATATCATCAGTCACAATGTTTCCAGCCATTAAAAAATCGGTGACAACTTTTTCAAAGTCACCGATGTCAGATTGAATATAGTCTGTGAAAATCTTGTTGAAATTACCTTCTACAGCGTTGATGATGTTTGCGGTAATCTTATCTGATTGAAGTGTTTTTACGACAAGATAATCAATTTGTCCACTGAGCGCTCCTATGGAACCAGAGATCAGAGAATTTCCAAAACTTGGATTTCGAAGCAAAGCCTTAATGACGTTGGCGGTGATGGTATAAGTATCCACAGTCGTAGGTGAGCCTATGACACCGCCTTTATTCTTAGAACTTCCTTCCAACTGATCCAAAAGAGTCACGAAATCGTTTCGTTTTGACTTATATTGGATCATATTGGAAAAGGTAACAGTCATTTCGTGATCCCAGATGCAAGGATTGTATTTCATGCTAATTAGACGAAGTTTTACAAAACGGATATCGCTCATTGCGATATACAAATAATTCCATAACTGCATTTCAGAAAGGAAAGTATCCGCATAACCAGAAAGAGCATAAAGATTTTCGATAGTATTCTCATAAGTATACTGTGGATGTGCCTCTGTATATAAAATGTCCAGGGCATCTTGGTATAGTTTATATTGAATATCGACAATTTCATCCTCGGTATTCAGAGAGGTGTAGACGATATTATCATTGGTATAATCTTTATGAATGTAAAAAGATTTAATCAAATTTATTTCATCTTCTGTAAATTCGAGAAATTCAGATTGAACACTGCCGAAATTTTCCAATAACACATTGCTGGATATTTTCTGCCGCTGTTCATTGAGGCTTTTAAGATGAGTGTTTGCTTTGTTATACTCTGCCTGTCTTTCTTCAAGTGCGGTTTTACACTCCGCATACAAACGTTTATAATCCAGATACATTTGCCGCATCTGATTATAATAGTCCTCCGTGATGTCGAGATGATCGCCCCAATCATCCTCTGAAATACCGCTTTCTTCCAGGGCTTTGATTTGTTGTTCATAAGTCTTAATCTTAATTGTGAGTTCATCTGTACCAAATAATTTCCAGTCTGTCTCAAATGCTTCCAGCGAATTCTCATCCTGGATATAATAGCCAAACTGAGTAGGAGCAGTGCCAAGTTCCAATTGCATACCACACATTTCGAACGTTGAATCACTGCCGCTTGCCATCGCAGAAAAGCCAATATCAATCATAGAAGAATCGGCCATGAAACTGTAAAAGATGCGTTGCCATCCGGTTTCTGTCACAGTAAAGCTTTCAGATTCTCGCTCAGAATTTGATACCCCATATTCCAGATTCATAGTTTTTACATTGGAGACAGCTTTGACGAATACACTCAGCACATAAGTACTTCCCTTATTCACATGAATTTGTTTTTGGCAGTACCCATAGGTTCCTTCTGATGTCGGAAGAGTTACATGCATTCCCCGTACAATTCCATAGGCGGGGCTATCTGTTAGCTCAAAAGTGCTTGCCGAGATAGGAGAGAAGATAGGTTCCCAAACATTATCAATGATTACTGGATTTGCATTGGCAATCAGGTTTCCGCTTCCATAGTCCGTAGGATGGCTGGTTGTGATATCTTCATCCAATTCAGGCTTTGTTTCTTTTGCCTGCAAAGCAGCCACAATTTTAGGAAGAGTATAATTCATGATCGATTCATATGTCGGCCAATCAGAAGATTCTTTCAATGCATCCAGATCAAATTTACCGTCATCGTCAATATATAATTTTTCTAAAGAGGTGATAATCTGAGTATAATTATTGTAAGCGTTCTGCAAAGAGTCTACATCGGATTCTGACCAGTCATTTAAAACAGCGTCAGAGGGAACACGGGATTTCAGGTCAGTAAGAATATTCAGATAATTATTGTATTGTTTAGAGAGATCAATATAAACAGGTCTTTGCTCTTCGCGGTAATCCAGATAAGCCTGATATTTCTCAATCAAGTATTCCGACATATAAGGTGCCTGCATTTTATAAGAAATGTCGGATAGCACAGAAGTCCCGAAATTTACATAGTCGATACGAAGGTCATCACCGCCGTATACTGTGTAGCAAGTAGTCAATTCATTGTCTCTGGATATAGTGATGTCATTTTGAACATTTTGAAATCCCAGACAGATATTTGTATCCTTGCCCATAGACTCAATACGATAGAAATGGATCAAATAGTTTTTGGTATCAAACATAGGGATGCATTTAAAAGTCTGAGCCACCGTCTGAGTCAAGAAACTGTAGACATCTTTAGAATCCTCCTCGAATGTATATATTTCTTCCGATAAAGGCAACCCATAGTCTTCACTCAAAGCGTCATCAACAAATCCGACTTTCCATCTTGGAACATCGGCATGTTTCAAGATAAGATCCACAAAACTTAGTTCTGGGGTCTCTTTGTTATGAAATTTTATTTGATAAAAATCCGTGGAATTCATCTTGTCCCGATATTGCATTTCATAAGAACCAGCGGTTCCTGTGTTAATTAAAAAATTTTCCAGGTCGTATTGTTGAAGAGTAATCTCATACGATTCCGCCTCAATGCTCCGATACTCCTTAACACTATCGTTTTGGATAGATGGAGGGTGGTTAATCTGAAACCAGATATCCTCACAAAATAATTGCATTCCCTCTTCAACATAATCATAGTAGTTACAGAGTTCTCCATCTACTTTCTGGTATACGTCAAAACTTAATCGGTGTGCATTGTTGCCGTTGCGTTCCAATGAAACACTAGTTTCATCCACACTGTTCAATGCGCAGAGAATTTTCCTATCCGGAGTTGCAAGGTAAATAATCGCTGGCTCGCGCCTGCCATAATGGTCATACACAGCACCCATTAGTAAGCACCTACCTTCCTAAGCTCACGGTATCGGATTTCTACATCACAATCTCCAGTGATCTTGATCTGATTAGAACCGGAACACAGACGAAACCAGTAAATATCATCCACGTCTTTAATCCCCAAAGAATCAAATGTAATGAGTTTTTTTGTCTCATCATAAAGAGTTAGCCTTTGGCAATCCATATAAATGATATCGCTTGCCAGGGCATTGATTGTCATAGAACGGTTGTCTGTTATGTTTTCCAGCGTGATTTTTCCAGTAGCCAGAGGATTAATTTTTAAGACAGGATAAATATAATCCTCCAATTCATCACTTTTGTTTTCAATTATGGCTATGCTCGGAGCAGTTGCATCAGCATGGATATTATGCAGAATTTCTTTCGAATACCCAAAAGGACTGTCGCAGGTTAATTCATAGGTAAGCCCCATGACTTCATCATCTCCCGTTGCAGTTACATTGGTGATTGTACAAAAATAATCTATGTCCTCGTCATACCATTCCTCGTTGTAATCTGTCATGTGAAACAATTTTGGAAATTTGGGAGATGTCAGCCAGGCGTTAATTTCACGCACTTCTGATCTTTTAAATCTCAGATCATCCACACCTTCCTTACAGGTATCTTTGATAATCCCAAGCTCAAAGATTAAGGCATCGTCATAAGTTGTGCCAAAATGATTAGCACGGTGCCGATAAGGAGTCATATCACCTTTGTCAATCGTCCTGGTAAGCCCCATGGGAATTTCATCCCTGGTGTTATTAAAGAATCCAATCATCAATCCCATGTCCTTTGAAGATTTTCCGTTGAATTCAAAATACTTTCCGCATATTGCCATACTCATCATCACCTCTTTTCTCTTTTATTAAAAAGAGCCACTGCGTTTTCACACAGCGACTCTTTCTGATCATTTTACCCCATTCTTCCCCATTTCATATTTCAACTGCTGAGTAGTATACCGGTACGATTTTTCAAGAATGGTCTGCAACTTAGGAAGCGTGTCCTTGCTTACGTCCCCATGGACAGTCAGAAGAGAATCGTAATGAACAGAGACATTTTGCATTGGACTTTTATTTATGACACTGCCATAATTAGTTTGTCGGATCGAATCGGCCATAGCCTCCGATACAGGCAAAATGGTATTCAAAAGAGCATCAGCCTTTTCCTTGGTTAAAATGACTTCACCAGGGTTAATCCCTGCAATGCCGTGATCGCCTTTCTGTGCCAGATAACGCACGAATTCTTCATCACTGATTTTAGTCAGAGGAATATAGTTATTCTTTCCGACATACCCGCCTTTCTTAAAAGTGATCTTATACTTCATTAGCTCTTTACGCACAGCCTCACGATCAGATGGTCCCCATTTTCCATAATCGGTTAAACTCGGGACATCTACCTGTAGAATTTTTGCTAGTTGTAGAGCAGCAGTAGCAGTCATATGTTTTCCATAGGTACTGGAAATATAGCGATTCAATGCACTGGAATTTTCAAGTTCAGCCTTACTTCGGGTGTCATCTTTTAGACCTTTTAAAACCTTCTTGATCATAGGACCCTTCATAGCATTAATAATAGCTTGATCTTTTTTGTAAGAACCCTTAACCATTAGTTCGTCGGCATCGTAGTCTAGTCCATGTTCTTTTGCTATAGTAGAAGCCTCTTCACGACTAAGTTGCCCATATCCCAAACTTCCAAACCACTGATTTAAAGCACTTGTGCCATTATTCGTTTCGCCTTTCTTATCAGCAAGAATCCCTTCTGTTTTGGTGATGACTGTAATTTTTGCAGTTGATGATTTTTTGCTGTAGTTTGCATCTTTTGACACACAGGTAATCGTGGCATAACCATAGTGAATACCTTTGACCAATCCTTTGCTATTGACGGTTGCTACGCTGGGATCGCTAGAAGTCCAGGTTACAGCAGAAGTTTGCGGAGTGCCGCCTTTATCCGTGGTTAATTTAGCAGTTAATTGAACAGTGCTGCCGACGGTAATTGTCTTTTGACTAGGAGACACAGTAATCTTGGTGACGTTGTTGATCTTATCGTCTTCAGCATCCTGCTTAGAATCCGTGTTGATCATGTCATCTACAGAACTACTATTTCCACCATTTATGGTAGGATCTTTAGAGGTGTTTGTACCTGTAGCGTTATCGCTGGGATCAAGGCTTGGCTTTTGTGCATTGTTTGCTGTCTGTCCAAATTGTCCCTGTCCGTTGGTTCCGCCAACACCGATCAAATCATTTTTCAAAGATTCTTCAATATAAGTACCAGTCTCGGCGATAATCTTATTAATCTGAGAGTAAGCACTTTCATACATGCCAACAGTTTTATTTAACAAGTTTTTGATTACAGACTCTTGATACGCAGCATTTCGTTTCAAAGCGTCCAAAGAAGAATCTAAGACATCGTCAGCATCTTGTGATACTTTATCCAGTCCATTGGAGATCTGGTCAAATTGTCTTTCTGTCAGGTCATCATCTAAATCTTGCTGTTTTTCGGCTAGTTGTTCACGTAACTGTGCGAGCTTTGCCTGACCTGCGGCATTTGTTGTACCCTCCAAAGCAGCGATCTGGGCTTGTAGAGCATTGATATCCTTATTTTTATCGCGGATGTTTTTGTCCCAGTTATAATAATCCTCTTTGACTTTTTGTGCTTCTTTACGTTTGTCAATGTTGTCTTGAAGCAAATCGTTTTCTGCTTTGAGCTGAGCTTCGTATACATCAAGAATCGAATCCTTATAGTCCTCGTTTGCAGCAGTCGCGTCATAAATACCTTGGGTATACTCGTCTAGATATTGTTTATATTCTTCCTCAGAAATTCTACCGTTTTTCAGTTCTTCATCAATGTTAGCAATGGCCTCTTTATAATCCGCAACTTTCTGTTTATTGGTTTCCATAGCTTTTGCGATTAGCATGAGATTTGCCGCACCATCATCCGTCAATGAACCGTCAACACCAACAAAATTGTCGGAGTTGAGTAATCCACGCAAATGATCCGCCGCGTCAATCATCCGATTCATGGAATCAATGCCGTCATTAAATGGCTTCCAATCTAATTCTCGCATTTTATCGGCACATTCTTCCATATCAACTACCAAATCAGCCTGAGCCGCCTCGACATCTTCAATTTTTTCGGCAAGCTCCTGATAACGATCGCTGTTTACAGCAAGAGTAACCATTTCATCTTTATAGAGCTTTTTCATCTGCTCATATTGTGCATAAGCCATGTTATCCGTTTTGATTTTTTCACGGTAATCTGTGGAAGTGAGACTTTGGTTTTGTGCTTCTTTAATGGTCCAGGAACGATCTAAACGATTGATGGCACGTTCCTCTTTATTAATCTGATATTGGCGCGCAGTCTGTTTAGATCCGTACAATCTTAATTGTTCGTTTTTTTCTAATTCCGCTTTTGCATCATAAAGATCTTCGACGATTTTGTTTAACTCTTCCTGAGCTTCATAATATTCTTTACTATTTTTTCCCCAAGTTTTTGCCGCCCGCTTTAACTCCGTGGTATAAGCTTTTTCTTCTTTCTCAATTTGATAAATATTTTTTCTTAAAGTTGCGCTTTTGTTTTTAAGGAGATCCTGATAAGTGGTACCGTTTGTATATGTACCACCTCTGGCATCCCAATAATCTAGTTTTGCATCTGTGACACTAATTCTGGATGTATGGACCCCGCGAATAGCTTCAAAACGATCTGTAATATTATCAAGTTTTTGTTGGGCCAGTTCTTTTAGTTGTTGATTTAATTCATATACTTCTTTTGTCGCATCGCGGACTTTATCACGCATTTCTTGAAAATCTTCGATTTTCTGACGAGTTGCCTCATCGTAATCAGAGACATCAATGGTTCCGTTGATGACTTTATTTTGCAAATCCTCTGACAGCCCCACTTCATCGGCTTTTCGCTTATAAACATCAATAGCCTGTTGCTGAGCTTTGATTAACTTTTGAGTTTCTTTCATAGCAGAATTAACGCTATGATTCTGACTCTGATAAGACTTCCATGATTCCGCGCGAGCAGTGAAAAGATCAATGTTATAGTTCAGCTTCTCAAATGTTCTTTCAATCCAGTCTACGGCATTTTCCCATTTGGATTTTACATCGCTACCGTCAGCGTAGGCGTTGCTTATGGTATAAGTGCCGCTAGCATACGCACGCAAAGAAGAGGATACCAGGCTACGGACATCGCTTACAGTACCGTCGGCATAAGCCCTTCCTCGACCGCTTGCTTTGCCAGATCTTAACAAGTCGGCAGTCTGTTTCGCATTTAAGACAATGTCGCCTTTCTTAAGCGATTGCATGTGCATCCCGCCAGGAATCAGCATCCATCGTCCATTTCTGATTAATGATTCTGTCTTTACGTTTAGATAGTTCGCTACGCTATCCGGGATAGATATCCCCTCATGCTTTCACATGAGAACAGACTATATCTTCTATTTGGTTGTTTTAGGTTTATTGGCAGGTTACGATATACTTTTCGCTATGGCAGAACGCGTGTTTCGATTTCTGTTGGATTGGAAAGTTAGATGTCCGAGTTAATCAGGAAGAGATGCATTATTTTATAGCGTGTACTATGGCGAGTTTCATTTTGAGATTTATATACAAAAGATATGGAAGAGAAGGGATAATATAAATTTACGTTGCTTTAGGTGTCAAGGTTGTAGGAAGAGCCATCGAAATTTACAACTCATCGATAAAATATACAAAGACGACTGTTGCAAATTAATACAACGATCGTCTTTGTGTTAATAGCTTTACGGATTATAATTTTCTTCAATTTTAGCAAAATAAAAGTGAAGTTTAACTCGGGGAAAACCAACCATATTTGTAGGAGAGACACACTCCAACGATTCCACCAATTAGAACTAAATTAGTTATCAGCCAAATCCAATTTTTTCTATTTGCTTTTTCGTTGATATCTCGTATAAAATCAGTCAGAATCCAAATTAAATTTAGAAATACAAGTCCAATAATAAAAGCAATTAAAGTAATTCTATACACGGATGGTTTAGCTATATTTTCTAAAACTGAACTAGAAAATACTATTCCGCCAGTAAAAGCTAGAACAATAGCCGCAAAAATTCCAAGAATTGTTATATATTCTTTTTGCATATTTTCTTGGCGTTTTTCAACATGACTTGATAGTTGTTTTAAATCTTGAATGGTTTTATTTGTTAATTCCTTTAACGCATTTTCAGATTCTTGAACGTTTTGCTTTAAATTTTCAATAAGCAGTTTGTTTTTAGCTAATTCTGATAGAGTATCATTTGTCATAGTTTTTGTGTAGTTAATTCTAGCTATATCTAAATTGGTATGATCGTATAATTTTACAATTTCTTTACTGATATCAATAATATTCCCTTCTTTGTCTAAGTTCTTAGGAATATATCCATTTTTGATAGTTTGGATATTTTGAGCTAGAACATCTAAACTCCCTATGCTTGAATCGCCATCAATTAATGTCAACGTAGAAAAAATATCTGCGTAATAATGTCGAAAATAAGTATTATTATAGTTGTAATATATATCTTCAAGCTGCTTAAAAAAGAAATATCTATCTTTTGCCTCTTTCAATGTATCCTGAGATTTGGAAAGTTCTATCAAAATCTCATTTAACGCCTCTCTTTTTTCTTGTTCATTTAATATCCGCATCTCTCATCCTTTATCTTTTATTAGTTCTTTTGGAATAATCTGATGATCACCTAATCCACCTTTAAAAGTTAGATCCCATGCTTTTCCAGGACTATGCGTATCGTCGACCAAATCCCATGGGTTTAATATCCTCTTTTTCTCTATTATAGGATTCATAATATTTTTACTATTTGATTCTATGCAAACTAAATATTTCATTCTAATAGGTAAAGCTCCAAATCCACAGTATTGCCTGTATACTTCTGGAACGACGGGGCCGAATTGCCATGCCTCTATTTCTTCTGAAAAAGCATTGGCTCCTTGTTGCAAGAATTCTTTTTGGATATAATAAAGGATTTTTTGTAATTGTAAATTGGATACGGGACATTTATCTTCTGTGCATTTATTTATAATATATTTTGCTACAGTTAATGCTGAATTCATTTTATCCTCGCCTCCTAATAATAATATTATTATATAGCCTTATTTTTCGTGTGTCAATTTTTGAGTTTAGTTAAAACAACCAAATAGTCTACCGTTTCGAGCCACCAATCGCTTGTGGCCCTACACCGCTACATTCATCGCGGCTAGTCGTTGAACACATCCCTATTCGGGACTTTGTTGCTGATTGCCCAATCCCTATATTTTTTAAACCATCACACCTGCCCGTATTTCATGGCTATGTTGTGGTATATAAGGCTCTAAGGGGTTCCCAGCATTAGATAGATTTTCTATTTCAAAAATAAATAGCGGCAAAAATTTACCGAGTTCATTAACCAGAGCGGTTTCGTCTTTAGGTAAAGAGACTTTCCCGCTTGAATATGCGTTTTTGTAATTCAGTACGTTATAGGCGGTTCCGTCTGCACGAGCGGGAGAGAGCATGGTGCCGGAAGCTGCTGGTCTAGCAACTCTACCAAGAGTATAATTGATTACGCCTGTTGCAGTAGCTCCATTCGGTTTCGCAACAGAACCTAATGCATAATTAATAACACCTGTAGACACAGTACCATCAGCTGAAGCTACGCTACCAAGATCATAATTAATAATTCCTGTAGACACAGTTCCATCGGCAGATTCTACGTTTCCCTTGTTATAGTTAATCGTTCCAGTGGAAACTGTACCATTAGCGGAGGCCACAGTTCCTTTTGTATAATTGACTGTCCCAGTAACAGTAGGAGCATTTGGGGGAATGACTTCTGAATCATATTGAACAGTCCCTCCGTCTGGTGGTGAAGGTGGTATAGGTTCTTTTACATCAGAATTATATTCTATAGTTCCTCCATCTGGAATCGAGGGGACTTCAGGCGGTTGTACTTCGGAGTTATATTCAACAGTCTCTCCATCTACTATCGGCGTTTCAGGTTGATCTACTTTTGAAGGATATTCAACAACTTCACCTTCCACACTTGGAGGATCCGGCTGCTCTACTGTGGAGGGATATTCGACAGTCTCTCCCTGCACCTCTGGTGTTTCAGGTGGTTCCACTTCAGAGGGAATAGAAATAGAGTCCTGAGTTTCTAAATTTGGCATCTCAGGGTCTTCTACTTTTGAAGGAATCTCTATAGGTTCCCCTGATAAAGATTGTGTCAAAGAAGAAAATTGACTTTCGTCAAGTTTTACAGTAACAGGGACAGAAATATCTTCTCCTCCGGATTCAATAGACGAAGTATCTACTTTATCAACAGATGCTTCAAGTGTAATTTGTTTTCCTTGTGCATTTAAGGTTTCTGCTTCTTGGGCTAGAGCGTCGAGCTGCTCTTGATTCTCCACAGTACACTGAAACGTGACAGGTGTCGCATCCGGGGTATTCTGCATAGAGGAAATGAGATTTTCAACGTCGGATTCGCCTTCGACATCCACCGTGACAGTTGCGGTGGTACCTTGTTCCAAAGAAGAAAGATAACTATTCAAGTCAGAGATTCCAGATGCATTGGAAAGATCCGCATTTATTAATGTTCCAGATCCTTGAATGAGATCTCCTTGTGCCTCAGAGATGGCATTTTTCATTTCCGTGGTATCTGGTTCAATTTTAATTTGAGAATTGGCGGTTGTATCTTCGACAACCTGTTTTACACCATCTTGAAAATTGTCAGTATCTGCTTCGACAGGGATTTCGTATTTTTTACCTGTGATACCTTCAATTAAAGTTACAAGCTGTCCTTCATCCAACTTGACAGTGACAGGCATTTCATATTGCTTTGCAGCCAACTCTCCTGCAATTTCCTCCGGCGTCTCTCCTTCAATTCCAAACTGTGCCCGAATTTCTGGAGACAACTGAGAAATCTCTGTCGCAGTATTCATTAAATCCGACTGCGCTTGTTCTATTTGGGAAGGGTCTACGTTAGGAGTTGCATTAAGGGTGTTAAGTTGTGCAAACTGTGAATTGAACTGATTAATTAGATCGGCTCCCTGTTGAACGCTATCGGTAACAAATTGAGGAGCAGCAGTTTTACCATTTAATTCATCGATTTTGGACTCACAGCCATCAATTACTGTTTCTAATTGCTCTGCATTTTCCGGTGAGATGTCTGGGCTACCCTTTAACTCATTTAATTCTTGGACTTTACTGGTTAACTCATCGATGCTCATTGTATCAATATCGAAATCAAGAGCGTCTGCTAGTTCTGTATTTCCAGCCGCTTCAGAAGATTCCTGCAATGATTTTTGGACAGTTTCAGCTTCTTGCTGAATTTGCTTTTGCGATTCTTCTGTGTTTAGTCCGAGTTTTAAACGAATCTCTTCATCTGACAGTCCCAGGATATCATCTTCTGCGGTCTGTAAATCCGTCAGATCAAGATCGAAGGGGAGTTTCCCTTCTTTCTGTAGATTGCGGAGTTGCTCAAACTTTTTAGTAGCCTCTTCTTGCGCCTGTGTCAATCCACTGGAATCACCAGCCCATGATTTCTGTGTCTGGATATCCAGTTCATTCTTAGCGTCTACGTAATCCTGAATTGCCTGTACGGATTCCTTAGTGGCTTCCGTCGTATTATCAGCGCTGATTTGCCCGATAGAGCTGCTGGATTTTTCAATTTCCTGTGCTCGTCGTGCAGTTGCCTCATACATAGTCATCATTTCTTGGGCACCATTTAAGTCGTAATTATATGTACCATCTTCGTTCTTAAACCGCCCCATATTCTCAGAAAGATGAGAAAGCTGCTCCTGAGCCTTTTTTGCGTCTGATGTATTGAAATCGTAGTCATAATTGTCGTCAAAAAGATTATGTACTTTTTTGGCGGCATCCTCGGCAGTGCTTGCGACTACCTTAAATCCACTGCTGACTCCTGTTACATCCACATCCCATCCACGATCACGGAATTTTCCGGCAATGTCTGTGATAACTTCTTCAGAAACACCCCATGCTTCCGCAAACTCACTCGCGTCTAAAGTAGCTTTTTTGGTACCGTCAGCCATTCGTTCCAGAGAAGTATTGACATCTCTTCCTAGAGTATCACTGAGAGTAGAAGCGTCACTGATAAATGCTTCCAGGCTTTCTACGGGCAGCAGTTCTCCATTTTCATTCGTTTGATACCATCTGGATACAAGTCCGCCCAAGGTGTCATAAACTGCTTTGACTTCCTGTGGAGTCTGATTGTCCAGACTTCCAGAGTACATATAGTCTACGCCACGTTTAAATTCTTCCGTTCCAATATATCCCTCTTTGGCTAACTTCTTTACATTCTGCCAGTTGGTGGCGACATTGTCGTAGATATCTCCCTCCTCGCCGTTGGAAAGAGCATTCATCCACTTAGCATAATCAGAGGTAAGACCATTGTACTGGGATTGGAGGAGTTTTAATTCAGAGATTTCCGATTGAATAGAATCAATTTTGCCTTTTGCTTCATTTCGCTTATCATTGGATAATGTCGTGTCGTTCAATAAATCAAGCTGTTCTGCCAGAGCTTTGTTTTGAAGTTCCAGGGCTTTTTCAAACTTTTGTTTCGTTACTTTTTCTTGCTCAGCTTGGTAGGCGGCAAGTGCGTCACGATTAAGGCGAAGTCCAGATGCAGTTTTTTCTAATAACTCATCGGTATTATACCCGTCGACTTCTGAAAAAGCAGTAGCAAGATTTGAAACATCTTCGCTGAGTAAACCCGTGGAAGAAACAGAGTTTTGCATGGCAGTATTCAGATTTCCTTGGGCGGTGACAGCACTGGCCAAAGTACTGCTCATAGCGTCCAAAGAGTAAGCGTCTGCTTCCAGTTCTTTCTTCTTTGCGGCGATTGCATCCACCAAATCCTCAAATGTTTTAATGGCATCTTCGTCGTCATTAATAATGATATCATAGGCAATCTCAAAGTCTTCACGGGTAAGCTGTTTTAATTCATCCCTTGTTTTCTTTGTCCCGTCGATGGCTTCCTGCATGATATCGAGTTGCTGTTTAACTTTTCCGCGGCCATTTTCATCTAAAAAGCCGAGATTTTGCATTAGCTCTTTTGAGGCATCCTTATCCCCATCAGTGATGATATCAATTAGCTTATTTCGTTTGTCTGCCCATTCCTGCATTGACATATCATCACTATTTAACTCTAATTCGAAGAGTTGTTCATATGCCTTTTGAACATCTTTACTGGAAGAGGCAACAGGACGTATAAGCCCTTGATAGACAAATTTTTCAATATCACCATCATACTTAGAGGCAATCGTACTATAATCTACATTGGCAAGCATTCCAGAGATACCGTTTTGTAAGGTATCACTTAAACCCTGATACGCAGAGCTGCTTTGCATCATTGCATTGACAGTTGGCATTAACTCCGCCCATTTTGCTTTTATTTCTTGTTTATCTAATTCGATTGCTTTAATGCTGTTATTTGCGCTTTCTTGATAAGAACTCACCAATTCTTCAGCTTCTATGGCAGCTTTTGTTCTTACTTCTTTTGCTGTTTTTTTATCTAGCTCTGGGAATGATAATAAAACACTGGCATTACCATTTTCATCAACGATATTTTCCTGATTAGGAACAATATCGTGTTTTTCCAATGTATCACGGATTGCATTGATGACAGGGCGATTAGCTTTATTATCGACAATCTGAACACTGCCATTTTCCAAACCCTTGTATAGATCTGTGCTAAGTTTGGCAGCTTCTTTGGAGGCACTATCATAGATTTCCTGTTGTTTACTAATATCTTTTTGGATTTTTCTTACTTGTTCTGCAACACCTTCATAGTGATCCTGAGCCTTTTCAGAAATTTTCCGGGCATTAGATCCCTGCTCAATTTCCAACAGCTCATTCAATTTTGTTTTTGCTTCGGACGCAGAATTTCCGAGATTGACAATCGCATTACCTTGTGAGTCATATCCAGATACCAGAGTAGGGAACATATCAGCCAACTGATTATTCATATCTAGGAATTCCTGGTACTGATTTGTCGTCAGCCCCATATTTTGATTGGTCTTCTGATTGACTTTAGAGCGCAGAGTATCATAGGAATCAACGACGCTGTCAACCGCCTGTTTGTGGGAGGTGTATTCCTGGCTGATCTGTTCGATTTCAGACTTTGCCTCTTCGCCTTTTTGGATTAGGTTGTCTGAATGATGAACGATCTTATCAATTAAAGTGAGAATTCCATTAATCGCCACCCCCGCAAGCATTCCGGTACCAATATTTAGAAAGCCGGAGAGAACATTGCCGCCAAGGGAGAGGGCTTTTTGTTTAACCGTTTTTTTTCTTTCCGCTTTGTTCGCTTGATTGACATAGTTGATATAACCATCAAAAGTCTTAGTGCCATCTCCAACCGATTTTACGTAGTTAACAAATCCGTCTTTGGCTTTTTTGTTGGCTTTCATAAATTCTTTGGTTGACTCAGTACCACCATTGAGTGCCGCATTATACTTTACGATTTTCTCTTCATATTTACCACTGTCTAATATATTACTGTATTTTTTCGCTGACAGTCCAAGGGGTGCATTGAAGACAATTCCTTTTTTGGTAGAAGAAAACGCCATGTTAAAAAAGGAAACTGTTTGGGCAGCGTGAATTGACTTCAATATTTGCACATGATACAATCTTTCATATAAATAAAAAGGGGGAATCTATATGGGAAAGATTGGAGAGAAAACAACCTGTAGATTATTATATTGTGAAAGATGTGGATATACCTGTGTAAAAGACAAAGAGCAAAAAAAAGGTAAATGTATTTATTGTAAGATTAAATTGAAAACCTGGGATCATGATGAAATAGTGTCTCTTAAAGAGTATTTAGCAGGGGGGAGCGAGAGTTTTCTTAAAGAACATGGCTACAATTATGAAGTTCCCGGTATGGGGTGGGTAGATTATACGGTTGATTTAACAAAAAAAATGGTAGACGAATATATTTCAAAATCCCCTGCTTTTGATCAAAACGCTTTCAATGAATGCCTGGAAGGGTTTTATAAAAGCAAAGAAAGATTTAAAAAAGAGCACGAAAGGTTTAAAGCTGAATGGCCAGATCAGAAAGCATGGGAACGTGAATTGAAACGCCGGATTGAAGAAAAGGTTAACCGTGATTTTGATAAAAAATTGGAAGCCGAGAGAGCAGCTAAAGAAGCATGTAAACCGAAATGTCCATACTGCAAATCGACTAAAGTAAAGAAAATCGGAGTGAGCGGGCGATTATTTTCAACAGCAATGTTTGGCATGGCAAGTGGAAAAATAGGGAAACAATGGCATTGTAACAACTGCAAAAGTGATTTTTGACATATTCAGATCGCCATTAAATAATGGCGATTTTTTTTGTAGAAGAAAACGCCATGTTAAAAAGGAAACTGTTTGGGCAGCGTGAATTGACTTCAATATTTACGCATGATACAATCTTTCATATAGAATGAAAGGGGGATCTATATGGATAAGATTGTAGTGATTGTAATTGTGTTTGCAATGTTTTTAACAGCCTGTAAAAGTAGTGAGGTGAAGGAACTCCAAAATCAAATTGACCAAATAGGTCAAGTGACTATTGAAGACAAATCTTTGATACTAGATGCAAAAGATAAGTATGAAAAATTATCAGAAACACAAAAAAAGAAAGTGGATAATTATAATATTTTGCTTGAAGCCAGTAACAAAATAGATCAATTATTAATTAAATCGGGAACTTATGTATCAACAAACAAGAATATGATAGCGACTGTTGAAGAAGACGGAGCAGAGGCGGGAGATTATATAAGTATTTATGATAAGGATTCCGAAGGAACAGCGGAGATGATAGTAGCTAAAGATGGAAGAGCTCTTGTTATGATTTATGATGAAATCTTAACAGCAACAATAACATGGAGGGAAGGCGGATTCCAGTTTTTGGCAACTGATAGTTCAGATCCCATTGATTTTGTAAAAATTATTGAGGAGGAAGAATAATGGCTTTAATTCATTGTCCAGAGTGTGGAAAAGAAATAAGTGATAAGGCAAAAAGCTGTCCAAATTGTGGGTATCCAATTAAAACATCGGATGAAAAGAAAAATGAAGAACCATTAGAAATTGAAAGCAATAATACGGAAGACCAAGAACAAAAAACACATAAAATAGAAATTAGCAAAAAAGTAGGAATTATCATTAGTATTATTGGCGCTTTAGTAGTAATTGCTGGAGTAGTTGTTTTTGTTTTAACAAGTGATTTGAGGAATTATAATACTGCCCAAAAATTATTTGAAGAAGAAAAATACGAAGAGGCTCTTTCGATATTTTCCAAGTTAGACTCATATGAAGATTCACAAGAAATGGTCGAAAAGTGCGAATACGAATTATCTGTCGATGGAAGATTTCTAAATGCTTTGAAAAAAGGATTAGAAGAACGCTGGGACTATTCCGAAGAACAACTTGCAACGGAAGGAAACTCTGATTATGTGGAGTATATTAGTAAATGTATAGAGTGTGAATTAAATAGACTGGAAGAATTTGCGACAGAAGAATTTTCCAATACAAAATTGGGAGAGGAAGCAAAATCATATATCAGCATATTAAACGATGCTTTACGGGCAACTGATTATTATAATATAGATTACAATCAGTATGCTTTACAATGGAATGATATTTATGCAAGGCGATCAGTTATGATACGGAATTTTGTTGAAAATTATGGCTTGGCGGTTGATAGTAAATATCAAGATGTATTAGATGAATTCCTGGTTAATGCTACCGTAGTTGATGAACAGAAAAAAATGGATAAAGATATTCAGGATATGGCAGATAAGTTTGTGCTCACACCTAAAACGGATGAATGGGGAAATACAACTTATAAACTGTCAATGGAAAATACAACAAAATATTCTTTTGAATATTTTTATGTCAATATAAATGTTTTAGATGAACAAGGGAATATCTTGGGTACTGGGCAAGCATCGCAAGTACAATCATGGGAACCAGGACAAAAAGCAGAAGTAGATGCTTGGATAGATGTTGAAACGTCTAATGTTTCTAAAATTGCCAAAGAGACATATACGCCACATTATAGTTCAGGCAATTATATAAAATAGCCGCATTGCATTCACTAATATTCTACCAATATTGGGACTCTCAGGGATATTTCTTCCTGTGCGTCCTTAATAAACGTAGAATAGAAGAAGTGAGAATAAAAACAGTGTCCGAAAATCGAAGGAATGCATTGAAATATTTCTTGCTTAATTCCGTCGTTATCTAGTGGAAGATCGTGCAATAATTTGTAATTTATTTTTCTTATAATAGCATCCGCGAGCGGACATTTATATTCCACGAAATAGCGTAAATTATCCAAGGATGATGGTTTTATGGTATAATACATTGTAAATTCATCAATGGATTTTAAGAATTCTTCATGCTTTATAACTTCTAAACAATAAGAAGACATATTTTCACCTCTTTATCGTACGGAGACGTTAGTCAATACGGAAATTGAATTTATAAACAAAATAATTGATAGTATATAATCAAAAAGGAGTGCCCAGATCTGCGGCACTCCTTAACCTTTTTGTAGATCACAATTTAGGTTGCATATAGATTATTCTTGAAAACAAATTCATGGAAGGTTCCGATCTGGTAATCTAGCCTTTTTCACTTTCGGTTAGGTTCATGGTTTGGATCCTTTCTAAAAATGGGCGTAAAAAACGCCATAGGTTGTTAGCCTACAACGCAAAAAGACACCTACAAGAGATGTCTTTAAATACTTTGAATTATTTGTTTTATGGAATCGATATTGTCATGGTTATAGTCTTTAAGAAAACTATGATAATCTGAAGATAAACGTAATGCAATTTTTTTGGCTTTAATTAAATCAAAGAAAGATTTACCATTTGCTATTTGCTCATAATCTTCAAGTGTGAATGTGAGAATAAACATTTCTCTGTTGTTTTGATATTTTTCGATAATGCGTAAAACTTTAGAGAGACCATAGGCATCATGAAATTCGTTTTCATTTCCTGTCAGTCCTTTTTGTGTAAAAATAATTCCGAAAGGGACATCCGTACTTACCAATAGACTGTAGAATTTTCCAACGTAAGTAACATTTAAGGTAGAAGAATAGTTTTTACATTCTCCTAATGCTGTATCGGATTCTATTTCAAGTATATCCCTAGCAAGGTTGAACTCATGAAGTGCTTGTTTGCCTCTTTCTGAAAGGATTATTACCTCATCAATTTCGTTAGTACCAGTATGAATATTTCGATATATTTCAAAAAAATAAGATTTCTGTATTAGGAAAGAAACTAAATTTTCAAGACGATCATCTTTCTCTTTGGTCGTTTCGGTTGCTTTGTCAAAAGGTCGTTTTAAGTTTGCTAATAAGGCAGAAAAATCTTGTTTATCTTTCTCAGACCAAGCGGTCAACTCATTAAAGATATCTAGGGGTCTTTGAATGATTTTTTGAAGATACTCTTTAATACTATAATTTTCTTTTTTTATATCAGTCATATGTGCAAAACCTTATAAAGAACAATTATATCTTCAGAAACAGATAAAGCACTACTACAAAAATCACAAGTATAGTTTTCGTTGAAATCTGTTAAGGTATCTAAAAAGATTCCTTTACTTCTACCACATTTCATGCAATAAACTTCGTAAATATTTCTTACAAAGCCAGCCTTCTTTAAATCCTCCATAAATAAATAGGCTGTTTTTATATCAATGACTAATTTCGATTTTAAATGACCTGGATAAATAAAGTCACCGGGATGAATTACAGAGAAGAAACTATCACATTGTTTTTTCTGATATGGGGTCAGATTGTAGGAGACTTTCAAGTTCTCTATTACATTCAATAAGGTAATTTCTGACATAACTCATCACCTCCTTATCTCTTAGAAGTTCACCGTAAAACATAAATAAACTATAATCAGTTCCCTTGTAATTATGAGTAATACCGAATTTTATATCGCGATCATCCAGCTTTACTTTTACCATTGGCATATCGGATTTTATTTCAATTTCTTTGATAAAGGCCTCTAGTTTATCTTTAATCAAATTTGTATTGATATCGGTATCAAACAGTTCCTTATTCTCTTTGATAAAAGCTCCTAGTTCTCCAAGAATTGGCATGACACCATCACCATCATCATATGCTTCTAAATATGCAGTAGTACCATTACGTTGCATTCTTTGCGCATTAATGGAAATATTATCTTTTTCTGATTTTATATAATCGATTACTGCCTTAAAATCAATGTTCTCTATTGTAATACTCAGTGTAGAACTTAAATAATCAAGAATTTCATTGATTTTATCCCGATAGAAATTGTATGAATTTTTATATGCAATACCAACTCGATCAAAACGAAGTTCTATTATATTATGTTCTTTATCTAAAACACATATAACAACAAAATTGATTTGGTTTCCAGTATCATTATTAAGTAATTTAGAAAACTTTAAATATACTAGATTATCAACAATATATAATGACGGTTTCTGATATTCATCAATTAGAGAATTTCCTTTTTTGTCAAATAAATTTACTGTTTTGTTTTTTACCAATTCTTCAATTTTTGTTGAAGCAATTTCAGAACATTTAAAATAACAAAAATGTCGATATTGACGTTTATACTCAAATTCCTCAATAAACTGTAATACATTATCCGCTTGTAAAATGTTATTGATTTTCTCATCGAGCGAATCATATTCAGAAACATCAATAATATCTGCAAAACTTAGAGAGAGCTGAGACGTTTTCTTACGATTATTTATAACCAGTCCGACGTTGACTGCCTGTTTTAAAAGCTCCTTTTTTAAATATGCAGGAAAAAATTCTGCAATTGTTTTCTGCATGTTAGTTTTATATAAATGCTCCATAAACGTCTCCTCCAATATCGCATACTTAATTATAGTGTATCACACAAGAGAAGTATATGCAATTTTTTTAGAAAAGCACTTGACTTTTTTGCGTGAAGTGGTATGAGAAAATAACAAAATTCCCAAAGGAGCGCTGTAAAATCAAAATTGAGATTTCAGATTCATTCAGATTCAGAATATCCCTCCGATCTTTACCCGCGATAGGTATTACTGCCTAAGGTGTTGTTACATCATAGAGTGGTTGACAGCACCCTTTACATCAGAGTTTACTCAGATGCAACTGTATCAGGTACTCTATCCACTAAGTAGTTGATTTGCATACGACACAGATTCATCGCTCCTATATTTTCCTATTACGGTTTGATTTTTCAATATGTCCGCACATAGGGCAGCGCTGACTTGTGTAATGAGGGATTACCTTGATAACAGAAGGCGGATTCTGTTTTGCCTTATAGATAAAAGACATTTTAAATTAGACTCTCAAATTTTTGCCTCAATGCATTTACCACAGCAACGACTACACAAATGTCATTCTCCTGTAAACCTGTAACATCTATAGTTCTACGCCGATCTATTCCGAGTAAATAGTCGACAGACACAGTGAACTACCACTAAGCTAAAGACTTAGTGGCTTCCTAGTCAATATATCTAATGATACAAGTTTACCTAAGCTAACCCCGTAGTTCCTACGGTTTTTGTTCTCAATCCTTCATTGAGGATATTGATTGCTGCGTTTATATCTCTTTCGTGATGGGATCCACAAACAGGGCAAGTCCATTCACGCACATGCAATTCTTTCTTACCATATTTGTATCCGCAGTTAGAGCATATTTGGCTGGATGGATACCATTTATCAATTCTTATAATTTTCCGCCCATACCATTCGGCTTTATATTCTAGTTGTCGTACAAATTCTGCCCATGATGCATCCGCAATAGATTTTGCCAAACGATGATTACCCATCATGTTCTTTACAGACAAATCCTCAAGACATATGATTTGGTTTTCATCAATCAGTCTCCTGGATAATTTATTTAAGAAATCTTTTCTCTGGTGTGAGATCTTTTCATATTGTCTCGCAACTCTAATCCTACATTTTTTTCGATTCTTACTGCCCTTTTTACATCGTGATAAATCTTTTTGTAATTTTCGTAATTTCTTTTCAGACTTTCTAAGATATCTTGGATTCTCTATCATTTCGCCATCAGATGTAATACAGAACTCTTTTAATCCAAGATCAATACCAATAGAATTCTTACCTTTTGGAAGCTTTTTCTTTTCATCCTGATTCACTAACACTGATACATAATATTTCCCAGATGGTGTTTTTGACACTGTAATAGATTTAATCAGTCCATCGAAACCACGATGCTTCTTAATCTTTACTAGTCCAATCTTAGGAAGTTTAATATATTTACTTGATACAGATACACTGCCTTTTTGGTTATTGGTGGTATAAGAATAATAATGAGTTTTCTTACTCTTGAATTTCGGAAATCCTACTTCTGAGTGCTTGAAGAAGTTATTATATGCAGCTTGTAAATTCATCTGTGCATTTGCAAGTGCAAGAGAATCAACTTCTTTTAACCATGGAAATTCTTTTTTGTATTGCGCAGGTGTGTTATTTAATTTCTGCTTTGTTTTCTTGTAATATTCAATCTTGTCTGAAAGCATACGGTTATAGATGAATCGCACACACCCAAAACATTTCGCAAAGTATTCCTGTTGCCACTTATTTGGATACATTCTGTATTTATATGCCACTAACATCTATAATCACCTGCTTTCATCCTTGATTTTGAATATATTGCTTTAAGGTCTTACCACTTACTTCTCCAATTGTCGAACAAAAAATATCCATCAGTCCAGAAAGTGTTTTCTTTCCAAAATTCTTTCAGCAATTCCTTCCTATATATCTTCCATATCTCTATTGTTGATTGTTGTTTTAATACTCGAATGGCTTGTAATGGAGATAGCTTAGGTGGTGTTTCAATCATCATATGAACATGATTTTTGTCAACTTCTATTTCAATAATTGCAAATTCATATTTCTTGTTTATACTATGCATTATTTGTTTGATAACGTCACCATACTTTATAAGAAGACTTTTTCGATATTTACAAACAAACATTATATGATAAGTCAGAAGATATTTACAATGATTACGTGAATGATAATTTGTGTTTGAACCATTTTTTCTTATATTCATATATTTTTGTATACAGTTATGCATTCATCCACTATGCTAAAGACATAGTGGATTTCTGCGGTGATTATTTTAAAGTTGAAAAGGAGGATAGCGAAAACATATATTTTGTTAATAAATTAATATTTTCTCTCAGACATAATTGAGGTATAATTTATACATAAAGGAATAACGAAGAGGGGAGATACTAATGAAAAAGAAACTTAAAATGTTGCAAGACAAATTTCGGAAATTGGATTCTTTGCACGGAGTTTTTATTGTGTTAATTCTATTTTTAGGCTTGACCTCAGCCTATTTATACAACGAGAATCAGACACACCAGTCCAACTACCAAAACACCAAAAGTCAGCTTATAGATTTACAGGGAGATTACGAAAATTTAGAATCTAGCTTAGATTTGGAAACATCCAAATACCAAGACGCACTAGACGAGCAAGACAGTTTAAAGTCGTCGTATGATAAGTTAGATACGAAATACCAAAAATCGCAGACAAAAATATCTGAGTTAGAAAAGCAGGTTGCAGAACTTAACAAACAAATAGAAACATTAAAAGCTCAGTTGGTAACACCAACACCCACTCCTACACCTACTCCTGCACCTGCACCAGCTTCTACCAGCACATACGATTCCTCAAATACTGGATCTTCCGGCGGTGGAACTGTTTGGATATCTGCAACAGGCAGCAAATATCACAGTATTCCAAATTGCGGAAATATGAATCCAAATACAGCATCGCAGATGAGCCGTGCACAGGCTGAAGCAAGTGGGTACGGAGCGTGCAAAAAATGTTGGTGATACAAGCAAAAGAAGAGCAGGAGAGTAGTTCTCCTGCTTCTTTGTTTTGTAAAATCAATATTACATTATAGAAATATTATAATTTTGTTTGAAAAATGTCGTCGACATCTGCAATGCATAGATTGTCTACTTCACACGCTTTTATTTGATTTGACCAATGATAAAAGTCAGGATATTCGACATCGTCTTTGACTGAGTGAATATGATCATTTACCCAGAGTATTAGAGAGTCATATTCAGAGAATGTAACATTTTCGTCATGAAGCACTTTGATAAGTTTTCGATAAATATTGATATGACGATCTAAATTAGGTATAATATATTCAAAGCAATTTTGCATTAAATCACCTCTTTGAAATTGAATAGGAGAAAAAATGAATGGTACTAAACAAAGATTGTTTTAGAGATATCTTAAAATATATTGAATGTCACTGTAAATATGAAAACACTAATCATGGACGGAAAATGCATGAAGTCTCTTTTTTTGAAATTTGTAATACTGAAGAACTTTCACATTATGATGATGAAACTAAACATTACGTGTTTCAAAATTATTTGAAGATCAATATATCAATGGGCGCATTATTCCCCAAAATAAGCCAGAAACATTTTCTACTGCATTTGTTACAAGTCTTACGATGAAAGGACATAATATGGTAGACAATATTAAGAACGATACAATATGGAATGCAGCAAAAGAAAAAATGAGAAGTGCTGGTAGTATCTCAATAACTGTTTTAGTCCAGGCTGTTTCAGGAGCAGCTGCATCTTTTGCCAATACTTTGTTTACTAACCAATGATCAAATCAATAGATCACCGTACACTTTAAACATACTATAAAATCGGTATCATCAAGCAAAAGATCACGGTATACCCAAGGAAAACGCAACAGATGTTCCTTCACGCCGTTTTTTGTAACAATGACAGTAGGGGTAATCTGAACAGAATCCTCTTTGGCCAATTCTTTGATGCCATTTAAATAACATTGAAAAAAGAATGTATCATAAGGCACGATGGTACATTTATGGTTGACCTCGACTTTTTGCCGCCAAAATCCCGCACGCGTTGTTTTTTCATCAACAATATTTTTTAATATCATATACGAAAGAGTGTCAATGGTTATAGAATTCTGTACATATTTGTAAAGCATATCTTCCCCAGCATAAAGAACAACTTTGCGGTCGCCACTCTTTGAATAGGTGTAATTTCCCTCAGAAGCTGCTTGTAAAATGGCTCTTTTAATGAAAAAGTAATCACAATCAGCGGCTTCCAAGGCATCCTCTTTTGTTTGATAATTTTTGTCAAATTCTATATCTTCTTTTGTTCTGGTACATGAGTTTAACTGATCTTTGAAATCCATCTTTTCCCCTCCTTATTCATAGTATAACGAAAGAGAAAAGAAAACACAATAACCAGCTATTTAATTTAGAAAATCTTTGATCTTTTGTTTCAGACGACGATAAAGACATATGCTCTGAGAAGTATATGTTATTTCCACTCTGTCAAAACTATCTGTGCTTAAAATGACTTGCTCATTCGGACTATCACGGTAATCTGCCAGGACGTTACCATTTATATCTAGTATCTGATATCCGCCTAGAATAATATGTGGATTCCGCTGAAATGGCTCACTTTTCACGACATATCCGAGATAACTAATATTTGGATCTTTAGTATAGATCCTTAACCAAGTTCCATTTTTAATAGCAGTATCCCAAATATTATCAACGCTGTCACGTGAAATATGTAAGTCTCTTAACAATTCAGAGTAAGAATCAGACCTTGCGATTAGCCCTAAAATCAACCCGACGAAAAACGCTAAGACCAAACAAGCCAAGATTCGATTATTGTATACAAAAGAAAAGCACTCAATATTGGAAATCCAGGCATACAACAAAGTGATAATATAATTTAAGATGACACTTACTATTAATGTATATCTGTAATTATCTTTGTCCTTGAAAGAAATCCAACGATATATAAACAGCATCGTATATCCAAACATAACGCTATCCAGTAATTTAGGAATGCTATCAATTAATTCAGTTATCCAACTGATGTGAATCATCTCCTTTTCCTTTTGTTGTGAATTGGCTTCTTTTTTGGAACACTCCCGATTGGTGGAATAGAGGGAGTTTTACGTTCTAATCTTTCACTGGGATTTCTATTTATCAATGCTCCTTTTCTTTTAGTAATCAAGATATTTTTGTGTTTCAATTTTGATATTTTAAGAATACGTCTCATGATAATAAAACCTTTCTTTTTAACTAAGTATACTACAAAAACAGAAAAGTTACATTACAATTATCACAAGACATCAACAACAAAATATCTTATCTGTTACATGTGGGACTTCCTATCTCATCGTGATTTGATATGATCTCTCGAAGGTCAATACATTTCTTACTGCGATCATAATATTCGAACTCTATATACTTTGCATCCTTTGTGTCCAGGAGGACGACGCGTCTTTCGTCGCGCTCATAATCTTCTATAACACCATCAGGTTTTATCCGTTTGTAGGCAGCAAGAACCACTAATGGCCGTCTAGTGTTTCCTTCCATGAAATGATAATATCCACTATAGATATTTCCGTCATTCATCTGAATTTTAAGATGTGTAGGATAGGTAAAATCTATGAAATTCATCCACACATATTCTTTCGTAGTAGTGTAGATATGCAATCGCTGCAAAACGCGATATAAAAAATCGCTCATATATAATTTACTAAACAAAAAACTGGCCGCTACACTTGTAATTATAGTGAAGATACAATTTGCCGAATATGATATGGAAAAGGGTATCAAATTTATAGCACTGACAATAACGTATCCTATCACGAGAGAAGATATCAAAAGATGATTCACTTCTTGATTTCGTTCTTTAAGCGCAACAAAACGAAAGGTCTGCACAAAGCTGTATCCTGACGCTAAATACAAAATAATATTTGGCAGAATATTAACTAAATCTTTAATAGGTATCACCTCTTCTATACAATATAAAAGCATCCATCATTACTGACAGATGCTCTATTCTTTGAAAAATATTATTGGATTAATTATTCTTATTTGCAATTTTAGGTGGCAGTATAAGAGAAACTTGCCCAAAAGAAGAAGTGATTTCGGCGATTAATAACGATATCCTATTCATCAAATTGCCTAGCACGAATTGTCCATTCTCACGGAATTCGTCTGCAAGATTGATTTTATTCCAATCGTAATCATCTTTTTTTCTTCTTTAATTTTGAGAACCGCACCGTAGTTTTCCTGCTTTGCGATCTTCTAAAACATACTCTCGAATTGCCTTTTCTACGGAAGCGTTTAATGTATCTCCATTTTTCATTGACATAGTTACTAGCTGTTTATGCAATTCCGGACT
>ENA-OPAH01000399-OPAH01000399.1-human-gut-metagenome-genome-assembly--contig:-NODE-399-length-35704-cov-12.852731_pt1 | contig 35704 bp, 28 predicted proteins | sample MGYA00241050_ERZ501416 | MGnify/ENA primary metagenome ERZ501416 (study PRJEB25962, sample SAMEA2042632) | human gut metagenome | biome: human gut; feature: human-associated habitat; material: faeces... | reverse complement strand
CGCAAATTGTATATTGATTTCCGTCAATGCAAATCTTTTTACCGACTGCATCTGTAATAAAAAACAGTTTGAGAGCAAGAGAACTTCCGATTATTGCAACCTTATCTCTGTTATCTATGTTATTGGACGAAATATTTTCGCCGTTAATTTCAGTCTTATAATCCGAAAACCAGTTTTCATTCACAAGTAACGTAGTTACGGTTTCCTCTTTTACTTTTTCAATAATTGCTTTTCTATTTGAAACATGGTTGCCGATCTTACCGCTTGTGTTCGAACTTAAAGGTAATATAATGCTTATGGTCACGAGAATAAGAACAGTTGAAATCACAGCAAAAGTACAGTAAATCACAGATAAAAACTATTTGAAAATATGGATGTTTTTAAAGGCATATTGAGGTTCTTATTTTTCATCTGTATGCTCCAATATTCCGTCCTTCATAGTTAATACTCTGTCCGCATAATCTTTAACAGCATCGTTGTGACTCACAACAAGCACTCCCTTGCCTGATATTGAAAGCCGTTTAAGTTCCTCAAATATGATAATTTCATTTTTGCTGTCAAGATTACCCGTAGGCTCATCTGCAAGAATAAAATCAGGATTATTAGCTAAAGCTCTGGCTATAGCCACCCTCTGCTGCTCACCGCCTGAAAGCTCACCCGGATAATGTTCGATACGGTTTGTCAAACCCACAGTTTCGGCAAGCTGTATTGCTCTTTCCTTCATTGCAGATTTATTTTTGTATTCAGCATTTATCAGCATTGGTACCATAATGTTTTCATATGCCTTGAGATGTGTATCGAGATGAAATGACTGAAACACAAAACCCAAGGATTTCATTCTTATATCGGCAAGCACATTTTTGTTAAGTCTTGACACATCATTTCCATTTATAATTATTTGTCCCGATGTGCAATCATCAAGCAGTCCTGCTATTTGCAGCAAGGTACTTTTGCCACTGCCTGATTGTCCCATAACTGCAATAAATTCACCTTGTTTAACTGTAAGAGATACACCGGCAAGAGCTTTAACACCGTTTTTATAAATCTTTGATACATTTTTAAGTTCAATAGCTCTCATAATGTCACCTCTTTCAGTTCATTGCTTCTCTAGGCTGAATTTTATTAAGCATACGCAACATTACTACCAAACAAATAATTGGTATCAAAATCGATATTACCAAAGCAATAGCCATAAATACAAAAAATATATTCCAATCAATTACATAAACCATCTGTGCATATGAGCCATGCATAAAGATATAATTTGTAGTTGCTACAATAGCAGTAGAGATTACATTTCCAATCACAAATGAAGTTAAGATTATATAAAATTGTTCAAGACTTAGGCAGGCAAAAATCTGTTTGTTTTTATATCCCATAGCTTTTAAAAGACCGATAAATTCTTTTCTTCTCTTTGTTTCTGTAACAGCTGACTGTATCATTATGATTACAGCAATAACAAAAATAGCAACTATAAAAAACATACCAATCTTACCGAACAAATTTGCAAGTAATATTGTGCTGTCACTCATCAACCATTCTGGAGAATTGGCTATATCACATCCCATTCCCGACACTTCTTTAAACACTGTGGAAATGTTGTCATAATCATCTGCAACCACCATATAGCTGTGTAAAGAGGGGGTGTTCCACCATTTTGCTATATCGTTGTCGTTGTCATTAATATCTATTTTTGACTTTTTAAAAGCATCCTTCGTTATAGCAAATATTGTATCTCTTGAAACAAATATATTTCTGAACGAGCCTGAATTGGCACGAGAACAATAATATGTTCCAACAATATTAAGTTTAAATTCAGGTGATGACAGATAAGCCTCAGTGCCTGAAATTTGATTGTTTTCATCAGCTATATTATAAGAAACACATATTTTATCTTCACAACCTTTGACCGTAATGGTCTTGCCTATGAGTTTTGTACCATCTATGTAATCAAGATTGTTGTAATGCATATTGCCATCATTATCCTCAAATGGATAAAATATGCTTGGAACAATACAACTGTATATCGGCGCAGAGTCAAGGCTTTCCCCTGCAATTACGCTCTTTTCTTCGTGCTCATACAGTCCGGCAATATCCACGGAAGTGAATTTATGATTTATAAATTCCGATTTAAAATCGTTGTCATCCGTGTCAGCTATGTCATAGGAATTTATACCGTATAAAGCTGTGCAATCATCAATATATTCAATGTGTTCTATTGATGACATTTTTTTGATAATATCATCTGTAAGCGGCTTTATCCACGGAGAAAGAAAAAGTGCTCTTGATTTGTAATCTTCTTTGCTCTCCTTCATAGCGTTTACAGTCACTGTTGCAAAGCTTGATATTACAGTAATCGCCACAAATAATATACAAGTTACGATTTTAATTGTCTTGCAGTTTTTATTTCCTTTAATATATGCTTTCGATAAAAAACTTAGTTTAAAAAGTTCCATCTATTCCACCACAATGCCTTAATAACGGTATGCTGTGGCAATACTACCACAGCATACTTGATTAGTTCTTTAATAGGTTTTTGAAAAAACAGATGAAGATCTAAAGCCACCTTTACTCACATTTTGATACTGTACATAATAAGATCCCTTAACAAGAGACGAACCATATGTTACCGTAACAGGTCCACCATTACTATTTAAGGTAAAAGATTTCCATCCATAACTAACACCGGTACTATCATTGACGGCTCTTGCTTTGTTATTGGATACTTTGTAACCATCAAAGATAGTTGGGTAACTTGAAAATGTATCAGACATTCTTCCTTTTCCACCCATCGAAGCTGTTATACTATCGGTAGAACCAGGTATGCTTGCAACAGACACAGTATGCGTCCAAGTGTATGTTTTTGCACTTACAGTTATAGCTGCAAATGACAAAACTGCCGCAACAGTTGCGATAATTGCTACTGTTTTTTTCATTTTAGATTTCATTTCATATACTCCTTTTTGTTTTTGATTACAATTTTGATTTTTTAAACAAATTAATTCCATTGGACTCAACTCTTTTCTGTAAAACTTAGGTTAACCTTCTGATATTGAAATACATGTTCATCATCTTTATTATCTATGAAAAACATTCTGAACATATTTAGCTAATAAGACTGCAGCACTCATAAAAACTCCAAACATAATTGAAATACCTATTTTTATATAATTCAAATTAATTGTAACTATAGAAATACAAAGTAAAGCGGTAGATATAGAACATGATATTTTACCATATAATTTCTTTTCCTTACCGTTTAGTAAATTATTATCAGAATCAAGTGGTGCTATATGCGAAATCAGAATTACACATAGTATTTCAATAACGATTAGTATCATCAAAAAGTATATACTCACATAACAAAATAGTTTTATTAAAAATAGAACTATAATGTTTATTAACGATGAAAACAAATAACATCTTGTGGCAGTTTTAGCATGATAGCCGCCCGCAAACTTACGGATAGCGATAAAAGAAAAATAGAATGCTAAACTTTCAATAAATAAATTAAAGCATAAACCTATTATCATAACGGTTGCAATATGTATTAACGATGATAAAATAATATTAAAAGCATATTCGTAAATTTCTTTATCTTCGTTTTTTATAAGACTGTTGGATACAAAAAACTCCACAAATTTTGAGCTGAATTTTTCCATTACTTTATCTTTTTAAATTTATCAAGCTTTGCAGGTACCTTAGGCTGATACATAAAAAAACAAGTAGATGAATTAGCATTTATTGAGAGTGCTAATGTAAAGCAAGCGATAATTGCAGGTGAAATTTTGCGAATAAGTTTTTTTATTTTCTTCATAATAATGCTCCTCCTCTTGTAGAAATTTTAGCACATATTTAAAAATTAAACATAATTTCTGCAAAAACGATGTCGAATTCGTCCAAAGTGATGTGTTTTTAAATTATTGATGCATTGATACAAAATTTAAAATTTTACATTTAATAAATGATATTTTATGACATTCTTTGAAATATATGTTATAATTGATACATTATTTCAAGGAGGTTTTTCTTTTGAAAGTATTAATTTGTGACGATGATAAATGTATTGTCGATGAAATTAAAAACAATCTGAATACATTTTCCAATAAACATAAAATAGTTTTTAATATTGATTCGTTTTACAATGGTATAGCTCTACTAAAAAGTCATATCAGTTATGACATGGCGTTCATCGATATTGAAATGCCTCAGGTAAACGGTCTAACTTTGTCAGCACAATTAAAAAAGATAAACTCTAATATAATTATTTTTATCATAACCTCTTATGATGCTTATCTTGATGATGCAATGGATTTGGATGTGTTTCGCTATCTGTCAAAACCTATTGATAATGACCGTTTTTTCAGAGCTTTAAATACAGCTATTAACTATTATCATTCCAATACTCAAATAATAACTATCGAATATTATGACGAGTATTACTCTGTTTTCACAAACGATATAGTATATATAACTATTGAAGAAAGAAAAGCTGTTATTATAACACAACAGAAAAAGTATTATACAAATAAAAAATTGAGTTATTGGAAAGAAAAATTAAAGAATTACGATTATTTTGCACAACCACATTACAGCTATCTTGTTAATCTGAGGTATGTCACAAATTTTAATAAGACTCGGCTTAATATTAAAGTAGATTCAAAAATCGAAACTCTACCTATATCTCAAAGGAACTATTCAAACTTTAAAAAAGCATATTTTGCATACATAGGGGTATGAAAATGGTATATACAATTTGCTATGCGTTTATTTTTCTTGCAGAAATTCTGATATCACTGTTTTATTTTGAAAACAAATTTGAAAGAAAATCAAGCAAAAAATTTTTGTTATTTTCAGTTGTTATTGTGTATGTATTATTGTATTTATCTCGATTATTGAATTTAACATTGGTTAATTTAATTGCATTTTTTGCGTGTAACTTCTTTTTACTTTATTTTTGTTATTTCATAAGTGTTAAATCCTGTATTTTCCACTGTAGCATATTACTTATATTTATGGCAATCACAGAAAGTATTGTCATGTTTGTTTCAACAGTATTATTCGGTACGGATTTATTCACTTGCCTGGATAATTCTCTAAGTCTCATTATTCAATCGACTATCAGTAAACTGTTATATTTTTTGATAATTTACTTTGTATCAAAATTCTCAATAAAAGAACATAAATCAGAAAGTTATTCTCTTTCTATACCTCTTTTGGTTTTACCTGCCTCAAGCATTCTGCTACTGTATGCAGTATCATATGCACTACACAATTTTGATTTAGAACAAAAATACATGTATTTATTAATAATAAGTATAGTGCTATTACTTTTCTCAAATATAGCGGTTTTTTGGGTATATGAATTTACTTTGAAAACTCAAAGACACAATATGGAATTGGAATATGAAAGGCAAAAGGAAAAATCTACGGCTGAGTATTATGATTTACTTAATGAGCAAAATGAAAACTCAAAAATTGTTATGCACGACATAAAACGGCATTTAAACGCCATTAAGAGCATTGCCAAAGACAAGTCTGTTACAGAGTACATAGACGATTTTATTGAAGACTTCAGCATAAATAAATCTGTTGATTACTGCAACAATCCTATGGTCAATTCAATCGTCAACAGGTACAAATCCTTCTGTGACAAGTTCGGAGTGAAGATGAATATTGACATTAGAGGTGCTGATTTTGGCTTTATGAGTGAACCCGACATAACTGCTCTGCTTGACAATCTGCTTGAAAACGCAGTTGAAGCGGCACAAAATACAGAGAACGGATTTATAGATTTTTCGGCTTTCGTCCGCAAAAATAAGTATCTGTCAATACAGCTTACAAACTCGGTCAAGAATATTGTAGCCGTCAAGAACAACCGCATAGCATCATCAAAAAAATCTGACGCAATACATGGAACGGGACTGAAAAGCATTAAAAGAGTAGTTAAAAAATATGACGGTGAAATAAATATGAAATTCAATGAGGATGATAGGACCTTCACCTCAAACATTGTGTTTGAAATTCGGAGATAACGCAGTAATCGAATCATATAATTTCTTGACTAATGAAATGCATTATATAATGAGAAATTCCAATACCTAATAATACTGATATCAGCAAGATGAGATCTAATTGATGGAATTAAGAATCGGAAAGAAATTGCAAATATAAAAGTTTTGCAGTGAGCTTGTAAAATAAAGTGTGTAAGTTAAAAAATAGCTTGCACACTTTTCTTGACAAAGCCGTAATAAAAACAGCATTACAACTTCACAAACAAAATCAAAGGCACAGCTGAACGGATTTTTCCGTAAGCTGTGCCTTGTTCTTAGTTGTGTATCACTTGCTCTTTTACAATTTCTGTTGCTTATAAATTTCATACATTCTTATTTTTTGGCTTACCGCAACTATTGACATTGAGCCTATTTAGTTTACAATTCGAGGGAATTTACATTCAACAGAAACTCATAAAGTCCAAGATGAAGTATTCCGTCCTCGTCCGTCCAAGACTTCATTGAAGTTTTGCTGATAATAATCTTTTTAAAGAAATCCTTTGTATTCTTCAAAGGTCTGAGTTCGGTTTCAAGTTTTGACGGGTCCGAAACATTTAGTGCGGATTGAATATAGTATTTTTTAGAAGCCTTGTTTACTACAAAATCTATCTCGCACTGTTTTTTTGACCTCTTTCCTACACTCGTTTTCACGATTTCTACAACACCGACATCAACGGAATACTCTCGACACAGAAGTTCATTGTATATAATATTCTCCATTATGTGCGTTTCTTCCTGCTGCCTGAAATTAAGTCTTGCGTTGCGAAGTCCGATGTCAGCGCAATAATACTTTGATGGGTATTCAAAATACTTCTTGCCTTTTACATCGTATCGTTTCGCATTGCTGAACAGAAACGATTCAATTAGATAATTCAGATAGTTGGAAACGGTTGTACCTGAAACCTTAATATTTTTCACCGTCTGCAAGGTATTTGATATTTTGCTTGCATTGGTAAGCAAACCGACAGAAGAACAAAGGTCATCCGTTAATTCGCTGAGCACATCAGGCAACTCAATATCATAACGCTCCACAATGTCTTTGAAATAAACCTCGGTGAAAAGAGTGTGCAAATAGTTCATCTTCTCCGCATCGCTCTTTTTTGTTAAAACAAGCGGCATACCGCCATATAAAGCGTATTCCTCATAGGCGTCGGATTTATCTCCGCCCACAAAAGAATAATACTCTTTGAAAGAGATAGGATAAACTCTAACCTCATCACCTCTGCCACGAAAGGCAGTCAGTACATCTTTCGTAAGCATTTTTGAATTACTGCCTGTTACATAAATGTCAACATTGCGAAGCCGCATAAGACCGTTGAGTACATTGTAAAGCCTAATGTTCTCAGGGTTTTTAAGTTCATCCTTTGTGATTGCGTACTGCACCTCATCAATGAGAATATAGTACATATCTGAGTTCACGATTTTCCCACGAATATATTTCGACAGTTCATCGGGATCACGGTACTTTACAAAGGTATCATCATCCAAGGCAATCGTAATGATCTGTTCTTCTTTTACACCGCTTTCAATCAGATAATCGTAAAACAGATTGAACAGCAGAAAACTCTTACCGCATCTTCTGATTCCGGTAATAACCTTAATCAGTCCGTTTTCTTTTCTGTCAATAATTCTGTTAAGATATTCGTCACGCTTAATAATGTTCTGCATTGTAGCCCTCCGCTCACTTAAAACTTACGGGTATTTTCCCCTGACTTTCAAGTATAGTATACCACCATTTTTGCAAAATATCAAAGACTTGTTTGAAACTTAAGTGTATTTGCACCTAAGTTCTCATTATAGTCATATCATCCCTCACCCAGTCTATACCACCATCCCCACCAACCATTCTTGCAACACGAAAAATGAGTATACAAGAATTTTAGGCATAAAAAAAGAGCCCAATGGCTCAGATGCAAAAATATTAAAAATGTAATTGTTATTGATTATCTTCAATTTTCTGATATGCACTTACTTTTTAAGATTTACAAGAAGGTATCGTTTTATTCACTCCATGCTGTGGAGGGAAATCAATTACTTGCTCTTTTAATGATACTTTCTTTGAAATTTTGTCGATGAACGGAATTTTTACATGAAGTCCTGTTGACCAAGTTGCATGATATGTTCCGAGTCTTTCAATTACATATGCGTGTGCCTGCGGTACTACTTTTACATTGCTTACGATTACTATAAGCAGGATTAAAAGGATAATTCCTAAAATAATAAGTCCTAACATTATTTACCTCTCATTCTGATACGGGTTCTACAATGAGCTTTACGCCCTCGATTGCAAGAACCTTAACTTTTGTTCCTTTTAAAAGCGGTGCTTTGTCGGACTTTACCGTCCAAGTTTCCGCACCGACCTTTGCCTGTGCTGTTTCGTCAATATCGGTTAAATCCGTGAGCATAAAACCGACTTGACCGATGTGGCGGTCTGCGTTTGTTCCCGTTGTTTTATTACGCTTTTTAAAGCGTTTTACAAGCGGTCGTGTTACAATCAGCGAAATCATCGACACTGCAAGGAACACGATTGACTGGATTGTTATGTCGCTTGTAAATATTGTAGTTACTGCGGCACAAACCGAGCCGAGAACAAACCATATTGATACAAGCTGTGTTGTAAAGCCTTTGCATAGCAACATAAACATTGCAAAGCCTATCCACACTATCGGCATATGAGGATTTTTGTATTTATATTCCGTTATGTTCCGTTATACCCTTCCGATTTTATGTAAAAAGGGCATAAAAATACCGACAAGTATTAGCATAGAACGCCATTACTTGTCGGTAATAATTTTAATATCACATTCCTTGTTCAAAAACATAGAGGTACAAATCTTCAAGGGTTGGGTTTGCAATTGTTATTTTATGATTTTCAGGAGGATTATCTGTTACTAATCTTACTACGATTTTATCATCATTATGACAGAGATTTGAAACTCGGTAATTATCCTGAAAATATTTTAATTCTTCTTTTTCGATTTCCATCTCAACTACTTTATTTGCAATTTCATTTACAAGATTTTGGCAGGTATCGTGTGACACAAGTTTTCCCTGCTTTAAAAGTATAATCTCTTTAGCAATGAACTCGATATCGGACACAACATGAGTAGAAATGAGCACGATTTTATCTTCTGCAATTTCACTTATAAAATTGCGGATACGAATTCTCTCTTTTGGGTCAAGGCCCGCAGTCGGTTCATCAAGAATCAAAATTTTCGGGTCATTCAAAAGTGCCTGAGCAATCAAGGCTCTTTGTTTCATACCTCCCGAAAATCCGCCGAGTTTTTTATGTGCCGCATTAGTGAGATTTACCGTATCAAGAAGTGAGGTTATTTTTTCCTTAGCCTCCTTCTTTTTTAATCCCTTTAATGCCGCCATATACCACAAAAATCGGTTAAGAGTAAAATCATCATACAAACCTTGTTGCTGTGGCATATAACCGAGAACGCTCCGATAATTTTTACCTAATTTTTTAATATTTTCTCCGTCATACAACACTTCACCTTTATCTGAATTCAGATTATCGGTAATGATATTCATAAGTGTTGATTTACCTGCACCGTTAGGACCAAGAAGTCCATACACACCCGGAGTAAGCGTAACGGTAAAATCATCAAGTGCTTTTACCGCTCCTTTTTTATAGACTTTTGTAATACCTTTAATCTCAAGCTTCGGCATTTATTCGCCTCCATATTCTTGTTTCGGTAAATTTAAATTTAGAAATTTCAAGTGTGACAATCGCTATTAAGATACTCAGCAAGCAAGTCATAACGATAGCTATAATATGGGAATTTACAACCCAATAACCTATTCTTGCGTTTTCAATCAGATACAAAGCAAGCAATGGTATTATAACTAAAACAGTTGAAATCACCATTGTAAACATACTGCTACGAGTAAAAATTGAAACTGCTGTAATAACAAATGTTACTGCTGTTGCAAGCAAAAAGTAACAAATGAGATTGACAACTACCGCATTTATCACACTAAAAGATGTTTCTTGAACATTTTCAAAAATACATACTAAGGGTGTATTCAAACTGTTCGCACCGTATGTATTTATAAATCTTACAAAATACGGCACATACAGAGCTGTAAATGCTATTAACAAATATATACACTCCACTACTATTTTTCCAAAAAACAGTTTTGTTTTACCGTTTTCAGTAGTACGAATAAGGTTGATCATTCCATTTTTATATTCGACTGAAAACACATAAGGAACACCTATCACAAGAACAAGGCAAAGCAAAGCAAAATCGTTCCATTCCCTTGTTTTACTTGAAACAAAACTTTTATAGATGTTTTCATCAATAAATTTTGCATCTATGCCCTTTTTATCTAGTTCAAGGAGTCGATTGTATTGTTCGATTACTCTTTCAAATGCAATCCCTTTGCTGTTTAAAATATTTTCAATCGACTTGGACATAGCCTGTTTTGCATTTTCGGAAAGCTCACTGTTTTCAGCAATTTCGTCAAGGCGTTGTCGCAAGTCGTCAAAATAATTTTGCTGTTCCAACATATAGTTTTCTTTTTCCACCGTTATGTCGCCCTCAAGATATTCCATATATGCTTTATAGTCAGCGTCTGAAATTTCTGAATAAGGGTAGCGAACCGTTCCGAACGATGAAATGATTGCAAAAAGCACAAGCAAACCAATCATAACAGCCATTTTATTTTGAACAGTAAATTTATAAAATTCGCCTTTAAAGATACTTGTACTACCGTTTAATGTATAAAATTTTGATTTAAACTTTTCGAACAATCTTGAAAAAATACCGGCAGTTTTCTGTTGATTACACTTGCAGAATAATGTGCAGGAAAACATCGTACACAAAAGAAATACCGTTCCAAAAACAGCAAATACAATCGGAACAGAAGTTACTGCATTTGAAAAAATATTAAGATTCAGATAACTTCCAAAAAATTCTCCGCCGTCAAGAATATAGAAAATATTGATGTACTTCAAAAGATTCAAAAACGAATTTTGTCCGATTAAGGTATAGAACAAATACTCTGTACCAACTGTTCCGAGTCCTGTAAGATACATCATTGCAGAACTTGAGAAAACAATAAATACAAGCGCAAAAAAAGATGAAATAACAAAAATTCCTATTACTTTTGCAAGTACAAACAGAAGTAAAAACTGACCCGCCGTAACTTTAAGAGTGCAGTTGCGGAACTCGGAAATTGATTGAATATTCACACTCAAATCAGTACCGCCGTACAGAAAAGTGTTTATAGTAAAATTACAAAAAACGAACAATACCGACACAACGGCAGCCAGTGCAAAAAGCAATACAAGTTTTGAAATTATAGTTTTGGCTCTGCCGAATTTTGTACATCGTACCAACGAATAAAGTCCTTTTTCACGCTCATATTGAAAAAGATAAACACAAATCAAAAGCACAATGGCGATTACAAAAATATCGGTCAGGCTGTACTTTATCGTTGCAATAAAAGCGTCTGAATTTACAAGGCTTAATTCTGTGTTTTTCAATCCCGAATAATCGTTTGCGGTTTTGTAAAGATTTTTATAAGAAAATGAATTTTCATCACCAAATATTGAAGAGGCCGACTGTGCTTTTGCCCTATCATACATTTGGTCAATAAAATCAGGGTAGGAGTTTATGTATTCAATCTGCTGTGAAATATCATAGAGAAAATTGTTTTTCCATAACTCCTCTCCGCCCTTTTCGCTCATTTCAACAGCTTTTTGGTACGCAGTCGGATTGTTCTTTTTGTACTCTTCAAGTTCATATGTGTAATTTTCAATAAGTTCCTCGTTATCAGTCTGTGCAAGATTTTCAAGTCTACTAAAAATTTCATATGCAAGCAGTTCATTGTCAATCTGCTTTTCAGCGTCATTCAAAGACATTGAAGAATAACTATTGAGCATTTTAGCGTACTCATTGGAATAAGTGATTCTAATGCTGTTTTCTTCGGTATTTTGCGATGAATATAATAAAAAGCCGTTGATTGCAAGGCAGAGCAATAAAACAACAAAAAATATTTTTTTATTAAGTATCTTTTTCAGTTCATAAATAAAGAGTTTCATAAATTCATCTGTTACTTAACTTATCGTTAATAATTTAATTTTTATTATTTTTTAGATTAGCAATGATATTTCCCTCTGAATCAAATGAAACATCAAGCAAATATACTTCCTTGGAATTATTATTATAATTAACCGTTATCTCAATTGTTTCTCCTTTTAAGTCTGCATAATCAAAATTATCTTTGCTCTTGATTGCAGACTGTTGAGAATTATAAAACAACTTTTCATAGCGATAAATAAAACTGTCTTGTGTCATATTATCATTTGTCTTGACAGAATCACCAAGGATAATGCAATCATCAGGATTTTTGGGCGATTTTTTCTTAAAATCAGGATCGGAAGCTCTTTTCAACATGGAAACAGACACAACCGGTGCAACTACACTTTTCTTTTCGTCCAGATAGTATAATTTATCAGAATCATTCAGTGTATCTGAATCAAGTAAAACTGCATCTACACTTGCGACTTCTTTTTTCGCATCTTTTCTGGAACGAACAATATCGATATAACTCATTCCGTTAAAGTAAACATTTTTTATCTCATCAAAATTTCCACTGTCCCACCTTGATTCAAAATCATTATTTGCATCAAATGTTTCGTTTACTTTTGTTTTGTCAATTGAGTAATACAAATCGAATATATCGACACATCGTGTAAAAGTGTCATAATTATCATATAGAATAGTTTTATTTTGACTTTTGGCAATTACATTTTTTATATTATTTCCCTTAAAAGAGAGGTACAAACTATCAAATGAATTATCATTGTTTTTGTTAAAAACAAGCTCGCCATTTACAATCTTTTCCTTGTTTTGTTTAACTGTAATGCTGTTATTTAATTGAAGAGATGTATCATTTTCAACATTTGCCGAAGTTCCCATATAAAAATGTATTTCATTACTTCCGCAACCTGAAAAAGGCAAAACCAAAGCTATTACAATTAAAATCAGAGAAATGCCGAAAAATTTCTTATTCATATCTGTAAACCTCTTTATATGTGAGCTTTGTTCCGTTTTTCATTAAATCTGATTTTTGAATACAATACAGCACCTTAATACCTTTACTGTCTGTCATTTGGAACCACATATAATCGTCGCCAAATGTTATTGATGCCGCAGATATAACATCACTAATCTCATCGGGAACAGTCACTTCCGACTTCTTATTGCCATTTTTGTCATAGACATAAATTTTCTTAACATCATCATTTTCATCAACTACTGACTGATTGTAAACATATAAATAACTGTCATCACAAAAAATTTGATACTTACTGTTTGTTTCAGTTACAATATCAGGATCTGTTCCGTCAAGATTTGAAATGCATATCTGTGTTTTCTTATCATCTATAATCGTTCCTACTAATTTGCCGTCTGAAAATCCAACAAATTCATAATCGTTTTTGTATGGATCAATTATCTGACATTTTCCGTCGGTGAGATTAAATCTGGCTATTTTTGTAACATAAGAATCTACGGAATCCAAACCTTTACCATTTGTTATCTTTTCATAATCATCTTTGTTTTTATATCCGGACAATGTTACATACATATATCCATCATAAACATTACGCAAAGAACCCTCTGCGTCATAAATATCGGATATTTTTGAAAAATCAATAAATTTTTCCTCGGCATTATCAGAAAGATTGATTCTGTAAAAATTGCCTGATTTTGACTCACTGTCCGAGTTATCTGTACTTATCATAGATTGATAATAAAAATATCCGTCATAAAGAAACCAATCAGAAATAAATTTGCTTTTTAATGTAATAATATCATCTCTTTTTGAACCATCAAGAGAAATGCGTATAAGTTTATTTTCTTCTTCTGTAATATCATCAGTAACTACAAATGAAAGGTAGTAAATAGAGTTGTCATAAATTTGAAAATTATCAGTGCAGTTTTGCATATTTTCAATTTTAGCATTACAATCAGGAAATTCAGATGTATGCAAGCAGTCGGTTTTATTGCAAAGCGGTGTAGATTTCAAAGTTTTTTCATCTGTAAAAACAATATGGTCGCTGACAACATTATAATAGCCATTATCAGATTTTTGAGTAGGAGTTTGTGCACCAAGCAATTTGAACATATATTGAAAATCAGGCATAGATGAACTTGAAAGTTTCGCAGAACTGCCACCTTCATTACTACACGATGAAAAGGTTAAAAGAAAAGTCATACTAAAAGCCAGTAATAAAGCCGTCAATTTTCTTTTGTGTACTAAACTGATATTATGTTTCATATTGCACTTCCCTTTCTAAACAAAACTGCTATGATGCAGAATAACATCATAGCAGTTATTTTAATTACGGATTTATACTTTTTGTCTTAACTGAATGACTACCAATCTCAACTGCTTCAAAATATGTATTTGCTGCTACACGGGATTTTACGGTCGTTGAATAGTTATAACCGCTAGCAATATAATTTTTAATTGTATCACTGGTTCCCGACTTTCGTGCAACTTTTGCAGAAGTATATTTTCCATTTTGGGTTTTATTTGTTCCCGCAACATTACGAACAAACTTTCCGGAAGAATTATATTCTATTGCCAAAATATCTACCTTCATACTACAAAAGCCACCGTTCACAATATCAAAATCAGCACTGCCCGATGTTTTGCCTACATTAAATGAAAGTTGTTGTGTATATCCGTTCTTCATAGAAACATTTCTACTACTAGTTTTAGCACTGACGCTCATAATATTTGTTGCTGAAAATATACACACTGCGATTGCAGAAAGAACAAATGCTCTTTTAACTTTTATTCTACTAATATTCATCAATTAGCCTCCACTCTATATATTTGTAATTGATAATTCATTATTTTAAGCCGAGTTTTTTTATTTTAGTTCATTGGATGCACCTCAATCTAACGCTGTTTAATCAGCCTATTTTATTTTACAAGATAATTCTATCATAAATAATATTTATTTTCAATCATATTTTATCATTTTAGTTACAAAATTTCACAACATATTTTTGTGCAATATGACAGATTTTATTTAAAATAACGCTAAACAATATCGGTACAAACAGACCAAATATAAGATATACAAAAGCCCACTGTTGCAAACCGTTTGGGAGATAGTAGTACCATATACTTGATTTAAATGATGCAACATTAAAGTCACCAAACAATGAGCCTGAGGTAATCCGGCTTAATCCGTAGAATACAAATTTTAGGCACATAAAACCTACAAGCTGATTTACCATAATTCCGTATGTGTTGTCAGCTATAAGCCTTACAAGCTTGCTGTTTCCTATGGCAGGTACAAGCAATCTTGAAACTCTCAGCCAAAATGCAATTGCTGTGATTGACGAGATATACGGAATTACAAAACCGTTGTTGAATTTAGTAAATGATGACGGAGTGTACTCCAAATCTTTGCAAAAAGTTAAAAGTATCAGCTGTACAGCAAATATAATTGCAAAGTACGCAACATTATTGAGAGTGTCTTTCTTTTCAAGCACAGCTTTATAAAAGCGACCGAATTCATAACACGGCATGAAAAACATTGTTCTGAGGAAAAGTTTTACTATACCGTTAATTGCAGTCGGATTTTCGATTGCCGTGTTAATTCCAATCATTCCGATTGCCGACAAAAGTTTGAATTGCAAATTCACCCCTCCGTCAGTATTAACGCTACGCAAATTCCTACCCTTTTTCAAAATCCGACTCTCCTTAATTTTGATTTTTTACAATCATCAGACATGAAAATGCTGTCCTTTTCACTGGTTTAACGCCTTAAAGAAGAATAGCATTTTTTAGAATATTTGATTTTAAACAGGTAAAAATAGTTGGTTTTTAGGTAAAATTTCGGTTGTCTAAAATTACCGAAACTATAAATTCATTATTCTTCTCCGAAATAACTACATCTCCCCCATACTTTTTGGCAATACTTTTTACCATTGAAATTCCCTTGCCGTGATTTTTCTTATCTGCCTTATCAGTATGCAACAAAGGATTTTTAGACAATACAGAATCAATAATTTTATTTTTGCATTTGAAAAATGCAGTTTGTAAAAACAGCCGTGCAAGAGGAATGTTCCGGTTTTACGGTGTAAACAGAACAGGGTGATTTTCAGGCAGAATTGTACATAACCTCTAAAGCAGAATATGTTTAAGACGGTGTAATACTGTAAAACATGAAACATCCTCATAGATTAAAAATCAAGAACCACCCAAGAAAATAGGCGGTCCTTGATTTTAGAGAGATTTTATTTTTAAAAGGAGTTAGAAATTAGCTTATTTTATTTGTTTATACCAAAAATATATTTCGTAGTTTGTGTATAGTTTTCGTTTGCTTTTAATATTGTCGTAGGAAAAGCCTTGTGATTTACAGCATCGGGAAAGCCTTGGGTTTCAAGACAAAACGCTGAATTTTCTCCGTATGTCGCTGAATCCTTTCCCATATTGGACAAAACATCGACATAATTTGCTGTATATACATGAACACCTTTTTGAGAAGTATAGCATTTTAATGTAATTCCGCTATCAATGCCCTCAGCTTCGGCTGCAAGCACAAATTCCTCATCAGAATGATTCAGCACAAACATATGATCAATACCGTTTGCAAAACCAATCTGCTCGTTTTTTCTGTCAATACCATTTCCAATTAACTTGGGTTTGGTAAAATCAAACGATGTATTTTTAACGGGACTTATCTCTCCTGTGGGATTGAGGTTTGAATTTATCGGTACGAAGGAATTTGCATTTATTTTCAGCTTGTGATTTTCTGTAACTTTACCGCTTTTATGTCCGTTAAGATTGAAATATGAATGATTGGTCAAATTACATATTGTGTCTTTGTCGGAAACTGCCGACCATTTTATTGTAAGTACATTTTTATCATCAAAGGTGTAGCGTACAAAGACCTTCATATTTCCGGGATATCCCTCATCACCGTCGGGACTGTCAAGCATAAATAGAACTGTATTTGGAACTTTATCATCAACTACTGCAAGCCACACTTTGCGGCTAAAGCTGTTAAATCCGCCATGCAGATGATTACTCCCATTGTTTACAGGAAGCTGATAATCTTCTCCGTTAAGAGTAAACTTACCGTATGCAATTCGTCCGCAGCATCTTCCGACAGTAGCGCCGAAGTATGTTCCGTCAAACTCATAACCGTCAATATGGTCATAACCGAGAACTACATCTCTGAAGTTCCCGTTTTTGTCGGGAACTTTTATCGAAACGACACTTGCACCTAAATCACATAATGTCACGCTTGCGCCGCTGTTATTTTCTATTGTATAAAGATGAGTGGTTTCACCTTTGGATGTAGGTTCAAAATTTACTACACTTACCTTTGACATTTTAGCACTTCCTTAACTACAGCGTCTTTATAAATTTAACAAAAGCCTTTTGCCCTTCAGGAGTTCTTTTGAATACACCTGCATCCAAAAGAACATTTAGAAACACCTTACCTATCTCATTTTGAATTATTGAATCAATATTATTTTCATTGATTTCATCATACTGCGAAACAAATTCATTTACCCACTCGGAATGTTTGCTGATTTCCGGAATTGCACTTATATCCCTGTGATTAAGTATAGCATCCTTTAAAACAGCCATTTCATCTTTAAGCCTTGAGGGCAATACTGCAAGTCCCATAACTTCTATAAGACCGATATTTTCTTTTTTAATATGATGCAAATTCGCATGAGGATGAAATACTCCCAGAGGATGCTCTTCGCTTGTAATATTGTTTCTGAGAACGAGGTCAATAACAAATTTTCCATTCTTTGTAAAAGCAATCGGTGTAATAGTGTTGTGAATTTCACCGTTTGTTTCGGCAAAAATGCCAACATCTGCATCCGTGTACGCTCTCCAGCTCTTTAGAATATGAGAAGATAATGAAATAATGCTGTCCTTGTTTTTACCTGTCAATCTTACAACTGACATAGGCCACTTTACAATTCCGCACTCCACATCATCAAAGCCGTTAACAATAAACTTTCTTTCAACCTCTGCCCTATTAAGTGCAAAGCTGTATCTGCCACCCTGAAAATGTTCATGTGTAAGTATTGAACCGCCTACAATCGGCAAATCAGCATTCGAACCGATTATATAATGCGGAAACTGTGAAATAAAATCAAACAGTTTTCTGAATGTGGAATCATTGATTACCATTGGTGTATGTTCACCGTTAAATACAATACAATGTTCATTGTAATAAACATACGGAGAATATTGCATAAACCAGTTATCTCCATCAATGGTGAGCGGAATAATTCTGTGATTATCTCTTGCAGGATGATTTACTCTTCCGGCATATCCTTCATTTTCCTTACAAAGCAAACATTTCGGATAGCCCGACTGTTTTTGAAGTTTTGCCGCTGCAATAGCTTTCGGATCTTTTTCAGGCTTTGAAAGATTTACAGTGATATCAATATCACCGTATTCGGTTGATGTTTTCCACTTTAAATCTTTCTTAATACGATATCTTCTTATATAATCGGTATCGCAGCTGAATTTATAGTAGCTATCGGTTGCAAGTTTAGGAGAACAGCTATAATTCTGCCAAAATTCTCTTATTACTTCTGACGGTCGCTTAACAAGTGAAGCCATAAGTTTCACATCAAATAAGTCGCGATATGTTACTGTATTTTCGGGGATGATTCCTTTTTCGTATGCATAATCAAGAAGTCCCGACAAAATTTCTTCAAGAGTATCCTCGTTATCTGCTGTAAGGCAAGTACAGCTGTCATCGGGTTCATCCATATGGAACAACGACAAAAGCCTATTTTGCGTGTAGATTATATCCTCTTTTTCAATAAGTCCTGTATTGATTCCGTATGAAACAAGTCTTAATATTAAGCCGTAAACGCTGTTCTTCATAAATATCGCCTCACTTATTATAGCCGTTGGGATGTGTTGAATGCCATTTCCACGCTGTTTTAATAATTGTTCCCAGATCATCATACTCAGGTTTCCAGCCAAGTACGGTTTTCGCCTTATCGCTTGATGCAATCAATACAGCAGGATCGCCGCTTCTTCTGCTTTCTTCAACAATCTTAATGTCTTTCTGTGTAACCTCTTTTGCTTTTTCAATTACCTCACGAACAGAAAAACCTACACCGTTGCCAAGATTGAATATATCACTTTTACCGCCCTTTATAAGATATTCAACTGCAAGAATATGAGCCTGTGCAAGGTCAGTGACATGGATATAATCACGAATACAAGTTCCGTCAGATGTGGGATAATCAGTACCAAAAATACTTATGTGGTCACGGGTACCCTGTGCCGCTTGAAGAATAATCGGAATAAGGTGGGTTTCAGGATTATGTGCCTCACCGATTTTTCCGCTGATATGTGCTCCGCATGCATTGAAATATCTGAGAGAAACATATCTTAAACCATGTGCTTTTTCAACCCAATAGAACATTCTCTCCATGGATTTTTTTGTTTCTCCGTAGCAGTTTGTCGGATTTGTCGGATCGGTTTCAAGAATAGGAGTTCTCTCAGGCTCACCGTATGTTGCCGCTGTTGATGAAAATACAATCTTATCAATTCCGTGAGCAACCATTGACTGAAGCAAAACCTTTGTGCCGTTGAGGTTATTATCATAATATTTGAGAGGGTTGGTCATACTTTCACCGACAAGTGAATTGGCTGCAAAATGAATTACAGCATCAATACCTTTTTCTTTATCAAAAACGCTGTCAATTTCACTTCTGTTTCTGAGATCACCTTTATAAAATTTTGCTTTGGGATGAACCGCCTCGATATGACCTGTTTCAAGGTTATCGAATACAACAACCTCATTACCGCTTTCAATAAGTCTGTAAACTGTATGCGAACCGATATATCCGGCACCGCCTAAAACAAGAATTTTCATTTTGTCCTCCTTAATAAAAACAAAACCTACATAATTACATTACTTTTATTCCGCCGTATTTTCTCACTTTGAGAACATGGCATGAATTTTCTCCGAAAATTTTATTTATAAATTCTTTGTAATTACTTACAAAATCATTTTTGACAAACGCCTGAATTGTACCTGCAAATCCACCGCCGTGAACACGGCACACGCCGTAATTGCGAAGAAGGCTTTCGCTGAGTGCAAGGGCTACCGAGATGTTCTGATGTTGAATATCTCTTGTTGTATATACATTCTGAAGATACTTAAATGATGAATTACCGGATTTTCTGATTGCGTCAAGGAATTCAACAAACTTACCGTTTTCAAGTGACGAAACGGCATTTTTAACATTATGCTCCTCATTAAAGAAATGAATTGCACGAAGTACCGGTCTGTCGCCAACAGCCTCACGAATTTCGTCAAGGCGAATATAAAATTCGTTTGAATCACAATCTCTCAGATAATCTTCTCCGAGAAAATTTGCAACCTTTTTCATTTCCGAGGGAATCATAGCATAATCATCTGTAAGATCAACATGATCACCCTTTGTGTCAACAATACAAAGACTGTAATCATATTTTTCAAATTCGGTAGGTACTTTCTTAACAATTGGCTTTGTCGGATCTTTAAAGTCAATGTTAACCATTCCTCCGACTGAACAAGCCATTTGATCCATAAGTCCGCACGGCTTTTTGAAAAATACATTTTCAGCATACTGAGAAATCTGAGCAATCTCAACTGAATTTATTTTCATATCATTATATAAACCGGAAATAATAGTTCCGACAACTACTTCAAAAGCTGCTGACGATGAAAGTCCTGCACCAACAAGCACATCACTTGTTGCATAAGCATTGAATCCGCCAATTTTGTATCCATGATCCTTAAGTCCACGAAGAACACCTCTGATGAGGCTGACCGTTGTGCCTGCCTCATCATTATTAACTTCGAGGTCATTTATATTGAGAGTAATCATATCATAACCGTCAGAAACAAATCTTACAACATCATTGTTATTCTTGGCCGACACAGCAATAGTATCAAGATTAATGGATGTTGCAAGCACCATTCCATGCTGGTGATCTGTATGATTCCCGCAAACCTCACTTCTGCCGGGAGCACTGAATATTGCTACTTTATCAGGGCAAAAAATTGTTTCATACTGCTCAATTGCATGAACATATCTTTTTTTCTGATAATCAATCATTGATGAATCTATATATATATCAGTGAAAAGATTATCAAATTCGCCGTTTGTAATTTTTTCAATTGCTGTTTTAGTATCAATCATTTTATTTACCTGCCTTTTCCATAACTGTAGGAAGGAACATAGAAGGCTCTGTGTTACCGCTTTCATCAAGCTGCTGTGTCATATCAATCTTGCCTTCTCTTCTTGCACCGATTGTGTTTATAACCTTCTTCATCATACCGTCATTGAGTTTATATTTCTTTCTGTAAACAACATAAGCAATAAGCATACACACTGCAGGAACAATGCACATAAGTGTACTGATTGATGCTACTGTTGCAAATGACTGTTCCTGACCCGGAATATACTGTGTGCTTCCAAGTGCCGCGCCAATACCTAGTGCTGTAAGAGCTGCTGTAAATTTTACGATAAGCGTCTGAAGTGAGAATACAACGCCTTCATTTCTTGTTCCAAGCTTAAATTCACCATAATCAACAACATCTGCAAGGAATACTGTTGCACAACCAAGTTCAAGACCTGTACCAAGTTTTACAATAACACCCGAGATTGATGTGAGCACAACATTGTGCGGAGCAAAAATACCTACGAACAAAAGCATTACAAGACCAAATGCCGGTAAAAGACACGCAAGAAGGAACGAAGTTTTTCTTGAAAGAAATTTTGCAACCTTAGGGAATACGATAAGACCTACAACCTCTGCGATTGATGCGCTGATCATAAATGATGACATCATTCCTGCGTTGCCGCAAACATATTTGAAATAATATGTAGCAACACCCATAATGCACTGAATGCCGATGTTGTAAAGGAAGATAAGAGTTACCGCCCAACGAAGTTGATCATTCTTGCCGATGATTGAGAAAATATCTTTAAACTTAACTTTCTTTTCCGGAACAGAATCATCTCTCTTTTTCGGAAGATTGATTACTGTAATACCTATTGTAAGAATAAATACAATTGCAATTATGATTGCAAATCTGTGATAACCTGCCTGATTTGTTGTGCCGCCGCTGAGAGCCTCAATAATTTGAACACCAAAGCCTGCAATAACAAGTGACTGACCGATACTTGCAAAGATTCTCGGAAGTACCGAAACTTTTTCTCTCTCCTCAGGATTTGAAGTGAGGTTAGGAATAATTGACCAATAAGGAATATCCATAATTGTGTAAGTCATACCCCAGAGTATGTAAGCTGCTGTTGCAAATACGCAAAGTCCAACGCCATCGAGGTGGAAGTCAGTGAATAAAACAACAAATACAATTGAATTAACCAGCGTACCTATTACAAGCCATGGAATAAATTTACCCCATCTGCTGCGTGTGTTATCAACAATCATACCCATAAACAAATCATTAAAGGCATCCCATAACTTTGCAACAAAGAACATTACGCCGATAAATACCGGGTTGACCTTGATGATGTCTGTGAAATAAATCATTGAAAATGTGGCAATCATACCATAAATCATATCTTTGCCGAGGGCACCTAAAGCAAAGGTGTATTTGATTCTACCTGGGATTTTGCCATCAAGTCTTGGTTGTGATGATGTCTGTTTCATAATTTTTCCTCCTTTTAATTTTAAATGAAACGCCGTGACAACCTGCACAAAAGATTTCGTTATTATTTAATAATAATGTTTCTTTTGTTTTTATGTTAACTAAATTATATGTTTTGTTTCGTAAACTGTCAATAGTTTTTGGTAAACATTTTTGCTTTCTCCGTTTTTCACTAAACACAACTTGATTTTTTAGTAATATTTCACTATAATGGTAGTGAGGTGATTCAATTGGCTACAATCAGAGATGTTGCCAAAAAGGCAAATGTATCAGTAGCTACTGTTTCAAGAGTGCTTAATAACGACACTACCCTCAGCACCTCACTTGAAACAAAGCAAAAAATATTTGCAGCGGCTAAAGAACTTAATTATGTAAAGAAAAAAAGGGTTACATCAGCACCTTCATGTCGCATTGGAATTCTACAATGGTTCTCTTCCAAACAGGAAATTGAAGATAATTATTACTTTTTGATGAGACAGGGTATCGAGGACTACTGTTCAAAAAATAATATAAGTATTGTACGAACATTTAAAACAGACAATGACTATCAGAATGTACTCTGCGATGTTGATGGCATAATCTGCCTCGGAAAGTTTAGTAAACAAGAAATAAAATTACTGCATTCTTTGAATAATAAAATTGTTTTTCTTGATATGACCGTTGAGAATATTGAAATCACATCCGTATCGCTCGACTTTCGTCAGGCAGTGTCCGATGCAATTAAATATCTATATGATTTAGGCCATAGAACAGTTGGCTTTATCGGAGGCATTGAACAGCTTGAGGATGGAACGATATTTCCTGATAAACGACTCAACACTTTCACAGACATTTGCGATGAACTAAACATTAAATATGATGGGTTTATTATTCAGGACAAATTTTCAACATCATCCGGTTATAAAATGATGTCAGAAATGATCAGCAAAGGGAATCTCCCCACAGCTATTTTTGCGGCAAGTGATCATATTGCAATCGGTGCAATGAGAGCTCTGCAAGAAAACGGTTACAAAATTCCTGAGGATATTTCTGTTATGGGATTTGATAACACGGAGCTTTCGGGATATACAAACCCTCCGCTCACTACGGTAAACGCACCTGTATATGCAATGGGTATTTACGGCATTAGATTTATTTTGAATATGATGAAATCTAAAAGCACCGATTATTTTTCTCCTATGCGTGTCTATCTGCCTTGTCCAATAAAAGTTCGCAACTCATGTGCAAAACCTAAAAGTTTATAATTATCGTCATTATTAAACGATTATATGCTATAATAAAATTATCGTTATACGGTTGATTTTGAAAGTAGTCTGCCCTCATAACCGACTACTACTTGACTACTTTTGAAGAATCTAATATAGCACATTTGGCGTGATTTGAGTCGGCGATTAGTCCGAAATATAAAAATGAATCTGCCTCTTATTTATAATTAACATTTTTAAAGAATCTCATATGCATTTTTGCAAAGTAAAAATCCACCGGCTAAGCCGGTGGATCTTTACTATATTCTCAACATCTCTCCCCCCTCTCTATTCTACCGTCCTCATCAGTCATTCTTGCAACACGAAAAATGGATTTACAAGAATTTTAGGCATAAAAAAAGAGCCTACTGGCTCAGATGTTAAAAATATTAAATAAGTAATTGTTATTGATTATCTTCAATTTTCTGATATACACTTACTTTTTAAGATTTACAAGAAGGTATCGTTTTATTCACTCCATGCTGTGGAGGGAAGTCGATCACTTGCTCTTTTAATGAAACTTTCTTTGAAATTTTGTCGATGAACGGAATTTTTACATGCAAGCCTGTTGACCATGTTACATGATATGTTCCGAGTCTTTCAATTACATATGCGTGTGCCTGCGGTACTACCTTGACATTGCTTACGATTACTATAAGCAGGATTAAAAGGATAATTCCTAAAATAATAAGTCCTAACATTATTTACCTCTCATTCTGTTACTGGTTCTACTATGAGCTTGACGCCCTCTATTGCAAGAACCTTGATTTTTGTTCCTTTTAAAAGCGGTGCTTTGTCGGACTTTACCGTCCAAGTTTCCGCACTAACTTTTGCCTGTGCTGTTTCGTCAATATCGGTTAAATCTGTGAGCATAAACCCAACTTGACCGATGTGACGGTCTGCGTTTGTTCCCGTTGTCTTGTTACGCTTTTTAAAGCGTTTTACAAGCGGTCGTGTCACAATCAGCGATACAAGTGACACAACAAGGAACACCGCCGACTGGATTGTTATGTCGCTTGTGAATATAGTTGTTATAGCGGCACAAACCGAGCCGAGAACGAACCATATTGATACAAGCTGTGTTGTAAAGCCTTCGCAAAGCAACATGAATATTGCAAAGCCTATCCACACTATCGGCATATACTGCTCCATAGGGCTGTCACCCCCCTTTTTCGCATAATTTTAACACAATATTATATATTAGTCAGACTATTTTGTTGCTGTTTTATGCATTCTCTGCCAAATAAATTCATTTGGCAAATCGATAAAAATGTACAATAAAAATTACCTCCTATGATAATAATGGAATTACCATAGGAGGTATTTGTTAATAATCTTACACTCCGCATACTCATAGTCTATATTAAATACGAGCTTGCCGTCAGCCTGACGATATTCACCTGTGAGATTGCCATTAAAATCATAGTAAAAGCAATAGCAGGCGACATAAAACTGTCGCCTGCCACTGCAAGAAAAGCTACTATAGACCTAAAGAAAGCAGTACTGTTCGAAACTACCCCCAACGCTACCGCGAAAAAGGTGGCAAGAGCAGCTTGCTATTTAAGTTAGATAACTATTAACTCTGCTAAAAACTCTTTTGCCGATATTTTGTTCATCTTAGTTGCAAAAATGTTATTGAAAAAACAAGTATAACATATTAATTACAAAAGACAACAATATGATTGCAAAGATAATAATCCTTGATACAGAGTAGTCTTTTTTAATTACAAAAACATATACTATATATATTATTAAGCTAAATAAAAATAAAATTTCTAAAAATATTGACATAAGCTTCAATATGTAACACTCCCTTTCAAGTTGTATATTCGTATTGACTTGGCTGTAAATCTTATTCTTACTTTTAACCACCATGTATTAATAATATAGAAATACGCAGTCTTTTTAACTTTCTGATAATTAAATGACATTTTAAAAATTATACTTTTATTTTTTTGTAATTAGAAATCAATGTTGATGCAATAGCTGAAGCCAATGAAGCTATTCCTGCAGCAACACCTAAAGCCTTAGAAACTACGGGTTCAGGAATGAAACATGCAACAAGTCCAACTATTCCATAAGCTATACTACGATAATTAAAATAATTGGAAATGTCACTCCATGGTAATTTGACTTTTAAAACATAGCTGTTATTGGTTCGCTTTACATTTACAGTTATCCTAAATCCATCATAGTCAGCGTAATTAATAGAATCATTTTCACAATAAGCGAACATATTGGTGCTTAAAGGAGAACATGACATTGTATCACAATAAGCGTCCGCATTTAAAAATCTGCCTGCGAATGGATCGTAGTAGCGACTTTGGAGATAATAGAGTGAAGTTTCGGTATCATAAACATAGCCACGATAACGAATTGGGTTTATTTCTCGAATTGTCGGCTCGCCTTTGGTATCTTTTATGTTACCCCAAGCGTCATAAACATAGCTTGCGACTTCTGTACCTGCGAGGTCAATAATTCTGATTACATCACCCTGCAAGTTCTTCACATAAAAGTACATTGTACCGTTATATGAGAATGAGGTTGCACTTCCGTCACTGTCATAGTAGAACAGCAGAGTATCATTGTCCTTTACAAGTGCAATTAAATTTTTGTTGCTGTCGTAGTAATAGTTGGTCTTAACTCCGTCAACAGACTTCTGTGTTCTCATACCGTTTGAGTCATAGCTCATTTGAACGGATTTGTCGGAAGTGTTGATTTTCTTGAGAATTCTTCCGTTCTCCCATTCAAAGCTCATTCCGTCACGGTATGTCAGAGGGTTGCCGTTTGCATCGTATGAAATATTACTGCCGTTAACCTTTGTCAGCTTATCCTTCCAGCTTGTATCGGTGTACTCATATGTATTACCATACTGTGTTCCTGTAGGATAACCGTAGTTTGGTTCAAGAACCTGTTCATATTTATTTTGCAGGTTTCCTGCTCCGTCATAAGAATAGTTAATGTAGAACTTATTTACATAATCATATTCTTCTTTAAGCTCGTTAAGACTGTCATAAGTGTACTTGTTTATGAGTTTGCCGTTTTGCTTAATCTCGGTAATATTGCCGTTTGCATCATAAGAATAATCATATGACAAAACGCTGTCACTGCCGTATGACTGACTGTACTTGCTGACAAGGTTAGTTGTTGAATTTTCAGCCTTGCCGTTTGCATACTCATAGTCTGTATCAAATACGAGCTTGCCGTCACTGCGTACAGTTCTGACCTGTGTAGTTCTGCCGAAATCATCGGTTGATGTTTCGTTAGTTACACCGTCATTGCTTACAAACGACTTTCCGTCTTTATCAGTACCTGTAGTGATAGTTTTAGTCTGACCGTTTACAGATGTCTTTTCAACCGTATTGCCGTTTGAATCGGTAACAATATAATGAGTAAGACTGCCATCAGATGATGTGCGATATTCGCTTTCAAGCGAACTGTCAAATATGTAATAGTAATATGTTTTTTTCGAATGAATAATTTCAGGTATTAGGAGGCTCAAACGAGCCTCCTTACCTCTAATATTCTGTTCTACCATCACATAGCTTTCAAAGAAAAATCACCCAAATACTTCTTCGATTATCTTTTCTTTTACATTTACTCTAAATAATTTATTTGCTTTATTGCAGAAGTACACATATTTATCATCAACTATCCAAAAATCACTAACCTCTCCATCAAATAGTTTGACCGTACTATCATTGTCAGCATCGTACATATACAGTCCTCTATTATTATCTGTATAGTAGAGCCTATCATTAGCAAGCTTCATATAAACCGAAGCGCCAGAATATATCGGTATCGCTGTTCCATTTTTAGAAACGCGAAAAATTATTGAGTTTCGAGCTTTATTTGTAGAATATATGCCCCCGTCAGTCTCGCTACTCGTAGCAATATATGAGTTGTTATTGTCAATATAAAAATAATTTATATTGCTATTGTTATCATCTAACTTGATTTCGCATAACGGTTTGCAGTCTCTTTCATTACTCAAGCTCTGTCTAAAAATAATATGTTTATTGTTATGCGAATTAATATAATAGATATAACTTTCATCTATACAAAACTCAGATATATCTCTATTCATTTTGCATATATAATACAACCCACCATTTTTGTATTGATACAAATTTTGATTTTCATTTTCTGAAGATATAATATATATCTTGCCGTCAAAAGAAGCAATCCAATTCCAAACAAATCCTTCACTAGAAGAAAATGGCATTATTTCATCGCAATCAATACTACTAAATCCATTATCAAAAACTCTCATAAGTTGATCATTATTTACAACTAGAGATGGTATAAGCACTTGATATTCAGGTAAATAATGTACCTCCGCTGGCTTTAATTTTTTAGTACCGCTTTCAGATATTTCATAAAGACCGCTATTGAACATATTACCATAATAATTGTAATAAAGCTTGTTATTGATCCTCACAAAATTAGTCAAATAACTAAATTGAGCATCAATAGTGTCACCGTCAATTTTTAGACTTTTATTGTTTTTAGGCAATGTTAATATTACAATTAGAGGAATGCTTACAACTACAATAAGTACAATAGAAGTTAATAAAATAATTATTTTTTATATTTTATAGTTTTCATAATTAATAATACCTAGCAAAATCTTTTAACCGATTCAGTGCACTTTTCACATTATAAATTGTTGTAGCCGTCATATTAAATGTTTTTAATCCTCTATAAGCTACATTAGGAATTACAACATTTTTAGCTATATTTAATGCACTTTTGTAATACCAATCATAATATTTGAAGTACCCTTTTAATAATGCTTTTACGCTCATTTGCATACAATTTCTCTCAAATACATCATATGACGGATTACCGTAGTAATAATAAATTCCTATTGTTTTAATAGAACCACTTTGCCCCATCAATGTATAGTAAATATATTTTAATGAATTATAAAAATTGCCTTTAAAATGAATTATTTTGTTGTAAGATCCCTCGTATAATTGTTCATTTACATATTTATTGTGTTTGTCTTTGTATGTTTGGTAATGCGTTCGCAAGTAATAATTTAACGACCGAAGAGTACAAGTGCCGATATATATCAATTTTATACTCTTATCTCCCCAATAAAAATACCACCAACGTCTATGGGTCTCTTGTATCAAAAGTGATGTGTGTTCCATAGTCCATACACTCATACTATCTTGTAACCACCAAGCATCCTTACCATCGGTATCAACCTTAGTTATCGCATTATTTTCACAATAAGCAAACATGTTAGTACTTAGAGGAGTGCCTGATTCGGTATCAGTGTATACATCTGCATTTAAAAATCTGCCTGTAACAGGGTCGTAGTAGCGGGACTGGAGATAGTACAAGCCTGTTTCTTCGTCATAAACATAACTGCGATAACGGAACGGGTTCAGTTTGCCGACTGTGAGTTTGCCGTTGTCTTCGGTGAGCATATTGCCCCACGCATCATAGGCATACTCTGCGACTGCTTTACCGTCCTTATCAACGATTTCGGTAATATCGCCCTGCAGGTCTTTGATATAGTAATACATTGTTCCGTTGCAGGAAACTGACATTACTTCACCCGAATTATCGTAGTAGAAAAACAGCGTATCATTACCCTGAGTGAGTGCGAAAAGGTTATTACTGCTGTCATAGTAATAGTTAGTCTTAACTCCGTCAACAGACTTCTGTGTTCTCATACCGTTTGAGTCATAGCTCATTTGAACGGATTTGTCGGAAGTGTTGATTTTCTTGAGAATTCTTCCGTTCTCCCATTCAAAGCTCATTCCGTCACGGTATGTCAGAGGGTTGCCGTTTGCATCGTATGAAATATTACTGCCGTTAACCTTTTGTTTTACTTTATTGATACTATGATGCTGATAATTACTTCAAAGTATATCAGCATCATAGTGAAATTTTATTGTGATTTAATAGATAGAGCTAATAATCACAAAATATTTTGATTAATAATATGACGGACTATGACATTGCCATGCATATTGAGTGCCTATGGGGCATCCACAAGCACGGCACTGAGTTTGTTTTAAGGTAAACAACGGTGAAGAGTACCAGTTTTGTTGATATTATGTAGATTCAAAAGATTCTGCAATTTGCATAAGGGTTTCGTCATTTACATTATCAGAACTAACAAATAATAAGATTTCATTTTTTTCAGATCCAAAATCCAAAAATCTCATTTTCTGTTCTGTTCCGTCAACAGAAACCATAGCTTCACCATAAACAGCACCATTTGAGATTACATTACTTGAAATTGTATATAAGCTTTGAAATTGACTTGAAAATGCATTTGTTTCAACAATACCTACTGTATAAGAACTATCATCTTTAAATTCACTAAATGAATTACTTTGAAAAATATAAATATTCTTTTTATCATTAGCATTATCGCTATAAAAATACATTAAATTTTCAGCATAAGAAACATCCCAGTTTTCCGGGACTTTAATTGTTACGCATCTAATATTAATGCTCGTACAATTAGAAAAATCAGTATTACATCCAAACAACATTACACACAATACCATAACTAAAAATATTGATAATATCTTCCTCATTTAAAAATACCTCACTATGTCACGAATCAGGGATGCCATCGCCCAAATTTTATTGATTTTAAATTTAGGTATAATTTTTGCAGCATTAGTTCCCTCAAAAAAACATGCATTACTATATAATAGTTTGTAGTACCATTGTTATCAGTCTTTTGGGTACGCATACCGTTGCTATCATATTTGTAGTTTACACTATTATCGTCAGTTTGTAAAGAAGAGAGTTGACGACCATGTTCCCAAGTAAATGACATTCCGTCACGATAAGATAGAGGATTGCCGACTTCATCATATGTAATTGCCGTACCGTTATATGATGTTAGCTTGTCTTTGCAAAGTATAATATAAAGCACCTATATGTAAGATTTACTGCCATATAGGTGCTTTATTAATTAGCTTTATATTGTCAATTAACCAAATACTTTTTCAACTGTTTTGCCATCGGTTGTGATACGGAATAAATCTCTGCTGTCCGAATTGTAATAAATCCATTTGTCATCTACTAAATACAGTTTTGAAACATCTGTATTTTTTAAAATATGTTTTATTTCAAGTGTTTTATTATTCAACTCATATAAGCCGTTATTCTTTCCGTGTTCCACGCCGAAGTAAACAGTATCGCCGTATCCGTTAATGATTACAGAACCGTCAGTTGATTCAAAAACAGTTTTTGATGTTCCATTGTTTATGTCGGTTACGAATATTATATCTTTATTTGTAAGTATTCGCCGACTGTAAATCTTATCATTTTGAATAAGTACACAGCCTGTAAATTTATCTGAATAATACTCTTCTACTGTAACGGGAATTCTAACTCTTCCTACGATTTTTTTATTATCTATATCATATTTGCAAATATAGTAGTTACAGTCAGCATTGGCATCATCACTCGGAGTATTATCAATTGTTGAAATATACATATATCCGTTATCGAACCATTCGATATTATAATTCTGTAAGTTGATGAGTTCTTTTGACAATACCAATTCTAATTTGTTATCAGCATATCTGTAGAGCGTTGGCGTTTTGGTTTCACAGTCTGAAGTATAGTAATACTGCACACCCTCTGCAATAAAAAACCCGCCGTTCAGCTCTGCATTATTAGGATTGTTTACAGTAAAGCAATGCTCAAATTTTTGATTACTTAAATTATAAAAGTCAACTTCAAAATTACTCTTATCGGTAAAGTGTGGTTTAAGAAATTTGCCATTATAAAACTTGTCTAAATCAAGCGTTTTGCCTCCATTGATATCAAAACCTTCCCAATAAACTCTTTTTGTTACACCGTCTGAAATTTCATAGGTTCCGTATTTTAAAGGGTCGCCAATATAGTTGTAGTATAGCTTATTATCAACTTGAACAAGACCATTGCTTATGTTCGAATGTATGTTATTATAAAGATTATCACAGGTTGTTGATTCTATTTTTATTGACTTAAAATAGAATGGATTGATAACATAGTAAACTGCCGGTATGCACAACAAAACAAATACAGAAATAACTATTAAGACAACTTTAGTTTTTCGTTTCATGAAAATTCGCTCCTATCTTATCCAAATACTTTTATACCGAAATGATATTGACGATTATATTTTAAAAGTTTTTCATATCCATTATTTGGATAGAAATTATATTTTTTAATTCTCTGCAGTGCAGTATAAAATTTAATGCTATATGGCTTTATAGTTCCTTTATATAAAACATCAATACTTTTATGCATACAATTATTATTCATTACATGGTTAATATTGTACGAATTATACTCCTTATTTCCAACAAGAATCGTAGAATAGGGTCGTGTATATTTTTTTCCTTTGTATAAATAATAATCACTTTTTTTGCCGGAATGATTAACTCTCATTCTCAGCCTTTGTGGTTTATATTTATTATAATAATTATCAATTATCGATTTAGCATAATCATAGGAAGCTTTAAATTCGCCAGTAATTCTAAGCGACTTAGTATACTTATCTGTGTATTTTACCAGATTAGGGCTCTTTTTAGGATTTAATCTCTTAATAATATTATTTAAAGCAGAATTTAGTTCCTTTTGCTGTATAGTACCTAAAAAGATTAATTGTATGCTTTCTGGTCCCCAATAAAAATACCACCAGTAGCCGGACTTTTCCTGAATTAAAAGAGAGGTATGTCCTTTACCAAAAGCACTATTTGGCGACTGTATCCACCAAACATCATTACCTGTAACATCATATTTCATTATAGCGTTATTCTCGCAATACGAAAACATATTTGTACTAAGTGGACTGCCAGAGCATGTATCACAATAAACATCCGCATTTAAGAATCTACCGGAAAGTGGGTCATAATAACGAGACTGTAGATAGTAAAGTCCGGTTTCCTCGTCATAGACATAACCACGATAGCGGAATGGATTAAGGCTTTTTAAGTTTGAATCACCAGTTTCACTATGGATGTTACCCCAAGCATCATAAACGTAGCCTGCAACTTCTGTTCCTGTCTGGTCAATGATTTTAACAATATCACCTTGTAAATTCTTAATATAGTAGTACATTGTACCGTTATATTTGAATGAGGTCACATTGCCGTCGGAGTCATAGTAGAAAAGAAGTGTATCTTCACCCTTTGTAAGACCGATTAAGTTTTTGTCGCTATCATAATAATAATTGGTATTCGTTCCGTCAACGGATTTCTGTGTTCGAATACCGTTGCTATCATATTTATAGTTTACACTATTATCGTCAGTTTGTAAAGAGGCAAGTTGACGACCGTGTTCCCAAGTAAATGTCATTCCGTCACGATAAGATAGAGGGTTTCCTGACTCATCATAAGTGATTGTATCACCATTAATTTTAGAAACCTTGTCTCTCCATTTTGTGTCGTTGTATTCATATACATTGCCTGTAAATGAACCTGACGGATAATCATATGTTGGATCTAAGTACTGCTCGTTTTTAGTTTGAATGTTTCCAGCGTTGTCATACGAATAGTTAATATAAAATCTGTTTATATAATCGTATTCTTCTTTAAGCTGGTTTAGATTGTCGTATGTGTACTTATGGGCAAGAGTTCCGTTTTCGTAAATCTGAGTAATATTACCGTTACCGTCATAGGTATATTCGTAATTTACAAGCTCATCTGTTCCGTACTTCTGCGTAAGCTTACTTACAAGATTTGTGGTAGAGTTTGCAGTTTTACCGCTTGCATATTCATAGTCGGTAAAGAATACGCTGTTACCCTCGCCACGGCTTGTCTTAACCTCTGTTTTTCTGCCGAAATCATCGGTTGAAGTTTTTGCGGTAATGCCGTCGTTGCTTACATACGATTTCTCGTCTTCGTCCGTGCCGGTGGTTATGGTTTTAGTTTGACCGTTGATTGAGGTCTTTTCAACCTTATTGCCCTCAGAATCATAAGTTAGATAATAAGATAAATCACCGCTATCTGTCTGACGATATTCACCTGTAAGAGTTCCGCTGAAATCATAGTAATAGTAAGTGGTAGTTGACGCAGATTTGTCAACAGCTTTTGCAACAAGTCCTTTTTTGTTGTAAACACACTCGGCTATAACGCCTGTTTCAGAGGTGAGTTTAGTAATATTGTTGTATTTGTCGTATGTGTATTCAATATAATCGCCGTTTGCATAGGTGGATTTTGTAAGATTGCCGTTGTTCGAAGAATAGGTGTTTGAAACAAGGGCGACATCACCTATATTAGTGGAAATCAGATTGTTAAATACATCATAGTTAAATGTATAGCTGAATCCGTTATGAGTAATCGCAGAAATGTTGCTTGAATTGTTGTAGGAATATAGGTTTTCGGCTCCGTTACTGCTTATACTCGTAATATCGTTATTTGTGTTATAAGTATAATTTACAACATTGCCGTTTCCGTCTGTGACAGAGGTTGCGTTTCCGTTTGTATCATATGTATAGGTTACTGTATTGCCAGCCTCGTCAGTTTCGGATACTGCGTAATTGTTAGTGCTGTCATATGCAGAGCTTGTAATCATATGCTTCTGAGTTGTATCTACACTTTCAGAAATAATTTCAGAGTCGATGAGGTTGTCATCGGTTTCGGTCTCGCTTTCGGTTTCCGTTTCTTCATCTGTACTGTCAGTTACATATGTCGGTGAAATGTTAAGCATTGCGCTATGCGCAGTCATTGTGTTGCTGTTATTACCGTAAACAAAGGCAAATGCAACATAATTTATTTTTTCGCTTGTCTTTTCAGGTGTGACAGCCATACTAACTGTTTGTTTGTGGGAAGTAGCTGAATTAAATTCCTGATAATGTGTTTCAGGTGTAGTACTACCCTCGTAGTAAATATTAAGAGCAATACCAAAAGTTCTGTTTCCATTTGTAAGCGGAACAGACTTTGCCTGTGCTTCACCGACAATATTGAACATTACTCCTGCTTTGCCGACTTGCACATTTTGATAAATATATTTGTTACCAAAAGAATCGCCTGATGTTACGGTGTCTTCATTTGTACTATTGTCAACAGATTCTTCTGAATTGTCTGTTGTAGTGCTGTTTTCGGAATCGGTTGCTTTAACTTCATAGGCGTTTTTTACTGTTCTTGTAACAAAGCCCTGTTCTGTTTTGATAACATTACCGTAGTCATCATAGGTTGTTATGCTGTCATTTGGCACTGTTTCTGTAACAGTTTCATAATAGGTTGCAGGTTGCGTTTCTTCTTCTGTTGGTGCGGTTGAGTCTTCAACTGTTTCTGCGTTATCATATGCACCTGCTTCACCATTTAATGTGACTGTGCCGTCTTCAGCAGATATAGCCTTATTTTCATTTGTGAGCCAATAGTCGTTGCTTTCAAAATCTGCGTTCTGTAATGCATTGAAATCATTTGCACAGTTGCCTTCTTCAAGCTGCAAGCAGTCAAACCACGCAGTACCTGAAGCGTATCTTATTAAACAATATACTCTAAAACAGCTTGTGGTATCGGGAATATTAGCAGTTACGCTGATTCTTTGCCAATCAAGTGTGCCTGTAAGTCCGATACTGTTGATTTCTTTTACCGTCTTTCCTGATGAATCAAGACACTTAACTTTGAGGATTGCACCGACTGAGCCTCCGCTGTAAATCTGCTTTACATTTTTTGTCTTTACATATGCGGAGAAAGTTACATCTTTGCCGTTGAAAGTTGTTTCTT
>ENA-OPAH01000377-OPAH01000377.1-human-gut-metagenome-genome-assembly--contig:-NODE-377-length-36765-cov-5.435849_pt1 | contig 36765 bp, 29 predicted proteins | sample MGYA00241050_ERZ501416 | MGnify/ENA primary metagenome ERZ501416 (study PRJEB25962, sample SAMEA2042632) | human gut metagenome | biome: human gut; feature: human-associated habitat; material: faeces... | reverse complement strand
GCTTCTTAAACAATTTTAATTTGAAAATATTGTCTAACTTTTTGGGTTCAGTTCACACAAATGATATGCTTTATCTCTTACACTTATATGGTACTAAAAAGGACCCCTTTCGGGGTCCAAAACCAACTCAGTGAGTTATCAAAATTTATTCATTATCTTTTATAGTGCTTCCTAATTCGTCAACACCTGCTCTTTTGCAGATGCTATTGAAATCCTGTACAGAAATACCAGGCATATTCTCCATAATACGAATATAGGTTTTATCTGGGTCATGGTAATAGTCCAGCTTGTTCTTTGACTTTTCAAAAATCTTTTCTGTAATGCGAAGACTTAACTTCATGCCAACACATATGGCCATAAGGACATCTGTACCCATATTGTTGTATTTATCGTTTTTTATCTTTCCGTGATAATTTTTATGCAGTCCTGTTCTATCGTTGAACACTTCCGGGTAATTCCATTTTCTGTTTTCCATCAAATACCATAGACATTGGCATAGCGTACTCGTCGGGTCTCCCAATTTTTTCATCAGTTCTATTTCTTCAGCTTCATCATAAACAGAAATATACTCGTGAAACGCATCGTAAGCTTCGTCGGGTTCGTATGCGAAATTGGTTTGATATTTCGGATGAAATGTTAATATTCGTTGGTCTATCCCTTCCACACGATGCAGAACTGAAAAACCAATCAAGTCCTTCGACACATTTCGGTATTCAGTGTACTTATACTCGCGGATATTAATAGCACATTGAGCCAGCTTTTTCTTTGCCTTTGCTGTTAAATGAAGTTCGCCTTCTTTTAATAGAACATATTGCTTCTCAGCAAGGACAAAATAACCATCTGCATATACGAAACGGCCTCCATCTACCCATTCTCTTAATGATGAGTCTGCAGATAGAAGTTGATAGGCTTCAAGCGGCGTTAATGCAACCAGTTCCTTGCTGTCTGTTATTTCCGCAAATACTGCATCAAAATCACCAAAATTACGGAGTTTATCAAGCAAACCAACCTCAATCAAACGGTACTTGACCGAAACACGAGATACAATAAAAAATGTACTCAAATCCTCAATAAGAGTATCGCAGGATGGAATAATGTCATTTTGTGAGTCGTTGTAACTGGCTATTAACTCCAGTGCCTTCAATTTGAACATCTCAAAAGGCATTAACACTCTTGGAGCCAATCTATGTGCCTGCCACTCCAGCCACTTTACCTCATTTTCTTTTGTCTTTTTTCCTTCCGGTGGTTCAAAAAATGTTTCAGACTGTCGGCACATAATTGGATACAGTTTTTCTGATACAGCAGCATTTTTCAATGCCAAAATTTCAAAATACATCTTATCCTTTTCCCAATGCAGTGCCTCATGTATAAGAGTATTTCGCTTTGCACCCTCACCGTAAACTGCCTCTGAATCGGGGTCAATCAATATCGTTCCTGCTGGAAAACTTACAGAACGAGATGTTCCGTTGTTGGAATCGTATACATCAACTTCTCCATCCAAAAGCAAACAACAGCCAAATATATCGAGATTTCTCGAAAGTGATACTTCCTTGACCATAAGTTGTGCTTCTTCAAGAATCTTCTCAACGGGAAGCGGCATCGGAGTCAAAAGAGCCTCTTTGCAATGCTTAGTCAGATATTTAGTTGCATAATCATCCAGACGATTCTTACCAAGAATCAAGGCTCCTGTTTTTCTGTTGATATCATAGATATCGCTCGATGTCAGCTTCTTCGTCATCTATATCCGATTCTCCTTTTTCCATGTAATCAAGCGGCATGGTTGCTAACAGCTTCTTTGCTTCTCGCCATGTCGGGCAATATTGCTCCACCAAAGCGTGGAATCTGTGCGTATGGTTTTTCTCCAATAAATGCACTAATTCGTGAACTACCACATATTCAAGGCACTCCACAGGTTTCTTCGCAAGCTGCAAATTAATCCAAATCCTGCGTTTATCGATATTACATGTTCCCCAACGAGTTCTCATATTCTTAATGCGAACTTCACTTGCATGAACATCCATTTTCTTTTCGCAGCTTGACACAACGGTATCCAGGACACGGCTCAATTCTTGCCTATACCACTCAATAAATGCTTTTTCTTTTGCTTCCGTGGATGTTCCTTCCGGCACAGTCATCACAATTTTAGTTGGTGTTTTTATAATTTTGTGTTGCCTACCCTCATAGATGACCTGCAAACGATACGGTCTGCCCCATAAATAATGGGACTCCCCAGATACATATTCTCTTTTGCTTTGGCGCTCTTGAGCCACCATTCTGTCTCGAACCTTCGTTATCTCTGGTAACTTTTTAAGGATAAACAATCTTATATCCTCATCTTTCAGTTCCATCGGAGAACTAACGGTTACATCACCTTCCGGCGGGTTGACTCTGATATACAGATTTTTGAGGTTTCTTTTTCTGACAATTTCAATTGTCAACCCACCGATTTCTATTTCTTCTTTACGCATCGTATTCTTCCTGCCTTTGTGCAATATCGAAGACATTATTGGTTTCTTCGGTCGCTTTGTCTTCAGTATAGTTATGAAGCAATAATTTTTGATAAATAGCAAGTCTTATACGCTGCTGCTTTTGGAAATTTCTTTTCCATTCAGGTCGAATCGATACTCGGATTGCTCCATCGACATCAATCGTCAATTCAACATTCTGTTCAAAGTAATCATACAACGCACGTCTTGCGGCACTATCCTTAACCTCGTCAGGATAACTGCCACTGGTTTCCGGATGCAGAATTGCTTCTGCCAACTCCACAACCTGCCGGAGATATTCCTCGTAACTCATAGCCTCTATCTTACGTTGCATGATGATTTTCTTTAGCATCTCGGACAGCTTGCCATAGTAGACGCTATTGGAACTCATCTTCTTGACAATTTCGTGTTGCAGGTTGTTATCAATAGTCTCTGCCTTCGCTTCATTATTACCAGGTAGGTCTTTTACCAAATCAGCAGGAGTGGTTGTCCTACCCTGAAGGAGAAGTTCCACCAGAGACATATTTCCAAGCTCGCTCACTACCTTTGTATCCTCCGCACGGATATAAGTGTCCAAAATGTATCGCATATCCGCCTCATATGGTTTAAGGTCGATATAGTCACAGCTTGCTAACTTAATCATTTCTTTGACTTTGTTATAGCCTGAGATTTCACCACGCAGGTGATTTACATCGTCCTCGGTGTAACCATAATCGGAAACCAATCTGTCACAGCAATTTGCAAAGGAACGAGAAAGAGCCGCTGTTAAAGCGTACAGAGTATCTCTCCTTGCAGTATTTTCATCACTTTCACTGTCATCACCGCAGAAATAATCGATATAGTCGGTATCAGCTTGTGGCATTGGAACATTCTCAATCAATGCCTCAAGGGAAGTAAGTGTTCCTTCCAGTTCAGACTTTGCTTCATCGTAACGATTCTTAATGAGGCCCTCAACATCTTCCTTATCGTATCCGTCAAAAGCCTCGGTCGTGTAATCTGCAACAGCAAGCTGCACATTACGGAACAAATCCATGTAGTCCACAATATATCCGTAATCCTTGTCTTCGCCATCGGGTCTGTTGACACGACAGATAGCCTGGAACAAGTCATGGTCACGCATGGACTTATCGATATAAAGATAGGTTGCACTTGGAGCGTCAAAGCCAGTCAGCAGTTTATCAACCACAATAAGCAGTTTCATCTGCGCCGGCTCATGCTTAAAGCGTTCCTTTGCTTCCTTTTCAAATTCAGCGAGTTTCTTTCCGCCAAGCATACGCTCATAAATAGCCTTCTTGTACTCGTCCTCACTTGCCTGGTTAGGATCAGTTGTTGCCGTTCTTACACTCTGCGTGGTAGGCTCATAAGAAGTCACCACCGCACACTTGGTGAACCCCATACTCATGAAGATTTCCCAATATCGGCATGCTTCATAAATACTGTTAGCAACAAGCATAGCCGTACCACGATCCTCTTTGAGTCTTGGTTTCAAACTCATATCGAAGACAATGTCGGAAGCAATTTTCTCCAAACGCTGCTTGGAACTATACAGTTTATTGATGGACGTCCAACTTTGTTTCAACTGAAGTTTAGCACGTTCAGTCAATCCATGCGTTTTGTTTTCAAACCACAAATCAACCTTATCCTGGCTGGACAAATCCTGATCAACATCCCTTGCTTCATAACGAAGGTCAAGAACTACGCCATCTTCGACACCTTCATCGAATTTATAGGTATGAATGTATGTACCGAAGGTTTCCAGGCTTGTCTGCTTGTCCGTTTTCAAAAGAGGAGTACCCGTAAAACCAATCAGAACGGCGTTAGGCATCAGCACTTTTACAGCCTCATGCAATTTGCCAGAATTGGTACGGTGACACTCATCGATGAATGCCACGATATTGCCTTTTGCACAGAAATCCTTCGGGAGGTCCTTCAGCAATTCTTTTCTGTACTGGTCAATATCAGACTGATTTCCCGCATTATGTCCATACTTGTGAATCAACGAACACACGATGGCGTCCTCATTCTTATCCAAAATGGAACGCAGGTCAGCACAGCTTTTGGCTCTGCGAACCTTTTCGTCTACATCAATAAACAAGCTCTCGATCTGGTCATCCAATTCATCACGGTCTGTGATAATTATAACACGGCTGTCATTGACGTTTTCGATAATCCACTTCGTAAGCCATACCATAATGAGAGACTTGCCGGAACCCTGGGTATTCCAGATGATACCGCCCTCATTTTCAAGAATACGCTTTCTTGCAGCGATGTTAGCAAAGTACTGATTGTGTCTTGTAACCTTTTTGATGCCTGCATCGTAAATCACAAAATCGTGGATAAGAGACAAAAAGCGTTCCTTATGACAAAGGGAAATCACACCGTCTCTCAAACGATTAACTTCCTTGACCTGCAGGAGTTTCACATCAGCAGACAATTTGTCAGTTGCTTTCTTATCTTCCTTCCATTTCAGATAATACTTTTCAGGCGTATCGGTTGTGCCATAGAAAAGACCTTCTGCTTCGTTGCCTGCAAACAGGAACTGCGCCGTACTAAAGAAATTCAGAATGTTTTCTCGCTTCTGATTCTGCAGCATCTGGCGGATACCTTTTCCGGCGCTGACATAGGAACTCTTCAGTTCAAACACACCAAGGGCGATACCATTGATGTATAGTACCACATCGGGACGTTTTCTTGTCACCTTATCGAAACGCAGGACAGATACTTCCTCTGCAACATAAAAATCATTGCTACCGATATCGTCCCAATTAATATAATGTACCGTCTGACGACGCCCATTTGCATCTTTGGTACCCTGGCGGCCATAACGGAGCAGCGAATACACGCTGCGGTTAATTTGATAAAGAGTATCAACCTGGTTATTAACCTTGCCCAAAAGTTCGCTGATGGCAGTTTTTATCTGGTCATCACTGTATCCGCGCTTTTTGAGATTAGCTTTCAGCAAATTTTCCTTGACAGGAGTATTATCGATATCCTCCAGGTTGCCAAGGTAAGTGTAGCCGAGGTCATTTACCAACCAGTGCAGAACTCTTTTCTGTAATTTTTTCTCTGCATCTACAGTTGCCATCTTGTGCCTCCTTACTTAGTCAAACGGACGCGACCTGTCAGCAGGTCATCCATTGCGCCCTCTCTGATTTGAATAATTTTCTCACGCTCTGTTTCCAGATCTCGTATTTCTTCATCCATTGCGAACAATATATTCGCAATTGCCTCTTGCTCATCTACATCAATGGGAATCTTAACAAGAACTCCTTTAATAAGTTTTTTGTTTAACCCACCACGACCACCATCACCAGATGATAATTCTCGGAGAGATGAATACATACTTTCAACCAAATAATACAAGAATTCGGAATTGCATTTTTCATTCGTAACTAACGCAGCCAAAGACTGATTCAATGCCATTGGCTTAGTTAAATACGCTGCAGTTCCACGAGTTTTGCCTTGTCCCGCCAATGCAATCAGCACCGATTTCTCGGGTGCAATTTTTGCAGAAGAATTTTGTAGCCCTAATTCCGTAATATATGTTGTCGGCTTTGTTATACGTTTTTGATGAATTTCCGTCGAAGCGAGCCACGGTATATTTCCACCATAATACTCTCTCCTTGACGTCGATGGTGTTCCTCCCGTTATTACTTCACAAGTAATGTCGTTTATTGAATATTCCTTACGTTCACCACTGAATCCTACTATCCTTGCCTTTCCGGAAATCAAGTCTTCTAATGCACCATCACGGATGCCTTTTTTCTTCTCAATCAGTTCGGCAAGGTCATCGATATAGGTGTCGAACTGAGAAAGAGTACGGGCAATTCCTTCTTGCTCCGGCTTGTCAGGTAAATGTATTTCTGTATCTAATATGATGCTGTTGTAAAGTCTTTGAATAGTTGTCCCTTCCAGCGCATTCCACGGAAAAGAACGATAAAACCACCACAAAAACTTTCTATCGATTGCATCCTTATCCACTTTCAACCAGACAATATTGGAATCTTGGAAATAGGAATCTTTTCCATCAAAAATGACGGCCTTTCCAATAGTTCCGGCTGCGGAAATTAAAACATCTCCTTTTTCAGGATAAGGATACAACAGCTTGTATTTTTCATACAATTCTTGTGAAATGTAAGCATCAGCTTTGCCACCAAATGTGCTAATTTTATAAAACGGAATCGCACCATATGCTTTGGTTTGGCTTTGAAAAATACGACGACACATTTGAATGTAGCCAATATCTCTCAATTGCATCGGTGTCCAATCAGAAGGATAAGTTACCATTTATACCCCATCCTTTCCAGAGCCGATACTACTGCTGCTCTTGATTTTGCAGTTCTGTCCTCAATCTCGCCAAGAGTGTGTTCATAACGTTTTGCAATCAACAGCACCTTGGAAGAAAGCGTATTCAGAACCTGCTCCATTTCATCATGGACATCCGCCGCAAGTTTTGCCATCCACTTCATGTCAAAAAGGAGATGCTTGATTTCATCATCGGTCAATTCTGCATATTTTGCGACCAGTTTTTCATCAAGTGCCTTGCGAGCAGCTTTATATGCCTTGTCTACAGTATCCATCTCGGCATACTTCTGTGAATACAGGGTCAATGCCGCATATTCGTCTGCATAGATTTCCGGCACAACAGCAGTCTCAGCAGCTACCTTCAGTACGGCCTTCAGCTTCGCTTTACCGAAAGTTCCGTTCTTATTGCGGATATCAAACTCGCCCAATTCCGGCACTTCTCGGATAAGAGCCTCCATCTCAACAGTCTTATTTTCATCAAACAGAGCCACAAGCTGTGTTATGGCATCCATAATGGCAGAGGTCTTCTTGGCATCCAATTCCTTGATACGCTTGTTCAGATTTGCCCTTGGAATGCTGTCACCCTTTTCATTGAGCGCCTCTTTCAGAAGCCCCTCATCTCCGGATTCTTCTTCACGCATTTCATCCAGTTCCGCCTCAAGGGCTGCTGACTGTTCCATCAATGTGGTAAGCTCTGCGAGTTCCTCTGCAAAGAAAACTTTCTCCATAATTTCCTTCGGAATCAACGCACCTTCAAAGGATTTCACCTTGGACGTATCATCAACCTCCACGGTTTCTCCACTTTCGTCCTTTTGCTTTTTCTTTGCATATTCGTAATCAATTTCTCTTGCAACCGCATATCCCCCCGCCTTGATAGCGTACACATCATCCTGCAGCTTTGCATTCCAGTAATTCAGCAGACAATCATAAACATCATAGTTGTCAAGCAGTCTTGCCTGCTCATATGCCAAACGAAGCATTGCAGCAATCATGCGGATGAGTTCCTTCGGATTGGTATCAGCATCAATACCAAGGAGGATATCCTTAACTTTCGCTTTCCACTGTTCAAAAATCACCTTGGTTTCATGCTGTTTTTCGGCCAGGATTCTTTCATCTTGGCTGATAACACCCTCAATCTCGCCGGATGCAAGAGCAAGTGTATAAATGTTATGCACCTCATCAATGCAATTGAAAATCTCCTGCTTGAGTGCGGGTGCGATAGACCACAATTTCTTGAGAGAATCAACATCTGTTCCGGGAATACCCCCCTTTAAGTGAGCCGCAATATTCTGAGGAAGGGTATCGTCAATTTTCTGGATATATCGAGGAATATTCAGATTGCCACCATTCTTCTCCAACACATCACTGTATTTCACAAAACAGGAATATCCAGGAATCTCTTCTCGGTTAATGAAGGTTTGGACGATTTTCTCAATATCCTGTTCACGAAGTCTATTTTTACTGCCGTCTTTCTTAAATCCACGGCTGGCATCAATCAGGAAGATACCTTCTCTTGTTTCGGCGTCTTCTTTATCGATAATAATAATACAAGCAGGGATGCCCGTGCCATAGAAAAGGTTCTGCGGTAAGCTAACAATCCCTTTGATGTATTTCTTTTTTAGCACCTCGATACGGATAGTTTCTTCTGCATTACCTCTGAAAAGAACACCGTGAGGCATAACAATACCTGCCTTGCCATTGCTGTCCAATGATTTCAGAACATGCAAAAACCAAGCATAGTCACCGTTCTTTTCAGGCGGAATGCTATATCCATCAAATCTCTTGTATTTATCTTCACTTGGTTTAATTCCATCCGTCCAGGATTTATCTGAGAATGGAGGATTCATTACTATAAAGTCAAACTTCTTCAGTTCGTTAAATTCATCCAAATACTGTGGTGTAGAGAGTGTGTTACCACTCTTGATTTCGCCAGTACCTTTATTATGCAGAATAAAGTTCATCTTTGCCAAACCAGCTGTGTCAGGATATTTTTCCTGTCCGAAGATGGTTACGATGGAGTCACCATTTTCATCTACGGGAGCTTCATCAGCAGCCCTGATAAGAAGGCTACCACTACCTGCCGCAGGATCATACAGCGTCCATTTCTTTGTTGGCATCTGTTTAATATCTCCAATACCAATCAAACGAGCAATGATGCGGGACACTTCACTCGGTGTATAGAACTGACCCTTGCTCTTGCCGGATTCCTGTGCGAATTTCATCATGAAATACTCATAGGCATCGCCGATAATATCATCACCGCTTGCACGGTTGTTTTTAAAGTCAATCGCCGGATTCTGGAACACGGCAATCAAGCCGGAAACCTTATCTACGAGTTCTTTACCGGAACCCAATTCTTCCGGATTGTTAAAGCTGACATCAGGAAGAGAACCCTGCAGACGGTTATCCTCAAGGAACTTCTGGATAATCTTGTCCACACGCTCGCCTACATCACTCTTGCCCTTTGCATCAATCAAATCTTCAAAGGATGCGCCTTTGCTGATAGTAAATTCAGCAAACGGTTGTCCCTTATACCTATCAGATACATATTTAAAAAACAGCAGAACCAATACGTAATCTTTATAACGTGACGGTTCAACGCCGCCCCTCAGCTTATTACAAGCCTCCCAGAGCATTGAATATAATTCAGATTTCTTCACTGCCATAGTCCTCTTTTATCTCCATTCTAACTATTCTTTGTTTCTTACCACTCAGGCTATCATTCGATAGCACTTTTTCCACTTTTGACCCATGCATCTAATTCGGAAAGCTTGAATTTCCACTTTTTGCCAATTTTGTGAGCAGGAATTCCTGTATCTTTTTTTATCCAGTCTCTAACTGTAATAGGCTTAATGCCTAAATATTCTGCGGCCTCTTCAATGCCTATCCATTTATCGTTCATCATCTCATTCACTATTTTCACCTCGTCAAATGTTGATGGATACAAAATACCACTTTCATTATATCAAAAATCCATTCTGTTTTCAATGGGTTATATGATGTTTCTTAATGTTTAATGATATTTGTTCAAGCCTTTTGGGGAATCCACACATCTCTATCTTTGAGTCTGCCAGGCTATAAGAATCTAAAAAATCCGAGAACCAGAAGAATACATCCAGTTCTCGGAAATTCGTTGTCTTCAAATTTATTTATGAATTCAATTTTTTGATAATTACAGGTATTTTCTAAATGCTTTTTTCATTTTCAAAGCAACCTCCATTACCCAGTCAAATTGTTCAGGCCAATTATCCTTATCTTCGAAATCAGCCGAATGAGTTATAAGTATTCTGCTGGCTTTCTTATCCGGCAGTTCACGCCAGTCAAGTTCCATCCCCATCTCCGTCTCAATTTGCTCTTTGTGAGAGTGGAATTTATGGAACAGTTCTTTATCATCAGAAATATACCACTCAACTACAATCAGATTATCCTTTCGAATCTGATTGATGCTGATATGACAAGCAGAAGATCCTACGCTCATCGTCATCCAATGGTCAGTGCTTGCTTTTCTTTTATTAAACGATTTACTGAAATTATTGTTAGAAAATGCATAATCGTTAAACGCAACCCAATAATCGTATCTCGCCTGGAGTGTAGGGGAACCACTGGTGTGACGCTTGATTTCCTTTGTCCAGTCATTCGGCTTTTCCACCACCTCAAATTTAACTGCAATATCCGAAGTACCGATTTGGTACAGTTTGATTTCTACCAAGAAAAAAGCAATATTTTCATCGGTATGATTGTTCAGCCATTCGATTGCTGCTCGATGTTCTTCTCTTGCCCTCTTTACAACCCAAATCACGATATCAGCAGATTTGCCGGATGCATAGGTTATAAGCTTACCTAAGTGGTCATGGTTGGTATCTTCAAGCTGATTCTCGATAATGATTTTTCTGTCCGTTCCAGTCTCCGTTGCATAAATATCAACATTAAAATCTCCCACGCTGGACTCAGTCTCATCAATGGTTATTTCCAAACCGACAGCATCCGCCAGTAACGCAAGATTGTCCTCTTCTGCAAGCCAAGGAGTGAAGTCCAGTGCTTCATGCGGCCAGACCTTTCGCAAATCTTTTATTTCCTTCAATTTTCCTAAATTTATCATAATGCGATTCCTCCTTGCCGCAATATAAATCATCTTATCAACTCAGCATATCACAAAATCATCTTATCAACTCAACCTTACGCATTTTCAACCTGTCAACTCGACCTTGGGTTTTTCCTGATAGAAAGCCACTTTTGCAAGAATTTCCGAAAGTGATAAAATAAATTTTATCTCTTGAAAACACTTAGTTACCAAGCCTTTTTCGGCATTCAATTCTGTACCTTTGACAGCAATACTACTGACTCGACGTGAACCGTTCTAGGGAACATATCCATCAAACGTACCCGTTTCACCTCATATCCAGCTGCCTGGAATTCCTGCAAATCTCTTGCCAAAGATGTGGGCTTGCAGGATACATAGACGATTTCCGGCGCACCAAAGTCGATAATCTTTCCGATGGCTTTGGGATGGATACCTTCTCTGGGAGGATCTACGATAATAACATCAGGCTTGTCTGTCAGTTCATCCACCATTTTCAGCACGTCCCCAGCTAAGAATGTACAGTTGGTCAAGCCATTTCTTGCGGCGTTTTCATTGGCTGCCACAACGGCTTCTTCCATCAGTTCAATACCCATGACTTTTTTGGAACCAGCTCTTGCCATAATCTGTCCGATGGTACCGGTACCACAGTACAGGTCGAATACCATTTTATTTTCCACATCACCGGCAAATTCCCGCACAATGCTGTAAAGCTGTTCCGCACCCTCTGTATTTGTCTGGAAGAAGGAATAGGCAGACACTTTGAATTCCAAATCAAAGAGTTTTTCCATGAAGAAATCTCTGCCATAGAGAACTGTCATTTCATCGCTGCGCACCACGTCAGCCACGCCGTCGTTGACGGAATGAAGTACGCCGCAGATTTCACCCTGCAAAGGCAGTGCCAGAATCATATTCTTGAATTCTTCCATAGAAAAAGGCACTTCGGATGTGGTCACCAGATGCACCAGGATTTCCCCTGTTGCTTTCCCCTTTCTCACAACCAGATGGCGCAGAGAACCATCGTGACGCATACGGTGATAGAAGGCAACGTTTCTTTCCTGGAAAAAGACCAGTGCGCCCTGTACGATGGTCACAAAGTCCGCATCTACGATATTACAGCCTTTCAGTGTCACTACTTCATAATGGCTCATTTTCTTACGCATACCCAGTGCCAGAGGACCATCTTTCACTTCATCCCCAAAGGAAAACTCGCATTTATTGCGGTAGCCTGTTTCCAAAGGAGAAGGTGTGATGCCTTCCCAGCTTTCCACATGGATGCCCGCATCTTCCAGCAATGTTTTCACCTGCTGTTCTTTCATATCCAGTTCTGCCTGACGTTTCATGGTCTGGTAAGTGCAGCCGCCGCAAATTTCATAATGGGAACAGCATCCTTCCTGTCGTTCCAGTTCAGAGCGTTCCACCACTTCCAGCAGACGTGCTTCCACATTGCCGCCGCGCTTTTTGATGACCTGTGCAGAAACAGTCTGACCGGGCACGCCATTTTTCACGATAACCTTTTCCCCTTCCACAAAGCCAAAGGCTTTATTGGGAAAGCGCACGCCGTCAATTTTTACGGTAATGATATCTTTTTTCTTCATTTTTTCCTCCAATTGTAACATAAATTTATTTGTATTCAACTGTATTCTGTGTTATACTGTTCCCATATTGATTTTTAAAATTACCGAACAGGAGTGTATTACAGAATGTCTGAAAAACCCGAAGTTGGCAGTATCGTAGAAGGCAAAGTCGTTCGCATCAAACCCTTTGGTGCCATTGTTTCTCTGGGAGAACAGGTACAGGGTCTGGTTCATATTTCACAGGTAGCAAACACCTTTGTACAGGACATCAACGACCATGTGAAAGTAGGCGACATTGTCAAGGTGAAAGTCCTTTCCATTGATCCCGAAACAAACAAAATTGCTCTCTCCATGAAAGAAGCGCTGCCAAAGGAAGCGCGTCAGCCCAAAGGAGATCGTCCTTACAAAGGACACAAGCAGGAAAACAGAACCACCAATCCTGCCGAAGAATATTTCAAACCACAGACCGTCAATCCTTCTGCCGATTTTGAAGAAAAAATGCGGGAATGGATGAAACAGTCCAACGAAAGACAGACCAGTCTGAATAAGAGAGCCAACAAACGCTCTTATTGATTCTTGCTTATGATACCATGAAACGCTGTTTCTGGCAACGGAAACAAGATAGGAGGGAACCCCCATGATGCTTTTCTTTGTAGCAGGCATTTATTTATTTGCCCGGGGCATATTCGCATGGTACGGACAACCTATTTTTTACAGAAAAGGCACACTGGAAAACATTGACCCCGATCACTTGCCCCAATACCTGCGGGAAGAAGGTGTATGGAACTTCCTGACCGGACTTGTTCTGGTAGGAAAAGCCATTCTGGACAAAGTTTTTCCTGGCAGTATGGCACTGTTCATTGTCTTTATTGTGCTGCTATTGGTGTGTGTGGTATTTTTAGCCAAATGCAATGAAAAATACCGAAAAAAATAACAGAAATAGAAAGAAGCCGAAAAATCTGTTCAATCTAAGGGGCTTCTTCAAAAGAAAACAAAGAAAGCTGAAATCTTTACAATTCAAAAGATTCCAGCTTTCTTATTTTGCCAAGATTTTATTAGGTCTGTTTTCTTTTGAAGACAGCCGTCGCAACCTTCCTTAAGAAATCAAGAAAACGAAAAACAATGTTTTCTTAAGGGCGGCTGCTTTTTCGGCTCTCTTTTTGCCTATCAACAGGAGGATAGTATGACCGAAATCATCTGCATCACTGACAAAAATCATCCTGCCCTGCCCGCTATCATCGAGTGGCTCTATGACTGGTGGGGAAAGGACGAAGATTATACAAAAGAACAGGTGGAAGCCTATGTGCGCAACGCCGTTTGCAAAGACCGTATTCCGCAGGTATTTCTGATTTTGCAAGATGGCGTACCTGCCGGCACCTTCCAGTTTGCCATGTCTGATATTGACACCCGCCCCGACTGTTATCCATGGCTGCGGGATTTCTGGATAGAGCCTGCATTTCGCGGAAAAGGACTGACCTATACCGTTATGGAAGCCATCAAAGAACATGCTGCTCGCTTACATCTGACAGAACTTTACCTCTTTACTCGTCATGAGGGGTTATATGAAAAATTCGGATGGGAGTATGTGGAAACATTCCCCACCTACCTGACACCTGAGGACAAACAGCGTCTTTACCGTCTGTCCATTTGTTAAAAACGAAAAACAGCATCCAAAATTACCTTTTGGATGCTGTTTTCTTTTTCTTCAATCTGCCCTAAGACAGATGAAACATTTCATATGTATCTGAATCAAACAGGATTAGCCCAGAATGATTTTTGTCAGTTCAACAGGTTCAACGATTTTGCCGTCTTTGTAAACACGCATGTTACCGGAAGCGATTTCGTCGATCAGGATAACTTCGTTGTTGTTGTAACCAAATTCAAATTTGATGTCGTACAGATCCAGACCTTTTTTCGCCAGTTCGTCAGCAACGATACGAGTGATTTTCAGTGTCTGTTCTTTCATGCTGTCGTACATTTCGCCGCTCATAACGCCCAGTGCGATCAGACCGTCTTTTGTTACCAGAGGATCGCCTTTTGCGTCGTCTTTGAATGTTGTTTCAACATAACCGCCTTCCAGAACTGTGCCATCAGCGATGTAATCGCCGTAACGACGGATGAAGCTGCCTGTAGCTTTCAGACGGCAGATAACTTCCAGACCGTGACCGAATACGGTTGCGGGCAGAACTTCCATTGTAGCGTTGTCTACATCAGCAGAAACGTAATGTGTTTTGATGCCAGCCTCTTTCAAAATTTCGAAGAATTTGATAGATGTTTCCAGATTTGCTTTACCGATACCTTCAATGGTCAAACCAACGGAGTTTTCACCGGGATCGAATACACCATCTTTACCTGTGCAGTCGTCTTTGAACTTCAGCAGCACGTTGCCGTTTTCCAGTTTGTAAACATCCTTAGTTTTGCCCTGATAAATCTTTTCCATAAATCTTTTCCATCCTTTCTGATTTAAGACCGACATAAAAGCATGCCTGTTATGAAATTTTCTCAACAAATAAAATTTACTGCAAAATCCGCTTGGATACAAGTATTTTTTGCAAATCTTTGAAATCTCGGCAAATTATGCAATTTCGAGGGTGCATGTGGAAATATTTTCTCACCAGATGTGTAAAAAATTTCCTGTCTTACCCCCTCCTAACGGATTTTTCTGCACAATCGGCAATAAAAATCCGTCATTTTTCTCTCATTTATTGACTTTTTCGCGATTATTCCACAGGCTTCGCGTCGCCCCAAACATGCTCCAAACCGTAGAATTCACGCTGTTCTTCATTAAACAGGTGAATCAGCAGGTTGCCGAAGTCTAACAAGATCCATGTACCTGTGCTGTAGCCTTCGGAATGATGCATTTTTACGCCAGCCTGGAACAGTTTCTGTTCTACTTCATCTGCCATTGCACGCAGATGGTTTACATTTTTACCACTTGCAATGACAAAACAGTCTGCCACATTGGACAGACCTTTCAGATTCAGCACCTGAATGTCCTGACCTAATTTATCATCTAACGCAGCCTGTGCGATTTTTGCAGCTTCTAAAGCTTCCATGTTATTCCTCCTTGTAATCTTATTTATTCTTATAGTATTCCAGTGCCTCCAAAGACAGGGGATGCAGCAGTCTGCCCCGTTCTTTTACAAAGTCAATGGTCTGTTCCAAAATGAAGCGCATTGCCATATCCAAATCCAGATATGCCAGACGTCTTGCCTCATCCAGACCTTCGAACTGTTCTCTGTTAGGCTCGATATAGTCCGCAATGAACACAATCTTTTCCAATATGGACATGCCAGCACGTCCTGTGGTATGGTAGCGGATAGCATTGAGGATATCTTCATCTTTGATTTTATATTCCCGTTTTGCCACTTCCGCACCCAAAAATGGATGAATCAGATCCGGCTGCTGTTCCAGAATCTCGTCCATTTTCACTTTATATTCCTTACAGAAACGCTGCCGCAGTTCTTTTGGATAATCCTTGGCGCAGTCATGGAGCAGACCTGCCACTTTGGCTTTCTGACGGTCTGCCTGTGTGCCGTATATTTCTGCCAGCCGCACTGCTTCTTCGGATACACCCATGGTATGGATATAACGTTTTACAGACAAAGCAGATTGCAATTTTTCCTGCATGACTTCAATGGGCAGCATAAATTTCACCTCGTCTTTTCTTTCGTTTTGATACAAACCAAATTTATGAATATAGTCCTCTACTTCCTGTGGAAGCAGGTACTGAATGGGCATGCCTCTTTGTGCCCGGGTACGGATATCCGAAGACGAAATAGCCAATGCCGGCACCTCCATGTAATGGATTCTGCTGGCATATTTTTCCTGAATTTCTCCGATTTCCTCGAACATCTGATTTTTCTGATAACCGGGTCTGGTTACTGCCACAAAGTCGCAAAGGGACAGCAGACGTTCCGGTTCCTTCCAGCTCATGATCTGATGGATGGCATCGGCACCGGTGATGAAATACAGACGCACATCGGGACGGCACATTTTTTTCAGCTGTTCGATGGTGTCGATGGTATAGGTAGTGCCGGGGCGGTCGATTTCGATACGGGATACTTCAAAGTTCTCATTCCGCATGGTTGCCAGAACCGTCATCAGATACCGGTGTTCATTATGGGTTACTTCTTTATGAGATTTATGGGCAGGACGGCCTGTGGGAATGAATACCACCTTATCTACATGAAAACGGTGGCGCACCGCTTCTGCCGTTACCAGATGTCCATAGTGTATGGGGTCAAAAGTACCACCCATGATGGCAATACTTTTGCAGTTTCTGAAATTAGCGATTTCGTTTCGCATGATCTTTCCTCCCTCTGCCTGCTTATTTCTTCACAGGAGGCAGTTCAATGACAGGTTTTGTCTTGGAAGCACGGTACAGCACAAATTTATTGCCGATGACCTGCACGATGTCCGCACCGGTTCTGCTTGCCAGCATTTCTGCCGCTTCCGCAGGACCCAGCATATTATTGTCCAACACACTGATTTTTACCAATTCTCTTGCCTCCAGTGCGTTATGTACGGTATCACGCAATTCTGGTGTCACGCCGTTTTTCCCTACCTGAAAAATCGCGTCAATACCGTTTGCCAGAGAGCGCAGATAAGCTCTTTGTCTGCTTGTTAACATAATTTCCTCCTCAAATTCGTCTTTTTTCAATCTATAATCCTAAACATCATAGCACAGACACCTTGATTTTGCAACGAAAGACGGCGAAAAACGGCTGTTTTTTCTCATTTGTCCCCCTTTGGAATGAGAAAGGAAAAAAATTCCTGTCCCTTGTTCCCTTCCGAAAAAAATGATAAAATGATAAAAGTTTTCAAAAATCATTTCATTAAGGAGGAACCCATGACCCAATTCAACGGCAGCAAACTGCGTGAACTGCGCAACGAAAAACAGCTAAGCATCGCCAAGCTTTCCACCATATCCGACGTGAGCACAGGGCTCATCAGCCAGATTGAGCGTGATCTGGTGGTTCCCTCCGCCCTCATCCTCTTTCGGCTGGCACAGGCGCTGGAAACAGACATGTATGCCTTTTTTGAAGATACACCGCCGGAAGATACGCCTATCATCCGAAAAGGCAGCCACAGCCTCCTGACAGCACAGGAAAATAACTGTATCCACAAGATACTCTGCCCAGACCATCCGGGACGTATGCTGGATTTTGTGGAACTAACACTGAAAAAAGGCTGTTCTTATGACTACCGCCCCTCTTTTGCCCAAGGGGAAACCTGCGGCTATGTGATCCAAGGCACCTTACAGGTCATTGTAGAAGGCAGAGTCTACACCTTACAGGAAGGGGACAGCATCACCCTGGACAGCACCCTGCCCCACCAATGCAAAAACACCAGCGATACAGATTCCGTATCTGTCTGGGTCATGACACCGAAATATTTCTAAAAATCAAAGGAGCCATGCTTCCTGTTTTCACAGGAAGTACGACTCCTTTTTTATTGACGATAACCGCCAAAAAATTCTTATTTTTCGTTAGGGATACCTTTGTATACAAAGCCCTTTGCCGCATCTACAGTGATGAGGGTATCGTTAGGGATAAAGTCGATGACTTTCGCATTGCATACCACAACGGGTATATCCACTGCTCTTCCAACGATTTCCGCATGACAGTTTTCTGCGTGATCCATAGGACCAACTACAATGGCAGCGGCTTTCTGCAGATAAGGCATGAAGTCATTATCTGTAGATGTTGTTACCAGAATATCGCCTTTCTTGAATTCGCGTTCCATTTCATCCCGTACTTTGATGACTCTTGCTGTACCGCTGACTTTCTGTGTGCCAACGCCGATGCCTTTGCACAGTACATCACCAACAATATCAACGCGCAGGGTATTTGTGGAACCGCTGACGCCTACAGGCATGCCCAGTGCCATAACGATGGTATCACCGTTTTTCACCAGACCGCTCTTCTGAGCCACTTTCATAGCGGAGTCAAATACCTGACCTTTGGGGATGGGCGCTTTATGCAGTACAGGACGGCAGCCCCATACCAGATTCATCTGACGCCATACCTGATCGCACATGGTACCTGCCGCGATAGGGCATACAGGTCTGTGTTTGGAAATCATTCTTGCAGTAAAACCAGATTTTGTGATGGTGGAAATGCAGGTTGTTTTCAGTTCTGCTGCTGTGGTGCATGCTGCAAAGCTGATAGCATTTGTGATATTGGTCAGACCTGTTTCCAGACTCTTTGTCAGGTTTTTGCCATAGTTGATGCTGCTTTCTGTTTTTTCAGCGATTCTTGCCATGGTTGCCACTGCTTCACAGGGGTATTTGCCCATAGCTGTTTCACCAGAAAGCATGATGGCATCGGAGCCGTCAAAAATAGCATTTGCAACGTCATTTGCTTCCGCACGGGTAGGTCTAGGGCTTTTTACCATGCTTTCCAGCATCTGTGTTGCTGTGATAACAGGTTTGCCACGTCTATTTGCCAATGCGATCAGCGCTTTCTGTACCAGAGGCACTTCTTCGGGAGGGATTTCTACACCCAAATCCCCTCTGGCTACCATGATACCGTCGGAAACTTCCAGAATTTCTTCGATGTTGTCTACACCTTCCTGATTTTCAATCTTAGAGATAATCTGGATGTTTTCGCCGCCGTTTTCTTCCAGCACTTTCCGAATCTTCACAACGTCAGAAGCGGAACGGATGAAAGATGCCGCTACATAATCAAAATCATTTTCGATACCGAATTTCAGGTCGGAAATATCTTTTTCTGTCAAAGAAGGCAGATTTACCTGCACGCCGGGCAGGTTTACGCCTTTCCGGGAGCTTACGTCGCCGCCAGTCACAACTTCACAGTGCACTTCGGGACCAACGATGCTTTCTACCCGCAGTTCAATGAGACCATCATCAATAAGCACACGAGAGCCTTTCTGCAGGTCTTTCGGCAAGTCTGCATAAGTTACGGAAACGCGTTCCTGTGTGCCGGGTACATCTTCTGTTGTCAGGGTGAATTTATCCCCCTGTTCCAGACGGATTTTATTGTTTTCAAAGGTTTTGATACGAATTTCGGGACCCTTTGTATCCAAAATCAGTGGAATGGGTGCATTCAATTCTTCTCTAGCCTGTTTCAGTTTTTTGATAATTTCTCCATGAGTTTCATATGTCCCGTGGGAAAAGTTTACTCTTGCTGCATCCAGACCGTTGCGGATCAGCTCTTTCATGATCTCTACATCATCTGTTGCAGGACCCAGGGTACAAACGATTTTCGTTCTGCGCATGGAATACCTCCTCTTATTTTCATACCAATTAGATTGCCAGGATCTTGATTACTTCGTAAACTTCGCGATCCAGTGTTTTTTCCATCTTCAATGCTTTTTCCAGATCCAGAATTTCATATCTGCCTCTGTTGTAAGCTACCACTTTATTCTGCTCCCCTGCCAGAATTGCTTTTACAGCATGGTAACCCATCATGGAAGCATGCATACGGTCTACAGCTGTAGGGCTGCCGCCGCGCTGCAGATGGCCCAGGATTGTTGCTCTGGTCTGAATGCCAGTGATTTCCTGGATTTCTTTTGCCAGTTTCTGTGTGCCGCCAACGCCTTCAGCCACAACGATCAGGTTATGACGTTTGCCGATGCTTCTGTTTTCCAGAATCTGCTGGATGACTTTCGCGCTGTCCACTTCACCCTTTTCTTCAGGGAACATAACGTCTTCAGCGCCGCCGACCATACCGCACCAGATAGCGATATAACCAGCATCTCTGCCCATAACTTCCACAACGGAGCAACGTTCGTGAGAGCTGGAAGTGTCACGCAGTTTATTCAGGGCGTCCATACCAGTGTTGACAGCAGTGTCAAAACCGATGGTGTATTCTGTGTTGTTCATATCCAGGTCAATGGTAGCAGGAATACCGATGCAGTTTACACCGCGTTTTGCCAGTTCTGCCATACCACGGTAAGAACCGTCACCGCCGATAACAACCAGCGCATCCAGACCCAGAATTTTGTAGATGGCAGCTGCCTTGTTCTGACCTTCTTCTGTCATCATTTCAGGGCAGCGTGCTGTATGCAGGATGGTACCGCCCAGGTTCATGACATTGGAAACGTCTTTGCTGTACATTTCCTTGATTTCGCCATTGATCAGACCATTGTAGCCTTTGCGGATACCAATGACGGACACATTATGATACAGTGCTGTACGAACAACAGCACGGATGGCAGCGTTCATGCCGGGAGCATCGCCGCCACTGGTCAGTACACCGATTTTCTTAATTGTTTTCTGTTCCATGTTCATTCCTCCCAATAAGTGTTACGCCTTCTTCTTCGTCTCCACTGCGAATGATGCCGTAGTGGGTATAAATTTCAGCCTTCCCGCGGATTTTGATCCCGGAAGTGTGTTCGGTAAACTGCACGATCAGCACTTCATTACGGTCCAGTTTTTCTGTGTGATGAATCTTTGTCACTTCTCCCCTGGTGACGCCGATAATGTTCACACCCTTTTCCAGTGCTTTCACGCAGACATACGGTGCTTCAGCATAGAATTTGTCATCTTCTTTCATCATTTGCCTCCTATCCGTTCTTTACCGCCACGTTCTTCTCACCCAGCAGTTTTCGCAGTTCCTCCAGCAGTCCTTCTTCTAAGGTTACCCAGAATTTCCGGTCTGCTTTCATCTTTCGTTTTGTTTTTTCTTCATATATATACACAGGCGTGTCGCCTTTGTATTTCTCCAAAATGGCTGTGATCCACACAAGGGGCATTTCGTTGCCTGCCGCCTGTTTCAGCCAAAGGGACGCAGGTTTCTTTTCCTCCGTTTCTTCCATGAGGGGTGTCACGGAAGCGGCAATGACTTTCGCCTCGCCGTCAGCGGAAACATTTGCCCGGCCTTTCACCAGAACCACTGCCTCTTCATCCAGAAACGCACTGCACTGTTCCATGACTTTGGGGAAAACAATGATTTCCATGGTACCTTGCAGGTCTTCCAATGACAGGAAGCACATTTTTTCATTGTTTCTGGTATATTTTACGGATTTTGCCGCAATCATACCGCCAACGGCAACTTTTGTGCCCTCAGCAATCTGCATGCGATCTTCGCCTTCTTCCACAGGAAGAAAATCAATGCTGGTATGGCTTACTTTCCGGCGCAGCGTTTTTTCATACTCCGCCAGAGGATGACCGCTGACATAAATTCCCAGCACTTCTTTTTCCATGGCAAGGCGGTCACGCTGGACATATTCGGAAATGGCAGGCAGTTCGTCTTTCTGGGCAACAGATTCATTTTCGCCGCCCAAATCAAACAGGTTCATCTGCCCGGCAATGTTGTTTTTCTTCGCCTGACCGATGCCATCCAGAATGTTTTTATAAACCGCCATGTACTGGCTTCTGGCACCGCCGAAAGAGTCCACAGCACCGGACTTAATCAGGCTTTCAATGCCTCTCTTATTCCATTCGCCGTCACTCATGCGGTTACAGAAATCTGTCATGGAGTGGAAGGGACCATTCTTCTCCCGTTCCGCCACCAACGCCTCTACGGCATTTCTGCCGATATTCTTGATGGCAGCCAGACCAAAGCGGATTTTCCCATTGGATACAGAAAAATGTCCGAAACCTTCGTTGATGTCTGGCGGCAGAAGCTGGATGCCCATTTTTTTGCATTCTTCGATGTAGCCGGAAACCTTGGAAGCGTTATCCATGACACTGGTCATGAGCGCCGCCATAAATTCCACGGGATAATGGGCTTTCAGCCATGCCGTCTGATAGCCTACCACAGCATAACATGCCGCATGACTCTTATTGAAGGCATATTTTGCAAAGTCCGTCATTTCATCGAATATTTTTTCTGCCACTTCTGCGGGAATCCCGTTTTTCACACAGCCCGGCACTTCATCGCCGATGCCGTAAACGAAATTTTTCCGCTCCTCTGCCATCACAGAGGCTTTTTTCTTACTCATGGCACGGCGCACCAAGTCGCTTCGTCCCAGACTGTATCCAGCCAAATCACGCACAATCTGCATAACCTGTTCCTGATAGACGATACAACCGTAAGTATTTTTCAAAATCGGCTCCAAAGCCGGATGGGTATACTGAATATTGTCTTTGTCGTTTTTCCCTTTGATATACTTGGGAATAAAATCCATGGGACCCGGACGATAGAGGGAAATCCCCGCAATCAAGTCTTCCAGACAGGTTGGCTCCAGTTCCCGCATGAACTGCTTCATGCCGCCGCTTTCCAGCTGGAACACGCCTTCCGTTTTCCCTTGGCTGATGAGCTGATACACCGCCGGGTCATTATCCGGCAGATGTTCCATATCCAGTTTCACGCCGTGGATACGCTCCACTTCCTGCACGGCATTCTGGATAACCGTCAGAGTTCTCAGCCCCAGGAAGTCCATTTTCAAAAGCCCCAGTTCTTCCAACAATGTCATGGTGTACTGGGTATTGACCTGCCCGTCATTGGCACTGAGGGGCACATATTCCATAACCGGTTCCCGACAAATGACAACCCCTGCCGCATGGGTGGAAGAATGTCTTGGCAGACCTTCCAGACGCATGGACATATCAATCAAATGGTGGGTATCTTCTTCGTTTTCATAAGCCTTTTTCAGGTCGGGGTTCATTTGCAGGGCTTTTTTGATGGTGATGCCCAATTCCGTGGGAATCATCTTAGAAATCCTGTCCACATCGGCGTAAGGCATTGCCAGTGCACGACCCACGTCTTTGATGGCAGCCCTTGCCGCCAGGGTACCGAATGTGACAATCTGTGCCACATGGTCTTCGCCGTACTTAGAAATCACATAGTCAATGACTTCCTGTCTGCGCTCATAACAGAAATCCACGTCAATATCAGGCATGCTGACACGTTCGGGATTCAGGAAACGTTCAAAAATCAGGTCATATCGCAGGGGGTCAATGGTGGTAATCTGCAAACAGTAAGAAACCATACTGCCGGCAGCGGAACCACGTCCCGGACCAACGATGATGCCATGGTCTTTGGCATACTTGATAAAGTCCCAAACAATGAGGAAATAATCCACATAGCCCATGGTTTCAATGGTATGCAGTTCGTATTCCAGTCGTTCCTTCCACTCTGGCTTCGGGTCTGGATACCGCATGGCAAAACCATCATAGCACAACTCCCGGAGGTACTCCGGTGCTGTTTTACCGTCAGGCACATCGAATCGGGGCAGTTTCAAATCATGGAACACAAATTCCACATTGCACCGCTTCGCGATTTTTACGGTATTTTCCAAGGCTTCCGGCACATGACCGAAAAGGTCATACATTTCTTCGGGGCTTTTCACATAAAACTGTCCGCCCTCATACCGCATACGGTCTTCATCCTCCACAGTTTTCCCAGTCTGGATACACAGGAGGATATCGTGAGGCACTGCGTCCTCTTTATAAATATAATGGCTGTCATTGGTGGCAATGAGGGGAATCCCCGTTTCCTTGGACATACGAATCAGTGCCTCGTTGACACGTTTCTGTTCTGCCATGCCGTGATTCTGCAATTCCAGGAAAAAATTGCCTTTGCCGAAAATTTCTTCATATTCCAAAGCGGCTTCCTTGGCGTGGTCATAGGATAATGTCAGCACATCCCTTGCCACTTCCCCTGCCAGACAGGCGGAAGACGCAATAATTCCCTCGTGGTACTGCCGCAGCAGTTCTTTATCTACACGAGGTTTATAATAAAATCCGTCGATAAAACCATAAGAAACCAGCTTAATCAGGTTATGATAACCTGTTTCATTTTCTGCCAGAAGCACCAGATGGTAATAACCGCCGCCCTTGCCTTCCTTTGTCAGGCGGGAACCAGCTGCCACATAAACCTCACAGCCGATGATGGGCTTGATGCCCACTTCTTTCGCCGCCTTGTAAAACTCAATGGCACCATACATGGCACCATGGTCTGTGATGGCGATGCTGTCCATGCCCAGTTCTTTGACACGCTCTACCAGTTCTTTGATTTTCGCGGAACCGTCCAGAAGGCTGTATTCCGTATGGACATGAAGATGTGTAAACGGTCTTTGTTCAGTTGTCTGTACTTCCTGTTCCATATAAAATAGCCCCCTTCCGTATTTATCATCTAGGTATTATACCATACTCGCAGGAAAATCAACACAAAAAAAGGTGTAACCCATGAAATTTTTCCATGTTTTACACCTTTTCTATCAATTTGTTACATTTTTTTATTCATAACGCAGAGCGATAACAGGGTCTGCTTTGGCAGCCTTTCGTGCAGGATACAGCCCGAAGCCCAAACCAACCATGGCGGAGAATGCCACTGCAATGACAATCACCTGTGGTTTCACTACCGTTGTAATGCCAAAAAGCATACCGCCAATGGCAACCACCGATATGCCAAGGATGGTACCAATGAGCCCACCTGCGGCAGAAATCATGGCAGCCTCGATCAAAAACTGGGTAAGGATATCTCTTGTCCTTGCGCCAAGGGCTTTTCGGATACCGATTTCACGGGTACGCTCTGTAACGGATACCAGCATGATATTCATGATACCGATACCGCCAACTACCAAGGAAATGGCAGCAATGGCACCCACCACTGCGGACAGGGAACCCAGCATGCTGTCAATCATGCCCATTTCTTCAGAAGCGGAACTCATAACAATATATTCTGGCTGTAAATTCTTCATGCGCGCCATATAAGCTGTCACACGAGATTTCATACTATCCATCTGATTCACATCAGATACCACGAAATAAAGAGACCAGTTGTAGGAATCTTCTGTCACCATAAGGCTTTCGGGAATATAGGCAAATTCCATGCTGCCCCCCTGCAAAGCCTTCATCAATGCGGAATCCTGATTTTCATATACGCCTACCACCAGAAATTCTTCCTGATCTTCATTGAGCTTCACTTTGACGGTTTTCCCAACAGCATTGGCATCTCCGAAAAATCCTTCTGCTGTTTCTTTCTGCAAAACGATGTGATGGCGTTTTTCCTGAAAATCTTTGTCACTGAGCATTCTGCCGTAAATGATCTTCAGATTTTTCATGGCTGTGGGATTTTCCGCCAGACCGCTTACATACAGTGTTTTTGTTCTTCTGCCGACGGTCATATCTTTCCGCATACTCTGATTGAAGCCCACATAAGCCAAATCGTCGCCCATGGCTTCTTTGAGTTTTTCCGCATCTGCGGTGGTGAAATATGTATTATCTCCATAGGTGTCATCTGGAGGATTGATGTACATATACGCCAGCCCCAGACCTACATTCTTGTATTCATTTGCCACAACGCTCCGCATGGTATCCCCCAGTGAAACGATGGCAATGACGGAGCTGATGCCGATGATCATGCCCAGCATAGTCAGGAAAGAGCGCATTTTATTGGCACGAATAGAGGAAAGCGCCAAACGGATATTTTCAAAAATCAACATGAGCCCTTCACCACCTTTTTGTCACTGATGATCTGCCCATCCTGGAACCGGATGATACGGTCTGTATAAGCAGCGATTTCTTCTTCATGGGTAACGACCACCACGGTTGCCCCTTCTTTATTCAGATTGGTGAAAAACTCCATGATTTCATAAGACGCCTTTGTATCCAGATTCCCGGTAGGTTCGTCTGCCAGAATGATGGCAGGGTCATTTGCCAATGCCCTTGCGATGGCAACACGCTGTTTCTGACCGCCGGAAAGTTCATTTGGCATATGATGGATACGCTGTCCAAGTCCTACCTTTTCCAACAGGGCAGCAGCTTTCGCTTTTCTTGCGTCTGCCTTCATGCCTGCATAAATCATGGGGATTTCTACATTTTTTAATGCAGATGTTCTGGGAATGAGCTGGAATGCCTGAAAAACGAAGCCGATTTTCTGGTTGCGGATGGCAGAAAGCTGGTTTTCACTCTGCTGGGCAATGCTGATGCCGTCCAGTTCATAAGTACCGGAAAACTGTCTGTCCATACATCCCAGAATATTCATCAATGTGGATTTACCGGAACCGGACTGCCCCATGATGGCAACATATTCCCCTTCATGGATGGTCAGGTTGATCCCCCGCAGGGCATGGACCTGAATGGCACCGGTATCATATGTTTTATTCAAATTTTCAATTTTGATGATTTCTTTCATATGGCATCACCCCTACTGTACCGTTACTGCCATACCTTCTGTCATGGCTGCACCGGGATTGAGAATGATCGTCTGTCCTTCTTTGATTTCGTCAGACTTGATTTCTGCCTGCAAATCTGTTTCCAGACCCAGTGTAACAGGCACAATATGTACGGTTCCTGCATCTGTTACGGTATAAACGGCTGTGGTGCCGTCTTCCAGTTCTGCCAAAGCTTCCAGAGGAACCACCAGGGCATCTTTGGCAGAAGCAATCTTGATGGTAGCGTTGGCGTTGATGCCAGCAATGAGTTTTTCATTTTCTTCTTTTACTTTGATATAAACGGGAATGACTCTTTCAGAAGATGTGGAGCTTTTCGCTTCCCCTGTAGGAGAAATCCGTTCTACCACACCCTGTACGGTCTCTTTGCCCAGTACATCAGCGGAAATTTCCACTTCCTGCCCTACCTGCACACGGTCAATATCATTTTCGCTTACAAGGACTTTCATCTGCAAAGTTTCCAGATTTTCAATGACAAACATAGGCTTGTTATCCTCGGATTCATCGGCAAAGCGACCAACTGTTGTATTCACTCTGGTAACGGTGCCGCTGATGGCACTGCGAATCTGGCAGTCACTGAGGGTAGCGGACTGGATGCTGGCTTTCTGCTGGGCATTTGCCTTTGTCTGTTTTTCAGAGGAAGTCAGAACAGCCTTTCCATTTTCATTGGGAATGTCGTCCAAGGCTCTCTGTGCTTTATCCAGCGCATCTTTTGCCGCATCCACTTCTGCCTGACTGGCTGCACCAATGGCAAAGAGGTCCTGTTTGTCTTTATAATCTTTTGCCGCATTTTCTTTTTCCATCAAAGCGTTGTCAATCTGACGCTGACGTTCTGCCAGTGTTTCCTGCTGCTGATATTCCAGAAGCTGAATATCCCCTTTTGTCTGGGCAATCTGGTCCTGAATATCGCTGCTGTCCAGCACCGCCAAAAGCTGACCTTTTGTAACTTTATCGCCTTCTTTTACCAGTACCTGCTTGACTTCATAATGGAGTTTGGAAGCCACTTCCGCGCTTTCTGTGCCTTCCAATGTCGCCTTCTGCTTCAGGACTTCTTCCAGATCCTGACGTACCACCGTTCCAGTTGTCACAGGTGTTCCTGTAGGTTCTGTCTGTCTGCTGCCCAAAGCCACTTTCAAACCTCCTGCAATCAAAACAACGGCTACAGCTGCTATGATTATCTTCTTTTTCTTTGTCATGGTGCTTTCCTCCTCTTATCATACGTTCACATATTCTGGTGCCCATTATAAACAGTAAATTGGAAGATGCACGGCAGACTTTTTTAATTTTTCTTTAATATTTATGTCAACAAAAAAAGACAGGGAAATGCGTAAAGAAAATCTTCATAAGAAAACAAAGAAAGCTGAAATCCTTATCATAATAGAAGATTTCAGCTTTCCTGTTTTTTCGTATGTTTTCTTCCGCAGACAGCCGTCGTAATTTTCCTTAAAAAATCAAGAAAAAGGAAGTTTCATGTTTTCTTAAGTGGAATTTGCTTACAGTTCTCTGTCTTTTACTTTCTGGCAATCCAAACTTATTTCTTTCTTGCCAATTCTGCCACTTCCCGGATATTATCCGGTGTGGTACGGCAGCAGCCGCCAACGATTTTCGCACCAGCAGCAATCCATTCTGCCGCAAAATCACAATAGCACTTGCCATCTTTATTGCCATGCCATGTTTTTGTAACAGGGTCGTATTCCTCGCCGCTGTTAGGGTATACGATGATGGGTTTTGTGCTGTTGTTTTTGATTTCTTTGATGAGGCTTGCCACAAAGTGAGGGGCTGTGCAGTTGATGCCGATGGCTTTTACGCAGTCAAAGGCTTCCAGCGCTTTTGCACAGTCCGCAATTTTTGTGCCGTCACTGATTTCTGTTTCATTTTTGCAGCTAAAGCTGATCCAGCAAGCCGCATTCATTTCCTGTGTCAGTTCTGCTGCCACAATGGCTTCTTCCAGGCAAGGAATGGTTTCCACTGCGAAAAGGTCAGCCCCTGCATCCCACAGCAGTTCCATACGACGTTTATGGAATTTGCGCAAATCTTCTTTGGATACGCCATAATTGCCGCGGTATTCGGAGCCATCTGCCAGATATGCCCCATAAGGTCCAACGGAAGCGCATACCAGAGGATAAGCTCTGCCGGCGTCTTTGCCTTCTGCCTGCCACCAATCTTCTCTTTCCTTCACCATGATGTCCACAGAACGGCGGATGAGTTCTTCCGCTTCCGCTTCTGTATAACCGCGTTTGCAGAAACCGTCGATGGTTGCCTGATAGCTTGCGGTGATACCGCAGTCTGCGCCTGCTTCAAAATAGCTGCGGTGTACTTTTCCGATGAGTTCCGGCTGTTCTGCCAGTACCTTTGCGCTCCAAAGAGAGTCGTTCAGGTCACAGCCCATCCGTTCCAGTTCTGTTGCCATGGCGCCGTCTGCCACCATGATGCCTGTCTGTTTCAAAACTTCTTCCAATGTATTTCGTTTCATGCCACACACCTCGTTGATGATCCGTTCATAAGCCAATGCCACTTTTTTAATTTCATCCACATGAATCTGTTCTTCGGGACGATGGGACATGCCATTTTCCCCGGGTCCAAAGTATACCACAGGGATGCCGTAAAGGTTCATGAAGCCGCCTTCGCCCCAGCCGGTCATAACAGTCAGTTCCACATCTTTTCCCAATGCTTTGGAAGCCGCCTGCCAGATACGCAGGAAAGTCGCGCCTTCTCTGTCTGTGCAGACATCGTTCCATTCGCCGGTCTTGGTAATTTTCGCGGAAAAGTCAGGGTCTTCTGCCTTACATGCCGCAGTCAGTTCCTGCAATTTCTGCAAAAACAGTTCTGATTTCTGCCCCGGCAAATACCGCAGGTCAATGGTCATTTTTGCGTAAGGGGGCACCACATTAGGGGTGCTGCCGCCTTCGATAACACCTACACTCATGGTTGGTGCGCCGTAAAGGGGATGTGCCATTTGTTCCAATTCCGGCAGATATGCCTGTAATTTCTGCAAAAATGCTGTTGCCATGTAAATGGCGTTTTTCCCCATATGAGGCATACTGGAGTGTGCACTTTTGCCGAAAAATTCCACATCAATCCAGGCTTCCCCTTTGTGTGCTGTTGCCATGGTTCCACCAGTCGGTTCCGCAATCAGGGCAAAATCCACTTTCGGCAGATAGCCCTTTTCCAGCGCTTTTTTGATTTCTTCCCCAGCGTATTCCTCGTCTGTGGAAAACATCAGGTACAAATCTCCTTCCAGGGGTTTCTGGCAAGCATTCACAAATGCCGCCAGCATGGAACCGCAGCCGCCTTTCATATCCACGGAGCCGCGACCATACAAAATGCCGTCTTTGATCTCCGCGTCAAAAGGATGTTCCATACCTTCGGGAGAAACCACATCCAGATGCCCTTCCAGCAAAAGCTGGAATTTTGGATTTTCGCATGTTTTCGCCGCGATAATATAAGGTTCTTCTGTATCAGCGTCATAAACAGTGACTGTTGCGTCACAGGATTCTTTCAGTATTTTTTCTGCCAGAAACACCGCTTCCCGTTTGCCCGCACCCAAAAAGCTGTTGATACGGCAAAACTGCTGTGTCCATGCGACAGAAGCATTTACATATTTTTCTTCCATCAGTCATTCCCCCATTTGTTTTCTTTGCTCTTATCCACATACTGACGGATAGTGCCATCGGAAATATCTTTGCGCAGGACTTTGCCGAAAGACCAGAACAATACTACCAGCGCTACCAACACAGGCAGAGAGGAAATGGTGATGAGGGACTGAATGGTACTAAGCACATTTAGTCCTTCCACGCTGTGTTCCAGCAGCAAAATGCCTACGGGAATGATCATGAACAGTACACACCAGAATGTTTTGTACCAGCTATCGGGTTCTTCGTCGGCTTTCAGACCTTTAGATGTATACATACTCAAAGCGGTGCCGTTTGCTGTGGCAGAAGTTGCCAGATTGAAGAAAATCAGAATCATAAATACGAAAATGCAAAGTTTCGGCAAAGGCATGGTCTGCAGTACCAGCAAAGTAACGCCGTTGTTGCCTACTTCGCTGATGACGCCGGAGAAATTCTGGCCACGGAACAGTTCCTGACCCATGCCATAGTTACCCAGAATACCGAATGTTACCCAACATGCCAATACTGCCCAAATGCAGTTTGCCACAGTGATTTCACGGAATGTTCTGCCGTAAGAAGTTCTGGCAATCCACAGACCGCACATGAATGTCAGTGCCACATACCAAGCCCAGTAGAAAATGGTCCAGTTCCGTACAAAGCCTGTCTGGGCAATGGCATCAGAGTTAAAGCTCATGCGGACAAATTCACGGATATTGGTACCGATTGCCATGACGATATTATTCAGAATAAAGCTGGTGTCCCCAACGATGAGTACGAAAATGAAAAAGGCAATTGCCAGCCATACGTTGAAGTCACTGATGCGTCCCATACCTTTTGCAATGGTTTTGGATGTAGAAAGGGTAAAGAACAGACAGAAAATGATGATAATGCCGATTTTCAGCGCAAAAGAGTTTTCAATACCCAGCAGGCTGCTTGCCAGTTCCCCCATAACAGGTGTACCGATGCCGACGGTGGTCATCATTGCCATGAAATAACAAAATACCATGATGGCATCCAGTACCCAGCGGAAGGCTTTTTTCCCTTTGGAGTCACCGCCGATGAGGTTGCTGCACAGTGCGGAGATACGCAAATCGCCGATTTTTTTATTCCAGTACAGATACCCGATGGCTACCCCTGCCACCAGATAAAACGCCCATGCAGAAAAGCCCCAATGGAACATGCCGTAAGCGGAAGCATATTCATAGACCTGCACGGAATAAGGTTCGATGCCGAAAGGCGTACCTGTTACATAGTACATCCATTCACACATGCCAAAGATCAGGATACCTGCTGCCAACACGGAGCAAAGGTTCATAGCGATCCAAGTAAATGTTTTATAATGCGGCTTTGCATCCCGTCCCCCAGACGAATATCCCCAAATTTCGTCGTCAGGAGCACGATGGCACCTACTGCCATACCAAAACCGATGAGCAAATACAGCCATGCCATATCTGTTGTAATGAAGTTATAAACCTGTCCAATGGCTGCTACCATGGCTTCCGGCAACCAGCACAATGGGAATGATGACAATTGCCAAAATAAAAAAGCCGCTGCGATGAGGGCTTTGTTCGCGTGTTGAAACATATTTACCTCCTCCTGAATCATGAAAATTTCATTATATATACAATATACAGTATATTTTATACTATATTCTGTATATATAATCTTCTTTGGTAATTCTGTGAACTCTCCCTGCTTTTCCTTTGTACCTCCTTCTTTTTATCCAGAAAAACACTGTCACTGTTCCCCCGCCATTTTGAATACATATGCAAAAACTATACACCTATTTTTCCACTGTTGCAATACAAAAGTTTACATTCACCAAAAAATATTTTGCTTGCTCATGATAAAAAAGCGTGTATGTCTTTTCAGACACACACGCTTTGTCTATCATCTTATTTCAGTTTGAAAGAGCTCTTCAGAGGAACGATACGGTTGAATACCAGATGATCTTCTGTAGTATCTTTGGTATCTACAATGTAGTAACCGTTACGCATGAACTGATAACGCTGACCTTTCTGTGCACCGGCGATGGATTTTTCAATGATTACATTTTCCTTCACTTCCAGAGAGTTGGGGTTCATGATCATTTCGCCGCTGGGATCGTCAGGGTTATCCAGCATCATGTAGTCGTACAGTCTTGCTGTTGCCTTCACGTTGTCGGAAGCGCTTACCCAATGCAGAGTACCTTTGACTTTTCTGCCTTCAAAGCCACTGCCGCTTCTTGTTTCAGGGTCATATGTGCAGTGTACTTCTACCACATTGCCGTTTTCGTCTTTGACAAAATCGGTGCATGTTACGAAGTAAGCCCCTTTCAGACGAACTTCTTTGCCGGGAGCCAGACGGAAGAATTTTTTCACAGGTTCTTCCATAAAGTCTTCCCGTTCGATATACAGTTCTCTTGTGAAAGGTGCCAGTCTTGTGCCCAGTTCAGGATTTTCAGGGTTGTTTTCCAGTTCCATCATTTCTACCTGTCCCTCAGGATAGTTTGTGATAACCAGTTTCAGAGGGTCCAGAACTGCCATAACAACAGGCACTTTTGCTTTCAGGTCGTCACGGATACAGTAATCCAGCAGACCACTGTCTACCATGCTGTTTGCTTTGGATACACCGATACGTTCGCAGAAATCACGAATGGATTCAGGTGTATAACCTCTGCGGCGCAGACCGCTGATGGTCGGCATACGAGGGTCATCCCAGCCGTCAACCAGACCGTCTTCTACCAGCGCACGGAGTTTTCTCTTACTCATAACAGTATTTGTCATACCCAGACGGGCAAATTCAATCTGTCTGGGAGGATTTACGGTATAACCAGCTTCTCTGACTACCCAATCGTACAGAGGACGGTGGTCTTCAAATTCCATGGTACAAATGGAGTGGGTAATGCCTTCGATGGCATCTTCCAGAGGATGGGCAAAGTCATACATAGGGTAGATGCACCATTCTGTACCGGTTGTATGGTGTGCCGCATGGGAAATACGATAAAGAACAGGGTCTCTCATGTTGATGTTGGGAGAAGCCATGTCGATTTTCGCACGCAGTGTATGAGAACCGTCAGGGAATTCCCCTGCTTTCATCCGTTCAAACAGTTCCAGGTTTTCTTCCACACTACGATTGCGGTAAGGGCTTTCTTTGCCGGGTGTGCTCAGTGTACCTCTGTACTGACGCATTTCTTCTGCTGTCAGGTCGCATACGAAAGCTTTGCCTTCTTTGATGAGTTTCACTGCCACTTCATAATATTTCTGGAAATAGGAAGATGCGTAGTACAGTCTGTCTTCCCAGTCGAAGCCCAGCCATTTTACGTCTTCCTGAATGCTTTCTACATATTCCACATCTTCTTTTGTGGGGTTGGTGTCGTCAAAACGCAGGTTGCATTTGCCGCCGTAAAGTTTTGCCAGACCAAAGTTCAGGCAAATGGATTTTGCGTGACCAATGTGCAGATAGCCATTGGGTTCCGGCGGGAAACGGGTATGAATTTTATTCAGTTCCCCTTCCAGGTCTGCCTGGATATAGTTATGTATAAAGTTACCGGTGGCACCCAGACCACTGTTTTCCATTGTTTTTTCTTCTGCCATAGGGTTTTCCCTCCTACTTCCTCTTACATTAAAAATACTTGTCTTTCATTATAATATAGCATGGCATCAAACGCAATAAAAATACATGATTTTTCCTTTCCGCCTCCCGTGCATTGTCAAAGAAGACAAAAAAATGTATAATGACAGGCGAAGAAACCAAAGGAGGATACAGCAATGCTTGCTTTTACCATACCAGACACCAGGCACTTTATGGCACTGCTCTTAAAGGGCGATGCCTTTGACGATTTTGCTTTTCGACAGGGAGAAATCTCCGCTTTTGCCTACGTTTCCATTGACGGCAAACGGGATCTGGATTATTACGACGAAACCGTCACAGAGCCATGGTGCAGCTGGAGCGAGATCAAGTCCCTTGTGTTTCAGGCAGTCAAAGGAAAGAAAACACCAAAGAACATGAAGCTCGTCCTTTCCCTTTCTCAGGAAAAAACAGCATCTTTCCCCAACACAAAGGCACTGTTCTGGAATCTTCTTTTCCGGGAAGATACCTTATTATGCACCCTTTCTGCCGCCCAGGAAAGTTTTTCTCTGGATAAGGCCCACGAAGCCCAGTGGGAAAGCTGGGTGCTGGACTTCTGCCAGCAACATGGCATTTCCATTCAGAAAGAAAATTAATAATCGAAATTTTGTTAGCACTCAATTTGATTGAGTGCTAATTTTTTCTTGACTTTTGTCCTCCGAGTGTTACAATATTCTTTGTAAAGCAGAAAATATATGGATTTTTCCATCAATCATAGGAGGCTGAATAGTATGAATGAAAAAGGGAATCTTTCCATTAACAGTGAAAATTTCTTACCAATTATCAAAAAATGGCTCTATACCGATAAGGATATTTTCATCCGTGAACTGGTATCCAATGCCTGTGACGCAGTAACCAAACTGAAAAAGCTCATGATCATGGGGGAAGCAGACCACATCCCCGCTGATGAAAGCTTTTCCGTTCATGTGGTACTGAACAAAGACGAAAAAATCATGCAGATTGTGGATAACGGTATCGGTATGACCGACGAGGAAATCAAGAAATACATCAACCAGATCGCCTTCTCCGGCGCAACAGATTTCCTGTCCAAATACGAAGAAAAAGCAGATGGCGACAACGAAATCATCGGTCATTTCGGTCTGGGCTTCTACTCCGCTTTCATGGTAGCCGATAAAGTAGAAATTGATACATTGTCCTACCTGCCCGGCGCAGCAGCTGCAAAATGGAGCTGTGCAGACGGCATCGACTACGAAATGGCAGACGGCACCCGTACAGAACGCGGTACCACCATCACACTGCACGTCAGCGAAGACGGCGAAGAATTCCTAGACGAAAGCAAGATGTACGAAGCATTGCAGAAATACTGCGCATTCATGCCCGTTCCTATCTTTATCGATGTCATCACCAATGACGAAGAAAAAGCAGAACCTGAGAAAAAAGACAACACCATCCATATTTCTCAGGAAGAAGCTGCCACACTGACAAAGGACGAAATCCTGGCAAAAGCAAACAAAGATAAAGCAGAAGAAACAGAAAGCGCTGAAGGCAGTGAAAAAGAAGAGGAAAAAGAGGAAGAACCCAAACCTCTGAACGATCCTTCTCCCCTGTGGCTGAAACAGCCCAAAGACTGTACCGATGAAGAATACAAAGCATTCTACCACAAAGTATTCTTCGACCTGAATGACCCTCTGTTCTGGATTCATCTGAACATGGACTATCCTTTCCGTCTGAAAGGTATCCTGTACTTCCCTAAACTGGTGGAACAGATGGATGTTGTGGAAGGTCAGATCAAACTGTACTCCAATCAGGTATACATCGCAGATAACATTAAAGAAGTGGTACCCGAATTCCTGCTGCTTCTCAAAGGCGTTCTGGACTGCCCCGACATGCCTCTGAACGTATCCAGAAGCGCATTGCAGAACGACGGCTATGTGGAAAAAATGAACAGCTACATCACCAAGAAAGTAGCGGACAAACTGAATCAGCTCTTCAAAGCTGACAGAACCGCTTACGAAGGTTTCTGGGATGACATCGGCATGTTCTTCAAATACGGCTGCATGCGTGAAGAAAAACTCTATGACAAAATCAAAGACGCACTGCTGTTAAAGACCACCGACGGCGTATACGAAACCGTTGCGGAATATCTGGAAAAGAACAAAGAAAAACACGAAAACAAAATTTTCTTTGTCACAGACGAAGCACAGCAGGCACAGTATATCCGTATGTTCAAAGAACAGGGTCTGGAAGCGGCAATCCTCACTTCTCCTGTGGATAAACCCTTCGTTTCCTTCCTGGAATACAAGAATCCCGGCGTAAAAGTACAGCGTATCGACGCGGACATCACCGATACTTTGCAGGAAAAAACAGAAGGCGAAGAAAGCGAAGCAAAGAAACAGGCAGACGCCTTTGCCAATACCCAGATGGAAAACCTGTTCCGCGGCGTACTGGGCAATGAAAATTTGAAAGTCAAAGCGGAAAACCTGAAAGCACAGAATGTATCCGCTATGATTCTGCTCAGCGAAGAAAGCCGCCGTATGATGGAAATGATGGAAGCTTATGGTGACAACGAAATGTATAAAGCCATGTTTGCACAGGTAAAACCTGACGAAACACTGGTGCTGAACAAATCCAATAAACTGGTGCAGTTCCTCATGGACGCAGCAGGCAAAGAAGACAAGAAAGAAGACTGTGACATGATCTGCCATCAGGTATACGATCTGGCACTGATGAGCCACAGAACACTGACCAGCGAAGAAATGACTGCTTTCATTGACAGAAGCAATCAGATTCTGGAAAAACTGGCAGAACTGGAAAAATAAAAAAACAGCGAATGCAAGACAAAAGCCGAAACTTCAAAGCGACTTCCCCTTAAGAAAACATTGATTTTCCTTGATTTCTTAAGGGGAATTGCGACGGCTGTCTTTATAAGAAAACATAACAAATAAAATTCGAACAAAAATCAAAACCACCCGTTGAACGGGTGGTTTGATCAGACCGGCAGTGTGAAACTTTTTCTGTAAATATGTAATTGAAGAGGTTCTTCTATGGTA